>NNBV01000600.1_pt1 | contig 366374 bp, 319 predicted proteins | sample 1173771 | NCBI WGS metagenome assembly NNBV01 (sample SAMN07173938, study PRJNA388173) | plant metagenome | isolation source: symbiotic tissue sample KVS11 | place: Norway: Troms, Kvaloya island | reverse complement strand
CCCGGTTCTCGCGCTCCAGCAGCTTGAGCTTGGCCGCCATGTCCGTCGTCAGACCGGGCTTGCGCCCGCTATCGACCTCGGCCTTCTTGACCCACTCGTTCAGCGTCTGTGCCGTACAGCCGATCTTGGCCGAGATCGACATGATCGCCGCCCAACGGGACGGATGCTCGCCCTCGTGGTCCAGCAACATCCGAACCGCGCGGACCCGCACCTCAGGCGAAAACTTGTTCGTCGTCTTGCTCGTCATGGCTCCACCTTCTCAGGAGTTGGAGCCTCCGACAAATCCGGGGCGGTTCACATTGAAGCGTAATCGGAGCTTGAGTTGAACGGCTTTCTTGGACTGTTCACAGCTTAAGTGGCTTGTGTCAGTTCAGTTTGCACTTTTCGGTACTGAATATCCCGTAGTCCCCTTTCACCCCAACCCAAACGCCTCATGCACCGCGTTCTGGACGCCGCCGGCCATGATCGGGCCGCCGCCGGCGACGTGGATGACGTCTCGGACCAGGGCTGCGCCCAGTCCGTGGAGCGGGGTCGGCATCGGGGGGGATTGCTCCTAGCTGTCGCTTACGGGGTCGTAGGCCTCCATCTGGCCGTAGACGCGGTTGGTGCCTTCGCCGCCCATGACGAAGGCCTTGCCGCGATGGAGCACCGCGCCATGGCCGGAACGGGCGGTCGGCAGCAGGTTGCGCGGCGCCCATGTGTCGGTCGCCGGCTCACAGGCGTGGTGCGGGTTCGCGTTGGTGTCGAAGGAATCGACCCGCCCGCCGATGGCTTGAATCAGGGTGCCGATCCGCAGCGTGCCGAATTCGGGGAGGGGCTGCGCGAAAGCCTGTTCCGTCCGCCGGGCGCGCTGCTATGCTCGCGCTTCCATTCAATCGGTTGAAGCCGAAGAAACGACGAGGATACGCCATGTCTTCCCATGAAAAGGTCGCCATCATCACCGGAGCCGGCTCGGGCGTCGGGCGGGCCGTGGCGCTCGCCTTCCTGAAGGACGGCTACCGCACGGTGCTCGCCGGCCGCCGCGCGGATGCGCTGGAGGAGACGATCGCGCTGTCGGGCGTCGCCGCAGCGCAGGCGCTCGCCGTCTCGACCGACGTGACCGACAAGGCCTCGGTGGCGAATCTGTTCGCCAAAACGAAGGAGGCCTTCGGCCGGGTCGACGTGCTGTTCAACAATGCCGGCGTCAACGCGCCCGGCGGCATCATGCTGGAAGACCTTTCGCTGGAGGACTGGCAGAAGGTCGTCGACACCAACCTGACCGGCCCGTTCCTGTGCACGCAGGAGGCCTTCAAGGCGATGAAGGACCAGCAGCCGCAGGGCGGGCGCATCATCAACAACGGCTCGATCTCGGCGCATGCGCCGCGGCCCAATTCGGTCGCCTACACCGCGACCAAGCACGCCATCACCGGCCTGACCAAGACCGCCTCGCTCGACGGGCGCAAATACGGCATCGCGGTCGGCCAGATCGACATCGGCAACGCGCTGACCGAGATGGCCCGCAAGATGACCACGGGCGTGCCGCAGGCCGACGGCTCGATCAAGGTCGAGCCGGTGATGGACGTCGACAATGTCGCGACGACGGTGCTGCACATGGCGGCGCTGCCCCCCGAGGCGAACGTGCTGTTCGTCACGGTGATGGCGACGAACGCGCCGTTTGTCGGGCGGGGTTGAGGGCGCGGACTGCTTCCGGCTTCGCCGTTGAAGCGCTCCGTCATTCCGGACGCAGCGAAGCGGAGCTCCGGAATCCATCGTAAAGCGCTGGGCTCTATGATGGATTCCGGATCGGCGCGGCTTCGCCGCTTGTCCGGAATGACGGTGAGGGTTTGACGGATGGCAGAGCCCGACGACAACGCCGTACCGGTCGCGCCGCGCGTTGCCCGCGCCTACACCCTCACCATCTGGGGCATTGCGCTCGGCATTCTCGTGTTCGCGGTCGGCGTCGTCGCCTGGGCGCTCGTCGTCGGCAATGCGCAGCTGTTCAAGGACGGCGTCGATTGGGTCTATGACGTCGCGCTCTATGGCATCGCCGCGCTGGTCTTCGGGCGGGACGGCCGGGCCGAGCGGCTGGCCGCGCTCGCCATCGGCGCGGTGATGGCGGTGGCGGGGTTGCACACGCTCTACGACCTCGCCGCCAAGGTCATCACGCCACGGCCGATCGAAATCTGGGCGCTCGGCTTCTCCGCCGGCAGCGCGGTCGTGATCGCCGTCCTCATCGTCGGCGTGCTCTGGCGCTTCCGGGGCGAGGACAATCCCGTCATCAAGGCGACCTGGCTGTCCTCGCGCAACGACGTGATTTCGACGACCGGCTTCGCGCTGGTCGGGCTGTTTGCCCGCGTCGCGCCGGTGCGCTGGCCGGAATATCTGTTCGATCTCGTCGTCGCCGGCATCTGCTTCCAGGCGACCTGGGCGATCTGGCGCTCGGTGCGCGGGAAGCCTGCCGATCCGCCTGTGCAGAACAAGGCCGCGACAGGGCAGGTGGCCGGGCTATAAAGGCGGCACGCCGTCCGGGAAGCCGCCATGTCGATCGCCGCCAAACTGCCCTCCATCCTGATCGCCAATCGCGGCGAGATCGCCTGCCGCGTCATCCGCACGGCGCGGCGGCTCGGCCTGCGCACGATCGCCGTCTACTCCGAGGCGGATGCCGAGGCGCTGTTCGTGCAGATGGCCGACGAGGCCTATCGAATCGGCCCCGCGCCGGCGCGCGAAAGCTATCTCGACGCCGGGAAGATATTGGCTGTCGCGAAGGAGGCGGGCGCCGCCTGCATCCATCCGGGCTATGGCTTCCTCTCGGAGAATGCCGATTTCGCGGACGCCTGTGAGGCTGCCGGCATCGTCTTCGTCGGCCCCCCGGCCTCGGCGATCCGCGCGATGGGATTGAAGGACGCGGCCAAGGCCCTGGTCGAAAAGGCGAATGTGCCGGTGGTGCCGGGCTATCACGGCGTCGAGCAGGGCGTCGATTTCCTCAGCGTCGAGGCCGAGCGGATCGGCTATCCCGTGCTGATCAAGGCGGTCGCCGGCGGCGGCGGCAAGGGCATGAAGAAGGTCGACCGGCCGGAGGATTTCGCCGATGCGCTCACCAGCGCCCAGCGCGAGGGGCAGAGCGCCTTCGGGGATGCGCGCGTGCTGGTCGAGAAATATGTGCTCTCGCCGCGCCATGTCGAGATCCAGGTCTTCGGCGACAGCCAGGGCAACGTCGTCCATCTCTACGAGCGCGACTGCTCGCTGCAGCGCCGCCACCAGAAGGTGATCGAGGAGGCGCCGGCGCCGGGCATGACCGACGAGGTTCGCGCCGCCATGGGCCGGGCCGCGACGGAGGCTGCCAAGGCCGTCGGCTATGTCGGGGCCGGCACGGTCGAGTTCATCGCCGACGGGCGCGAAGGCTTACGCGCCGACCGATTTTACTTCATGGAGATGAACACGCGACTCCAGGTCGAGCATCCCGTCACGGAGGCGATCACGGGGCTCGACCTGGTCGAGTTGCAATTGCAGGTCGCGGCCGGCGAGCCGCTTGGTTTTTCGCAAGCCGATGTCACGGCGACGGGCCATGCCGTCGAGGCCCGGCTCTATGCCGAGGATCCGGAGAAGGGCTTCCTGCCCTCGACCGGCAAGCTCTGGGCGCTGGAGTTTCCCGAGGGCGAAGGCATCCGCATCGATACCGGCGTCGAGGCCGGCGATACGGTGACGCCTTTCTACGATCCGATGATCGCGAAGGTGATCGCCCATGGCGCGACGCGCGACGAGGCGCTCGACCGGCTCGGCGCGGCGCTCGGCCAGACGCTGGTCGCGGGCCCGCGCACCAATCTCGCCTTCCTCAAGAAACTGACCGAGGCGCAGGGCTTTCGCGACGGTCTCTTCGACACCGGCTTCATCGAGCGCAACATCGCCGCGCTCGGGGCCGAGCCGCAGCCGCTCGACGCGGCAGCGGTGGCGGCGGCCGCGCTCCAGCTGGAGGAGGAGCGGCAGCTTGCCGGGCTGATGCAGGCGGCCGAGCGCGTCGATGGCGAGCATCGCTCGCCCTGGCTCGACGCCGACGCCTTCTCGCTGATGCCGCGTCCACCGATCGGGTTGCCGCTGCTGGTCGATGGCGAGCGGGTCGAGGCGCTGATCGAATGGCATGAGGAGGGCGCGCGGGTCAGCTTGCCGGGCCATGACATCGACGAGGGCGAGCACGAGATCGCGCTGGCTCAGGGGGAGCGCGGCACCTGGCTCGCCCTGCATCGCGGCCGGCAGATATCCGTGTCGCTGTTCGATCCGTTCAGCGTCGATCTCGACGCGGCGGCGGGTTCTGGCGGCGTCATCAAGGCACCGATGCACGGCAAGCTGATCGCGCTCTTCGTCGCGGCCGGTGACGTCGTCGTGAAGGGCCAAAGGCTCGCCATCGTCGAGGCGATGAAGATGGAGCATGTGCTGGTGGCCCCGCGCGACGGCACGGTCAGCGAGGTCGCGGGCGAGGCAGGTGCACAGGTGGCAGAAGGCGCGAAGGTGGTCGTGCTGGGGGAGTAATATCCATGGCGTTGCGCGGCTGTGGAGAAACGCCGCAGCCGCTGGTCGGGTTGCCTCGCGCGCTTTAGGTTGCCCGCCATGCCACTCCACCTGCTCAAGCTTTGCGTCGGCGCCGAATCGATCAGCGATCTCGAGGAGTGGATCGAGGAGCGCATGACGCTGGAGCGGCGGCTCGGCCGCCCGCAGGAGCAGATGCACACCACCCGCATGGTGCCCAAGCGCGTCGATGAGCTGGTGGATGGCGGCTCGCTCTACTGGGTGATCAAGGGCCAGATCGCGGCGCGACAGCGCCTGACCGCGATCCGCCCCTTCACCGATGGCGACGGCATCGGCCGCTGCCATCTCGTGCTGGAGCCGGTCGTCGTGCCGCTCGAACCGCGCCCGTGCCGGCCGTTCCAGGGCTGGCGCTATCTTGCCGACAAGGACGCGCCGCGCGACATCGACGGTCGCAGCGGCGATCTCGGGGTGATGCCGGAGGCGCTGCGGCGGGAACTGGCGGAGCTGGGGCTGCTCTAATAGCGGACTGCGAGCGCCGCGCTGTTCACAACCGCGCCGTCATTCCGGGCGCAGCGAAGCGAAGACCCGGAATCCATCATAGAGCGCAGCACCCTTCGATGGATTCCGGATCGGCGCCGCTTCGCGGCTTGTCCGGAATGACGGCGAGGGTGGCACCAAGCGCCTGCCTTCACACCGCGATGTTGTCGATCAGCCGCGTCGCGCCGATTCGCGCGGCGACCAGCAACCGGATCGGGCCATCGGCCAGCGAGGTCACCGGCGCCAGGGTGTCGGCGTGGCGGGCCTCCAGATAGTCGAGTTCGAAGCCGGCCGAGATGATCTCGGTCTGCGCCTCGCTCACAGCCTGGAAGAGCGGGTCCTCATTGCGGATGCGGGCCGCCAGCGCCTGCATCACCTGATGCAGCAACGGCGCCAGCGCACGATGCTCGGGGGACAGGTAGCGGTTGCGCGAGGACATGGCGAGGCCGTCCGGCTCGCGGAATGTCGGCAGCGGCACGATCTCGATGCCGAGGTCGAGATCGGCGGCCATGCGCGTGACCACCTTCATCTGCTGGTAGTCCTTCTCGCCGAAGACGGCGAGATCGGCGCGCGACTGGGTGAAGAGCTTGCAGCACACCGTCGCGACGCCCTCGAAATGCGTCGGCCGGAAGCGATCGTCGAGGCCCACCGCCGCCGGCCCCAGCAGCAGCACCCGCGTCGCGAAGCCCGCCGGGTACATCTCCTCGACCGAGGGAAAGAAGACCGCATCGGCGCCGGCCGCGAGGAGCATGGCGCAGTCATTGTCGAAGGTGCGCGGATACTTCTTGAAGTCCTCATGCGGGGCGAACTGCGTCGGATTGACGAAGATGGTCACGATCACCCGCCTGGCATGGCGCTGCGCCTCCTTCACCAGAGCGATATGGCCCTCATGCAGCGCGCCCATGGTCGGCACGAGGCCGACCTTCTCGCCGGCTGCGTGCCACCCGGCGACGGCCGCGCGCATCGTGGCCACCGTCTCGAACACCGCGATCCCGGTCATGGGCGTTTCTCTCGTTTTCGGCATGGAGTGTGGGAACTGCTGATCGCCGTTGCGGTGACGGGTAGCAAATGTCCGGAGAACCGCCAATATCAGGCACATGACAGACAAGACCGACAGGGCCCTCGACAAGGCTGCCGCGACGGGCGTCGGCTCCGACCGCTCGGCGCCCGGCGAGATCGACCGCTTTCTCGGCGCGGCCAAGCAGCTCGCGCCGCTGGCGACGGGGCAGGCGGGCCGCCTCGTTTTCGCGCTCGACGCCACGATGAGCCGCCAGCCGACATGGGATCTCGCCTGCTCGCTGCAGGCGAGGATGTTCGAGGTCGCGGCGACGAGCGGCGGACTTGCCGTGCAGCTCGTCTATTTCCGGGGCTTGGGCGAATGCCGGGCCTCGGGCTGGGTCGGCGAGCCGCGCCGCCTGAACGGGCTGATGGGCGCGATTGCCTGCCAGGGCGGCCAGACCCAAATCGCGCGCGTCCTCAAGCATGTCCGCGACGAGGCCAAGGCTGTGCCGATCCGCGCCTTCGTGCTGGTCGGCGACGCGATGGAGGAGGATGCGGATGCACTGGCCGCGCTTGCGGGCGAACTCGGCCTGCGCGGCATTCGCGGCTTCCTGTTCCAGGAGGGGCATGACCCCGCCGCCAGCGCGGCCTTCGCCTCGATGGCGCGATTGACCGGCGGGGCGCATGCGCGCTTCGACGTGAACGCGCCCGACTCGCTTCTGGACCTGCTGCGCGGCGCCGCCGCCTATGCCGCGGGCGGCCGCGAGGCGATGCTGAAGCTCGCGGGCGGCAACTCCGCCGTGCGCGGGCTCCTGGGTGCGATGGATGGAGGCCGCCGGTGACGCTGCTCTACGGCCTTGCCGCCGTCCTGCTGTTCTGGTGGGTCTCGAAGCTCTTCGCCAGCACCAATCCGAGGCTCCTGGCCAAGGTGATGAAGAGCGGTGGCGGCGTGCTTTCGCTCGGCGTCGCGGGCCTGCTGATGATGCGCGGCCGGATGGACATGGCGATCTTCGTCGGCGGCATTGGCGCCTGGCTGCTCGGCTGGAGCGCGACCGGGCCTGGCGGCATTCGTTTTCCGTGGGGGAAATCCTCGGGCGAGACGCCGGGCGCGCGCTCGAAGGTGGCCTCCGTGCTGCTGGCGATGGAGCTCGACCATGACAGTGGCGGGATGACCGGCACGGTCAGCGGCGGCAGTTTCTCCGGGCGCAATCTCGACGATCTGTCACAGGCCGAGATTGCCGCGCTGATGCGCGAATGCCTCGCTGTCGATCCTGACGGAGCACGGCTGCTAGAGGCATATCTCGACCGCCGGTCGCCCGGCTGGCGTGAAGACGCTGATCGTCACCGCGACGCGGGGCAGGGCCGCGCGGCGGGCACGGGCGCGATGTCGCATCAGGAGGCCTACGAGATCCTGGGGCTTCAGCCGGGGGCGGGCGAGGAGGCGATCCGCGAGTCCCATCGCGCCCTGATGAAGCGCATCCACCCGGACGCCGGGGGCACCAGCGGTCTTGCCGCTCGCGTCAACCAGGCCAAGGACATCCTTCTGAAGTGAGCTGCCGGCCGGGAGCGGGTAAGTCTGGTACGACATGTCGGCGTTCCTTGTCCTTGTCCGTCAGCCGCGGGTGGCGAAGCAGGCGAAGCCGTCGCGCTTGAGCTTGGCGCAGGCGTTCTGGGCATCCTTGGAGTCGTCGAAGCCGGCGAAGCGGGCGCGGAACAGCGTCGCGCCGCCCTTCTCGACCTTCTCGGTCACGGCCTTGGCGTCGGCGAGCGGGCCTGCGGCCTTGGCGCGGGCGCGGACCAGGATGTCCTTCGCCTTGGCCTCGTCATCGGTCGCGCCGAGCTGGATGATCCACTTGCCGGCGGTGGCGACTTGCGGGCGGCTTTCGTTCGCCTTGACCGGCTCGGGAGCCTTCTCGACGAATTTCGCGACCGTGGTGCTGCCGGCCTCGTGAGCCTTCTCGGCCGGGGCGGGAGCGGCCATCACCTTGTTCTCGGCGACCTTGACGACGGGTTTTTCCTCGGGCTCGGCCACCTTGGCGATCGAGGAGGTGACATCGACATTGGCCGGCGGGCGCATGATCTTGCCGTCGGCGGCAGGGGCGCCGATCGACCAGCGCATGGCCGAGGGCGTCGTCGTCGCGGTGACCGGGCGCATGCCGGAGATCTGCAGCGGCGGGGCGCCGACACTCACGGGCCGCGGCGGGGCGATCGGGGTGGTGGTCGCGACCGGAGCATAAGCGCGGGCGGCGGCCGGGAGCGGCGCCTCGACGACTTCCATGCGGGGACGCGGCACCGGCAGCGGCGCGGGTTCCGCGACAGCGGCGACGACCGGCCGCGGACGCTCTTGTGCGCGCTCTTGCACGCGCTCCTGGGGCCGCTCTTCGGGCTCGGGCGCTTCCGCGACCATGGTCGAGGCGCGGCCTGAGGTGGCGGCCTTGGGCAGGTTGGCGAGGACGAGGTCGGCCATGATCTTGTCGCGCGAGGCGCCCGAGCGCCCGCCGAGCACGACCGAGACGAGATGGCGGCCATCGGCCTTGGCCGAGGTCATCAGGTTGAAGCCGGAGAGGTTGGTGTAGCCGGTCTTGATGCCGTCCACGCCCTCGATCCGGCCGAGCAGCTTGTTGTGGTTGCGGTAGGCGCCGCCGGCATAGTTGAACACCCGCGTCGAGAACATCGGGTAGTAGCGCGGGAAGCGCTCCTGGATGGCACGGGCAAGGATGGTCAGGTCACGCGCCGTGGTGATGTTGGGCGGGCTGTGGGGCAGGCCGTGGGGGTTGTAGAAGGCCGTGCTGCGCATGCCGAGCGAGCGGGCCCGGGCGGTCATCATGCGGGCGAACTCATCCTCTGAGCCGGCGACGTTTTCCGCGATGGCGACGGCGACGTCATTCGCCGATTTGGTGACGAGTGCCAGGATCGCGTCGCGGACCTCGATGGTTTCGCCCGGCGCGAAGCCGATCTTCGACGGGGCCTGACGCGCCGCATAGGCGGACACGGTCAACTCCGAGTTCATGGTGAACTTGCCGCGCTCGAGCTGCTCGAACAGCAGATAGAGCGTCATGACCTTGGTGATCGAGGCCGGGATGCGCGGGGCGTCCTCGTTGACCGCATGCAGGGTGCGGCCGGACTTCACGTCGACGACCATCGCCGCATAGGGCGGGGCATAGCCGCCGCCGACATGGCGCCGCTTCTTGCGCGCCGCTTCGGCCGGAGAGACCGCAGCGACAGCGACCGCGACGATGCCGATCATTCCGACGAGCGTGCGAAGACGCACGCGCCGGGACCCAACGCAACTGAACATCATGAACACGCCTCAACCAGAACTCACGTCCCGGTCCCACGCCCGCGTCTTGCGACGTGGCATATGGGACACAGTTCGAGAGGTTAGGACGATGCGGTTACGGAGCCGTTAAAAGGCTAACGATCTTCGCTCGCGCGCGACGCCCCGCACTGCGTCTGACGCAACGCAACATGTCCTTGACAATCATGTTGCGGTGCACAATATAAAGCCAGTCCCGGTGGTGATCGCTTTTCATCTGACCTTGGGGCGAGAAACCCGGGCCTTCAGGCTCGTCAGCAAGAGGCGGCATTCGCGTGCCGAGGGAAGAAACATGATCCAGCAGTTCGAGACGATCCAGAAGGCCTCCAAGGACAACGTCGATGCGGCCCTGAAGGCTTTCGGCGCGACCTCCAAGAGCGTCCAGACCATCGCCGTCGAGGCGACCGATTACGCCAAGAAGTCCTTCGAGGCCGGCACCGCGGCGATCGAGAAGCTGTCGGGCGTCAAGACGCTCGAGAAGGCCATCGAGATCCAGACCGACTACGTCAAGACCGCTTTCGAGGGCGCCGTCGCCCAGATGACCAAGATGGGCGAACTCTACACCTCGCTCGCCAAGGACGCCTACAAGCCGTTCGAAGGCATCGTCGCCAAGGCCGTTCCGGCCACCAAGTGAGCTGACGCCGCGCCGCCGCTGGCGGTGCAGGCTCGCTGACACGATTTGGAAGCCCGGCCGTGAGGCCGGGCTTTTTCGTGTGAACCACGCGCGTCCGCCGGCATAACGGCGCTAAAAGATCCGCGCAGTTTCAACCGATTGAAAAAAGCGCGCGGGAGGCGCATGTCTTGCCACATCGCTGCGGCCGCGCCGCGGCCTGCAAGCCAGTGGTTCCTGCCCCATGCTCGACAAAGCGATTCCGCCGCGTACCCTCAAGCTGAATGCGATTGACAATGTCGCGGTTGCCGTCGATCCGGTCGATGTCGGCGTCACGGCGGCAGGCGTCACCGCGCTGAAACGGATTCCGCGCGGGCACAAGCTGGCGCTGGCCCCGATCGCAATTGGCGAGCCGATCCGCAAATTCGGCCAGATCATCGGCTTCGCCACGGTCGATATTCCGCCGGGCGAATGGGTCCACGAGCACAATACCGGCTTCCACGCCTTCGAACGCGACTATGCCTTCTGCGCCGAGGCCAAGCCCGAATTCGTACTCCCGGTCGAGCAGCAGGCGACCTTCGAGGGCTTCCGCCGCGCCAACGGCAAGGCCGGCACGCGCAATTATGTGGGCATCCTGACCTCGGTGAACTGCTCGGCCTCGGCCGCGCGCTTCATGGCCGAGGAGGTCAAACGCTCCGGCCTGCTCGCCGACTATCCCAATGTCGACGGCGTCATCGCGCTGACGCACGGCACCGGTTGCGGCATCGACTATAACGGCGAGAGCTTCGAGGTCCTGAAGCGCACGACCTGGGGTTACGCCTGCAACCCGAACATGGCGGCCGTGCTGGTCGTCGGGCTCGGCTGCGAGGGCTTCCAGATCAAGCGCATGAAGGACGCCTATGGCGTCGAGGAAAGCGACGTCTTCCGCACGCTGACGATCCAGGAAACCGGCGGCACGAAGAAGGCGGTCGCTGCCGGCATCGATGCGCTGAAGATCATGCTGCCGATCGCCAACCGCGCCGTGCGCGAGACCGTGCCGGCCTCGGAGTTGATGCTGGCGCTGCAATGCGGCGGTTCCGACGGCTATTCCGGCATCACCGCCAATCCGGCGCTGGGCAAGGCCGTCGATCTGCTGGTCGAGCATGGCGGCACGGCGATCCTCTCCGAGACGCCGGAGATCTATGGCGCCGAGCATCTGCTGACGCGGCGCGCCGCCACCCGCGAGGTCGGCGAGAAACTCGTCGGCATCATCAAGTGGTGGGAGGACTATACCGCCCGCGCCCGGATGGACATGAACAACAACCCGTCGCCCGGCAACAAGGCCGGCGGGCTCACCACCATTCTGGAGAAGTCGCTCGGCGCTGCGGCCAAGGGTGGCACCAAGACGCTGGCCGCCGTCTATCACTATGCCGAGCCGGTGAAGTCCAAGGGCTTCGTCTACATGGACACGCCCGGCTACGACCCGGTCTCGGCGACGGGGCAGGTCGCGGGCGGGGCCAATATCCTCGCCTTCACCACGGGGCGGGGTTCGGCCTATGGCTGCAAGCCGACACCCTCGGTCAAGCTCGCGACCAACACGCCGATGTATCTCAAGCAGACCGACGACATGGACATCAACTGCGGCGACGTTCTCGACGGCGTGACGCTTGAAGCCAAGGGACAGGAGATCTTCGACTACCTCTTGAAGGTGGCCTCGGGCGAGCATTCCAAGTCCGAGGCGATGGGCTATGGCGACGCCGAATTCGTGCCCTGGCAGATCGGCGCGACGATGTGACGGTGGAACCGGCGCGGAGGTCGCGGCGTTCTTTCCCATTGCCTGGGAAAGGGACCCGATGATCCGTCACGCGCTCGCTACCTCCGTTCTCGCAGCCTTCCTGTTCATCGGAGGCCCTGCCGTTGCAACCCCCGTTTCCGCACCCGCCGCATCGACAGGCCTGCTCGGCGCGGCTCAACCGTTCGATATCGAGACGGTCCAGATCCGCGGCAATGAACCCCAATATCGGGGAAACCGTCAGTTTCGCGGGAATCACCAGTATCGCCGCGGCGGTCCTGGCGTGAGACGCTACGGCCCCCGTCCGCGTTACGCGCCGGGCGCACGCTTCCGCGCTGCTCCTCCCGGCTATCGCCGCTACGGCGCGCGGCCGGGCAATTGGCGGACGCGCGGCTGCGTGACTGTCGGGGCGATCTGGTTCTGCCCCTGATCTCAAACGTGTTCTTGATGCTGAAGCCGGGCTTGCGCCCGGCTTTTTTTTCGGGAGATCGTGAACCTTGGGGCGGGTTGAAATGACTGCGTAACGATGCCGCGCCCAGAGACAGCGCGCCGGCCGTTCCCTTTCCTTCGCCTGAGGTTCGTCATGAAGACCGTTCTGCTCGTCACCATCCCGCGCATCCTGCTCGGGCTGCTGTTTCTCGTCTCCGCCGTCGATGGCTTCTGGTGGATGGCGACCGGCAACCATCTGATCCATCCCCCGACCAGCGCGCGCGGCGTCGCCTTCGAGGTCGCGCTCCAGAATTCCGGCTTCTTCTGGCCGCTGCTGAAGAGCGTCAACCTCGTCGGGGGCCTGAGCCTGCTGACCAATATCGCGCCCGCGTTGGGCCTGGCCCTGATCGCGCCGGTGATGGCGGTGATCGTGCTGTTCCACCTGACGATCAACCCGCAGGGCATTCCCGTCGCGGTGATCCTCGTCGTGCTCGGTGGTTTGCTGGTCTGGGCGTATCGCGAGCGCTACGCGGCGCTGCTGCGGTAAACGCTTCCGGCCTTCTCCTGCGGACCCACGCCGTCATTCCGGACAAGCCGCGAAGCGGCGCCGATCCGGAATCCATCTTAAAGCACTGCCTTGCCCTACGATGGATTCCGCGTCTCCGCTTCGCTGCGCCCGGAATGACGGCCGTGTTTCGAGTGGGGGACTTCGACGCTCAAACCGCAAACCCGCGCAGCCGCTCGCTCAGTTCTCCGATCCGATCGGCGGCGACATTGGCGATGGCGATGCGCAGATGCTGTTCCTGCCCCGGTCCGAAATAGGGGCCGGGCAAGGCGAGCACGCCGCGCTCCTGCACCAGCGCGCGCACCACATCAGCAGCGGGGACGCCCGCGAAGGGATGCGCGACATAGGCGAAATAGGCGCCGGCCGAGAGCACGCGCCAGCCATTATGCGGCGCCATCGCCTCGCGGAAGAGCGCGGCGCGGGCGTTGATCTCGGCGCGGTTGGCCTCGCGCCAGTCGCGGATGCCGTCGATGCCCCAGGTGATCGCGGTCTGGCCGGCGCGCACCGGGCTGATCTGGACGCAGTCGAGCACCTTGGCGATCTCCGCCATGACGGCCTCTCCGGCGGTGATCGCGCCCAGACGCCAACCTGGAACGGCATAGGCCTTCGAGAAGCTGTAGAGGCCGATCACGGAGTCCTGCCAGCGCGTTGTGGCGAAAACCTCATGTGGCGCAGCAGCCCCGGCGGGCAGGAAATCGCGATAGGTCTCGTCGAGCACCAGCCAGAGCCCGCGCCTTGCGCAGAGTTGCGCGAAGGCTGCGATGGTGGCGGGCGGATAGATCGCGCCGGTCGGGTTGTTGGGCGTCACCAGCACGATGGCGCGGGTTCCGGCATCGATCAGCGCCTCGGCGGTTGCGACATCGGGCACGAAGCCCGCAGCGGGGTCGCAGGGCAGGGGCCGCGCCTCGACCCCGAGCATGCGCAGCGTCATCTCGTGGTTGAAATACCAGGGCGCCGGCAGCAGGACGCTTTGCCCGGCTTTCGCCACCGCCATCATGGTCATGACGAAGGCCTGGTTGCAGCCGGAGGTGATCGCCACCTCGGTCGGCTTGAAGCTTGTGCCATAGGCCTGCGAGATCTCTGCCGCATAGGCCTCGCGCAGCGCCATGTCGCCGGTGATCGCGCCGTAGCGGGTGTTGCCGGGGTCGGCCGCCGCCTCGGACAGGCGCTGCAGCAATTCCTGCGGCGGCGGGGTGCCGGGCACTGCCTGCGACAGGTCGACCAGCGGGCCGGAGCGGCCGTCATAGGCGCGCGCCCAGCCTTGCGCCTGCGGGATCGGCGGGGTGCCGGTGTCGAGGAGATCGGGGTTCAGGGCGGCGGGCGTCGTGGCAAGCATGGTCCGCAGCTTTGGGATGCGGCCGGCCTTGCGTCAATCGATGTTGGCGCATGCGAGGGCCCCCGCTTGGACGCAGCCCCTTGCTTGCGCCATATCTGGAATGCGGGGGCAAGCGAGCGGAGCGCGCATGCGACACGAGACCGATGACGCCGTCGAGGCACTGCACGCCATGCTCGACCGCGCGGCGTCCATTGTCGCCTTTACCGGGGCCGGCATCTCGACGGAATCGGGCGTGCCGGATTTCCGCACGCCGGGCTCGCCCTGGATGGTCAACAAGCCGATTCCGTTCGAGGCGTTCGTCAAAAGCCGCGAGGCGCGCATCGAGGCCTGGCGCCGCAAATTCGCGATGGACGACCATTATGCGGGCGCCACCCCCAATCGCGGCCACCGGGCGCTGGCGCGGTTGGTCGGGGAGGGCCGCTCGCCCGCCATCATCACGCAGAACATCGACGGTCTGCACCAGGCCTCGGGCGTGCCCGACGACCAGGTCATCGAACTCCACGGCAACGGCACCTATGCGACCTGCCTCGCCTGCGGCTGGCGCCACGAGCTGGCGGCGATCCGCGCCGCGTTCGAGGCCACGGGCGAGCCGCCGGAGTGCGTGATGTGCGCCGGGCCGGTGAAATCGGCGACGATCTCCTTCGGCCAGGCGATGCCGCAGGACAAGATGAGCGCGGCGCAGCAACTGGCTCTGGAGGCCGAGCTTTTCCTGGTCGTCGGTTCGTCGCTGGTTGTCTATCCGGCAGCGACGCTGCCGATCATCGCCAAGAAACAGGGGGCTGCGCTGATCATCGTCAACCGCCAGCCGACCGAGCTGGACGAAATCGCCGATCTGGTGGTGCGGGCGGAGATCGGGGCGGTGCTCGGGCGGCTGGCGGGGTAGGGGGCATTGCTAGCGGCGTCGTTGCTGATCTGCCGGATTGGTCTTAGCTACCCTTAGCAGGCCTGAGCACCATATAGGCCCCTATCCGTCTTACCGCACTTTGAAGGTCTCGCCGTCGCTACATTATTCGGGGGTCTGTGCGCCCGATGCTTCAAGCGCGGCCCTGATCGCGCTGACCTGCTCGCCGCGCGCGATGAGTGCGGCGGCACGCCGCCCGTGACGTGCCAGAGCGTGCCGGCTTTTGTCTGCGGCAGAGAGCAGGACATGCTGCGGCTCGAACCCGGCGGCCTGCAACAAGCGCACATAGGTCAATTGGCTCGCATAGGGCACGATCCGATCTTCCCGATCCGACAGAACGAAGATCAATGGTTTGGGATCAGTTCGAATGCCGTTGAGGTGGTCTATGGGATCATGAAGCGCCTGGATATTGCCGCTTTGAACGGTGCGTCGTTTGTCCCAATGCTCTGTGACCTCACGCACTGACAGCAGGGCCGACGACAGGGCCACAGCCGAAACATCACGACGCCGATTCAGCAGCGATGCGGCAATGTGGCCGCCACCGGATTGTCCGGCCAGAATGAACGTCGAGATGCGATGGCGCCGCTTGATCGCATCGAGCGCGCGCTCCATCAGCATCACCTCGCGCAGCTCGCGGCGCTGGTTGTGATCGCCCGATGAACCGTACATTCCCGGACGCGCCAGGAAGATCGCCGGCTTGCCCGCCTGCTCCGACCAGCGCGTCATGTCGCGCTGGATCGCGTCGGGAGATCGCCTTTCATAGCCCGGTGACACAAAGCGAACGCCTGCTTTCGTCTTCAACAGGGCGTCGCCGCTGAAATAGACCAGAACCTCGGGATTATCGCCATCGCCGAGGCCGTGCGCATACCAGCGCAAACAGTCGCCCTTGCCGTTGACCTCGACCCAAAGACCGCCGGGCACGGCTGCGCAATGAGCGGGCGAACTCAGGGATCCGTGCAAGGCCTCGTATGGATCGAAGCGCTCGCCCGCGCGCGGAACGGTCAACTCTCTCGGTGCCGTCGGGGCGATCGCCGCCAATTCCAGCCTTTGAGCCAAAGCCGCAGGCGCGGGCCCGACCGTCAGAATGGCAATGATCAGCCAACGAAACGGCCGTTGCATGATTCCAGCCTGACCTTTCAGTAGGCGGCGTGCCGCCATTGATTGAAACGTGGCGCGCGCTTACCAACTCGACTGCGCCCCCGCCGCGATCATCGCCGGGTCGCCGTTACCAAATCGCCCACCGCCAGCGCCGACGATCGAGCGGCGCCCCGCCCGAAGCGTGTTGGCGCCCCCTCACTCCCGCGACGCCACAGCCAGCCTCACCGCCAGCGCCCCGAACACGACCCCCATCAGCTTCTGCGGCAGGCGCGCCAGATGCGGGCGGGCGGCCAGCGCGTGGCCGAGTCGGCTCGCGGTCAGGATGACGATCCCGTTGGTGAGCAGGCCCATCAGGTTGAGGATGGTCGCCAGCACGATCACCTGCAGCGCGATCGATCCGGCTTCGGGCTTCAGGAACTGCGGCAGCAGCGCCAGCATGAACAGCGCCATCTTCGGGTTGAGCAGGTTGGTCAGCATCCCCTGCATGAAGATGCGGCGCAGCGGCAGGGCTGCGTGGCTGGCGTCGGGTGCGAAGAGCGGCGCCTGCGCGCGCAAGGTCGTCCAGGCGAGCCAGGCGAGATAGGCCGCGCCTGTGAAACGCAGGACGTCATAGGCCGCCGGCACCACCAGGAAGAGCTGCGACAGGCCGAGCGCCGCGGCGAAAGCCTGGAGATAGCTGCCGGTGGCGATGCCGGCATAGGTCAAGAGGCCGGCCATGCGGCCCTGGCCGAGGCTGCGCGAGGCGATCAACAGCATGTCGGGGCCGGGCGTCGCGGTCAGCACCGCGCAGGCGGCGGTGAAAAGCGCCAGTGTCGCAAGATCGGGCATCGCGTCCTCCCGGGGGGCGAGTGTGTCGCGTCTGCCATGCTCTACATCGAAAAGCGATCGCGGGTCGATTTTCTGGTCTGCGATGATGTGGATGACGCGAAGCCGGCTGTATCGCGACTCGCCAGCAATGGTATCGTGACACCACGAATCAAGCCATTTCGGGCGGGGGTGGGTGGCAGATGTCCGACGAGTTCGGTGAGAGCGGGCGACGACCGATGGGACCGATCCAGTCGCTCAATCGTGTGATGCGGCTCGACGGCGCCGACGGGCTCGACAATCAGGTCGGCGTCGAGCTCTCTGGCCATGTCAAATGGTTCGACGTCAGCAAGGGCTACGGCTTCGTCGTGCCCGAGGATGGCGGCGCCGACGTGCTCGTCCATGTCACCATCCTGAAGCGCGACGGCTTCAACGCGATCGCCGAAGGCGCCCATATCGTGCTGGAGGTGATCGAGAAGCCGCGCGGCCGCCAGGCGATCCGCGTCCTGTCGATCGACACCACGGCGGCACGCCACCCCGCCGAGATGCCGCTGGCGCGCACCAACGTCCAGGTCACGCCGACCAGCGGGCTCGAGCGCATGACGGTGAAGTGGTTCAACCGTCTGCGCGGCTTCGGTTTCGTCTCGGCCGGCGAGAACGCGCCCGACATCTTCGTCCATATGGAGACGATGCGCCGCTACGGGCTGGTCGAGCTGATTCCCGGGCAGGTCGTGCTGGTGCGCTACGGACCCGGGCCCAAGGGCCTGATGGCGGCCGAGATCCGGCTGGAGCAGGGCGGGCCGCCGAGCTCGCATTGATCTGAACCGATCAGGTTCTTCGCGCCGTCATTGCGAGCGCAGCGAAGCAATCCAGAAGGTCTCGCTCGACGTCCCCTGGATTGCTTCGCTGCGCTCGCAATGACGGTAGACGCGCGGCTTACAGCGCAAACGACGTCCCACAGCCGCAGGAACTCGTCGCGTTCGGGTTGGTGATCTTGAAGGATTGCCCGATCAGGTCGTCGACGAAGTCGATCGTGCAGCCTTCGAGCAGGTCGAGCGAGGTTTCGTCGATCAGCACGGTGGCGCCGTCATGCTCGATGACGAGGTCCCCCGGCGCCTTCTCGCGGTCGACGTCGAAGATGTACTGGAAGCCCGAGCAGCCGCCTCCGGCGACGCTGACGCGCAGCATCGAGCCCGGCGGCTCCTTTTCCATCACCGACAGAATGCGTATCGCGGCCTTGTCCGTGACGGCGATGCCACGCGGATGGGCCTGAAGATCGGTCGTCATCAGCAGATGCTCCTTGCACCTTCGTTACCCGCAAAGGTAATTGCGCCGCAACGCCTCTACAAGCAGGGGGCGGCGACGGATCAGCCATGCCGCATCCAGAGAACCCGTTTTGGACGGCCGGCCCCGATTTCGAGCCGGGCGATCGCTGGCGTGCTCCTTACGCCTGCCGGACCGCGACGAGTCGCGGCCGGCTGATCGCCGAACCAGCCTCGCCGACGCGCAATCCCTTCCAGCGCGACCGCGACCGCATCATCCATTCGACTGCGTTCCGCCGTCTCAAGCACAAGACGCAGGTCTTCGTCTCGCATGAGGGCGACCATTTCCGCACAAGGCTGACGCATACGATCGAGGTGGCGCAGATCGCACGCGCCCTGGCGCGGGCGCTGGGGCTCGACGAGGATCTGGCCGAGGCGCTGGCGCTGGCGCATGACCTCGGCCACACGCCCTTCGGCCATACCGGCGAGGATGCGCTGGCCGACTGCATGGCCGATTTCGGCGGCTTCGACCACAACGCCCAGACGCTGCGGATCGTGACGCGGCTGGAGCGGCGCTATGCCGGGTTCGATGGGCTGAACCTGACCTGGGAGACGCTGGAGGGGCTGGTCAAGCACAATGGCCCGCTGCTCTTCGCCGACGGGACGCCGATCGAACGCTATGCCGCCACGGGCATTCCGGCGGCCATCGTCGAGTATCAAGCCAAGCAGGACCTTTGGCTCGACTCTTACGCCTCGGCCGAGGCGCAGGCGGCGGCGCTGGCCGACGACATCGCCTATAACGCCCATGACATCGACGATGGCCTGCGGGCCGGGCTGTTCGGCCATGCCGAACTGAGGGCGGTGCCTTTCCTGGCCGAGCTGCTCGACGAGATCGAGGCTTTGCATCCGGGGCTCGAGACGGCGCGCGTCACCAACGAACTGGTGCGCCGCGTGATCACGCGCTTCGTCGAGGGGGTGATCATGGCAGCTCAGGGACGGCTCGCGGCGCTGGCGCCGACCGACGCGGATGCGGTCAGGCGGGCGTCCGGGCCGGTGATCGCCTTTCCCGAAGCGATTGAAACCGCCGACCGGGAGATCAAGGCGTTCCTCTATCCCAACATGTACCGCCATGCCCGGATCGCGCCGATCCGCCGGGATGCGGCCGGGGTCGTGCGCGATCTGTTTGGTCGCTTTAGTGCCGACCCCGGGCTGATGCCGGCCGACTGGGCGGCGGGGGCCGACGTGCTCGACACGCCTCGCCGGGCACGGCGGATCGCCGACTATATTGCGGGGATGACCGACTGGTACGCGCTCGACGAGCACCGCCGCCTGTTTGACGCAACCCCCTCGCTGCGATAGGGCCGGGCGCTTCCGATCCCGCAGAACCTGCCGTTCCGCAGCAGATATTGGCCGCCATGAACCTGTTCGAGACCTATTCCGCCCGCGTCGCCGCCGCGCTCTCGGCGCTCGCCGAGCGAGGCGCCTTAGCCGCCGGGCTCGATCTCGGCCGCGTCGTGGTCGAGCCGACGCGCGACCCCGCCCACGGCGATCTCGCGACCAACGCCGCGATGGTGCTCGCCAAGGAAGCCGGTACCAACCCGCGTGCTCTGGCGGCACTGCTGGTCGAGGAACTCAGCCAAGACGCCGAGATCGTCCGCTGCGAGATCGCGGGGCCAGGCTTCATCAACCTGACGCTGCGGCCGGCCGTGTTCACCGCGATCCTGAAGGACGCGGTCGAGCGCGGGCTCGACTATGGGCGCGGCGCGGCCAAGCCCGAGCCGAAGATCAATGTCGAATACGTCTCGGCCAACCCGACCGGGCCGATGCATGTCGGTCATGGGCGCGGCGCGGTGTTCGGCGATTCGCTTGCCAATATCCTCGCCTTCGCCGGCCATGCCGTGACGCGGGAATACTACATCAACGATGCCGGCGCGCAGGTCGACGTCCTCGCCCGCTCCGCCTTCCTGCGCTACCGCGAGGCGCTGGGCGAGACGATCACGATCCCCGAAGGCTTGTATCCCGGCGATTATCTCGTCTCGGTCGGCGAGAGCCTCGCCAAGGCGCATGGCGACGCGCTTCTCGCCAAGCCTGAAGCCGAATGGCTGTCGCTGGTGCGCGCAGAGGCGATCGACGGCATGATGGCGATGATCCGCGACGATCTCGCGGCGCTCGGCGTCGTTCACGACGTCTTCTTCTCGGAGCGCTCGCTGCAGGCACTCGATGGCAACCGCGATGCGGTCGGTGAGACGATCGCGGATTTGCGCGCCCGCGACCTGGTCTATGAGGGCCGGCTGCCGCCGCCCAAGGGCCAGAAGGACGAGGATTGGGAGGATCGCGAGCAGACCCTGTTCCGCGCCACGCAGTTCGGCGACGATGTCGACCGGCCGCTGCTGAAGTCGGATGGCAGCTACACCTATTTCGCCAACGACATCGCCTATCACCGCTCGAAGTTCACGCGCGGCTTTGCCCAGATGATCGATGTCTGGGGCGCCGACCATGGCGGCTATGTCAAGCGCATGCAGGCGGCGGTGAAGGCCGTGACGCATGAGAAGGGCGCGCTCGACGTCAAGCTCTGCCAGATGGTCAAGCTGCTGCGCGACGGCGAGCCGGTGAAGATGTCGAAACGCTCGGGCGATTTCGTCACGCTGCGCGAGGTCATCGACGAGGTCGGCCGCGATGCGGTGCGCTTCATGATGATCTTCCGCAAGAACGACGCGACGCTCGACTTCGATCTCGCCAAGGTGGTCGAGCAGTCGAAGGACAATCCGGTCTTCTACGTCCAGTACGCGCATGCGCGCTGCGCCTCGATCTTCCGGCAGGCGCGCGAGGCGTTCCCCGATCTCGATCTGACGCCTGCGGCGCTGGCGCAGGCCGATCTCACGCGCCTGACCGACGAAGCGGAGGTTGGTATCGTCAAGTTGATCGCGTCCTATCCGCGAATCATCGAAGGCGCGGCCGCCGCTCACGAGCCACATCGGGTCGCATTCTTCGTGCATGAGCTGGCGAGCGCTTTCCATTCCTTATGGAACAAGGGCAAAGACTCGCCGCAATTACGGTTCGTTAATCAAACTGATCGAGAGTCGACTTTGGCGAGGTTGGCGTTTGTGCATTGCGTGCGCAGCGTCCTTGCTTCCGGTCTGGCAGTCGCGGGAGTTGCGGCGCCGGACGAGATGCGCTGACGGCCGCGTGGTCCTCAGCGCGCACAAGGTCAGTTGACCGCGCGGCGGGTTGGGCGTTCCATCCGCGTCGCCGGCCTGCGCTGGAATGGATCATGCCATGAGTGAGCCAGCTAGAAACCGTTTCGCCCTCGATCTCGAAGATCTCGAGCGGCAGCTTCGCAGCGCAGGGCAGACGCCCAAGGTCGGCCAGCCTGCCGACCCGCTGGCCGAACTGACGCGCATCGTCGATCAGGGCGATCCGCTGAAGGACATCTTCGGCCATCGCGGCCAGGCGGCGGCGCCCCAGCGGGTGCCGGCGTCGTGGCAGGGCCAGTCCCAGTCCCAGACGCCTTCTTCGCGGCATGAGCCGTCCTTCAACCCCGTCCAGGAGCTGCAGGCGGCCGTCGAGCAGTCGCCGCCGCCCGCCGAACTGCGTGGCGCGCTCGACGAGTTCGAGGCGCTGCTGCGCCGGACGGATGCGCCTCGGCCGACTTCCGTTACCGCTCCGGTGCGCGCCGAGTCCCGCTACATTCCTGAGGATGAGAGCTTCGAGCGGCCCGCGCCGCAGGCTTATTCGCGTCCGGTCGCCGTGCAGGGGCTGGCCCCGGCGCCCCGTGATCTCGACGAGGCGCGCGAGCCCTATCCCTATGACGAGCAGGGGCAGTCCCAGGACGCTCACTCCTATGACGCGCAGACGTCGCATGCGCCGCCGCCGGCCGACGAGGAGATGCCGGACCTCGAGCCGCGCCGCTCGCGCAAGGGCCTCTACACCGCCGCCGCGCTGATCGTCGTCGGCGTGGTCGGCGTCGGCGCGGCGATGTCGCTGCGCGGCACGACGAGTCGTTCGGATGGCCAGCCGCCGACCATCGCGGCCGCGACCGGGCCGACCAAGGTCGAGCCGGTCAATCCCGGCGGGACCGAGATCCCCAACCAGAACAAGCAGATCTACGAGCGCCCGGGCGATACGCCCGTGGGGCAGACCAAGGTGGTCAGCCGCGAGGAGCAGCCCGTCGATGTGCAGCAGGCGGCGCGGTCGCTGCCGGCGCGCGTCGTGCTGCCGGGGCCGGGCTCGGCCACGGCGACGACCCCTGTCGCGACGACGCCTGCCGCCAATCCGCTGACGCAGGCGCCGGCCGTGATTGCGCGCGACACCGTGCCGTCCGAGCCTGCGCTGACGCCGGTGCCGCCGGTGCCGGGCCTCGGCGAGCCGCGCCGGGTCCGCACGGTCTCGATCCGGCCCGACGGCACGCCCGCGCCGGCCGCCAACAGCACGGCTGGCTATATGAATGGCGCCCTGCCGCTCTCGACGGGTTCCGCGGCGCCGGTCCGGCCCGGCGCGATCGCTCCCGGCGACCCGGCGCAGACGACCGCGACCACCCAGCCGCGCCCGCGTCCGGCGACGCTCTCGGCCCAGGACGCTGCCAAGGCCGACGCCCCCAAGGTTCAGGAGCGTGCCGCGGCGACAACGCCGTCGGCGCTGCTCAAGATCGCCAATGCGCAGCCTGCGGCGCAGGCGCCCGCCGCTGCCGCGCCGGCCACCGCCGCGATCCGCAGCGGGACCGGCGACTTCGTGGTTCAGCTCGGCGCGCCGGGAAGCGAATCGGAGGCGCGTGCGACCTTCGCCGCGCTCCAGCGCAAATATCCGGGACAGCTTGCCGGCCAGGCGCCGATCGTGCGCAAGACCGAACTCGCTGGCGGCAAGACGGTGTTCCGGCTACGCGTCGGACCCTATTCCCGCGACGACGCCACGACGATGTGCACCGCGCTGCAGGCGGCGGGCGGCCAGTGCTTCATCGCCAAGAACTGACGATCGCGAACTGATCTTCCGGGATTTCAAGCCGGCGGCGCATCTGCGCCGCCGGTTTTCGTTCGCGTCTGGCGCAATGCATCCCGGCGGGGGCATCGGTGGTCGGCCCCCGGGTTTCATGCGATGAGCGGCGCGGCAGGGTCGGCCGGGCAGCTCCCGAGGCGCCGCGACCGAAGACCACAAGAACGACCGGAGGACACCATGGATCGTCGCAACTTCGTCAAGACAGCCGCAACCGGCGCCGCCGGCAGCGCGCTCATCGCCGCGCCCGCGCTCGCGCAGGGCCAGCCCAAGGTTTCCTGGCGCCTGACCTCGAGCTACCCGAAGAGCCTCGACACGCTGTTTGGGCTGTCGACCCAGGTCGCCAAGCGCGTCGCCGAGGCGACCGACGGCAATTTCCAGATCCAGGTCTTCGCGCCCGGCGAGATTGTGCCCGGCCTGCAGGCGCTCGACGCCGTGCAAAACGGCACCGTCGAGTGCAGCCACACGCTGTCGAGCTTCTATATCGGCAAGGACCCGGCCTTCGCCTTCGAGACCTCGCTGCCCTTCGGCTTCAACACCCGCCAGCAGAACGCCTGGCTCTATGCCGGCGGCGGCCTCGAGCTCTGCCGCGCCTTCATGAAGAAGCAGGGCCTCTACACCATCCCCTCGGGCAACACCGGCGCGCAGATGGGCGGCTGGTTCCGCAAGGAGATCAAGTCGCTGGAGGATCTGAAGGGCCTGAAGATGCGCATCGCCGGCATGGGCGGGCAGATCATGGCCAAGCTCGGCGTCGTGCCGCAGCAGATCGCCGGCGGCGACATCTACCCGGCGCTGGAGCGGGGCACGCTCGACGCGGTCGAGTTCTCCGGCCCGCTCGACGACGAGAAGCTCGGCTTCCAGAAGGTCGCGAAGTACTACTACTATCCCGGCTTCTGGGAGGGGAACGCCAATGTCAGCTTCCTCGTGAACCTCGAGAAGTGGAACGCGCTGCCCGCCTCCTACAAGGCGATCGTCGAGGCCGCCTGCGCCGAGGCCAACGCGCTCTGCGTCGCCAAATACGACCACGGCAACCCCGATGCGCTGGTCCGGCTGGCGGGCACCGGCGCGGAATTGAGGCCGTTCCCGCAGGAGGTGATGCTGGCGGCGTTCAAGGAGGCGTTCGCGATGTATGCCGAGCTTGCCGCCAAGAACGCCGAATTCAAGACCTTCTACGATTCCTTCCTGCCCTACTGGAAGAAGGAAAACCTCTGGTTCCGCGTCGCCGAACTGCCCTTCGACGCCTTCAACGCCCAGATGGCCCAGCAGATGCGCTGAGACTGGCCTTTGCCAAGACGCGCCGTCATTCCGGGCGGAGAGCAGCGAAGACCCGGAATCCATCATAGGGCAGCGCCTTACGATGGATTCCGGATCGGCGCCGCTTCGCGGCTTGTCCGGAATGACGATGCAGGGTTGACCATCGCGCGGCCGCTTCCTACCCCTCGATCATGACCTCACGCGCCTTCATCGCCGGCTGCCTCGGCACGAGCCTAACCCCTGACGAGCGCGCCTTCTTCAGGGATGCGCGGCCCTGGGGATTCATCCTGTTCCGGCGCAACACGCAGGATCCCGCGCAGGTCGCGGCTCTGACGGCGCAGATGCGCGAGAGCGTCGGCTGGCAGGCGCCGATCCTGATCGACCAGGAGGGTGGGCGGGTGCAGCGCATGGGCCCGCCACTCTGGCCGAAATACCCGGCCGCACAAGCCTTCCTGGCGATCAACGATTCTGTGACGCAGCGCGAGATCGTCCGGCTCTCGGCCCGGCTGATGGCGCATGATCTCAAGAGCGTCGGCATCGATGTCGACTGCCTGCCGGTGCTCGACGTGCCCGTCGCGGGCAGCCATGACGTCATTGGCGACCGTGCCTATGCGCATGAGCCCGACATGGTGGCGCGGCTCGGGCGGGCGGCTGCCGAGGGGTTGATGGCCGGCGGCGTGCTGCCGGTGATCAAGCACATGCCCGGCCATGGCCGCGCGCGCGCCGACAGCCATCACGACCTGCCCGTCGTCGATGCCTCGCTGGACGAATTGAGAGCGCATGACTTCCGGCCCTTCCGGCATCTGGCGGACATGCCGATGGCGATGACGGCGCATGTCGTCTTCACCGCGCTCGATGCGAAGAATCCCGCGACGGTGTCACGCAAGGTGGTGCGCGAGATCATGCGCGGCGCGCTCGGCTATGACGGGTTGATCATGACCGACGACATCTCGATGAAGGCGCTGTCGGGCAGCTTCGCGCAGAAATCCCGCGCCGCGATCCGGGCCGGCGTCGATGTCGTGCTGCATTGCCATGGCATCATGGAGGAGATGGTGGCGGTCGCCGGCGCCGTGCCTGAGATGAAAGGCGACCGCGCGCGCCGCGCCGCGATGGCGCTGGCGCGCATCCGGCATGAGCCGGAGCCGCTCGATGTGGACGGCGCGCGCGCTCGCGTGGCCAGTGCGCTTGCCTTGAGCGCCTGAACCGTCGAACCTGTAAAGGCCACGTGTTTTGCGCGTGAGCCAGAGGGGGCGGCCAGCCATGGCGGCGCAACTGCCATTTGAGGATGACGGCCCGCGCCGCGACGACGAGCCCGCCTTGCTCGTCGATGTCGACGGCTATGAAGGCCCGCTCGACCTGCTGCTCGACCTCGCCCGACGGCAGAAGGTCGATCTGCACCGGATCTCGATCCTGGCTCTGGCCGAGCAGTATCTCGTCTTCGTCGAGCAGGCGCGGGCGTTGCGGCTGGAGCTCGCAGCCGACTATCTCGTGATGGCGGCCTGGCTGGCCTATCTCAAGTCGCGGTTGCTGCTGCCGGAACCGCCCAAGGGCGAGGAGCCGAGCGCGGCGGATCTCGCCACGGCGCTGGCCCTCCGGCTGCGCCGGCTGGAGGCGATTCGGGCAGCGGCGCGCAAGCTCGCCTCGCGCGAGCGCCTGGGCCAGGACGTGTTCGCGCGGGGCGCGCCCGAGGCGATCGTCGCAGGCGCCCGGCCGGTCTGGGAAGCCGAGCTCTACGACCTGCTGTCTGCCTATGCACAGCAGCGTCAGAAGCGCGTGCAGGGTCATATCTCAGTCGGCCACCGCGTCGTCTGGTCGCTGGTCGAGGCGCGCGAGGCGCTGCAACGGCTGGTCGGCGAGGCCGGCGACTGGACGGAGATCGACCCCTATCTCACCCGCTACATGACGTCGCATGGCCTGCCCGCGCGGGAGATGGCGGCGACCGTCAGGGCGTCGGCGCTCTCGGCCATGCTGGAAATGGTCAAGGAGGGCGTGCTCGACCTGCGCCAGGACGACGCCTTCGCGCCGCTCTATCTGCGTCGCCGTTCGGCGCGTCCCCCCGTGCTGCCGCTGGTCAGCCGGGACGCATCATGACGATGGCGATGACGGAAGCCTTCGAGGATGACGGGGATGGCGGCGGCGCCGAGGCCTTCGCGCAGGCGACCCGCGTGGTCGAGGCGCTGCTGTTTGCCTCGGTGATGCCGCTCTCTGCCGAGGAATTGGCGCGCTCGGTGCCTTCGGGGATCGATATCGGGCAGGTGCTGGCCAGGCTGTCCGAACTCTACGCGCCGCGTGGCGTCAATCTGCGCCAGGTCGCCGGCGGCTTCGCCTTCCGCACGGCGCCCGACCTCAGCTATCTCCTGGCGGCCGAAGCCGAGCCGCCGCGCAAATTGTCGCGGGCCGCGCTCGAGGTGCTGGCGATCATCGCCTATCACCAGCCGGTGACGCGGGCCGAGATCGAGGAGATTCGCGGTGTCGCGACCGCCAAGGGCACGCTCGACATCCTGCTGGAGGCCGGCTGGGTGCGGCTGCGCGGCCGCCGGCGCTCGCCGGGGCGTCCCGTCACCTTCGGCACGACGCCGGGCTTCCTCGACCATTTCGGGCTCGACCGCATCGACGACCTGCCGGGGCTGGAGGAGCTGAAGGGCTCCGGCTTCATCGAGGGACGGCTGACGCGAGACATGACAGTGCCGGTTCCCGACGACGATCCCGACCTCCGCGCCGACGAGGATCCCCTCGGCGACCTGTTCACGCCGCTTGACGAGAACGGCTGAGCCCCGCACAGGGCGGACGGGTAGGGCGGGGCGCTTGCCCCACCCGCGCCGTCATTCCGGGCGCAGCGAAGCACAGACGCGGAATCCATCGTAGAGCCCGATCCTTGTCGGACATGGCCCTACGATGGATTCCGGATCGGCGCCGCTTCGCGGCTTGTCCGGAATGACGGCGCGTTTGATCAAACCAGTTCGGAGCATCCGTTGGGCGTCGACGACACCAAATCGCGCTGGTTGAGCTGGGGGCGCCGGGGCACGGCCGGGGCCGCCATCCCGATGGCGCTCGGGTTCGAGGGCGTGACCCAGCGCTTCGGCGAGGTTACGGCGCTGAAGGACGTGTCGCTGTCGATCGAGCCCGGCGAGATCGTCGCGCTGCTCGGCCAGTCCGGCTGCGGCAAGACGACCCTGCTGCGGCTTGCCGCCGGCGTCGAGCGGCCAAGCGCCGGCCGCGTGCTGCTCGAGAACCGGGACGTCTCGTCGCCGGAGCGCTTCGTCGAGCCCGAGCAGCGTGGCGTCGGCCTCGTCTTCCAGGATTATGCGCTGTTTCCGCATCTGAGCGTGCGCGAGAACGTCCGTTTCGGGCTCGGCGGGCGGGGCGAAAGCGAGGCATCCATCGACGCGACCGCGCTGCGGGCCATTGCCCGCGTCGGCCTGGCCGATCTCGCTGAGGCCTATCCGCACATGCTCTCGGGCGGCGAGCAGCAGCGGGTCGCGCTGGCGCGGGCCGTGGCGCCGCGCCCCGGCGTGCTCCTGATGGACGAGCCGTTCTCCAATCTCGACCGGCGCCTGCGCGACGTGGTGCGTGACGAGACCGCAGCCCTGCTGCAGGAAACCGGCGCGACCTCGATCATCGTGACGCACGACCCCGAGGATGCGATGCGCATCGCCGACCGGATCGTGCTGATGCGGGCCGGCGAGATCGTGCAGATCGGCACCGGCGAGCAGCTCTACCGCAAACCCGACAGTCTCTTCGCCGCCCGGTTCTTCTGCGATTTCACTGAGGTCGCCGGCCCTGTCCTGCGCGGGGCCGTGGACACGCCGTTCGGGCGCTTTCCGGCCAGGGGCCTGGCTGAGGGCACGCAGGCGGTCGCCTGCATCAGGCCCCATGCGATCCGGATCGTGCCGAAGGGCTTCTGCCTGCCCGGGCGGGTGGTGACGCGGCGCTTCCTCGGCGAGGTCGACCATCTGCTGATTGCTGTGGATGGTTTCGAGCGGCTGCTTTCGGTGCGCGCCTCGTTGGTGGGCACGATCGGGGAGGGCGACGATGTCGGCCTCGATATTCCCAGCGACGAAGTTCTTGTGTTCCCTGCGGGGGACACATAGGTTCCGCCGCAACAGCTTGATCCGGGGTCGCAATCCCCCGGCAACACTTGAATTGAGGGAGTTCGCCATGGGTGGCGTGAGCATCTGGCACTGGATCGTCGTCGGCGTCATCGTGATGCTGCTGTTCGGCCGCGGCAAGGTTTCCGAGCTGATGGGCGACGTCGCCAAGGGCATCAAGTCGTTCAAGAAGGGCATGGCCGAGGACGAGACCCCGCCGCCAAGCGCCGGAACTCCGGTCGATCCCAAGGTGATCGACCAGACACAGGCCAGCAATGCGGCCGCCGTGGCCAAGGCCGAGAACAAGGCCTGAAGGCGCGCCGCGCGTTTGAGTTCGCGCGGCTGAGGGGACGAACCATCGATGTTCGACATCGCCTGGAGCGAATTCATGCTGGTCGGGGCGGTCGCGCTCGTCGTGATCGGCCCCAAGGACCTGCCCAAGGCCATGCGAACGGTCGGGCAGGCCATCGGCAAGATTCGCCGCATGGCCTCCGAATTCCAGGGGCAGTTCAACGATGCGATGCGCGAGGCCGAACTCCACGACCTGAAAAAGCAGGTCGAGGATGTCGGCGGCTCCGTGTCGAGCGCCATGAACACGGACTTCAAGCCGATCGAGATGCCGGCATCGTCGGGTCTCGACGACGCCGCGCTGAAAGAGGCCGAGGCGAAGCTTGCCGCGATCCCAGTGCCTGATCCACTGCCGCCGGTCGAGATCACGCCGGCTGAACTGGCGTCGCCTGTCGAGCCATCACCCGAGCCCAAGCCGAAGCGCGCCCGCAAGGCCTCCCCCGCCGAGGCGGCCAAAGAGACGGCTCCGTCGTCCGAACCCGCGCCTGCCAAGGCGCCGCGCAAGCGCAAGACCGCCGTGGCCGAGCCTGGTGAAGGGAGCGCGGCATGAGCGTCGCCAACACCCGCGACGGCGAGGACGAGATCGAGGCCTCCCGCGCCCCGCTGATCGACCATCTGATCGAGTTGCGCTCGCGGCTGATCAAGTCGCTGATCGCGTTCCTGGTGATGTTCTTCATCTGCTTCGCCTTCGCGACGCAGATCTACAACATCCTGGTGCAGCCCTATGTCTGGGCGGCAGGGCCGGGCGCCAATGTCCAGCTGATCTACACCGCGCCGCTGGAATATCTCTTCACCCAGATCAAGATCGCGGCCTTCGGGGCGGGGTTCTTCGCCTTTCCGGTGATCGCGACGCAGCTGTACAAATTCGTCGCGCCGGGGCTCTACAAGAACGAGCGCAATGCGTTTGCGCCTTATCTCGCGGCGACGCCGGTGTTCTTCGTCGCGGGGGCGGCGATGGTGTTCTTCTTCGCCATGCCGGTGCTGATGAAGTTCTCCATCGGCATGCAGCAGGCGGCCACCGACGGGCAGGCCGGCATCGCGCTTTTGCCCAAGGTCAGCGAATACCTCTCGCTGATCATGACGCTGATCTTCGCCTTCGGCATCTCCTTCCAGCTGCCGGTGATCCTGACCCTGCTCGGGCAGGCGGGCATCATCGATTCGACCTTCCTGAAGGAAAAGCGCCGCTACGCGATCGTCTTCGTCTTCGTCGTCGCGGCCGTCCTGACCCCGCCCGACGTGATCTCGCAGCTCATGCTCGCCGTGCCGATGCTCCTGCTCTACGAGCTGTCGGTCTTCTCGGTGCGCTATGTCGAGAAGAAGCGCGCCGCCAAGCAGGCGGCCGACGACGCCGCGGATGCGGCGAGCGAGTAGGCGGGCCGCCCTTTCCAATGGGGCTCCACCATCATGCTCGGCCTTGTGCCGAGCATCCAAGCCTCGAACCCCACGCTCGGCTAGCGAAGACGTGGATGGTCGGGACAAGCACGACCATGACGAGCACGGCTCGTTCCACCACGATCCCTGTTCCCTCGCGCGCGATCCCGGTCTAGAGCATCACGCTGTTTCCCAACCGTGACGGCGTGGCCTGACGACGATGTACGACATCAAATGGATTCGCGAGAACGCCGAGGCGTTCGACAGAGGTCTTGAGCGCAGGGGCTTCACGGAGACCTCGTCGCGCGAGCTGCTGGCGCTCGACGACAGCCGCCGTGCGGCCATCGCGAAGGCTCAAGCCTCGCAGGAGCGCCGCAATGCCCTCTCCAAGGAGATCGGCAAGGCGATGGGCGCTAAGGATGTCGCGCTCGCCGACAGCCTGAAGGCCGAGGTCGCTTCCTTGAAGGAATTGCAACCGGCGCTGGAAGCGGAAGAGAAGGCGGCGAAGGCGAAGCTGGACGAACAGCTCGCCGCGATTCCCAACACGCCCAAGGACGAGGTGCCGGATGGTGCCGACGAGCACGGCAATGTCGTCAAGTCGGTGCATGGCGAAGCACCCGAAAAGACGGGCGGGCGGCTGTTCGGCCAGAATTTCGCGCCCAAGGAGCATTTCGAGCTCGGCGAGGCGCTAGGCCAGATGGATTTCGAGACGGCGGCGAAGCTGTCGGGCTCGCGCTTCGTCGTGCTGAACTCCGGCGTGGCGCGCCTGAGCCGGGCGATCGGGCAGTTCATGCTCGATATGCATACCGAGGAGCATGGCTATACCGAGGTCAACCCGCCGCTGCTCATGCGCGATGAGGCGATGTTCGGCACGGCGCAGCTGCCCAAATTTGTCAGCGACCAGTTCCGGGCGCTCGCCTTCGAGATGCCCGAACATCTCAGGCAGCACGGCCCGGCCGCTGAAATATGGGAATCGCTTGCCGATGACTGGAATTCCGAGGCCGGGAAGCTGGAGGAAGCGACTTTCCAATCGGTGATGCAGGCGCTCTATGACGACAAGGTCCGCGAGGATGAACGGGTCCAGATGAGCGCCTTTGTCGAAAGATTGCGCCGCGATCTCGCCATCGCGCGTCATGGGCAGGCGCGTGGCGCGGAGTTTGCCAAGGCTTTTGCCGGCGGTCTCTGGCTCATCCCCACCGCCGAAGTCCCGCTGACCAATCTCGTGCGCGAATCGATCCTCTCCGAGGAAGAACTCCCGCGTCGCTACACCGCGCTCACCCCCTGCTTCCGGGCCGAGGCCGGCTCGGCCGGGCGCGATACGCGCGGCATGTTGCGGCAGCACCAGTTCGAGAAGGTCGAGCTGGTCTCGATCACCACGCCGGACAAGTCGGCTGAGGAGCATGAGCGCATGCTGTCCTGCGCCGAGGCCGTGCTGAAAAAGCTCGACCTGCATTATCGCGTGATGACGCTCTGCACCGGCGATATGGGCTTCGCCTCGCAGAAGACCTACGACATCGAGGTCTGGCTGCCCGGCCAGAAGACCTATCGCGAGATCTCGTCCTGCTCGGTCTGTGGCGATTTCCAGGCGCGGCGGATGGATGCCCGCTACCGGCCCAAGGAGGGCGGCGCGCCGCGCTTCGTCCATACGCTGAACGGCTCGGGCACGGCGGTCGGCCGGGCGCTGATCGCGGTGATGGAGAACTACCAGAACGCCGACGGCTCGATCACGGTGCCGGACGCGCTGGTGCCCTATATGCGCGGCGTGACGAAGATCGAGAAGGCGTGATGCCGGCTGTCGACGGCGCGACGCTCCTTCCCTTCTCCCCTGGCGGGAGAAGGTGGCCGCGCAGCGGCCGGATGAGGGGGCGCCGTGACCTCTCCGGTTTGCGGTCCTTCGAGCCGACCATCGGCACCGTCACGGCGCCCCCTCACCCCAACCCTCTCCCGCGAGGGGAGAGGGGGGCTGTCGCGGTTCGCCGCTTCGTTCGTCTGGCGATGAAAGTTTCCTGATCATGCGCATTCTCGTCACCAATGATGACGGCATCCATGCCGAGGGGCTCGCCGTTCTGGAGCGCATCGCGGCGCAACTGTCGGACGATGTCTGGGTCGTCGCGCCCGAGACCGACCAGTCGGGCGTGGCCCATTCGCTGTCGCTGTCGAACCCGCTGCGGCTGCGGCAGATCTCGGAGCGGCGCTTTGCGGTCACGGGCACGCCGACCGACTGCGTGATCATGGCGGCGCGCTCGATCATGATCGAGCACCGGCCCGATCTCGTGCTGTCGGGCGTCAATCGCGGCCAGAACGTCGCCGAGGACGTGACCTATTCGGGCACGATCGCGGCCGCCATGGAGGGCACGCTGCTCGGCATCCCCTCGATCGCCGTCAGCCAGGCCTATGGACCGGGCGGGCGCGAGAACATCCGTTGGGATTGCGCGCAGCACCATGCGCCGGGGATCATCCGCCGGCTGCTGGAGGAGGGCATTCCCAAGGACGTGCTGTTCAACCTGAACTTTCCCAATGTCGCGCCCGGCGAGGTCGAGGGCATCGCCGTCACCGTGCAGGGCCGGCGCGACCAGGAGCTCCTGCAGTTGCAGCCGCGGCATGATGGCCGGGGCAATCCGTATTTTTGGATCGCTTTCGCGCGCAGCAGGAGCGAGCCGGCCAACGGCACCGATCTGCGGGCGCTCGCCGAGAAGAAGATTTCGGTGACGCCGCTCGAACTCGACCTGACGCATGAGCCGACGCTGACCCGATTTGCGCGGGTGTTCGCTTGAGCACTGTCTGCTTGCCCGTGAACCTCGCCGTCATTCCGGACAAGCCGCGTAGCGGCGCCGATCCGGAATCCATCGGAGGGCAGACTTCTTCGACCTGTTGGGCTCTATGATGGATTCCGGGTCTCCGCTTCGCTGCGCCCGGAATGACGCCGTAGTTTTCACATGCGGGACCGCACGCTGAAATGACGCGAGGCGAGGGCGGCGGGATGAGCGACGAAGCGCCGGCCAGCGAGGGCGAGCGGACCGTCGCCTTCCTGCTGTCGCTGCGGGCGCAAGGGGTGCGCGACCTCGCCGTGCTGCGCGCGATGGAGAAGGTCGCCCGCGAGCGCTTCGCGCCGGCGCGCTTTGCCGATCTCGCACGCCAGGACGTCTCGGTGCCGCTGCCCTGCGGCCAGACCATGACCGCGCCGCACACGGTCGCCGCCTTGCTGACCGCGCTCGACATGCAGGCATCGGCGCGCGTGCTCGAGATCGGCACCGGCTCGGGCTATGTCGCGGCGCTGCTGGCGGCCATGGGCGGTGAGGTCGTGTCGCTCGAGCGCTACCGGACGCTGGCGCTGGCGGCGCATGAGCGCGTCGCGGGCAGCGGCTATGGCGCCTTGGTGGAGTTGCGCCATGCCGATGGCTTGCAGCCCGACCGGACGCTGGGGCGGTTCGACCGTATCCTCGTCAATGGCGTGACCCATGCCATTCCCGAAGCACTGTTGATGCGGCTGTCGCCGGGCGGACGCCTGGTCGGGGCCTTGCGCGTCGAGGGGACGGCCCGTCGCGTGGTGGTGAGCCGGCTGGCGGACGGCACCTTCGACCATGCGCTCGGCCCCGTCGTTCGACTGCCGCCGCTGGTGCCGGGGATAGCGCGGGCGCTTTAGGCGGAATCGTTTCCAAGCCACGACTGCTTCCGCCATCCGCAACTCGGCATCATCCGCGAAAAAGCAAACGCGACCGCGCGGCGCGAAACGCTTTCGTAACCTGAACGGGGCTTTAATGCTCCCATCGAGTTGCGTTGTTCGCGAGTGTCAGTTCCATGCGTAGCCAAGCCGGATCGGTCAAGTTCAGTCTCGCTTTCCGTGCGTCGACGGCCTGCCTGCTCGCCCTGAGCGTCAGCGCCTGCTCGTCGGAGGCGATGCGCTTCACGGAAGCGCCCTTCGCAAGCCCCTTCAAGGCCGCGCAGGCTCCGGCCCCGGCGCGTGATCCGGCCACGACCGGCTCGATTGGCCGCTCCGCCAACGCCCCGATCTATTCGACGCCCGCGCCGGCCAACGCTGTCGTGCGCTCCCAGCCGCTGCCGCCACCGCAATCGGCCGTGGCGCTGCGCAGTGCCGCCCCGCAGCCTGTCGCCGGCAGCGCCTCGGGCTGGAGCGCCCAGGGCGGCACTCCGATCGTCGTCGCCCAGGGCGAGACGCTCGACATGATCTCCTCGCGCTATGGTGTGCCGCGCGCGGCGCTGATCTCGGCCAACGGGCTGTCCAGCGCGAATGTCGCGCCCGGCTCGCGGCTGACGATCCCGGTTTACAACGCCGCCGGGGCCGGTTCCTCGCCCGCCCCGAGGCAGCAGGTCGCGCAGGTTCAAGGCGAAACCCGTTCGGATGCGTCGCGCTTCGTCACCGGCCCGGCTCCCGCAGCCTCGCTGGCGCCGGTTCGCCCAGCGGCTCCGGTGCGGGACTTGCGCGCCAAGGCTCAGCCTGCGGCCGACGCGAAGGCCGCCGCCGCGCAGTCCAAGGCAACCGCTGCCGCCGAGGCCAAGGCCAAAGCGGAGTCCGACGCGCTGGCGATGCGCGAATCGCGGGCCCGTTTTGCTGCCGAAGCCAAGGCCAAGGCTGCCGCCAAGGCGTCCGCGCCTGTCGCCGCCGCTCCGGCACCTGTTGCCAGGACCGTCGTCGCGGCCAGGCCCGTCACTGACAAGGTCGTGGCCAGGCCCGTCGTCGCCGAGGCGAAGCCGGTTCGTGCTCCCGCCGCCGAGAAGGCCAAGCCGGTCGTCGTCGCCAGTGCGCCGGCGAACGAGCCCAAGGTCACCGCGATCCCGAAGGCTGATCCCGAGCCTGCCACCACCGCCAGCCTGGCGAAGCCCGAGGATGCCGGCGAGAAGGCCGACTTCCGCTGGCCGGCCCGTGGCCGCGTCATCGCCGGCTTCAGCGGCCGTGGCGGCAATGAGGGCATCAACATCGCCGTGCCCGAAGGCACCCCGATCAAGGCGGCCGAGGGCGGCACGGTCGCCTATGCCGGCAACGAGCTGAAAGGCTACGGCAATCTCGTGCTGATCCGCCACCCGAACGGCTATGTCTCGGCCTATGCCCATGCCGGCGAGCTGAACGTCAAGCGCGGCGAGACGGTGAAGCGCGGCCAGGTCGTCGCCAAATCCGGCCAGACCGGCAACGTCTCCTCGCCGCAGCTGCATTTCGAGCTGCGCAAGGGCTCCTCGCCGGTCGATCCGACGCCCTATCTGAACAACTGAGTTTATCCTTCGACCGGTCTCCGCGAGACCCCGCCGGTCGGAACAAGGCGGGGCGGTCCCAGGAAAGGCCGCCCCGCCATTTTTTTCGCCTTCTCCCCTCGGGGGAGAAGGTGTCTGCGCAGCAGATGGATGAGGGAGGGGTCGCGCAAGCGGCCCTTTCTTGTTTGTGGACGGAGGGTCGGCCCTCACCCGTCGCGGCTTCGCCGCGCCATCTTCTCTCCCGAGGGGAGAAGGGAAGAGGCTCACCCCTCCAGCGCCTTTCCCAGCCGTCCGGCCAGGTCCTGGATGTACTGCCAGGCGGTGCGGCCCGAGCGCGAGCCGCGCGTCGTCGCCCATTCCAGCGCCTCGTGGCGCAGCGTCTCGCGGTCGATCGCCAGTCCGAAATGGGCAACATAGCCGTCGATCATCGCCAGATACTCGTCCTGGCTGCATTTGTGGAAGCCAAGCCAGAGGCCGAAGCGATCCGAGAGCGAGACCTTCTCCTCGATCGCCTCGCCCGGGTTGATCGCGGTCGAGCGCTCATTATCCATCATGTCGCGCGGCATCAGGTGGCGGCGGTTGGAGGTGGCGTAGAACACGACATTGCCGGGCCGGCCCTCGACGCCGCCATCGAGCGCCGCCTTGAGCGACTTGTAGGAGGTGTCGTCGCCGTCGAAGGAGAGGTCGTCGCAGAAGACGATGGCGCGGTGCGCGTCGGGGCGCAGCAGCGCCATCAGCACGGGCAGGCTCTCGATGTCCTCGCGGTGGATCTCGATCAGCTTCAGGGGCAGGGCCTGCCCCTCGAGTCGGCGGTTGGTGTCGGCATGGACCGACTTCACCAGCGAGGACTTGCCCATGCCGCGCGCGCCCCAGAGCAGGACGTTGTTGGCCGGCAGGCCGCGCGCAAAGCGCTCGGTGTTCTCGGCGAGCGTGTCGCGGACGCGATCGACGCCGCGCAGCAGCGACAGCGCCACGCGGTTGACCCGCGCCACCGGCGCGAGTTCCGATCCGGCCGGGTGCCAGACGAAGGCGTCGGCCTGCGTCAGGTCGGCGGGCTTGCGGGGAGGCGGGGCGAGCCGCTCCAGCGCGTCGGCGATGCGCAGCAGGGTGGCGAGCGTCTGGTCGGCGTCGGCAGCTGTCGGTGAGGTCATGGCAGGCCTTCGAGCGGGTGATTCACAACGACCGTACCCGGGGTTACGGCAAATGGAACCGTAAACTGCGTGGCATCGCAAAGCGCAAGGCCATTGCGCGAATAGCGGCGAGCCCATAGGTGAAAGGCGCGTCCGGGACGACCGGGCGCATCCGATTGATTTACCGGCGTCGCTGGCTATAGTCCGCGCGATTTTTCAGGTCTGACGATGTTTGCCGCGCGCCCCGCGGCCGGTGGCGCGCCGCGCCGCCGCGATGAAGGAGCTTTTCGTGATCACCCCCGCTTTCGCCCAAGCCGCCGGCGCCGGTGGCTCCACCGACATGCTGATGTCGCTGGTGCCGTTCGTTCTGATCTTCGTGATCATGTGGTTCCTGATCATCCGCCCGCAGCAGAAGCGGGTGAAGGCCCATCAGGAGCTGATCAAGAACGTCCGGCGCGGTGACACCGTGATCACTTCGGGCGGCATCGTCGGCAAGGTCTCCAAGGTGATCGACGACGCCGAGATCGAGGTCGAGATCGCCGAGGGCGTGCGCGTCCGCCTGGTCAAGGGCATGATCACCGACGTCCGCGCCAAGGGCGAGCCGGTCAAGGCGTAGATCGCACAACGCGATCGTCGATAGGCAGTGGGGGCGCGGCTTCAGCGAAAACCGGTTCCCCCTTTTTCGCGCCATGCTCTAGAACGACGCCCGGCCCCGCGAGGGGCCGGCGCGCGACAACAAGGCAGTTCACGCAGATGCTCCGTTTCCAGACCCGCAAGGTCATCGTCGTCCTGCTCGTGCTGCTGTTCGGCTGCGGCTTCGCGTTGCCGAACCTGTTCTCGCCCGAGACGCGCAAGGCGATCGAGGTCGGCGCGCCGTCCTGGATCCCGCGAATCCTCTTGCCGATCCATGCCGTGGTTCTCGGGCTCGACCTGCAGGGCGGCTCGCATGTGCTGCTCGAGATCGACCGCGCCGAACTCGTCCGAAGCCAGGTGGTTCAGCTGCGCGACGATGTCCGGCAGAAGCTTCGCGATGCCGGTTTGCAGGCGCAGGGCGGCATTGGCCAGACGTCGCGGGGCGTGCAGGTTCGCATTCCGCAGGCGCCCGACCGCGCCAAGCTGCTGCCACTGCTGCGCGAACTGGCCCAGCCTGTCGGCACGCTCGGCGCCTTCGGGCCGTCCGGCAACAACACGATCGACATCGTCGAGCAGCCGGATGGGTTGATCCAGCTCTCGGTGACGGAGGCCGGCGCCAATGAGCGCGTGCGACGCGCCGTCGAGCAGGCCATGGAAGTGCTGCGTCGCCGCGTTGACGCGCTCGGCACCACGGAGCCTAACATACAGCGCCAGGGCCTCGATCGCATTCTCGTCCAGGTTCCCGGCCTGCAGGATCCGCAGCGACTGAAGGAAATCCTCGGCCAGACCGCCAAGCTCCAGTTCCGCATGGTCGCCGAGAGCCAGTCCGGCGATGTCGACATGCTGCCCTCTCAGGATGCCGGCGGCTCGCTCGTGCCGGTCGAGCGCCGCGTCATCGTCGAGGGCGGGGACCTGATCGATGCGCAGCCGGCGTTCGATTCGCGGACCTCCCAGCCGATCGTGAACTTCCGCTTCAACATCCGCGGCGCCCAGAGCTTCGGCCGGGCGACGACCGAGAATCTCGGCCGGCCGCTGGCCATCGTGCTCGACAACAAGGTGATCTCGTCGCCGGTCATCCAGTCGCCGATCACCGGCGGCTCGGGGCAGATTTCCGGCAACTTCACGGTCGAATCGGTCAACAACCTGGCGATCCTGCTGCGCGCCGGCGCACTGCCGGCGAAGATGACGATCGTCGAGGAGCGCACCGTCGGCCCCGGCCTCGGCGCCGACTCGATCCATGCCGGCAAGATGGCGACGCTGATCGCGACCGTGCTGGTGATTCTCTACATGATCGCGACCTATGGCGTGTTCGGGCTCATCGCCTCGATCGCTCTGCTGGTCCATGTCTGCCTGATCTTCGGCCTCATGTCGGTACTGGGCGCGACCATGACCCTGCCGGGCATCGCCGGCATCGTCCTGACCATCGGCACGGCGGTCGATTCCAACGTGCTGATCTATGAGCGCATGCGCGAAGAGGCCCATCAGGGCCGCAGCCTCGTCTCGGCGCTGGAGGCAGGCTTCCAGCGCGCCTTCGCCACGATCATCGACTCCAACGTCACCATGCTGATCGCGGCCGTGGCGCTGTTCTCGCTGGGCTCGGGCCCGGTGCGCGGCTTTGCCGTCGTCTTCATCCTGGGCATCCTGACGACCGTCATCACGGCGGTCACGCTGACCCGGATGCTGATCGCGCTGTGGTATCGCTGGGCCCGTCCCAAGGCCCTTCCGTTCTAGACGCTAAGCCAACTCTCAAGGAGATCAGCGCATGCGTCTGCTTCGCATCGTCCCCGACAACACCACCTTCAAGATCGTCCGCTTCCGGCGCTTCAGCTATCCGTTCTCGGCGGCCTATTCGCTGCTGGTGATCGCGCTGTTCCTGACCGTGGGCTTGAATTTCGGCATCGATTTCCGCGGCGGCACGCTGATCGAGATGCAGGCGAAGTCCGGCAAGCCGGAAATCGCCAGCGTGCGCCAGACCGCGCATGGGCTGGGCTTCGGCGAGGCCGAGGTGCAGGAGTTCGGTTCGGGCGGCGACATCTCGATGCGTTTTGCCTTGCAGCCCGGCGGCGAGGCCGCGCAGCAGCAGGTCGTGGTCAAGGCGCGTGAGGCGTTCGCGTCAACTTACGATTTCCGCCGCGTCGAGACCGTCGGCCCGCGTGTCTCGGGCGAGTTGGTCCAGGCCGGAACTCTCGGCGTCGTCCTCGCGATTGTCGGCGTGCTGATCTATCTCTGGTTCCGCTTCGAGATGCCGCTCGCCATCGGCGCGATCCTCGGCACGCTGCACGACATCGTTCTGACGATGGGCTTCTTCCTGATCACGCAGCTCGAATTCAACCTGACCTCAATCGCGGCGATCCTGACCATCGTCGGCTATTCGCTGAACGAGACCGTGGTGGTGTTCGACCGCACGCGCGAATTGCTGCGCCGCTACAAGACCATGCCGGTCGCCGACCTGCTCGACCTCTCGGTCAACTCGACCCTGTCGCGCACCGCGATCACCTCGACGACGACCGTGCTCGCGCTGGTCGCGCTGGTGCTGTTCGGCGGCTCGGCGATCGAGGGCTTCGCGCTGGTCATGCTGTTTGGCGTCGTGGTCTGCACCTATTCGGCGATGTTCATCTCGACGCCTGTGCTGCTCTATCTCGACGTGCGCAGCACCGCGCAGCGCGAGGACGCGCAGGAGCGCGCCGCAGCCGCCGGCAAGGCCAAGGCCTGACGGGAAAGGCCTGACGGGTCAGCAGGCTTTCCGAGATGGCTCGCTTCGACGGCTTCGTTCCCGGCCGGCATCAGCTCGACGCCTTCGGCGCGGGCGGCTTCCGCTTCGCCGAGATGAGCCATCGCGGCTCGGTGCTGGCGACGCCGGCAGGCATCCGGATCTGGCCGGTGACGCGCTTTGCCGAGATCACGGTCGAGAGCCTTCAACCGGTGCTGGACGAGGCGGAGGCGATCGATTTCCTGCTGATCGGGACCGGCGCCGACATCGCGTTCATCCCCCATGTCTGGCGCGACCTGCTCAAGGAGCGCGGCATCACGGTCGAGGGCATGGCGACGGGGTCCGCCGCGCGGACCTATAATGTGCTCGTCGGCGAAGATCGTCGCGTGGCGGCGGCGCTGATCGCGGTGGATTAGCGACACATCGCCGAGATCACGCTGTCAGGAAGTGCGGTTGGCAAATCGAGCCTGCCATGTCCTTGAGGCGTAGCCATCGGCCGCCGGCTCGTCCTACACTGTGGCGATCGTGACCAGGGCCCAGGCACGGGATCGAGGCAGGATGATGCCGCAGGCAACCGAAACCGACCGTCGCAGCGAGACCACGCCTTCGGCGCTGCCCCAAGCCTACGCGCATTGCGCGACGCTGGTGCGCGAGCACGATCACGACCGCTACATCGCCTGCCTTTATGCGCCGGAATCGCAGCGGCCGGCGTTGATGGCGCTCTATGCCTTCAGCCATGAGATCGCCCGCGTGCGGGCGCTGGTCAGCGAGCCGCTGCCGGGCGAGGTCCGTTTGCAATGGTGGCGCGACCTGCTCGAGGGCGAGGCCGGCGGCGAGGCGCAGGCGCATCCGGTCGCGGCCGCGCTGCTCGACACGATCGCGCGCTACCGCCTGCCGATCGCGCCGCTGACCGGGCTGATCGAGGCCCGCGTCTTCGACCTCTATGACGACCCGATGCCGTCGCTGCGGGATCTGGAGGGCTATGCCGGCGAGACGTCGAGCGCGCTGATCCGGCTGGCCTCGATCGTCCTCGCCAATGGTCGTGATCCCGGCGGCGCGGCTGCGGCAGGCTATGCCGGCGTCGCCTATGCGCTGACGGGGCTGATGCGCGCCTTTCCCTGGCATGCGGCCGAGGGGCAGGTCTATCTGCCGGCCGATATCCTCGGGCGCAACGGCGTTACCCGCGACGACATCGTGCGCGGTCGCGGCGGGCCAGGCGTGCTCTATTCGCTGAAGGAGTTGCGCGAGATCGCGCGCGCGCATCTGAAGAAGCTGCGCGACCTGCACGCGACGGTCCCGACCGCAGTGATGCCGGCCTTCCTGCCGACCGCGCTGGTCGAGCCCTATCTCAAGCGGATGGAACGCGGCGGCTACGATCCCTACCGCACGATCATCACGATGCCGGCCTGGCAGCGGCAATGGGTGATCTGGCGTGCGGCGCGCCGGGCGGCGGGGTAAGCGACCACGTCATTCTAGGGCGAAGCGCAGCGCAGACCCGAGAATCTCAGGCTCGAGATGCTCGGGCCAAGCCCGAGCATGACGCATAGCGATCATTCCGCCGCCTGCGCCACACCCCCGGCCCAGCTCTCCATCTCCGCCTTTGCCCGAGCCGTCAGCGCGTGCTTGCGGGCGACGCTCTTGGCCGGGCCTTTCAGCTTCTTGCCGTCGGGGCCATGGGTCACCTGGCCCTCGATATGCGGGAACAGGCCGAAATTGATGTTCATCGGCTGGAAGGAGCGCGGGCCCTCGTCGATGGTGACGATGTGGCCGCCGGTGATGTGGTTGACCAGCGCGCCCAGCGCCGTCGTCGCGGGCGGCAGCGCGAGCTCGTGTCCCAAACGTTCGGCCGCGGCCATGCGGCCGGCGAGCAGGCCGATCGCGGCGCTCTCGACATAGCCCTCGCAGCCGGTGATCTGGCCGGCGAAGCGCAGGCGCGGATCGGCCTTCAGCCGCAGCCGCTCGTCGAGCAGCTTCGGCGAGTTCAGGTAGGTGTTGCGGTGGATGCCGCCGAGTCGGGCGAATTCGGCGTTCTGCAGGCCCGGGATCATCCGGAAGATCGCGGCCTGCTCGCCATATTTCAGCTTGGTCTGGAATCCCGTCATGTTGAACAGGGTGCCCAGCGCGTTGTCTTGCCGGAGCTGCACCACGGCATAAGCCTTGACCGTCGGGTTGTGCTTGTTGGTCAGGCCGACCGGCTTCATCGGGCCCCAGCGCAGGGTCTCGCGGCCGCGCTCCGCCATCACCTCGATCGGCAGGCAGCCGTCGAAATAGGGCGTGCCCTCCCATTCCTTGAACTCGGTCTTCTCGGCGGCGAGCAGCGCGTCGATGAAGGCCTCGTACTGGTCGCGGTCGAGCGGGCAGTTGATGTAGTCGGCTCCCGTGCCGCCGGGGCCGACCTTGTCATAGCGCGACTGGAACCAGGCCTGGTCCATGTCGACCGAATCGAAATGCACGATCGGCGCGATGGCGTCGAAGAAGGCGAGCGAATCTTCCGATGTCAGCGACTGGAGGCCGGCTGCCAGCGCGGGCGAGGTGAGGGGGCCGGTCGCGATGATGACCTTGTCCCATTCGGCAGGCGGCAGGCCGGCGATCTCGGCGCGGTCGATCGTCACCAGCGGGTGCCCCTCGAGGGCGGCGGTGACGCCTTGCGAGAAGCCGTCGCGGTCGACCGCGAGCGCGCCGCCGGCCGGGACCTGATGCGCGTCGCCCGTCGCCATGATCAGCGAATCGAGCCGGCGCATCTCCCAATGCAGCTGGCCGACCGCGTTGTTGAGCGAATCATCCGAGCGGAAGGAGTTCGAGCAGACGAGCTCGGCGAGCCCTTCCGTCTGGTGGGCCTCGGTGCCGCGCACGGGGCGCATCTCGTGGAGCACGACGGGGACGCCGGCCTGGGCGATCTGCCAGGCGGCTTCGGAGCCGGCGAGACCGCCGCCGATGATGTGAATGGGTTCCATGCCCGCGATGTGTCCGCAGCGGCGGGCGACGTCAAGGGAAACGGCGCTGCTGAAACGCAAAATGCCCGCCGGAGGGCGGGCATTCGCTCTTCAACCGGTCTTCGCGCGGGAGGGGATGCGCGAATCCGGGAGATACGGTTGTGGTATCTGGCTCCGCCGGGCGGAGCCGGACGCCTTCAGACGGCGGCGTGGGTGCGCGCGACGAAGGCGATCTCCGAGCGCGACAGGCCGAGATCGTCGAGCTCGCGGTCGGTCAGGCGGGAGAGCTCGCGAACGGTCTCGCGATAGCGCAGGTAGGAGCGGATCTTGGCGGCGATCATGGTGACGAACATAACGATGGTCCTAGTATGAGTTCCGGAGCGGGTCGGTGCCCACAGCGATGAATTCGTTGTGCACTGCATATAAGTGAGCCATGCCTGCCCAAACAGAGGCCATTTGTCAGTTCCGTTATGCGATCAGCGCATGAACCATTCTCAAATCCTTCATTTTCGCCGGATCGCCCGCGCTGAGCGGTTAACGACTTGGCAAGATTCGGCTGAATCCTGCCTTGGGATTGGGCAAATCATCTCGCAACTGCGAAGGGCGCCGCTGGATTGCCCTTCTGTTGAGCTTTTTGACGGGTCCCGCGCCCCGCCACGGCCGCTTTCCATCGGGATCGGCGCGTTTCGCGGCGAATCCGCTCGCCGGGCGCCATCGTCGCGTGAGGTTAATGCCGGGTTAGGGGCGGCGGGCGGCCTCTGACCGCCCGCCGCCCCCGGCGCTCAGTCGCAGCGCGTCAGCAGCTTCGAGGCGGCGGTGACGCCGGCGAGCGAGAAGGTGTAGCTGGTCTCGTTGCCGCGCCCGGAGCGGGCCGCGAGCACCATCTCGCGCCCGGCCCGCATCGCCGCGAGCAGTTCCGGCTCGCGCTCGAGCCGGCGCAGCCAGGCGTTGCTGCCCTGCGTCACCATGCGGAAGCTGTCGTCGCCGATGGTCACCGTGATCTCCGAACCGCTGGCGAAGTCGTAGCCGGCCTGCAGGCTCGATTCCGTGCCCTGGGCGCCATCGCTGCTCTGCACGAAGAAATGCACGTCGCCATGGCGCAGCGTCGTGGGCTGCGCGGTTTCGGGCGTGGCGAGGATGTAGCAGCGGCGATCGTCGCCCGTGCCATAGGCGGCCGCGTTCCAGGCGCCGAAGCTGCCGAGCGGCGTCGCGGGTGCCGCCATGGCGGGGGTTGCGGCCAGCAGGGCGAGCAGCGCGCAGGCTGTCGGGGGCGCGAGGTGGGTCATGTCGTCTCCTTTCGTCCGAAGCGGGCAGGGTGGAAAAGGAGGGGTTAACGCGGCGTGACCATGACACGCGCCTGCGACGCCGGAGCGCAGGGCGGGCTGCGTGTCATGAAGCGTCTTGCGCCATCTCGTCCGCGACGCGGGCCTGCGCCCGCGCGGTCGCCTCAGCGGAGTCGAGGCCCTCGAGGCGATGCTGGATGGCATAGCGAAACAGACGGCGGTGCTCGTCCGGCAGCGCCTGCATGAAAGCGGTGAGGCAGGCCCAGTCGCTGCGCCGGCAGCTCTTGGCGCGGCGGCAGGTCTTGTTCTCGCAATAGCGCCAGACGCCGACGCGATCGCCGACGCGATGCAACAACAGGGGCCGCACCCTCTGGCAGCTTTCGAAATCGGTGATGGGCGGGATGTCGGCGAAATCGCCGCGTGCTTTCGTCATGGCGGGCTCCGATCGGGACGGGCGCGCGCGATCCGCCTGCCTTCAGGCAGGCACGCGCAGGGAACCGCCCGCGCGGGGGCGCGGCGGCGACGGCAGGGGCTGGCGGAGCGCCGCGAGGCGCGAGGTCGTGATCCGCATCCGTTGAGCCAGGACGCGGCGCGGCGGGATTGAGCCACCCGTCGCACGCCCCGTGGCGCTCCGCCTTCGGCGATTTTGGGCTCCGGGCCGCGCTTATCGGGTCGAGGGCCAGCCATCGCCGCGAGCCCTTTCGACGCCAGTTCCCCTCATCGGGTTGTCGCGTCTATTCGGGCATGGGACGAAAGCGTGATGCCAGCGACCGTTCCAGCGAGCTCCTCGCACAGGGGCCGTAGTACCCCCAGGGCGGTGCCCCGAAGCCTCCCGGGAGCAGGGCGTAACCCCCGCCCGCAGGCGCCGACCCTCACCCAACCTCCAGCATACCTCCGGATGGCCGCCCCGTTTGGGTGATGGGCGAGGGGAGTATGGGGGAGGTTGGGAGGGCGGGGATAAGAGAAGTGCTGGACTCTCTTGCTTGCGGGGGCCAGCAGGCATGAGACAAGTTGGTGCACCTGAGTCGGCTGGGAGCGGTGAATGGCCAAATCTACGAATGCGACGGCTGTAGGCGAGCCGGCCGCTGTTCCTCCAATTCAGGAAGCTGAAGTTCTGTTTGCGGGTGAGTTGAACGGACGTCCTACAATTGAGCTTCGCCTTATGCCTGATGGGCGCAGGGAGGCATTCTTCGTAACTACAGGCACGACTCCTGTCTCGACAAGCGTCGAGGTGGAGGTAGATGGCGAAAAAAGGTACGTTCTTGCGTCGTTCGCAAGAAGCGTCTGCGGTTTAAGCCTGAAGAAGTTGTCCGCCAGAAGGTTCTGCGCTGGCTGACTAGTGAGCTTGGGTACTCAATTGATCAGATCAGGGTTGAGGTTCCTATTGTAATCGGCGGGTCAGTGCACGACAAGGCTGCTGATATTATCGTATATGAAGATTCTAGGATGGATAAGCCATCGATTATTATCGAACTGAAAAGACCGCGCCGGAAAGAGGGTATAGATCAACTAAAATCTTATATGAACGCAACGGGAGCTGTATTTGGTCAGTGGACTGATGGTATAGATGAGAAGTATATTTTAAGAATTAACCCGAATGATTTTACTAAACCTATTTGGAGGCTTCCGTCAAAGGGAGAGAATCTTGATGGTATTGATGAGCCATTAACACGAGAAAAGCTTACGCCAGTAAAGGATCTATATGCGATATTCAAAGATATAGAGTCCGAAATATTGGCCCATCAGACCGTCGATACCTTCAACGAGATTTTCAAAGTAGTTTTTGCTAAGCTTTTTGACGAGCGCGTAAACCTACATAACTCGACTGCCATTGCGCAATTTCGTATGGGTTTGACAGAAACTCCATCTGTAGTAGCAACTAGGGTTGCTGATCTTTCCGTAAAGCTGTCTCTAAATGGAAAGATGTTTATCGGCCGAGTGATGTTATTGAGCTAAATGATAATAATATTGCCTATGTCGTGCAAGCGCTCCAGCAGTATCATCTTATTCGTAGTGGAGATGTTCTTGGTCTAGCTTTTGATCTTCTTGTTAACCAGGAGATGAAGGGCGACATGGGGCAGTATTTTACGCCCCGACAAGTCGTCTCCATGATGGTGGAGATGTTGAATCCTCAACTCGGCGAGTCCGTCTGCGATCCTGCGCTCGGCTCTGGCGGATTTCTCATCTACGCGATGCGCCATGTGTTCGCTGAGATCGATGCAAAATGGGACGATCCGGATGATCGTGCCGAGCAGCGAAAGGATTATGCCCAAGAGAGTCTGATCGGCATGGACAGCGACCAGCGTCTCGTTCGTGTCGCGAAGGCTTATATGATCATGGAGAACGATGGCCGGTCTGGCGTTCACGCTGCGGACTCGCTCGATTACGATTCGTGGTCAGAAATGCTGCGCAGGCAAGCGCTAGGGCGTTCATTTTCGGCCGCGGAGGTGAAGCCGGGGTTACTGGTTACTAACCGTTTGGCAACCGACGGTGTGGATTTGGTCATCACCAATCCTCCGTTCGCCGGCGCGATCAAGGCCGCCAGCACATTGAGGCAGTATCAGCTGTCTAAAGACGATTATGGAAAAACAAGAAAGGAGGTTGAGCGCGCCAAATTATTTATTGAGAGATGTATAGATATTTTAAAGCCCGGCGGAAGGATGGGCATCGTCTTGCCGCAGGGACTTCTCAATAATCTTTCAGATAAATATGTCCGAGAATTTATTGGCGAAAAATGCCGAATACTGGCTTCTATTGGGCTTCATCCATATACATTTAAGCCGTTTACGCTAGCAAAAACATCTATATTGTTTGTTGAGAAACTTATAGAGGGAGTCTCTGTTCCTGATGATTACGATATATTTACGGCGGTTTCTCAGAGGCCAGGAAAGACAAAACTTGGGAGACCATTATATTTAGATGATGGAATAACGCTTGACTGTGACATGGATGAAATTGCATCTGCCTATCTGAAATGGCGAGCTGACTCCGTTGAAAATTAACATCGTCAAAGCATCAGCTATGTCAGAGCGAGGCGCGTTGCGCCTTGACTCTGAGTTCGTTGATCCTGAAATAATTGAGATTGAGGCCAATCTGAGAATGGGGCATACTGCAGGGCCTTTAAGCAGTATAGGTGTTGGCGATGTCGGCACTGATTTCGGCTCTCTGAGTCAGGATGCCATATCGTGGATCTATATGGCCATTGATGATATCGATGGTCAGGATGGATTCATTTTTCACCAATCGTTAGCAGCAGAAGAGCTTCCGGGAAGGGCAAAATTTAAGCTGAAGGCCTTCGATATTTTGGTTTCCAACGTCAGGCCCGAGCGTGGAGCCGTGGGCCTAGTTATACCCGCCCAAGCGGAGGCTATCGGATCGTCTGGCCTGACAGTTCTCCGCATCGCGCCGCCTGAAACGCGCAATGTACTCTTTGCCTATTTGAGAAGCCGGTACGCTCGAGCGCAACTGGTGCGGCGCAGCCGGGGATCCATGTACCCGGCTGTCACTAAAGATGATGTTTCGGAAATATTAGTTCCGAAGCTGTCCCTAGAGATACGGTCAATGGTGAACGCCAAGGTTGAAGAGAGTATCGAATTTAGAAGTAATTTCTTCAAACTCTTTGATGAGCAGAACGCGTTTGTGGACCAGTATCTCAACGATACCCTTGGGCCGCCGCCGCCGGATATGGTGCTTGAGATAGCCAGCAAACTACCAGTCAGAATTGCTGCGCGTTCGGAGCTGTTCTCAAATGGTGCGGATCGCTTTGACGCGGAATTCCACCGTAAGGAATTTGTTGAGTTCCAAGCGCGGCTCAAGGCGATGGCAGGTGTTGTCAGGCTTGGCTCTGCATATGAAGCGTTCGCTGGTGGAAATCCCGGAAAGGGCTCTGACAGCCTTTATCGCCTACGCCAAGCACAACTGAGCGGGTTTGGAGTCAGCTACAGTGGGTGCGAGGAAATAGAAGACGCGAAGGCTCCTGCAAAAGTCACCTTGAAGTCATGGGATGTTCTCATTGGTTGCACTGCTCACGAGCCGCATTATGTCGGCACTCGTGTAGACGTGGTTGACGACCTACCGGCAGCGCTCACGAATAAAATTGTTCCTGTTCCCGACGTAATGATCATACGCGCGCGGACTGGGCGTAGGTTCACAACCCCGCATTTATTGCAAGCTTCCTTCGAACGAAATGGGGGCGTCGGCAATTCCAGCGGCTCAATCGCGGCGTAAGAGGCGGTCATGTTTACGGCCAGGACGTTGAAGCATTTATATATCTTCCCACGCCACCGGCCGACTGGATGAAGACATTCAACGAGCGCCAGGACTTGATATGGGCCGCACGGCGGGGGTCCATCGCAGCGATGGCGTTGGCCGTAGATTCAATCGAGTCGGCGCTTGCGTAAGAAGATGCGGATCGGTGGTCTGTATTCGGATGCGTCAGTACTGAGCGCTTCGCGCCTTCCAGCGGATCCAACTAGCTAACTCTACATCGCGGCTCCCCGATATCGCCAGATCGTGTCCCCCCGCCCGACATTTCGGCGGAGCTTCGATTTAGTGCACATTCTTCACTCTGCCGCCTCCCGCTGCACTCCCTTCGCCCCCTTGATCGGCCGCCGCGCCAGCACCTCCTTGAGGAAGCGCGCGGTGTGGCCCTTGCCCACGCGCACGATCTCCTCCGGCGTGCCCTCGGCCACCACCACACCGCCGCCGTCGCCGCCCTCCGGGCCCATGTCGATCACCCAGTCGGCCGTCTTCACCACTTCGAGGTTGTGCTCGATCACCACGACCGAATTGCCCTGATCGACCAGCTCGTGCAGCACCTCCATCAGCTTGGCGACGTCGTGGAAATGCAGGCCGGTGGTCGGCTCGTCCAGGATGTAGAGGGTGCGGCCGGTGGCGCGCTTGGAGAGTTCCTTGGAGAGCTTGACGCGCTGGGCCTCGCCGCCCGACAGCGTCGTCGCCTGCTGGCCGACCTTGACATAGTCGAGCCCGACGCGGTGCAGCGTCTCCATCTTGTCGCGGATCGAGGGCACCGCCTTGAACAGGTCCTTGGCCTCCTCCACGGACATGTCGAGCACGTCGGCGATGGAGTGGTCGCGGTATTTCACCTCCAGCGTCTCGCGGTCGTAGCGCTTGCCCTTGCAGACGTCGCAGGTGACGTAGACATCCGGCAGGAAGTGCATCTCGATCTTGATCAGGCCGTCGCCCTGGCAGGCCTCGCAGCGGCCGCCCTTGACGTTGAAGGAGAAGCGGCCGGCCTGGTAGCCGCGCGCCTTGGCCTCGGGCAGGCCGGAAAACCATTCGCGGATCGGCGTGAAGGCGCCGGTATAGGTCGCCGGGTTGGAGCGCGGCGTGCGGCCGATCGGCGACTGGTCGATGTCGATGACCTTGTCGAGATGCTCGATGCCCTCGATGCGGTCATGCGGGGCGGGGTGGTCGATCGCGCCGTTGAGCTTGCGCGCCACCGCCTTGTAGAGCGTGTCGATGACCAGCGTCGACTTGCCGCCGCCGGAGACGCCGGTGATGCAGGTGAACAGCCCCAGCGGAATCTCGACCGTGACGTCCTTGAGGTTGTTGCCGCGCGCGCCGACGATCTTCAGGCTGCGGCCCTTCTGGGCCTTGCGGCGCTTGGCCGGCACCGCCACCGACATCTCGCCGGTGAGGTATTTGCCGGTGAGCGAGGCGGGGTTGTCGAGGATCTGCTGCGGCGTGCCCTGGGCGACGATCTCGCCGCCATGGATGCCGGCGCCGGGGCCGACATCGACGACATAATCGGCGGTCAGGATCGCGTCCTCGTCATGCTCGACGACGATGACGGTGTTGCCGAGGTCGCGCAGCCGCCGCAGCGTGCCGAGCAGCCGCTCGTTGTCGCGCTGGTGCAGGCCGATCGAGGGCTCGTCGAGCACATAGAGCACGCCGGTGAGGCCGGAGCCGATCTGGCTGGCGAGCCGGATGCGCTGGCTCTCGCCGCCCGAGAGCGTGCCCGAGGCGCGCGCCAGCGTCAGGTATTCCAGCCCGACATCGAGCAGGAAGGTCAGCCGGTCGCGGATTTCCTTGAGGATGCGCGGGGCGATCTCGTTCTGCTTCTGCGACAGGCGCGCGGGCAGGCGTGAGACCCAGTCCAGCGCGTCCTTGACCGAAAGCCTGGAGATCTCGCCGATATGGCGCATGTCGAGCTTGACCGCCAGCGCCTCGGGCTTGAGGCGATAGCCGTCGCAGGCCTTGCAGGGCGTCTCGGACATGAAGCGGCCGATCTCCTCGCGGGCCCAATCCGACTCCGTCTCCTTCCAGCGCCGCTCCATATTGGTGATGACGCCCTCGAAGGGCTTGCGCACCTCATAGGCGCGCAGGCCGTCGTTGTAGGCCATGCGGACGGGGTCCGTGCCGGTGCCGAACAGGATCGCGATCCGGGCGCTGTCGGGAAGCTCGGCCCAGGGCTTGGTCATCGAGAAGCCGAAATGCCGCGCCAGCGATTCCAGCGTCTGGGCATAATAGGGCGAGGTCGACTTGGCCCAGGGGGCGATGGCGCCCTTCTTCAGGGTCAGCGAGGAGTCCGGGACGATCATGTCGGGATCGATGCGCATCTCGTGACCGAGCCCATCGCAGGCCGGGCAGGCGCCGAAGGGGTTGTTGAATGAAAAGAGTCTGGGCTCGATCTCGGGGATGGTGAAGCCGGAGACCGGGCAGGCGAATTTCGAGGAGAAGGTGATGCGGCGGGGCTCGCCGTTCTCCTCCTTCTCGTCGGCATATTCGAAGACGGCGATGCCGTCGGTCAGCTCCAGCGCCTGCTCCAGCGAGTCGGCGAGCCTGGCGCCGAGATCGGGCCTGATCACAAGGCGATCGACGACGACGTCGATGTCGTGCTTGAACTTCTTGTCGAGCGCGGGCGCGTCGGGAATCTCGACGAACTCGCCATTGACCTTGACGCGCTGGAAGCCGCGCTTCAGCCAGTCGGCCATCTCCTTGCGGAACTCGCCCTTGCGGCCGCGCACGACGGGGGCGAGCAGGTAGCCGCGCGTCTTCTCGGGCAGCTCGACCATGCGGTCGACCATCTGCTGCACGGTCTGGCTCTCGATCGGCAGGCCGGTCGCGGGCGAATAGGGGATGCCGGCGCGGGCCCAGAGCAGGCGCATGTAGTCGTGGATCTCGGTGACGGTGCCGACCGTGGAGCGCGGGTTCTTCGAGGTCGTCTTCTGCTCGATCGAGATCGCCGGCGACAACCCGTCGATCTGGTCGACATCGGGCTTGCTCATCATCTCCAAGAACTGGCGGGCATAGGCCGAGAGCGACTCGACATAGCGGCGCTGGCCCTCGGCATAGATCGTATCGAAGGCGAGCGACGACTTGCCCGAGCCCGAGAGCCCGGTGAAAACGACGAGCTTGTCGCGCGGAATCGCCAGGTCGACGTTCTTGAGATTGTGCTCGCGCGCACCGCGCACGGTGATCATCCGCGAATCCGTCTTGCGGTTCTCGTCGAACATCGCCTCCAGCGAGGCGGCCTGGTCGGCCAGCGAGGTCTTGTTGCCGGGCGCGGATTTGCCGCCGGTGGTGGGTTTGCGAGCCATGGGGGCGTCCGGTGAGGGATGAAGCGTAGAGATAGGGCAAAAGCCGCGCCATGCCAGTGCATGGCCCGAGGGGCCGCCATGATTATCATGCGCGAGCAGGCAATGCCGCCATCCTCCTGACAAGGAATGGCAGCAGCGGGGCGGTCAGCGGGCAGGCGCCGCGCGGCGGATGGCAGGCGACAGGCCGGGAGACGGCGTCCTGCGGCCGGTTGCGGTGCGCTTCGTCAAGCCGGTTGCGATGGTGCGCGATGCCTGGCGACGGCGCCGAAGCCGGGGCGCGTCGCGGGCGTCAGGCGGCGATGCCGCCCTGGTTTGCGGGGCCGCCCCGCAGCATGTTGCGCAGCCGGTAGGCCAGCACGACGGGGACCGGGAAGCGCTTGCGGCAGAAGGCGATCTTGCGCAGATAGGTCTCGATGCGCCAGGTCGCCCAGGTGCCGCCGGCGAAATAGCCGATGTCCCCGGCGCGCAGGGTGCGCTGCGTTCCGTCCTCGGCGGTGACATGGACCTCGCCTTCGAGGATGACGACGGTTTCGTCCCAGTCAAAGAACCAGCGGAATTCGCCGGCCGTGCAGTCCCAGACGGCGGTGCTGGCGGTGTCGTCGCTGCTGCGCGAATGCAGGGCAACCCGGGCCCGCGGCGTGCCGGCGATGATCCAGGACGGCTCGATCGGCGCATCTGCCATATCGAGATCGCCTGGGGCGCGCGCCACGAGCGGCTCCTGCTTGACCGGCCTCATGTCCGGCATCTGCCGGAGCATCATCGCAGCAGCGGTCGCGAGCATCATCTTCAAGGCCATCGGCGTTCCCTCCACCGGCGAGCCATAGAGGATGTTCGCCAATATCGGCTTTCAGCGACGCCTCGCATTCGAATGAGGGCGTCGAGGATTTCTTCACGATGCCGACGCCCGCGGCTTGGCCTCGACGGCCCGGCGCCATCGCCCTGGCAAGGCGCTGCCTATGCGGCCTGCGCCCCGAGATAAGCCACTGCCGCGGCCACGCCGCCGGAACCATGCGGCACGCTCCTGGCCTGCAGCGCCATCTCGACGGCGCCGAGCGTACCCAGCACCATCGGCGCGTTGACATGGCCCATATGGGCGATGCGGAAGGCCTTGCCGGTGAGATCGCCGATGCCCAGCCCCAGTGTTACGCCACAGATGTCGCGGGTGTAGTCGGTGATGACCGTGGATTCGATGCCGTGGACGAGGATCGGCGTCACCGAGGGCGCGCGCTGCTCGGCCTGGGTGATGTTGAAGGCCAGCGCCTGGCCCTCGACCCAGCGCGAGATGGCGGCATGGGTTGCGCCCGCGAGCAGGGCATGGCGCTTCCAGACCGCCTCCAGCCCTTCCTTCAGGATCATGTCCAGCGCCGCGCGCAGGCCGAAGAGCAGATGTTCCGGCGCCGTGCCGCAATGCTTCATGTAAGCCAGCGTGTTCATCCGGGACGACCAGTCCCAGTAGAGCGTCTTCATCGTCGCGGTCTTGTGGACCGCGAGCGCCTTCTCGTTGGCCGCGACGAAGGCGAGGCCAGGCGAGGTCATCAGCCCCTTCTGCGAGGCCGACATGGCGACGTCGATGCCCCAGGCGTCCATCTCGAAGGGCATGCAGCCGATCGAGGCGACGCCATCGACCATGAACAGGGCAGGGTGAGCGGCGGCGTCGATGGCGCGGCGCACGGCCTGTACGTCGTTGACGACGCCCGAGGCCGTGTCGATCTGCACCATCAGCACCGCCTTGATCTCATGGCTGGTGTCGGCCCGCAGCCGCGCCTCGACGGCTGCCGGATCGACAGCCGCCCGCCAGGTTCCGGGCAGGACCTCGACATCGGCGCCCATGAAGCGGGCCATCTCGCCCCAGCCGACGGCGAAGCGGCCGCTCGCCAGCACCAGCACCTTGTCGCCGCGCGACAGCACATTGGTCAGCGCCGCCTCCCAGCCGCCATGGCCGTTGGCGGCATAGATGAAGGTCTCGCCCCGGGTGCGGAACATCAGCTTGAGGTCGGCCAGCAGCGAGTCGGTGAGATCGACGATCGTCGTGGAGCTGAGTTCCTCGGCCGGGCGCATCATCGCCTGCAACACGCGGTCGGGAATGTTGGTCGGCCCCGGCATCGCGAGGATGTGCCGGCCGTTTGCGACGCTCATCGGAGTGAAATCCTCTCTGGGGCCGCCCGGTCATGGCCGGCGGGGCTGGTCCGAGGCCATAGCGACAGATCGGGCGCGCAGGCAAGGCGTCAGGGACCGTTTCGTCATGACTTTCCTTTCGCCGATGCATGACGTCCCTGCATGATTCCGACTGGTATCGGGCTGGTTTTGGGTCCAATTGCCTGTCTGACGCTGGAGAGGCGGGGGAGGACCATCGCGGTGGCTCTCATCCCGAGGTGATCTTCGCGAACGAACGATAAGAAGACGCACCGGACATGACGATCAGCCCAGCCGCCAGCCCTTCCGCCGCCCTTGCCAGCCGCGCCGCCATGCCGGTGCTGATCGCGCTCAGCGCCACGCATCTGCTCAACGACATGATGCAGTCGCTGATCCCGGCGATCTACCCGATCATCAAGACCGCCTATGGGCTGGATTTCGGCCAGATCGGGCTGATCACGCTGACCTTCCAGATCACCGCCTCGCTGTTCCAGCCGCTGGTCGGCGCCTATACCGACAAGAACCCGATGCCCTATTCGATGGTGGCGGGCATGGGCTTCACGCTGGCCGGGCTGATCGGGCTGGCCTATGCCGGCAGCTATCCGCTGCTGCTGCTCTCGGCGGGTTGCGTCGGGCTCGGCTCCTCGATCTTCCACCCCGAGGCGACGCGCATGGCGCGAGCTGCGTCGGGCGGCCGGCACGGGCTGGCGCAGGGCATCTTCCAGGTCGGCGGCCAGGCGGGTGGGGCGCTCGGGCCGTTGCTGGCCGCCTTCATCATCGTGCCGCGCGGCCAGACCAGCCTGGCCTGGTTCTCGGCCGCGGCGCTGGTCGCGATGATGCTGATGACCTGGACGGCCGGGCGCTTCGCCGAGCTGCAACGCCAGCAGGCCTCCGCGCCGGCGAAGAAGAGCGCGGCCGCGGCTCCCGGACCGGTGCGCTCGACGGCGGCGGTCGCCTTCGCCGTGACGATCCTGGTGATCCTTCTGTTCTCCAAGAGCGCCTATTCGCAGAGCTTCAGCTCGTTCTACACCTTCTACCTGATCGGCAAGTTCGGCGTCTCGGTGCAGTACTCGCAGGTCATGCTGTTCCTGTTCCTGGCCTCCTCGGCCGCCGGCGCGCTGTTTGGCGGCCTGCTCGGAGACCGGATCGGCCGCAACAAGATCATCTGGTTCTCGATCCTCGGCGCGCTGCCCTTCACGCTGGCGCTGCCCTTCGCCGACCTGTTCTGGACCGGCGTGCTGACGATCGTCATCAATCTGATCATGTCGAGCGCGTTTGCCGCGATCCTGATCTACGCGATGGAGCTGATGCCCGGCCGCATCGGCCTCGTCGGCGGGTTGTTCTACGGGCTGTCCTTCGGGCTGGGCGGGGTGGCGGCGGCGCTTCTGGGCGAACTCGCCGACCGCATCGGCATCGACGCGGTCTATGCGATCTGCTCCTTCCTGCCGGCGATCGGCCTGCTCGCCTGGTTCCTGCCGAAGCTGGCACCGCAGGGAGCCGGGGCGCCCGCTCACTGAGGCGTCGGCAAGCCGCCAGAATTGATCTGGCCCAAAGCGGCGCTCGCCGCAGACGCTAGCATGGCTCCCAAAAGCCGCGCGCCGGTCGTTCCAGCCGGATAGCGCAAGCGGGGGGACGCCATGCCGGACACCGAGACGACAGACGCGCCGCGACCCGACCCGGTGGTGCGCCGCGTCAGTGTGCATGACGTGGTCGAGGCTTTCGTCGCCGGCCTGCGCGATTTCCAGGCGGCGCCACTCTTCGGCCTGTTCTTCGGCGGGCTCTACACGCTCGCCGGCCTGGCGATCCTGCTGTCGCTGACGCGGTTTGGCATGCCCTATCTCGCCTATCCGCTGGCGGCGGGCTTCGTGCTGATCGGGCCCTTCGTCGCGGTGGGGCTCTATGAGGTGTCGCGCCGGCGCGAGGCGGGCGAGCCGCTCGCCTGGGGCAAGGTGCTCGGCGTCGTCTTCGCCCAAAGCCAGCGCGAGCTCGGCTGGATGGCCTTCGTCACGCTCTTCGTGATGATGATGTGGCTCTATCAGGTCAGGCTGCTGCTGGCGCTGTTCCTGGGATTCCAGTCCTTCGCCAGCTTCAACGGTTTTCTCGGCGTGATCACGACGACGCCGGAGGGGCTGATGTTCCTCGCCGTCGGCAATCTCGTCGGGGCAGTGCTGGCGGCGGCGCTGTTCTCGCTGACGGTGGTGTCGTTTCCGCTGCTGCTCGACCGCGAGGTCGATTTCATCACCGCGATGATCACCAGCGTGCGTGCCGTGGCGGCGAACCCGCTGCCGATGCTGGGCTTCGCCGCGGCGATCGCGGCCCTCTCGGTGGTCGCGATGCTGCCGGCCTTTCTGGGGCTGATCGTCGTCATGCCGGTGCTCGGCCACGCGACCTGGCATCTCTACCGGCGCGTGGTCGAGCCGGCGGCCTGATCCGTCCAGGACGCAGTGCGCCGCGGGCTACTGCCATGACGTGTCGCGCTGCCCGTGCCAGTCTGGCTCGGAGAGGGGACGACGATGGATGAACTGCGACCTTATCGCGCGATGGCCTACAACACCCTCTGGGCCAACCACCGGCTGCTCAACGCCTGCGCCGGGCTCTCGCAGGCAGATTTCGTCGCGCCGCGCACCGGATTCTTCCCGAGCCTGCGCGCCACGCTCAACCACATCCTGATCATCGACCATTTCTATATCGACGCGATGGAGGGCGGCCGGCTCGGGCCGGCCGCCTGGGCCGACCGGGAGCCCTGCGCGACGCTTGCCGCCCTGCAGGCCGCGCAGGAGGCGATGGACCGGCGCCTCATCGCGGTCGTCGAAGCTGCGGCTGAAACCGGCCTGGCCCATGTGGTCGAGGTTCATCGCGGGTCGAGCATCCAGCGCGAGCGACTGGACCGGCTGCTGCTGCATCTGTTCCAGCATCAGACGCATCATCGCGGCCAGGCCCATGCGATGCTCAGCGGGACGCCGGTGGCGCCGCCGCAGCTCGACGAGTTCTTTTCGGCCGGCGAGGCGGGCTTGCGGGCCGAGGAGTTCGGGACGCTGGGCCTGTCCGAGGCCATGGTCTGGGGCGGGGACGATGGCTCGGCCTGAGCCTCTCCCTCGCTCTCGGGAGGGGCTGACGAAATCCGGGGACAACGTTTGAAAATGCTATTGAACAAAACAGGAACATCATTGATAGTGACGCGGTCAGCCGGTAGGGTCCGGCTCCGGTCGTAAAGCCGGTTTCGATGTGCGCAGGAAATGGAGCCTCTCATGGCTGGTAGCGTCAACAAGGTCATTCTGGTCGGCAATCTCGGCCGCGATCCGGAAGTCCGGCGGCTCGGCTCGGGCGAGCCGGTCGTCAATCTGCGCATCGCGACGTCGGAAACCTGGCGCGACAAGCAGTCGGGCGAGAAGAAGGAGCGCACCGAGTGGCACTCGGTCGTGATCTTCAACGAGAACCTCGCCAAGGTCGCCGAGCAGTATCTGAAGAAGGGCTCGAAGATCTATATCGAGGGCCAGCTCCAGACCCGCAAATGGCAGGACCAGTCGGGCGTCGAGAAGTACACGACCGAAATCGTGCTGCAGCGCTATCGCGGCGAACTGACCATTCTCGACAGCCGCGGGCAGGGCGGTTCCGACGATGCCGGCGGCGGCTATGGCGACGAGGCAGCCGGCGGCGGCTCGTCCTTTGGCCGGTCCGGCCCGGCGAGCGGCGGTGGCGGCTCGCGCCAGCCGGCGATGACGAGCGGTGGCGGCGGCGGTGGCGGGCGTTCGTCCTCGAGCCATCTCGACGACGACATCCCGTTCTAGGCCGCATGCGACAGCAAGGCCGGGGCATCATCGCCCCGGCCTTCTGCATTCCGCCACAGCAGGGCGCCTCCGATGCAGGCCGTGCTTGTCTAGGATGCGCTTCCCGGCCAAGGTCGGGACATCATGACCAGCCTCGATCGATCCGTTTCCGCTCTCTCCGTCTGGCTTTCGCTGGAGAGCCCCACCCACCACATCGCCGGCGTCAACGGCATGATGGATCTCGTCGCCAGCGAGGTGACGGGCCTGCCGATTGCCGTTGAGCGTATCCCCGGGCGCGACGGCCTCGGCGACAGCCTGATCCTGCGGGCCGGCGTCGACACTGGCGAGCCGGCGATTGCGGTGATGTCGCATCTCGACACGGTCCACCCGGTCGGGACCAGCGCGCGGGACCTGCCCGTGCGGGTCGAGGGCGACCGGCTCTACGGACCCGGCGTCTACGACATGAAGGGTGGCGCCTGGCTGGCGCTTCAGGCCTTCAAGCAGGTGGCGCTGGCCGGCAGTGCGAAGCGGCCGCTGGTCTTCCTGTTCACGCCCGATGAGGAAATCGGCTCGCCGACGACGCGCGGCCTGATCGAGGAGATCGGCCGGGGCTGTGCGGCCGTGCTCGTCACCGAACCGGCCCGCGAGGGCGGCAGGATCGTCACGGCGCGCAAAGGCGTCGGGCGCTTCGAGGTCAAGCTGGCCGGCCGGCCGGCGCATTCCGGCGCGCGCCATGCCGATGGGCGCAGTGCAATCCGCGAGGCGGCCCACCAGATCCTCGCCGTCGAGGCGATGACCGATTATGCGCGCGGCATCACCACATCGGTGGCGCTGATGGGTGGCGGCACCGCGGCGAACGTCATTCCGCAGCATGCCTGGTTCAGCGTCGATCTGCGCGTCACCAGCGCGGCTGACGGTCTCGCGATGGAAAGCCGCATCCTCGGGCTGACGCCACACGACCCCGATGTGACGATCGCGATCAGCGGCGGCATGAACCGGCCGCCTTACGAGAAATCACCGGCCGGGGCGGCGCTGTTTGCGACAGCGCGCAAGGTCGCGGCTGGCATCGGCTTCGACCTTGAGGATTGCGCCATGACCGGCGGCGGCTCGGACGGCAACTTTACCGCCGCGCTCGGCGTGCCGACCCTGGACGGGCTCGGCATCGACGGGGAGGGCGCGCATACGCTGTCGGAATACGGGCTGATCTCGTCGATCGCGCCGCGGCAGGCGCTGATCAGGGGGCTTCTGGAGACGGTGTGAGCAGATCAGGCCCTGCGTAAGGGCACTCACATCACCTCGCCGTCATTCCGGACAAGCGGCGAAGCCGCGCCGATCCGGAATCCATCGTAGAGCCAAATCCGGCGCAGGCATTGCCCTTCGATGGATTCCGGGTCTGCGCTTCGCTTGCCCGGAATGACGGCGCGGATGAACCCGCACCGTCTCCGCAGCCGGCGAGGAGGTCACTCCCCGCCGTTCTCCTCCGGCGCCGGGCCGCCCGTCTCGTCGGGGGCCGGGCCGGGCTCAGTCTCGCCCTCTTCATTCTCGCCCTCGTCGGCAATGCGTTCGACCGAGACGACCTTCTCGCTGGCGTCGGTGTTGAACACCGTCACCCCTTGCGTCGAGCGGCCGGCGATGCGGATGCGGTTGCCCGGGCCGGCATCGACGGGAACGCGGATGACCTGGCCGCCATCGGTGACCAGCATGATCTGGTCGCGGTCGTCGGCCGGGAAGGAGGCGATCAGCTTGCCGTTGCGGTCGTTGACGACCATGGCGACGATGCCCTTGCCGCCGCGCCCGGTGACCCGGTACTCGAAGGACGAGGTGCGCTTGCCATAGCCCTTCTCGGACAGGGTCAGGATGAACTGCTCGGATGCATCCATCTGGGCGTAGCGATCGAGGCCGAGTTCGATGTCGCCTGCGGGCTCCTCGGCATCGACCGGAACCACCGCTTCCGCGCTCTCGTCACCTTCTCCGTTGAACGCCTTGCGGGCAGCGGCCGAGCGCTTGAGATAAGCGGCGCGTTCATCCGGCGTGGCGTCGAGATGATGCAGGATGGCCAGCGAGATCACCTCGTCGCCCTTGCCGAGATTGATGCCGCGCACGCCGGTCGAATCGCGGCCCTTGAAGACGCGCACATCGGTGACCTCGAAGCGGATGCACTGGCCGGCCGAGGTGGTCAGCAGCACGTCATCATTCTCGGTGCAGATCTGCACGTCGACGATATGGTCGCCCTCGTCGAGCTTCATCGCGATCTTGCCGGCGCGGTTGACGTTGACGAAGTCCGACAGCTTGTTGCGCCGGACGCCGCCCGAGGCGGTCGCGAACATGACGTCGAGCGTCTCCCAGCTTGCCTCGTCCTCCGGCAGCGGCATGATCGTGGTGATGCGCTCGTTCTTATCGAGCGGCAGCATGTTGACCAGCGCCTTGCCCTTGGCGTTCGGCGCCGCCAGCGGCAGGCGCCAGACCTTTTCCTTGTAGACCTGGCCGAGCGAGGAGAAGAACAGCACCGGCGTGTGGGTGTTGGCGACGAAGAGGCGGGCGACGAAATCCTCGTCGCGGGTCGCCATGCCGGAGCGGCCCTTGCCGCCGCGCTTCTGGGCGCGATAGGTCGAGAGCGGCACGCGCTTGATATAACCGGCATGGGACACGGTCACGACCATGTCCTCGCGGGCGATCAGATCCTCGTCGTCGAGATCGGAACCCCAATCCTGGATCACGGTGCGGCGCGGCGTGGCGAAGGCGGCCCTGATCTCGGCGAGCTCGGTCTTGATGATGTCCTGGATGCGGATGCGCGAGCGCAGGATGTCGAGGTAGTCGGCGATCTCTGTGGCGAGCTTCTGCAGCTCGTCGCCGATCTCGTCGCGGCCGAGGGCCGTGAGGCGGGCGAGGCGCAGCTCGAGGATCGCCCTGGCCTGCGCATCGGAGAGGCGATAGGTGCCGTCGGCGTTGATCGGGTGGCGCGGATCGTCGACCAGCGCGATCAGCGGGGCGATGTCCTCGGCCGGCCAGTCGCGGTCCATCAGCGAGGCGTGGGCTGCGGCCGGCGTCGGCGCGGTGCGGATGAGGCGGATGACCTCGTCGATATTGGCGACCGCCGTGGCCAGGCCGCACAGCACATGCGCGCGCTCGCGAGCCTTGTTGAGCAGGAAGCGGGTGCGCCTCGAGACGACCTCCTCGCGGAATTCGACGAAGGCGACGATGAAGTCGCGGAGGTTCAAGACCTCGGGACGACCGCCGGTCAGCGCGACGAAGTTGCAGCCGAAGGAGGTCTGCAACTGGGTGAAGCGGTAGAGCTGGTTCAGCACGACATCGGCCAGCGCGTCGCGCTTGATCTCGATGACGACGCGCACGCCCTCGCGGCTGGATTCGTCGCGCAGGTCGGAGATGCCCTCGATGCGCTTCTCGCGCACCATGTCGGCGATCTTCTCGACCATCGAGGCCTTGTTCACCTGATAGGGAACCTCGGTGACGATGATCGCTTCGCGCTCCTTGCGCAGCTCCTCGATATGCGTCTTCGAGCGCATCACGACCGAGCCGCGGCCGGTGTGATAGGCGGCGTGGATGCCGCTGCGACCCATGATCGAGGCGCCGGTCGGGAAATCGGGGCCCGGCACGATCTCGATCAGCTCGTCGATCGTGATCTCGGGATTGTCGATCAGCGCGACGCAAGCGTCGATGACCTCGCCGAGGTTATGCGGGGGGATGTTGGTCGCCATGCCGACCGCGATGCCGCCGGCGCCGTTGACGAGGAGGTTCGGATAGCGCGCCGGCAGGACCTTGGGCTCGCGCTCCTTGCCGTCATAGTTCGGCTGGAACTCGACGGTGTCGAGGTCGAGATCTTCCAGCAGCGGCATCGCCGCCTTGTCGAGACGGGCCTCGGTGTAGCGATCGGCCGCCGGTGAATCGCCGTCCATCGAGCCGAAATTGCCCTGGCCGTCGATCAGCGGCAGGCGCAGCGAGAAGTCCTGCGCCATGCGCACCAGCGCGTCATAGACCGCGAGATTGCCGTGCGGATGGTATTTGCCCATCGTGTCGCCGACGATGCGGGCGCATTTGGTGTAGGGCCGGTCGGGCAGGTTCTTGTTCTCGTGCATCGAGAACAGGATGCGCCGGTGCACGGGCTTGAGGCCGTCGCGGACGTCGGGCAGAGCGCGGCTCACGATCACGCTCATGGCGTAATCGAGATAGCTCTTCTTCATTTCGTCGGTGATGGCGATCGGCCTGATGTCGCCGCCGAAATGCGGCTCGTCCGGGCGCTTGTCGTCTTTGTCGTCGCTCAAGGGATTGGGTCCCGATTCCGGTTATTTTTCAGCCTTCTGGCTAACCGATTCCGGCCGTTTAGGCCAGCGAAAGCGGGAACTCTCCCGGCAAAAAATAGTCTTTTTAGATCAATCGCTTGGACCTGAAATTCGGAGGACGTCGAAAGCGCCGCCGCAATCCCGCCATTCTTCGCGGGTGACGGGGCTGGCGCGGCGTGGTCAAGTCGCCGCCATGCAACTTGAATTCGTCACCTCCGCGCTCGTCACCCTGCTCGTCACGCTCGATCCGCCGGGGCTGGCGCCGATCTTCCTGTCGCTGACGCAGGGCATGTCGGCGGGCGAGCGCCGGCAGGTCGCGATCCGCGCCTGCATCATCGCCTTCGGCATCCTGGCCTTCTTCGGCGTGGCTGGCGATATCGTGCTGAAGGCGCTCGGCGTTTCGTTGCCGGCCTTCCGCATTGCTGGCGGGCTGTTGCTGTTCTGGATCGCCTTCGAGATGGTGTTCGAGCGCCGCACTGAGCGCAAGCAGCAGACCGCCACCACTGCGATCACGCAGGATCACATCCGCAACGTCGCGGCCTTCCCGCTGGCGATCCCGCTGATGGCGGGGCCGGGTGCGCTGACCGCGATCATCCTGCTGGCGGGCCGGGCCGAGGGCGACCCGCTGCGGCTGGCGGCGCTGGCGGTCATCTGCGGACTCGTCATCCTGTCCTGCCTCGTCGTCTTCTGGCTGGCGACGCCGCTCGCCCGCCTGCTCGGCATCACCGGCAACATCGTGCTGACGCGCCTGCTCGGCGTGATCCTGGCGGCGCTGGCGGTGCAGTTCGTGATCGACGGAGTCTGGGCCGTCGTGCGGGCGGGGTAGGCGCAGCCGACGCTACGGCAAGGGGGATGGCGCGAAACGCTGATCTTGCCTAATGTGCGGGCATGTTCAGGGTGGCGTCCGCTTGTTGTATCATCGCGTTCAGCACGAGCGCGGCGCTCGCCGATCCCGTGCTGAAGCTCATGCGAGGCACCTGGCGCGGGGACGGCCACGTCTTCGTCATCGACACCGAGCGCATGCTGGCCAATAGCGACCCTGAGAGATCATTCCAGCGCGATCCCCTGATCATCCGCAACATCGCCGGCCGGATGGTCGTGTTCGAGATCGACAGGCGGCGCTATATCGGCCTGTTCGACACATCCGAATTGAGCCTCACGGGCGACGGGATCGACGGGGCGCTGACGCTCCGCAAGTGATCGCCCATGAAGTGATCGGCCATAAAGTGACCCGTCATGAAGCGATCCGGGCCGGGCTTCATGGGGCGGTCCATCCGGTTTCACGTTTCGCCGCGAAAGCACCGGGATTCATCGCCGCGATCGCGGTTGCGCCGCAGCATGAATACGAGGCGCACGTCCTTTCGCAGGCGCCGCGATGACGATGGCGGGTTCCATGCGCCATCGCCTCCACCACCGACCTCCGTCAATTGGATGACGCCGGCCTGGCGACAGGCGGCCCATACTGACGCGGGGGATTCGTTGGGATCGAGGAGGCCGCATGCGGATCGGATCGGGGAGGCTGGCGGCGATCATTGCCGCGTTGGCCGTCGTTATGGCGGCGGTCGTGATGGACGCCACAGCGGCACAGGCCCAGAAGCGTCTGGCCTTCGTCATCGGGAATGGCGGCTACACCGCGATTCCCGCGCTCCAGAACGCGCTGAACGACGCCACGGCGACGCGCACGGTCCTGCAGGAGGCCGGCTTCGACGTCGTGCCCGCGACCGACGCCACGCTGGGGGGCCTGCGCAGCGCGCTCGACAGCTTCATCGAGCGGGTGCGCAATGCTGGAACCGGTGCGACCGCATTGGTCTATTATGCCGGCCATGCCGTGCAGCTCGACGGCACCAATTACCTGCTGCCTGTCGATATCCGGCCTGAGCGCTCGGGCGATATTCCGGCCCAGTCGCTCTCGCTGAGCGAGATCCTGCGGCGGCTCGACGGCACCGGCGCGGTCTCCAAGATCGTCATGCTCGACGCCTGCCGCAACAACCCTTTCGCCAATCGCGAATTGTCGCGCGGTCTCGCCCTCCAACTCGTCGACGGCGCCAGCGAAGGCATCCGCTCCGAGGCGGGGCTGGCGCGCATCGATTCCGGCAGCGGCACCTTCGTCGCCTTCTCGACCTCGCCCGGCGCCACCGCCGCCGACGGCACGGGCAGCAACAGCCCTTTCACCACCGCCTTCCTGCGCGAGATGCGCGAGCCGGGCCTGCCGATCGAGCAGCTCTTCCGCCGCATTCGACTGGCCGTTCACGATACGACGAGCGGCCAGCAGATTCCCTGGGAGACCTCCTCCCTGATCACCGACTTCACCTTCTTCCAGCGGCCGGCGGCAGCGCCCGGCCCGCAGCCTGCACCCCCGGCCACGGCGCCAGGCCCATCCGCGCCGGGCCCCTCGCTGACGATGCGGCCGACGCCGGCCGCGTTGCGTGCCATGGCGCCGGCCGACGCCTACCGCGCCGCCATCGCCTGGGACCGGCGCGACATCTACCGCGCCACGCTCGACGCCCATCCCGACGACGAGCGCGCCTTGCGGCTGCATCGCGGCTTCTTCCTGCGCACCGAGGAAACGACCTGGGCCGAAACGGTGCGGGCGGGCGACGCCGAATCCTTCCGTCTCTTCGCGAGGCTCTATCCGGGTTCGCTCCATGTCGTGGAGGCGCTTCGGCTCGCGCCCGGCGCCCCCAGCCGCAACCGCGTCCAGGTCGCTGCGACGTGCCCGGTCTGCCAGGCCGTGCCGCCGCGCAGCCGCCGCGCCGATTTCACGCCGCGCGACGTGGCGCCCGCCCGCGTCTCGCCTGCGCGCACGGCACCGATGGCGCCGTCGCCGGGTCCAGCCCGGGTCGAGGCGGCCGAGCTCGTGCCGCAATTGCCGCCGGCTCTCGTGCCGGGCAAGCCGCGCTGGACCGGCTTTTATGTCGGCGGCTCGGTCGGTGGGGCCGACCAGAGTTCGCCGACGCGAATCCGGGGTGTTGGGCCCAACAACGAGGTCCAGAGCTCGATCGATGCCGGAAACGTCGCATCGCGGCTGTCGCCTTCGGGGCGCAACCTGACGCTCTCCGGCCAACTCGGCTTCAACTACCAGATCGGCGCGGTCGTAATCGGAGCCGAGACGGATTTCTCGGCGATGCATGTCGGCGGCCGCAAGGCCTCGACGGTCAATCCCTTCGGCGTCGAGGTGACGACGCAGGCGCAGGCCGAGCTGTTCACGCTGGGCACCGTGCGCGCCCGCGCCGGCATCGCCTTCGGCGATCTCATGGTCTTCGCCACCGGCGGCTATGCCTACGGGCATCTCGGCCAGCGCGGCGCGATCAATCCGGTGCCGACCACCAACCCGACCTATGCCGGCTCGAACGGACAGATGGCCTCGGGCTGGGCGCTGGGCGGGGGGCTCGAATATGCGCTGGGGCCGATGCTGGCGCTGAAGCTCGACTATCTCCACTACGATCTCGGGACGCAGCGGCTCGTGCTCGGCGAGACTGCGGGCTTCTTCACCGACGAATACGCGACGATGCGCGCCCGCACCCGCGGCGACATGGTCCGCATGGGTCTGAACATCGGGTTCTGAGGGGCGCTACGGTCGTTCTCTGAAACACCACCGTCATTGCGGACGCAGCGAGGCGGAGATCCGGAATGACGGTGGTGGGTGGGGCGACGTTGCCCTACTTCGCCAGGAAGGCCCTGATCGCGCCTTCGGCCTGCTTCATCGAGATCACCCCGTCGAGATGGCCGCGCGCGCCCTGGATGAAGACCTGCGTGAGATCGACGCCGCCCTTCTTCAGAGTTTGCGCCGTGTGGCTGACGGCGTCGGCGGTGAAGACGAGGTCCCTGGGCTGGGTGATCAGCAGCACCGGCGCCTTGATCTTAGCAGCGGCGTCCGTGAGCGAGGTGCCGCCTGCGGCGAAGAGCTGGTTGGCCTTGACCAGATACAGGAAATGATTGGCGTCCGAGACCTTGGCGCGGGCCTCGCCGGCATTGTCGAGGATGCTCTGGACCTGGAAGCGATTGAACAGTGCCTTGGCCGGGTCCTCGCCTTCCTTGGCCGGGCGGCGGCCGAAGGTGGCGTTGGCCCAGTCGGCATGGTTGGCCTGCAGCGTCACCGCCGTCAGCGCCTTGGCGAGGCCGGCATTGGGCGGTGTCCTGCCATAATAGTCGCCCTTGTTCCAGTTGGGATCGACCAGGATCGGCGCCGCCCAGACGTCAAGCCAGGCGATGAGCTGCGCGTCGGCCTCGCCCGCGCCGATGACCGGCATCGCCTTGGCCACCATCTCCGGATAGCGCGCCGCCCATTCGAAGGTCTGGAGCGAGCCCATCGAGGGGCCTGCAACCAGAGCCAGCCTGGTGATGCCGAGGCTTTCGACCAGCGCCTTCTGGACATCGACGAAATCGCCGACCGTCACGACCGGGAAGTCGAGCGCATAGGGCTTGCCAGTGTCCGGGTTCATGGAAGCCGGGCCGGTCGTCGTGGTCTTCGGGTCGCCGGTGTTGAGGTTCACCAGCGTGTCCGAGGAGAGGACGAAATACTTGTCGGTGTCGATCGCCTTGCCCGGGCCGATGATCGCGTCCCAGTAGCCCGGTGCCGCGTCCTTTGCATCGTATTTGCCGGCGGCGTGCGAATTGCCCGAGAAAAAATGGCAGATCAGGACGGCGTTGGATTTGTCGGCGTTGAGCGTGCCGTAGCTCTCCCAGCCGACCTTGACGTCCTTCAGCGTGCGGCCGCCCTGCGTCGTGTAGCTTTGCAGGGTGAAGACCTTCTTCTCGGTCATCAATTCCTGCGCGCCCGCCGGCTGCGCCTCGATCATCGTCATCGCCATCCATCCCACGACGCCGGCCGTGGCCGCGATCCAGTGTTTCATCTGCCGACTTCCTTACGCCGATTTCCGGGGCCCTGAGCGGCCGTCCCGCTGTCCCGCGAGCGGCCTTGGCCGCATCCAAGCGGAATTCGGCGGGCGACGGAAGCGGGAAAGCAGGCGCCTCAGCGCAGCGGCAGCAGCGCGCCGCCGGTGGCTCGGGTCGGGCGAAGCATCGATTCCGCCTCGAGTTCGAATGTCGGCGCCTCGATCGGCCCTTTCAGGCTGAAGGGAAGCCTGAGCGCTCCCGTCGCGGGCTGGAGCAAAGCGGCCATGTCGAGCGTGCGATGCGGCAGCGAGGCGGCGCCGATCAGGGTCATCCGATAGCCCGCTCCCGCCATCTGCGCGTCGCTCAGGGTCAGGGTGCCGTTGGCGATGACGGCATTGACGCCGGCGGTCTCGAAGGCCGTCCTGCCCTGGCGCCAGTCGCGCAGCGCGAGGCCGGGATTGCGCTCTGCCCGGCGCAGCAGGTCGCCGAAGGCGAAGCCGGCCAGTTCGCCCTGGCGCAAGGCCAGCGTCGCCTTGCCGCTGAGGGAGCCCAGCAGCTCCGGCACGGAGTATCCTAGCCCATCGAGGGTGAGCTGGAACGTGCCGGTGCCGCTGAGGCGGTCGATCTGCGGCAGGTCGATGCCGGCCTGGCCGAGATTGACCTTGTCCAGCCCGCCGGCGAGCTTGATGTCGATGCCGCCCGGTGCGGTGACGGCCAGAAGCCGGCCCTTGACGCTGCCGCCATACGCAGTGGCGCGCAGGATGCCGGCCTCGAAGCGGCCCTTCTTGACCAGGAGATAGCTCGCGACGTCGCCGAGTTTGGCACCGTTGAGGCGCACGGCCTCGACCGAGACGCGCAGGTCGATATCCTGGGTGGTCCAGGCCTCAAAAGGCAGGGCGGCGGCGTCGGGACCTGAATCCGGCGCAGCGATCTCCAGGCGCGAGACCAGCCGCCCGAGATCAAGCTCGGCCCCGGCCAGTGTCCCCGACAGCGACGGCCGCCCGCCCGCGAGGCTGAGATTGAGCGCGCCGTCGAGCCGGTCGCCGTCGAGGCGGGCGACGACATTGCTCAACGCGGTGTCGTGCGGCCTGATCCGGGCGCTGGCGCTGAGGCTGAACGCGCCGACGGCGGAGGCCAGCCGGGGCGTTTCGCCAAACCAGCCGAGCAGACCCGGCAGCGAGGGCGTGGACAGGGTCAGTTGCCCGTTGATGGTGGCTTCCGGCGCTCCGCTCCGCGTGCCATCGAATTGCAGCTTCAGCAGCGGCGCGTTCACGGTGAGCGCCGTCCGGTGGCGCCCGCCGGGGACGGGCCAGACCAGGTTGATCTCGGTGGCGACGCCGCGCCAGTTCAGCGAGCCCGCGACCGTCAGCGGATCCTGCGCCTCGCGCTTGTCGAGGTTCAGGTTGACGTCTCGCAGGATGGTCGCGATCGCGCCTTGCGCGCGCATGAAGACCGAGCCTGCGGTGATGACGATGCGGCTCTGGCCGCGCAGGCCCTGGAGATAGTCGAGCGGAGCTGCGAGCCAGTCGGAAAGGCCGTCGCTTTCGGCGGCGACCGCGACGTCGATCTGCGGTGCGACGAGGTCGATCCTGTCGAAATCGATGCGCCCCACCAGCAGGGGTAAAAGCCGCGCGCGTGCCCTGATCCGCAGGGCGCGGCCAGAGACTTCTCTGTCACGCTGGGTGAAGGCGACCTGAGAGAGGCTGATGCGCGGCAGCGGCAAAAGCGCGATTTCGGCACGTTCGAGGCCGGTCACCACAAGGCCCGTGCGGGCCTCGATCGCGCCGATGACGTGCTTCTCGACGCGCGCGACCGCGATGCTCCATGACTGCAGGCCGAGCAATCCGAGCAGGAGGACGATGCTGTAGGCGAGGATCGAGGCGCGTCGCGTCATGGACTTCCGAAGCGTGGTGGATTTCAGGGCGGCCCGTGCCGCCCCGCGGAGACCAAACGCCCCTGGCCAATATCGCTACGCGATACAGCCAAAGGCCAAAACCCGCCGCTCACCCAACAAGGAGGAGACATGAAGCCGCCCCCAATACGGCGCCCACCTTGCGGCATCATGTCATTTACGGTGCCCGGTTTAGGCCGATGTCCGCAGCTTGTCGAGCCGGCTCAGCCCGGACGGCCTGCGGCGTGCGCCAGCCTGATGGCGGGGTAGAGCCCCGCGAGCACGATCAGGAGACCGGCCAGAGCGCCATCCTCGAACGACCCGCGCGCGGCGTGGCCGTAGACGGTGGTGGCGAGCGTCTCGACGTTCAGCGGACGCAGCAGCAGCGTCGCCGGAAGCTCCTTCAGGCAGTCCACGAAAACGAGCAGGGCCGCGGCCGCGATCGCCGGGCGGGCGAGGGGCCAGTGCATCTTGCGCAGCACCTCCGGCGCGCTGGCGCCGAGCGTGCGGGCGGCGTCGTCGATGCGCGGCGAGATCCGCGACAGGCCGCTCTCGACGCCGGAGACGGCGATCGTCAGGAAGCGCACGACATAGGCCAGCACGAGCGCGGCGCCCGAGCCGATCAGCAGCAGGCCGGGGTTGACGCCGAGCCAGCGCCGCGCCGTGTCGGCGAACGCATTGTCGAAGGCGGCCAGCGGCACGAGCAGGCCCAGCGCCAGCACCGTGCCGGGTACCGCGTAGCCGAGCGAGGCGAGGCGCGACAGCGCGGGCAGCCAGGGCTCGCGCCCCTGGCGGCGGGCGACGCCGATGCCGACGCCGAGCGCGATGACGCTTCCGGCCGCCAGGCTCGACAGGACGACGGCGTTGACGAGGCTGCGCAGCAAGGCCGCGTCGAACTGCTGCCAGAGGTCGCGCCTGAGCACTTCGACCGCGAGGAAGGCGACCGGCAGCAGCGCGCCGAGCAGGACCGGCAGCGCGCAGGCGAGGCCGGCGGCGAGCCCGGCACGGCCGGTCAGCGGAACGCGACCGACCGCGCGCGGCTGTCGCACCGGCAGGGCGAATCGGCGCTGGCCGCGCAGCCTGCCCTCGATCAGGATCAAGGCAACGACGAGCAGCAGCATGACGCAGGCGATCTGCGCCGCGCCGGCGAGCGAGTTGCGGTTGACCCAGGTCGTGTAGATCGACAGCGTCAGCGAGCGCACGCCGAGATATTCGCTGGCGCCGATGTCGTTCAGAGTCTCAAGCAGAGCCAGCGTCATGCCGGCGGCGAGTGCAGGCCGGGCCATCGGCAGGCCGATGCGCCAGAACAGCCTGCCGCGCGAGGCGCCCAGCGTCCGGGCCGCCTCGACGAGAGCAGCCGCCTGGAGGCCAAACAGTGCCCGCACGCTGAGATAGACATAAGGGTAGAGCACGATCGCCATGATGCAGATCGCGCCGGGAAGGTTGCGCGGGTCCGGAAACCAGTAGTCGCGCAGCGAGCGCCAGCCCGTCAGAGCCCGCAGCGCGCCCTGGAGCGGGCCCTGGAAGCCGAGAACCTCGACGTAGACATAGGCCGTGATGTAGGTCGGCAACGCCAGCGGCAGCACCAGCAGCCATTCGAAGGCGCGCCGGCCCGGAAAGTCGAACTGGGTCACCAGCCAGGCGGTGCCGACGCCGATGATGCCGCAGAGGATGCCGACGCCGAGCAGGAGCAGCGCGGTGTCGGCGAGCGCGGCCGGAATGACGTTGGCGGCCAGATGCGGCCAGATCGATGCCGCCTGCGAGGACAGGGCGGTCAGGGCCAGCGACAGCACCGGCAGGGCGACGAGGCCCGCCCCGAGCAGCGCGGCCCAGACAAAACGAGTCGACGGCCGCCACGCGAGTGGCGACCGCCTGATGTCGGAAAGAGGAGCGCTGAGGCTCAATTGTCGAAGCCGACCTTGTCGACGAGATCGGCCGCGGCCTTGCGGTTCTTGGCGACGTCGCCGAGCGGCGTGGTGTCGGGGGTGATCGCACCGAGCAGCTTCACCGCGGCGCTCTCCTTGACGTCCTTGTTGACCGGGAACTCGAAATTGCCGTCGGCGTAGAGGGCCTGCGCCTTTTCGCCGAGCATGTATTCGATGAGCTTGACGGCGTTGTCCTTGTTGGGCGCGTTCTTCGCGATGGCGGCGGCCGAGACGTTCACATGGGTGCCGCCATTGGCAAAGGTGGTCTTGAGCGGCTTGATCGCGTCGTACCAGCCCTTCTGCTCGTTCTTCGCCTGGCTCATCAGGCCGATATAGTAGGTGTTGATGAGGGCGATGTCGCACTGACCGGAGAGGATGTCACGCGCCACCTCGCGGTCGCCGCCGCCGGGCTTGCGGGCGGTGTTGACCTTCAGCGCCTTCAGATAGGTTTCCGTCTTCTGCGCGCCGTTGCGGGCGAGATAGGCCGCGAAGAAGGCGTTGTTATAGGGGTGCTGGCCGGCGCGGATGCAGAACTTGCCCTTCCATTTCGGGTCGGCGAGATCCTCATAGGTGATGGCGTCCTGCTTCACGCGCTCCTTCGAGACGACGACGATGCGGGCGCGCTGGGTCAGGGTCACCCAGTTGTCGCCGGGGCCGCGCAGCGCAGCCGGGACGGCCTTGTCGACGGCCGCCGACTTGATCGGCTGGGTGATACCGGCGTCGGCGAGCGCGTTGATCTGGCCGACATCGACCATCAGCATCACGTCGGCGGGGCTGTTGGCACCCTCGGCGGCGACGCGCTCCTGCAGGCCGTCCTTGAGGAAGACCGCATTGACCTTGACGCCCGTGTCCTTGGTGAAGGCTTCCAGCACCGGATTGAGCAAGGCCGGCTCGCGCGTCGTGTAGAGGTTGACGCTCTGGGCCAGGGCCGGCGCCGCCAGAAGGCACGAGGCCAGTGCGAGCGTGGACAGGCGGGTTGCGTGGATCATGGTTCGCTCCTTCGGGTTCAAGGCCCGTTTCTTGGCGTTGCAGGCGGAGCGGTAGAGCGAGGTCAGGCGGCCGTCAACAGGAAAACCCTTTGAGATCAGATAGTTAAATCCGTTCTAAAGTGCGCGATGTTTGTTCGTATTCTAAACTGGGCCGGCTGCGCGGTATGGTCCATCAGGGTTCGTCCGGTCCTGATGTCCCCGCGTGAACGCTGCGCCGAGGCCGTCCGCGCAGGGCCGGCAGACTCAACCGCGCTTGAGGCGGACTTCCCTGCGCCTATTCGGCGAGGAGCGAGATGACCCGGACAGGGCCGCGCTGCACGGGCTCGATCGAGCCCCGCAGAACGAAACGATCGTTCGCATCGCTGGCGATGCTGTCGTCGTGCAGGCTCGCCTCGCGCAGGCGCATCTGGCGGCGAAGGCTGCGGGCTTCCGCTTCCATGCGCGACACGCCGACGCGCTCGTCGATCTGCTTGCGCTGGCCCTTGCTGAGTTCCGAGGCGCTGCGGAAATCGTGGAAGTCGCGCGTGCTGTAGGGCCAGCGCGAGCCGCCCACGAAGGTGCGGACCTTGCCGTCGAGCACGACGCTGTCACCCGGACGCAGGGTGAAATCGCGCAGCAGCGAGACGCGGCGCTCGCCAGCCTGGACGATCGCAGGACGGCAGGCGGCCGCGTCTCGCGTGCTCTCATGGCTGTAGGCCATCGGCAAGGCGTTGTAGCGCTTGCCGTCGGCGGCCTGGGCATCGTCGATATCGGCAGCGCCGGCGGCGACACGGAAGACCTTGACCGGGATGCCGGGGTTCATCGCCTGGCACAGGGCCTCATGGGCCTTCATGTCGGAGGCGGCGCGCAGATAGCCGATCGGCGCATGGAAGCCGTCGCAGAGGCGCACGCAGATGGTGCGCGCGACATCGGCCGCGCCCGACACCGTGTCGAGCCTGACCTGGGCAGTGCGCCTGGCCTGACCGCCCTGGTGCTTGCGGCCGCCCGTCGCTTCGCGTGGTCGGAAGGGGTTGAGATCGACAGGCGGATGCGCGATCCGGCCATCGGGCCGCATCTGCAGCAGCGGCAACTGCCAGCCGGGACGTGCGGGCGCATAGGCCGAGGCGCGGGGCAGGGCCTGGGTCGGCTGGCTGGACGTGTAGCTGGCCGGCTGCCGGAGCGCCTGGCGGTTGGCGGCTTCCTGGCGATGAAAGGCGCGGATGCCGGCATCGTCCTCGGCTTGGACCAGCGAGACGGTGAAAACCGCGCCGCCTGCACCCAGCGCCAGACCCAGCGCCGCCATGGCGGTGAGGCGCACGGGTTTGCTCGGTGGCGTGAGGGTTGCCGGCGTCAGAGCTGGAGCCGAAACGCTTGATACAACAGGCCTTTCGGCGCAGGTCGAACCCTGCGTCGCAACGTCTCGGACACGCAACATTGCGTCGACTCCACCCTACGCTTGTCTACCCGTCCGCCGCCCGCAGGGTGTAGTTTACTTTTTGTTAGGATTCAACGCCGTCACCGCCATCACGCCGCAAAACGGCCGCGATGCTTAACGCTGGAGGCGGTTCGTCACCTGCTCGCCTTGCCAGCCATGATCCCAGGCGACGCTTGCGCGGGGCTTGTGCTTGCGCGGGACTTGCAAGAGCGACCTACAGGATCGCCAGGACGACGCCGATCCACATGCAGAACAGGAGTGCCACGCCGATCCCGAAGATCGGCGCGCGCAGCTTGAGGTCGTTCGAGCCGACATGGACCAGCGTATGCGCGACGCGGGTGGCGACATAGGCCCAGGCGAGGGCCGCCATGACGTAGGTCGTGGCGCCGACCTCCATCGCCAGCATGATCAGCGCGAAGAAGATGACCGGCGTCTCGAACTGGTTGGCGAAATTGGCCGCCGCGAGGCGGGCGGGCTCCGGATAGGCTTCGGTCGAGACGGCGACATCGGCCATCCTGACCTGCTTGTTGGCGAAGGCCGTCTTGCGCCGCAGGAACACGATGACGAGGACGACGAAGATCCAGAGGATCAGGGCCAGCGAGGGATAGACCAGCTTGAGCGACATCGGCGTCTCCGGACAGCCCTAACGCGGCGTGATCGGGAGCGAAGCGAAGCCAGCCGCAAAAAGCAAGGCGGATGGCTCCGATTGCAGGGGCTGCACGCGAAATGACGGTGGAAAGCTGACTTGCCCAGCCGCCGTCATTCCGGATCGGCGCCGCTACGAGCGGGTCGGGTAGTTCGGGCTCTCGCGGACGATGGTGACGTCGTGGACGTGGCTCTCGCGCAGACCGGCGCTGGTGATGCGAATGAAGCGCGCCTTGGCCTGATAGTCCTTCAGGTCCTTGCCGCCGACATAGCCCATCGCGGCGCGAAGGCCGCCGGCGAGCTGGTGGAGCACGTTCGAAACCGGACCCTTATAGCCGACCTGGCCCTCGATGCCCTCCGGCACCAGCTTCAGGGCATCCTTGATGTCCTGCTGGAAGTAGCGATCGGCGGAACCCCGCGCCATCGCGCCGACCGACCCCATGCCGCGATAGGATTTGTAGGAGCGGCCCTGGTAGAGGAAGGTCTCGCCGGGCGTCTCGTCGGTGCCGGCCAGGAGCGAGCCGACCATGGCGCAGGAAGCCCCTGCCGCCAAGGCCTTGGCGAGATCGCCTGAGTATTTGATGCCGCCATCGGCGATCACCGGAATGCCGTGCCGGCTGGCGGCGTTGGCTGCGTCCATCACGGCGGTGAGCTGCGGCACGCCGACGCCGGCGACGATGCGGGTGGTGCAAATCGAGCCCGGCCCGATGCCGACCTTGATCGCGTCCGCGCCGGCATCGATCAGCGCCTGGGCGCCGCCGGCCGTGGCGACATTGCCGGCGATGATCTGGACGGCGTTGGAAAGCTTCTTCACCCGCGTCACGGCTTCCAGCACCTTGGCGGAGTGGCCATGGGCGGTATCGACGACGATGATGTCGACGCCGGCGTCGATCAGCATCTGAGAGCGCTCGAAGCCGAGCTCGCCCGTCGTCGTGGCGGCCGCGACCAGGAGCCGGCCATGGGAATCCTTGGCCGCATTGGGATGGGCGACCTGCTTCTCCATGTCCTTGACGGTGATCAGGCCGATGCAGCGGTAATGGTCGTCGACCACGAGCAGCTTCTCGATGCGGAACTGGTGCAGCAGGCGGCGCGCCTCGTCCTGGGCGACGCCATCGCGCACCGTGATCAGGCGCTCTTTGGTCATCAGCTCGGAGACGGGCTGCTGCGGATTGGCGGCGAAACGGACGTCGCGATTGGTCAGGATGCCGACGAGCTTGCCCTTGTGGCCTTGCGCGCCGCGCTCGACCACCGGGATGCCGGAGATGCCGTTCTGCTTCATCAGCCCGAGCGCGTCGGCGAGCGTCTCGTCGGGGAAGATGGTGATCGGGTTGAGGATCATGCCCGATTCGAACTTCTTGACGAGGCGGACCTCGGCGGCCTGCTGCTCAGCCTCGAGATTGCGGTGGATCACGCCCATGCCGCCGGCCTGCGCCATGGCGATCGCCATCCTCGCTTCCGTCACCGTGTCCATCGCCGAGGCGATGATCGGCAGGTTCAGCGAGATCGTCTTGGTGAGCTGGGTGCGGATGTCGACATCTGCCGGCATGACGTCCGACGGGCCGGGCTCGAGGAGCACGTCGTCGAAGGTGAGGCCGTCGCGAATCAAGCCGGCCTGGCCAATCAGTGCGTTTTGAGAAAGCGTCATCGTCAACTCCGACACCAGCTTGAGGCCGGCTCTGTTGCGGTCTCGCGGAGGGCGCCCGCGACCGGGTTGACGAGGCCCGTTAGCATGCGCCCAGCGCCGCCGCTAGAGCGACACTGCGAATATTTTGCAATGCGGCGATGCGCGGCGGCGAGCGTGGCGGAGCTAGCGGCGCTGCCTCGGCTGCACCGCTCTGGTCGCGGCCGCCGGCGCGTCGGGCGCAACGCCGACGCAGCCCATCCCCATCATCATGCCGCCGCGTGCGTCGGCCATGGCGGCGCAGTCGTTCTGGCGGATGCAGGCGCGCTCTCGCGCCATGTCGCCATAGCCCTGAGGAGAGGTCTTGAAGGTGCAGGTCTGATGCCAGTCGGTATCCATCGCTCTTGCGGGAGAGGGCGCCGCCATCATGGCTGCGCCGGCACAAAGGGCGAGGGCGGCTGCCCGCCAGCCGTTGTGAAGGGCGGGGAAGTGAGGTCGGTCGAGCATCGGACGTCTCCAGATCGTTGGCAAAAACAAGCGCCCCTTCGATGTCCGGGCCATGACGGACATCCCATCACATGGGAGGCGGCTGTCGCCGCGGACACTGTGCTTGGTGCATGACGGGGCTGCCCTTTACGGTAGTCGAGATGCTCAGCGCATGGCGGCAATGCGCGAGGCGAGGCCTGCGGGGCCGACTTGTCCTCGTCACGTCCGATTCGTGCGGATAAGGCAGAGCGTCGTTCACGCGAGGGCCGACCGTCTTGCAGCGCGCCAAACTCCTGCCCCTGATCGTCGCCTGCGCGCTGTTCATGGAGAACACCGACTCGACGGTGATCGCGACTTCGCTGCCGGTGATCGCGCAGTCGCTCGGGGAGGATCCGATCGCGCTGAAGCTGGCGCTGACCTCCTATCTCGTGAGCCTCGCCGTCTTCATTCCGATCTCCGGCTGGATGGCCGACCGCTACGGCGCCCGCACGATCTTCCGCGCTGCGCTCGGCGTCTTCATGCTCGGCTCGATCCTCTGCGCGCTGTCGAACTCGCTGGGCGCCTTCGTCGGCGCGCGCTTCGTGCAGGGCATGGGCGGGGCGATGATGGTGCCGGTCGGCCGGCTCGTGATCCTGCGCAGCGTCAGCAAGTCGGAACTGGTCGGCGCGCTGGCCTATCTGACCGTGCCGGCGCTGGTGGGCCCTGTCGTCGGCCCTCCGCTCGGCGGCTTCATCACCACCTATTTCGACTGGCGCTGGATCTTCTTCATCAACATCCCGATCGGGATCATCGGCATCGTGCTGGCGAGCCTGTTCTTCGAGGATGTCCGAGAGGAGGACGTCGCCCCGCTCGACGTCCGGGGCTTCCTGCTGTCCTCCTTCGGCTTCGCCAGCCTGATGCTGGGACTGGCCACCGGCGGGAGGCATCTGGTTCCCGAAGCGGTGTCCTATGCCTGCGTGGCGGCGGGCGCGGCGGCGCTGGCGGCGTACTGGTTCCATTCACGCGGGATCGCCAACCCCGTGCTGAAGCTCGATCTGCTAGCGATTCCGACCTTCCGCATCGGCGTGATCGGCGGCTCGATCTTCCGCACCGGCATCGGGGCCATCCCGTTCCTGCTGCCGCTGATGCTGCAGCTCGGCTTCGGGCTCGATGCGCTGCAATCGGGGCTGATCACCTTCGCATCGGCGGCCGGCGCGCTGTTGATGAAGACGGCGGCCAAGACCATCCTGGCGCGCTTCGGCTTCCGGCGCGTGCTGACGTTCAACGCGGTCGTCGGCGCCGCCTTCCTCGCGGCATCGGGGCTGTTCACGCCGCTGACGCCGCATTGGCTGATGCTGGGCGTGCTGCTGGTCGGCGGCTGCTTCCGCTCGTTGCAGTTCACCGGCATCAATGCGTTGAGCTATGCCGACGTCTCCAACAAGGAGATGTCGAGCGCGACCAGCCTGTCGAGCGTCGCGCAGCAATTGTCGCTGAGCATGGGTGTCACCATCGGCGCCTTCGCGCTGGAGAGCGCGCACGCGCTCCATGGCGGGGCTACGCTCGGCGCTGGCGATTTCTGGCCGGCCTTCCTGCTGGTTGGGCTGATCTCGGCCTCCTCGGTCTTCATGATGAGGCAGCTTGCGCCCGATGCCGGCGCCGAGGTCTCCGGCCATATGCTGAGCGGCACGCCACCCAGCGCCCGCAAGGCGACGGCCGAGGCGATCGCCGACCAAAAGCCGTTGGAGTAGCGGCCGCTTGCGGTCTGCCGCAACGGCAGGGCACAATCGCGCCATGGAGCCGGTCGCTCACAGGCCAGAGGCGCATTTCGATCTCGCCATCAGCGATGGCGGGATGCGGCTCAAGCTGGCCGAGGCGCGGCTGACGCTGAGCGATGAAGGCATCAGCTACACGCTCGACGATCGAACCGGCCTGAGGGCCTTCTCGCATCTGCGCAGCGTCAGGATGCAGGCCGTGCATGGCGGCAAGAACAGCCCTTGGGAGGCGGCGATCGAGCTGGTGTTCGACCGCGGCAAGCCGCTCTTGATCCATTCCAGCTCGCCCTGGGGCGCCGACGATCCGGGACGCGATCCGGTCTTCATCGCTTTCGCGGAGGAACTGCACCGCCGCATTCCCGCAGCGGATGCGGCGCGCATTCGCTTCCTGCGCGGCGTCCCGGAGGGACGGCACAGGTTCATGCTGGGCGTCCTCGTGGTGTTCCTGATCGTTTTCGGCGGTGCCAGTCTCTTGATCCTGTTCAAGACCGCCGACGGCACCATCCCGGTTCTGGAGATGCTGTTTCCCATGGCCGGGCTCGTCGGTTTCGGCGTCTGGATCTACCAGTCGATCGAGAAGAGCCGGCCCGGCGTCTACAGCCCCGACAAGCTCCCGCGCGATCTGTTTCCGTAGGGCGCGCAGTCGCCTACGCTTCCGACATGTCGGCCTGTTCGTCTCCGGCGGGCGCCTCCGCCTTCCGCCGGAACCCCGTCGCCAGCACATAAAGCTCCGATGAATCCGAGCGGCTTGCGGAGGGCTTGACGTTGCGCACGGTGACGAAGTCGCGCTTGAGCTGGGCCAGGAGTTCGGCGCTCTCGCCGCCCTGGAACAGCTTCGCCAGAAAGAAGCCGCCCGGCGTGAGGATGGTGTAGGCGAAATCCAGCGCGGCCTCGGCGAGGGCGATGATCTTGAGATGGTCGGTCTTCTTGTGGCCGGTGGTGTTGGCCGCCATGTCCGACATCACGCCATCGGCGCGCCCGCCGAGCCGCTCCGTCAGCAGGGCAGGGGCCTCGTCGGCCATGAAGTCCATTTCGATCAGGTCGATACCGGGGATCGGATCGACCGGGAGCAGGTCGATGCCGACGATTCGGCCCTTGCCCTTTTCGAGGCCGACGCGCCCTGCCGCGATCTGGCACCAGCCGCCGGGCGCGCAGCCGAGATCGACCAGCTTCTGCCCCGTTTTCAGGAACTTGAAGCGGTCGTCCATCTCCTCGATCTTGAAGGCGGCGCGCGAACGATAGCCCATCTCGCGGGCCCGCTTCACATAAGGGTCGTTGAGCTGGCGCTCGAGCCAGAGCTGCGAGGAGTGCTTCAGCTTGCCGGCCTTCTTGACCTTGACGCGCATGTCGCGGGCGCCGCCCGACGCGCCGGCGACGCCGACCGCCTTGCCGGTGGTCTTGCCGCCCGACTTGCCCGTTGCCCTGCCGCCCGACTTGATGGTGCTCATGAGCGTCCGACCGGCCGCAATCCCGGCCGTGCTCCTGTCTTGCCGGCCTGCATCACCAAAAAAATCATGTCATCTCCGGCGCCACCAGGCGCGGTCCTCGTGCATCATCCTGAGCAGGATGCCTTCGCGCAGGCCACGATCGGCGATGCGGACCCGCTCGCTGGGAAAGGCGCGGCGGATCGCCTCGAAGATGGCGCAGCCGGCCAGCACGAGATCGGCACGCTCGCGGCCGATGCAGGCATTGGCCGCCCGCGCTGCATAGTCCATTTCGACCAGCCGGTCGATGACGGTGAGAATGTCCTCCTGCCGCATCCACAAACCGTCGACCTCGCGGCGGTCGTAGCGGGCCAGGCCGAGATGGATGCCGGCGACGGTCGTGACCGTGCCCGAGGTTCCCAGCAGGTGGAAAGCGCGCGCGCCGCGCGCGGCGGCGGCCTTCTTCGCGAAGGGAGCGAGTTCCTTCGAACAATCCTCGACCATGGTCTCGAACAGGGCGCGGCTCACGTCGATGCCGCCATAGCGCTCGGCCACCGTGACCACGCCGATCGGCAGCGAGGCCCATTCACGGATGCGGGCGGCGGGGTCGCGCGCCTCGCCGCGCCCGCCCATCCAGACGATTTCGGTCGAGCCGCCGCCGATGTCGAAGACGATCACGCCCTCGGCAGCCGGATCGGCCAGCGCGGCGCAGCCGGAGACGGCGAGCGAGGCTTCGGTGCGCTGGTCGATGATCTCGAGCTGGAGCTCGGCCTCGGCGGCGACGCGCCTGACGAAATCGGAGCCGTTCACGGCGGCGCGGCAGGCCTCCGTCGTCACCAGCCGGGCGCGGGTGACGTTGCGATGGGCCATCTTGTTGCGGCAGATCTTCAGGGCCTCAACGGCCCGGTCCATCGCCGCGTCGCAGAGGCGGCTGCTGGCGGCCAGACCCTCGCCCAGCCGCACGATCCGCGAGAAGGCATCGACGACGCGAAAGCCATGCTGCGCCGGCCGCGCGATCAGCAGGCGGCAGTTGTTGGTGCCGAGATCGAGCGCGGCATAGGTCGTCGGCGCCGGGCGCGAGGGATGGACCCGCGACGCATCGATGCCGGCCGCCACCATCGGCGCGGTCTCGCGCGCAACGCCGCCCGAACCCGGGTCGGCACCGTGAAACTGCGGAAGCGCAACCGTCGCGACATCCCGCTCCTGCCGGTCCTCGACCGTCACTGCGCCCGTTCCTCTGGCCTGCCGCATCTGCCCCCCGCGCGTCGCCTCGTGGCGCATCGGCTTGGGGCGCTGCGGCTGAGCCGGGCGAAAGCCCGGCTGCCTCTTTGGAACCGAGCGTAACAACAGCGGGACGGCGGTGCCAAGCGGAACCTTCCGTCAGGGGCCGATCCGCTGGGGAGGCAACGCGCGGGGTGGAGCGCCTTGAGTGAAGGGGGGGCTCGCGCGAAGGCCTTGCCCTGCGGCGCCGGCATCGCCAGTGTCCGGGCCTGATGGCGGCCCCCGGGCGGCCGCACGATCAAGGAAGGACCGCCGCATGGCCGCCGCACGCCACATCCTCGCGATCGACCAGGGCACGACCTCCTCGCGCGCGCTGGTGTTCGATTCGGGGCTCAACCTCGTGGCCAGCGCCCAGCGCGAATTCGCGCAGCATTTCCCGGCCTCGGGCTGGGTCGAGCACGAGCCCGAGGACATCTGGGACAGCGTGCTGTCGACTTGCCGCGAGGCGATCGCCAAGGCCGGGCTCGACGCGGCTTCGATCGCCGCGATCGGAATCACCAACCAGCGCGAGACGACCCTGATCTGGGACCGCAGGACCGGCCGCGCCATCCACCGCGCCATCGTCTGGCAGGACCGGCGCACCGCTGCGGCCTGCGCGCAACTGGTCTCGTCCGGCCACGAGGCCATGGTCGCGAGCCGCACCGGCCTGCGCATCGATCCCTATTTCTCCGCCACCAAGATCGCCTGGCTGCTCGACAACGTGCCCGGCGCACGGCGCCGCGCGGAAGCCGGAGAACTCGCCTTCGGCACGGTCGACAGCTTCCTGCTCTGGCGGCTGACCGGCGGGACGGTGCATGCGACCGACGCGACCAATGCCTCGCGCAGCATGCTCTTCGACATCAACCGCGGCGTCTGGGATGAGGAGTTGCTCGCTTTGTTCGATATTCCCGCCGCGCTGCTCCCCGAGGTGAAGGATTGCGCCGCCCACTTCGGCGAGACCGCGCCGGAGCTGTTTGGCGCCGCGATCCCGGTGCGCGGCATCGCCGGCGACCAGCAGGCGGCGACGATCGGCCAGGCCTGTTTTTCGCCTGGAATGGTGAAATCGACCTATGGCACGGGCTGCTTTGCCCTGCTCAACACGGGCGGCACGCCGGTCGCGTCAAAGCACCGGCTGCTCAGCACCATCGCCTACCAGTTCGGCGGCCAGCGCACCTATGCCCTGGAGGGCTCGATCTTCATCGCGGGCGCTGCCGTGCAATGGCTGCGCGACGGGCTCGGCATCATCGCGGATGCCAGCGAGACCGGCCCGCTGGCGCGGGCGGCCGATCCGGCGCAGGAGGTCTATCTGGTGCCCGCCTTCGTGGGCCTGGGCGCGCCGCATTGGGATGCGGAGGCGCGGGGCGCGATCTTCGGCCTGACGCGGGGCAGCGGCCCGCGCGAATTCGCCAGGGCCGCATTGGAGAGCGTCTGCTACCAGACGCTCGACCTGATCGAGGCGATGCATGCCGACTGGCCTGAGGGAGGGCAGGGCGCGCGCTCGGTGCTGCGGGTCGATGGCGGCATGGTCGCCTCCGACTGGACGATGCAGCGCCTCGCCGACATCCTCGACCTCCCCGTCGACCGTCCGAGCCTGCGCGAGACGACGGCGCTGGGCGCGGCCTATCTCGCCGGCCTCGACGCGGGCCTCCTGCCCGAGCCCGACCGCTTCGCCGATCTCTGGCGGCTGGAGCGGCGCTTCACGCCGGGGATGGCCGCGAGCGAGCGCCGCCGCAAGATCGACGGTTGGCGCGACAGCGTGCGCCGGACGCTGAGCGGCGCCTGATGTCCCGACTGGAAGGCGACCGAGCCTCTCCCGCAGCGGGCACCGGCGCGAGCCGGTGCTTCGTTTCGGCTGCTCCGCTGCGATTGCAGTTGGGCGTGCATTCTGGGGCTTGCCATTCGGCGAAGCTTTGATTAGACCCCGGCACACCAAGGCGAGCGCAGCCGATCGCGCCCATCGCCATTGGGGGATCGTCTAACGGTAGGACCCCAGACTCTGACTCTGGTTGTCTAGGTTCGAATCCTAGTCCCCCAGCCACTCTTCAGTGGCTTTCGATAGTTGAGCAAAATCAAACACCTGCTACCTTTCGAAGCTGCTCTGGGAGCCCAGCGGTAGCCCATTTTGGATCGCATAGGCGCGGTTCTTGCCGGCTTCAATTCCGGCTACCTCCCGCCGTTCGCCCCAAACATCGCAATCGCTTTCCGACTCACGTCACTTGGACAGCAGAGGGGCGCTCGGCCTCCCGCCCGCGAGTGGGCACTCTAGCGCTTGGCCATCTCGATGTCGGGGATCGTCGGCCCGGTCGTGCCGCGCTCGCCCTCGACGAAGGCCGGCGAGGGCTTTCGCGAGATTCGCAGCGCGATGTAGATGGCGACAACGGCCGACAGCCCCATGAGATAGGCCAGCATGCCCTGCGGCCCCAGCAACTGCATCAGCGAGGCCGCGGCAAGCGGGCCGAGCGCCGAGCCAGCGCCCCATAGAAACAGCAGCTGCGCCGAGAGGCCGACAGCCTGGTCGCGCCCGATGCGCAAATAGGCATGCGTCACGGCGACCGTGTAGAGCGGGATGCTGCAGCCGCCGATCAGCGCGAACAGGCCGAAGAGCCAGATCCGGCCCTGGGCCGGATCGAATGTCAGCAGCGTCATCAGCAGGGCCGCGGCCACGGTGACGATACTCACCGCGACGAGCATGATCAGGCGGCTGGCGACGCGATCGGCCAGCAGGCTCATCGGCCATTGCATCAGCAGCGCGCCCATCTGGATTCCGGCCGTGAGAAGGATCGTCGTTCTCTGATCCAGCCCCGTCAGGATGCCATAGGCGGGCACCACATTGGTCAGCGGACCACTCACCAGCCCGACATAGAGGCAACCGACGACGGCAGCCGGCGCGTGCCGCCAAAGCGTGCGCAGGCCGACGGAGACGACCTCGCTCGATTCAGGGCCACGAGCCCGCGTCAAGGCGACGGGAATCAGCGCGATCGAGAAGGCCATGCTGGCGTAGAGGAAGACGTCGTGCGACTGGACCGCGAGATAGCCGACCCCCACCTGCGAGCCGATCATCGCGACGCGGTTGAGGATCTGGTAGACGCCGAAAATCCGGCCGCGCTGGGTCCCCTTGGCCTGTCCGCTGATCCAGCTTTCGATGCAGATGCCGTGCCCCGCCGCCGCCAGGCCCATGGCCAGCCGCGCTGCGCCCCACCATTCATCCGCGATCAGGGGGAAGCTGAGCGTGGCGATCGCCTGGAGCGCCGCGAAGACGGCGAAGCCACGAATATGGCCGATCCGCCGAACGAGGGACGGGATCGTGAAGCAGCCAAGCAGGAAGCCGAGCGAATAGGCGGAGGCGACAAGGCCGATCAGCAGCGGCGGCTGGTTCGCGATCGCCATCCGCAGCGGCACGACCGTGTTCACGATCGTGCCGGCGACCTGCAGCATCAGGGCCCCGGTGACGATCGCGCCGAGCGCGGCGACGGAACCGCCCTTAGTGCTGGTGGTCACTGCCTCGCGAGGTCCCGGGAATCCCATTCGCCGGATGCTATCAGGTCGCCTTCGGCTGGAACAGCCGGCCCCTGATCGCACGGAGGACCGCCCGCTTGGGAACAAGCGCAGCTGTTCTCGGTTCAGCCTGTCTCCGCCTCGCGGCCCAAGCCCGGAAAACCGATGATGTCTCTCGCGCCGCAGCGCCCCGATTCCCTTGCCGATTCATTGGCCGCTCCCGTCCGGTTTGCCCGCCTGCCGCGAGCGACCTATCGCCTGCAGTTCCACAAGGCGTTTCCGTTCTCGGCCGGGCGCGACCTTGCCCCTTACCTCGGCGAACTCGGCATTAGCCATGTCTATGCCTCGCCGATCCTGACCGCGCGGGCCGGCTCGATGCATGGCTACGACGTCGTCGATTACGACGCGATCAATCCCGAACTCGGCGGCGAGGACGGTTTCGAGGAGATGGCGGCGGCGCTGCGTTTGCAGGGCATCGGCATTATCCTCGACATCGTGCCCAACCACATGGCCGTCGGCGGCGCCGACAACAAGCTCTGGCTCGATCTGCTCAAGCATGGTCGTGGCAGCGCATACGCGAACTGGTTCGACGTCGATTTCGACTGCCGCGACCCTGAGATCGCCGGCCGGGTGCATGCGCCCTTCCTCGGCGAGCCCTACCGGCAGGTGCTGGAAGCTGGCGATCTTCGTCTCGTCCTCCACGATGGCGGCTATGCGGTCGCCTATGGCGAGCATCTCTTTCCGATCCGCCCGGAGGATCAGGCGGACATCGCCGCGGCCGGGATCGAGGCCTTTCGCGAGGTGGACGCGCTCGACGCGCTGATCGCGCGCCAGAACTTCGTGCTCGACTGGTGGCGCAATGCCGGCGACCGGATCAACTGGCGCCGCTTCTTCGACATCACGCAGCTCGCGGCTGTCCGGATGGAGGAACCCGAGGCCTTCGCGGCCAAGCATGCGGTCGCGCTGCGGCTCTATCGCGACGGGCTGATCGACGGGCTACGGATCGACCATGTCGACGGGCTCTCCGACCCGGCCGGCTACTGCGTCGAGTTGCGTCGCCATCTCGACACGCTCCAGCGTCAGCGACCCGAGGGCTTGAGGGATGATCGCGCCTGGCTCGTCGTCGAGAAGATCCTGGCGTCGGGCGAGCACATTCCGGCAGCGTGGGACGTCGATGGTTCGACCGGCTACGACTTCATGGATCAGGTCTCGGCGCTTCAGCACGACCCTGCCGCCGCTGAGGCTCTGTCGGCAAACTGGGCCGTGCTCAGCGGCCGGTCGCGCGATTTCCATGGCGAGGAGGAGCTGGCGCGCCACGAGATCCTCTCCCACAGCTTCGACGGGCAGCGCGAGCGGCTGGTTGATGCGCTGGAAGAGGCGGGCGCCGAGCATCGCGACGGCGAGGGGCTGACGCGGGCGGCGCTGCGGCGCGCCGCGACCAGCCTGATCGTGCAATTGCGGGCCTATCGCAGCTATGCGACGGGGCGCGACGACGGTGTCGGCGCGGGCGAGCGGGTGCAGGCGGCGCTGCGGGCGTCGCTCGCCGCGCCGCTGAGCGATCCGCCAGCGCTGCGTTTCGTCGCCTCCGTCATCGCGGGCGAGGGCGAGGAGGCGCGCCGTCCCGCCCGGATCACCGCGATCCGGCGCTTCAATCAGCTCGCCGCGCCGCTCGCCGCCAAGGCGGTCGAGGACACCGCGTTCTATCGCTATGGCCGGCTGCTCTCGCGCAACGATGTCGGCTTCGATGCCGGCGTGCTCGGTCTGGATGGCGACGCCTTCCACGAGTTGATGGCGCGCCGCGCCGAGCTCGTGCCTGGGGCGATGCTGGCGACGGCGACGCATGACCACAAGCGCGGCGAGGATCTGCGCGCGCGGCTGGCGGTGCTCTCCGAAATGCCGCAGGACTGGATCGATGCGACGCGGCGCTGGCGCGGTCTCGCCGCGGCGATTCGCCCCGCCGGGCTCGATCCCGCAGACGAGCACATGTTCCAGCAGATGTTGGTCGGGGCTTGGCCGCTGGGTTTGACTGTCGATGACGCGACCGGGCTGGACCAGCTTTCGGGGAGACTCGGCAGCTGGTGGCGGAAGGCCCTGCGCGAGGGCAAGCTGCGCTCGAGCTGGTCGGCGCCGAACGAGGCTTACGAGGAGCAGGCACTCCAGTTCGCGGTCGATGCCCTGAACCCGGCCAGAAGCCTTGAGCTGCTGCGCGATGTCGCGGCCTTCGTCGCCCGCATCGAGCGACCGGGCGCTCTGAACGGCCTCGTCCAGATGGCGCTGCGCTGCACCGCGCCGGGCATTCCCGACACCTATCAAGGCACGGAATTCTGGGATTTCAGCCTGGTCGACCCCGATAATCGCCGGCCGGTGGATTTTTCCGCCCGCAAGATCGCGCTGGCGCAGCATCTCTCGCTCGACCTGCTGGCGGAAAGCTGGCGCGACGGGCGCATCAAGCAGGCGGTGATGCGCAAGCTGCTGCGGGCCCGACAGGACGCGCCGGCGCTGTTTTCGCAGGGCAGCTACGAGCCGCTGGCGGTCGAGGGACAGCGAGCGGGGCATGTGCTCGCCTTCCTGCGGCGCCATGGCGACAAGGCGATGCTCGTCTTGGCCGCGCGCTGCTGCGCTGACGGCGTCATGCAGAGCGACACGCTGGTGCCGGATCAGGATTGGTGGGCCGACACGCGGATCGCGCTTCCCGAAGCGCTTCGTCTGGCCGAGGCGGTGATCGGTCCGGAACTGCCTGTGACCGGAACGATCGCACTTGGCGCGGCGCTTCCGGTCGTGCCGGTCGGTCTCTGGGCGCTGGAGCGGGCTTGATCGCCTGAGTTTGACCGTAAACACGCCGTCCCGGGCTTGCCCCAGGATTCATCGGAGGGCTCCGGAGCTCTCCGATGGATCCCGGAGCTCCGCTTCGCTGCGTCCGGGATGACGCGGTGGTTCCAGCGAGAATACTGGCCGGCTACGACTCGCCCTCACGCGGCGTTCCAAGCTGCGCCAGCCGGCCCTGCACAACCTCGTCGTCCAGCAGCGTCGAAGCGTCCCCTTCGAGCCGGTGGCGCCAGTTCGGCTTCTCGGTCGTGGTGCCCGGCACGTTGGGCTGTGTCTCGATGCCGAGCGCGTCCTCGATCGGCAGCAGCTTGAGCGTGCAAGGGGTTTTGGCGATGTAGCGGATCGCGGCATCGACGACGGGTGCCGTATCCTCGGGCGCCGGGCGCTCGCCCTCGGCGACGCCTGCATGCTGGAAGGCGCTCCAGAGAATGCCGCGATCCCAGGCGCGGATGCCCTGATGATCGACGCCGTCATCGACGGGTTCGATGTCGGCGCCGGCCCACCAGCCGGCGGTCGGGATCAGGTCGTGGGTCGTCGTCAGCGCGGCCGCGCCGGCGTCCCACTGCTCCGGTGGGATGTAGCCGTGTTCGCTCTTCTCGAAGCGCAGCACGCGCAGGCCGGCGACGCCCTGCTCGCGTAGATAGTCGCGGAAGCCGTCCGGCAGCGTACCCAGATCCTCACCGATGACGATGGCCTTGTGGCGCCAGGATTCGAGCGCGACCAGGCGGAACAGCGTCTCTGAGGGGAAGGTGACATAGGCGCCGTCGAGCGCGCTGGCGCCTTCCGGCACCAGCCAGAGGCGGCTCATGCCCATGACATGGTCGATGCGGATGCCGCCGACATAGCGCAGGCTGGCGCGCAGCGTCTCAATGAAGGGCGCGAAGCCGGAGGCCGCGAGCCCGCGTGGCGAGAAGGTGGTCAGACCCCAGCTCTGGCCGTCGGCGGAGTAATAATCAGGCGGCGCGCCGATGCTCAAACCCCCGAGAACCTCGTGCTGGCGGCTCCAGGCGTGGCTGCCCGAGCCGTCCATGCCGATGGCGAGGTCGGCGATCAGGCCGACCTTCATGCCGGCCTCGCGGCAGGTGCGCTGCGCCTCGCCATAGGAGCGGCCGGTGAGCCATTGCAGGAATATCTGGTGGGCGACTTCGTCGGCATGTTCCTCGGCGAAGGCCGCGACCTCGGGGCTGTCGGGGTCGCGATAGGCGGCCTCCCAGTTGCGCCAGCTCCAGGCGTTGGGATTTTGGCGCAGTTGAGTGGCGTGCAGCACCTCGAAGATGGCGTGAGATTTCAGGAGCGGCGAGGCCTCGGCCAGCGTGCGCTCGAAGTCCATGCGGGCGGGCTCGGCCGCGAAACCGGGATCGCGGATCGCGTCGAAAAGAGCGCGCAGCAGCTTCTGCCGCAGCGGTGTCGCCGCCAGCCAATCGACCTGACTGAGCGAAGACAGCCGGCCCATCTCCTCGCCAAGAGCGGCATTGAGTATCGCGTCCTGCAGCAATCCCTCGGGAAGGACGGCCGCCGGGTCGGCATGGAGCGGATTGTAGAACAGCCGTGTAGAGGGCGAATAGGGGCTGAAATGACCCGCTTCGGCGCCATAGAGCGCATGCACCGGGCTGATCGCCAGTGCATCGGCACCGCGTGCCGCAGCGGAGCGGCCGAGCGCGGCGACGCCGGCGAAATTGCCGATGCCGCCATCGTCTCGGGTGCGCAGCGAATAAATCTGGGCGGCAAGGCCATAGCCGGTGGCGCCGCCGTTCAAATCGCCGAAGGTGATGCAGCGTTCAGGCGCCGTCGCGACGGTGAAGTCGCCATCATGGGTGCGGACCGTGTGATAGCCCGGCTCGTCGAAGGCCGGCAGCGTGAGCGCGCCATCATAGCCCTCTTCGGAGGTGACGATGCGGTGCCCGCCGCCCTCCAGCGTGACCTCAACGGCGGTGCCGCCGGGCGCCGCCAGGGGCAAACCGACCTTCTGGCCGACGCGAGCGGTGGTAAAGCGGGAGGCGGCTGCGGCGTTGACGCCGCTCTCCATCAAGGACAACGAGTTGCGCAGCGCCGCGTCGCTGTCGGCCGGCAGGCCGAGCGCGAGCAGGATGGCGCGCAGGCTGTCGGGCGAGACGGCGCGCTCGGCTCCGGTCTGGTCGGTCCAGTGGGGCGCGACGCCAGCCTTGGTCGCAAGCTGGCGCAGGATGTCGTCGCTCATCGGGGGCTCCGGAGTGTCGTCGTCACGGTGACTGAAACAGGTTGCTCAAGTCGGTTGAGCCGCGAAGCTCATCCGACTGAATCATGTTCGAGCACGAGCAGGCCGAGCGGCGGCAGCGTCAGCGACAGGCTCTGCGCCTGGCCGTGCGTGGGCGTTCCATCAGTCCTGACCTGGCCGCCATTGCCCAGTCCGGCGCCGCCATAGACGCCAGCGTCGCTGTTCAGGCGCTCGCGCCAGAGGCCCGGCTTGGCGACGCCGATGCGGTAATCGTGGCGCGGCACGGGCGTCATGTTGGCGACCACCATGATCTCGGCCGAGCCCGGCGCGCTCGACCGGCTGAAGGCGAAGACGGAGTTGGCGGCATCGTCCGCGACGACCCAGGCGAAGCCCTCCGGCGCATGGTCGAGCCGGTGCAGCGCGGGCGTCGCGCGATACAGCGCGTTCAGGTCGCGCACGAGGTGGGACACGCCCTGCCTGCGCTCGTCGTCAGGGTGCGGCCAGGGGAAGGGCGCATCGACGCTCCATTCCGCCTCGGCTCCGAACTCGCAGCCCATGAAGAGCAGCTTCTTGCCGGGATGCGTCCACATCATCGCCAGATAGAGCCGCAAATTTGCGAAGCGCTGCCAGTCGTCGCCCGGCATGCGCGAGAGCAGCGAGCCCTTTCCGTGGACGACCTCGTCATGCGAGATCGGCAGCACGAAATTCTCCGAGAAGGCATAGATCAGGCCGAAGGTGATGTCGTCGCCATGATGGCCGCGATGGATCGGATCGTGGCCGAAATAGCGCAGCGTGTCGTGCATCCAGCCCATGTTCCATTTGAAATGGAAGCCGAGACCGCCATGGTGGACCGGGCTGGTGACGCCCGGCCAGGCGGTCGATTCCTCGGCGATGGTGACGGCGCCGCGGGTGCGCGCGCCCACCAGCGTGTTGAGCTCCTGGAAGAAGCTCACGGCTTCGAGATTCTCGCGCCCGCCGAGATGGTTGGGCACCCATTCGCCCGGCTTGCGGCTGTAGTCGCGGTAGAGCATCGAGGCGACCGCATCGACGCGCAGCCCGTCGAGATGGAAGGTCTCGAGCCAGAACAGCGCGGATGCGATCAGGAAGCCGCGCACCTCGCGGCGCCCGACATTGTAGATCAGCGTGTTCCAGTCGATGTGGAAGCCCTGGCGCGGGTCCTCGTGCTCGTAGAGCGCCGTGCCGTCGAAGCGGGCGAGGCCGTGCTCGTCGGAGGGGAAATGCGCGGGCACCCAGTCGAGGATGACGCCGATGCCGGCGACGTGGCAGCGATCGACGAAGCGGGCGAAGGCGTCGGGCGGGCCGAGCCGCGCGGTCGGCGCAAACAGCGCCAGCGGCTGGTAGCCCCATGAGCCGCCGAAGGGATGTTCGGTGATCGGCATCAGCTCGACATGGCTGAAGCCCATATGCTGGAGATAGGGGATCAGCCGATCCGTGGCCTCGTCCCAGGAGCCGAGCTGGCCCCATTCGCTGCGCAGCCAGGAGCCGACGTGGACCTCGTAGGTGGTCATCGGCTCGGCGATCGGGCTGGCGCGTTCGCGCGCTTCAAGCCATCGCGCATCCGTCCAGGTGAACTCCGGGGCGGCGGCGACGACGGAGCCGGTGCGCGGCGGCATCTCGGTGCAGCGCGCCAGCGGATCAGCCTTCAAGGGCAGGCGCTCGCCCGAGGCCGAGATCAGGGCGTATTTATAGACCGCGCCGACCTCGATGCCGGGGATGAACAGCTCCCAGATGCCGGCGCCGAGGCGGCGGCGCATCGGATGGCGGCGGGCATCCCAGCCATTGAAGTCTCCGACCACGGCAGCGTGGGCGGCGTTGGGCGCCCAGACAGCGAACAGCACGCCGGCGATGCCGTCGATGACGCGCGGATTGGCGCCGAGCCGCGTCGAGAGGTCGAAATGGCGTCCCTCGGAGACGAGATAGACATCGTCGTCGGAGAGCAGCAGGCCGAAGCTGTAGGGGTCGGCGCTTTCCGTGATTCCGCCCGGCCAGGCGGTGCGGATGCGGTAGGGCGTCCCGGCCGGGCAGGGCGCCTCGAAGAAGCCCTCGCCATTGCCGATCATCGGTGTGGCGCGGCGCTCGGCGCCCTCTCCCGTGACGACCTCAACATAGTTGGCGCCGGGCAGGAAGGCGCGAACCAGGCCGATCTCATCGACGACATGATGGCCCAGCACGGCAAAGGGATCGGGATGGCGACCCTCGGCCAGCAAGGCGATGTCGCTTCCCGGAATGCTGGGCAGTCTGAGCGGCATCTGGCGCGTCATCGGCTTGGGCTCCATCGCAAAACCGACTCCACGAACGGCATGGAATCGTCGATGATGCAACGCAGCGGAGCCCGCCTGCGTTCCGCCGCGACGATGCCGCATCTTCCGGCAGTTCCCGTCTGGAACCAAGTGCCGTCGCCATCGTTGTCGCACTGCAACGCAGGCGCTTGAGATGGAGATTGGCAATGAGCCGGGAGCAGACCGTCCGCGACGTGGCCTATGCGATCTGGGAAGCCGAGGGAAAGCCTCGGGGGCGTGACGCCGACCATTGGCGCCAGGCCGAGGCGCGTGTTGCCGCCAGCCTGGCGGGCGGCAAGAAAACAGATGCCAAGACAACAGATGCCAAAAAAGCCGATGCAACGACGATGGCCGCCGATGCCAAGCCGCCAGCCAAGGGCAAGCCGACGCCCGGCGCCAAGGATGCGCCCGCAGTAAAACCGCCGGCGAAGGCGGCTGCCCCCAAGGCCGCTCCAAAGAAGAAGGCCTGAACAGGCTGCAGCGAGTCCGGTCGCAGGATTGCCGATAACGGTCCCGTCAGCTCGGCTTCCGAACACAACAGCGTTGTATGCCATCGCAGAGCCAAGGGCGCTGCGGTGGCGATTGTGTTGATGGTGGGTTGCCCGCAGTGTCGTTGTTAGCAGCGTTGTGATTGCCGGTTGAACGGCTGTCAGCCTCGAGCCACCCGTCAAGCCGACAAGGCTCGCGCATAGACATCGGCATATCGGTGCGTCGGACGGCCCCAGTCGAAGCGCTTCGCCATTGCGTGCTCGCGCATCTGCCGGAAAGCCGCCTTCGAGCGGAAGGCGTCGAGTGCGCGCGTCACCGCCGACGTCAGGCCCGCCCCCGTCAAGGACGAGAACAGGAAGCCGGAACGCCCGTCCTCGATCGTGTCGACGAGCCCGCCGGTGCGATAGGCGATCGGCAGCGCGCCGAAGCGCTGGGCATACATCTGGCTCAGGCCGCAGGGCTCGAAGCGCGAGGGCATCAGCAGGAAATCGCTCGCCGCGAAGATGCGCCTCGCCTCGGCGTCGTCGAAACCGATGCGCGCGGCGACCGCCTTGGGGTGCTGGCGCGCGAGGCGCTCGATCGCATCCTCGAGCCGGGGCTCGCCCCGGCCGGTGACGACGAGTTGTCCGCCATTCTCGATGATCGTCTCGGCCGCCTCGATCGAGAGGTCGATGCCTTTCTGATGGACAAGCCGCGAAATGATCGAGAACAGCGGCCCGCGAGACGGCGGCAGTTCGAAGGTCTTGCGGATGTCGGTCGCGCTCTGGCGCTTCCACTGGCGTACGCGCTGGGCCGCCGTCTTCTCGGCGCCGGTCGGGGAGTGCCAGCTGTCGTCGATGCCGTTGACGATACCGGTCAGGCGGCCCTCGTCCATGCGGGTCTTGAGAAGCCCGTCGAGCCCGCAGCCATGCTCGGCCGTGGTGATCTCGCTGGCATAGGTCTCGCTCACCGTGGTGACATGGGAGCTGTAGTAGATGCCGCTCTTCAGGAATGAAATCTTGCCATGGAATTCGGCGCCATTGACCGAAAAGGCGAGATCGGGAACACCCAGAGCCGCCATGCGGGACGGCTCGTAGAGGCCCTGATAGGCGAGATTATGGATCGTCAGGATCGAGGGGGTGGTCAGGCCCTTCCAGCGCAGATAGCCAGGCGCCAGCGCCGAGGGCCAATCGTTGACATGGATGATGTCCGGCTTCCAGTTCGGATCGGCCTCGCCGGCCGCGATCTCGGCGGCGGCGAGCGACAGCCGGGCGAAGCGAATGTCGTTGTCGGCAAAGTCACCCCCCACGAAAGGCCCATAGGGCGAACCTTCGCGGTCGTAGAGCTCGTCGCAGAGCACGGCGTAGATCGTCAGGCCGTCCTGGGTCGCGAAGCGTCCCAGCGACCAGGGCGGCAGGCTCGCCGTGCGCGGCATCTCGCGGACGATGTCCATGGCGGGCTTGGCGGCGCGGACCTGGCGGAAACCGGGGAGCAGGACGCGCACGTCACACAGCGCACGAAGCTGGCGCGGCAGTGCGGTCGAGACCTCGCCCAGGCCACCGGCCTTGATGAAGTCGCCCATCTCGGATGTGACGAAGAGCAGTTTCGTGTTGCCGGGCAGTAGCGTCGCGAGGTTCGGCGCGCCTTCCTTGACGGCGGCGGCATAGATCAACGCGTGGCCTGAGGTCGAAGGAGCGGTTTCGGTCCCTGTATCCTTCAAAGACTCGGCCATCGGCGAGCTCCCCACACGCTGCGTCAACAGAACACCGGCACCCGGTTAATGTTCCATATTGCGCTGCAAAATATTCATGCAATTTGGGGGCCGTCGGCAGGAACCGTGGCACCCGCCTTACGTTGCACGATCTGCGGCAGGCTTGCGGCATCATTTGACAGGATGGCCGGTCGCGCGATGCGCCGCCATTCTGTCAGGCCTGACCGGTGCGAGGGATATCATGGCTGACGGAAATGGGATGCGCTTCGATGTCGAGGCGGGCGAAGGCACGGAACTCGGCGCTGTCCATAACGGCGAAGGCACGAATTTCGCCATTTTCTCTGCCCATGCCGAGAAGGTCGAGCTTTGCTTGTTCGACGAGAGCGGCACGGTCGAGACCGCCCGCATCTTGTTGCCGGAATACACCAACGAAATCTGGCACGGCTACCTGCCCGGCGTGAAGCCGGGCCAGCGCTATGGCTACCGTGTCCATGGCCGCTTCGCGCCCGAGGAAGGCCACCGCTTCAACGCCAACAAGCTGCTGCTCGACCCCTACGCGAAGGAATATTCCGGCGCGGTCGACTGGAACGACGCCCATTACGGCTACGACGTAAAGGCCGAGGACGACAAGGACCTCAGCTTCAGCGAACTCGACAGCGCGCCCTTCATGCCCAAATGCGTCGTCTGCGACTGGAAGGCGGATAAAAACGCGCCCGCCCGCCCGAACGTGCCCTGGGACAGGACGGTCTTCTACGAGACGCATGTGCGCGGCTTCACCAAGCTGCATCCGGCCGTGCCGCAGGACATGCGCGGCACTTTCGACGGGCTCGGCGAGAAGGCGGTGATCGACTACATCAAGAGCCTCGGCGTGACAGCCGTCGAGCTCCTGCCGGTCCATGCCTATCTCGACGACCATCATCTCGCCGCCAAGGGCCTGACCAATTACTGGGGCTACAACACGATCGGCTTCTTTGCGCCGATGCAGCGCTATGAGGGCAAGGCCGGGCTGCAATCGTTCCGCGACATGGTCCGCAAGTTCCACGATGCCGGGCTCGAGGTCATCCTCGACGTGGTCTACAACCACACCGCCGAAGGCAACGAGATGGGGCCGACGCTCTCCTTCAAGGGCATCGACAACTTCGCCTATTACCGGACGATGCCGGACGATCCGCGCTTCTATATCAACGACACCGGCACCGGAAACACGGTCAACACGTCGCATCCGCGCGTGCTGCAGATGATCCTGGATTCGCTGCGCTACTGGGTCGAGGTGATGGAGGTCGATGGTTTCCGCTTCGATCTCGGCACCATTCTCGGGCGCGAGCCGCATGGCTTCGACCAGCGCGGCGGCTTCTTCGACGCGATCGGGCAGGACCCCGTCCTGAGCAAGGTCAAGCTCGTCGGCGAACCCTGGGACATCGGGCCCGGCGGCTACCAGGTCGGCGGCTTTCCGCCGGGCTGGGGCGAGTGGAACGACAAGTACCGCGATACCACGCGCGCCTACTGGAAGGGCGAGGAGGGGATCGTCCGCGACCTCGCCGCGCGCGTGACCGGCTCGGGCGACATCTACGATCTGCGCGGCCGCCGCCCCTGGGCGGGCGTCAATTTCATCACCGCCCATGACGGCTTCACGCTGAACGATCTCGTCTCCTACAACGAGAAGCACAACGAGGCGAATGGCGAGGACAACAAGGACGGCCACGGCCACAACCTGTCCTTCAACTTCGGGGCGGAGGGCCCGACCGACGACGAAGGCATCATCGCCGCCCGCGAGCGCCAGAAGCGCAATCTGCTGGCGACGCTCCTGCTCTCGCATGGCACTCCGATGATCCTGGCCGGCGACGAATGCGGCCACTCCAATGGCGGCAACAACAACGTCTATTGCCAGGACAATGAGCTGGCCTGGATGAAATGGGACGAGCTGACGCCGCGCGACAAGGCGCTGACCGGCTTCGTCCAGCGCGTGACGCAGCTGCGGGCAGACCATCCGATCTTCCGCCGCGCCTCCTTTCGCGACGGCTGCGTGCTGCGCTGGGTCAATCCGGCCGGGGGCGACCAGCAGGAGGAGCATTGGGACGACGAGGGCCTGCGCGCCATCGGGCTTTTGATGCACATGCCCGACGTCGAGCAGGGCGGCGACGAGGCGCTGATCCTGTTCAACGCCTTCGAAGGCGATGTCGTCTTCAAGATTCCGGCGCGGGTGAAGCCCGGCTCATGGTCGGTGGTGCTCGACACCGAGATCGGGCCCGGCTCCGACGAGGGCCGCAAGGGGCTCAAGGCCGACGCGGAGCTGACGCTGTCGCCGAGGTCGCTGATCGTTTTGATGTAGCGATCGCCGCGGCCGTCATGATCGAGTTTGACCCGAGCATCTCCTGCAAGAGATTCCCGGGTCTCCGCTCCGCTGCGCCCGAGAATGACGTGGATGGCGCGCGATGAAGGAAAGGCGTGGATGGTCGGGACAAGCCCGACCATGACGTGAGGGTTAGTCTCGCTGCCAGAGCGAGATGCTGCGGGCTGGCAGGCTGTCCTCGTCGCTATCCGTCGAGCGCAGCAGGCGGTGCCAGTTCATGCCATCAGGCAGGACCAGCCGCACCGCCGCATGCCCTCGATTAACGGCGATCAGCAGCGTCTCTTCGCCGCCGGCGAGCACCAGGCAGAGCGCGTCGAGGCCGGCCCATTCGTCGTCGGCGATCGGCGTGCCGTCGGGCTTGAGCCAGCGCGCATCGGGCGGGTCCCCGGTGCCGGTCAGGAAGGCCTCCGCCGCCAGCAGCGGATGCGCGCGACGAAGCGCCGAGAGTTCCGTGACGAAGCTTGCGAGGTCGTCGTCGGCGCCAGACCAATCGAGCCAGAACGCTTCGTTGTCCTGGCAATAGGCGTTGTTGTTGCCGTGCTGCGTGCGGCCGCTCTCATCGCCGGCCTGAAGCATCGGGATGCCGCGGGAGAAAAACAGCGTCGCGAGCAGCGCGCGGCTGTCTCGTCGGCGCGCCGAGGCGATCGCGGGGTCGGCGCTCGCGCCCTCCACCCCATTGTTCCAGCTGTGGCTGTCATTGTCGCCGTCGCGGTTGCCTTCGCCATTGGCCTCGTTGTGCTTGGCGGCATAGGCGACGAGATCGGCCAGCGTGAAGCCGTCATGGGCAGCGAGGAAGTTGATGCTCGCCTGCGGGCCGCGACGGCCGCCGGCAAAGAGATCGGCGGAGCCCGCGAGCCGCGTCGCGACTGCGCCGGCCATGCCGGCATCGCCACGCCAGAAGCGCCTGATGTCGTCGCGGTAGCGGCCGTTCCACTCGGCGAACGGGGTCGGGAATTCGCCGAGACGATAGCCGCCCGGACCGATGTCCCAGGGCTCGGCGATCAGAATCGCCTGCGACAGGTCCGGATCCTGCAGGATGGCGGCGAAGAGCGGCGCATCTTGGGAATAGCCGCTGCCGGAGCGGCCGATCACCGTACCGAGGTCGAAGCGGAAGCCGGCGACGCCGAGGCTGCGCCAATGCCGCATCGCGTCCATCGCCATGCGAACGACAGGCGCCCGGTCGAGCGCCAGCGTGTGGCCGCAGCCGGTGTCGTTGATCAGCCGGCCTGGATCGTCGGTGGCATGGCGGTAATAGACGGCGCTATCGAGCCCGCGCAGGCTGATGGTCGCGCCGTACTCATCGCTCTCGGCGGTGTGGTTCAGCACGATGTCGACGATGATGCCGATGCCGGCCTGGGCGTAAGTCGCGCAGAGCCGGCGCAGGTCGCTCCCACCGCCCGGCGCGAGGCGTGGATCGAGCGCGAAAAAATTGACCGGGTTGTAGCCCCAGGCATTGGCGAGCCCGAGCGATGGCAGGTGACGCTCATCCATCCAGGCGGCGACCGGCATCAACTCGACATGGCTGACGCCAAGGCCGCGGACATGGTCGAGGATCGCCGGTTCGCAGAGGGCCGGAAGCGTTCCGCGCAGGCGTTCCGGGACGCCTGGATGGCGCATCGTGAAGGATTTGACGCCGAGTTCGTAGATGAAGCTCGGAGTCTTCTCCCGCTCTGCCGCAACCGGGGGGAGGGCTTCACCGACGATGCACCGCGGAACCAATTCGACGGTATCGACGCCTCGCTGCGCCATCCGAACGTCCCAGCGGAACGGCTGATCGATCTGCGTGGCATAGGGGTCGATCAGCAGCTTTGTTGTGTCGAAGCGGTGGCCCTGCTCGGGTTGCCAGGGGCCGTCCACACGCAGGCCATAGCGCAAGCCCGGCGCGGCGCCGGACAGCAGCCCATGATGGACGTCACCCGTCCGGCAGGGCAGGGCCAGGCGCGCGGTTTCCTGCGCGCCGGTGTCGTCGAAAAGGCAGAGGTGAACGGTCTGCCCGTTGCGCGAGAACACCGCGAAGGTGACGCCGTCCTTGCCAGGCATCGCGCCCATGCGCGCCGGGAGCGGGCAGGGGACGAGCCGATGCCCTGTCGACAAGGCGTTCAGCCCTTCGCGTCGCGCGTCGGGATGTTCCAGATCCGCTGCGCATATTCGCCGATCGCCCTGTCGGCGCTGAACCAGCCGCAATGGGCGGTGTTGGTCACCGACATGCGCCACCACTTGCCCTGGTCGGCCCAGAGCGTGTCGATGCGGCGCTGGGCCTGGCGGTAGCTCTCGAAGTCGTTGAGCACCATGAACCAGTCATTGGCGCGCAGGCCATCGACGAGACCGAGATAGCGGTCGCGCTCGCGCGGCGAATAGGCGCCGCCGGCGACCGCGTCGAGCACGCCTTCGAGATGGGGCGTGCCACTGATGACCTCGCTCGTCGGCCGGGGATTGCGCTTGGCGATCTCGACCTCGTCGGCGGTCATGCCGAAGATCACGATGTTGTCCTCGCCGACGCGCTCGCCGATCTCGATGTTGGCGCCGTCGAGCGTGCCGATGGTGATGGCGCCGTTCAGCGCGAACTTCATGTTCCCGGTGCCCGACGCCTCCATGCCGGCGGTCGAGATCTGCTCGGAGACATCCGCTGCCGGGATGATGACCTCGGCGGCGCTGACATTGTAGTTCGGCAGGAACACGACCTTGAGGCGGTCGCGGGTGGTGATGTCGTTGTTCACGACGACGGCGACATCGTTGATCAGGTTGATGATCGCCTTGGCGGTGCCGTAGTTCGAGGCCGCCTTGCCGGCGAAGATTTTCACGCGCGGTGCCCAGTCGCGATAGGGCTCGGAGCGGATCGCGTCATAGAGCGCGATCGTTTCCAGGATATTGAGAAGCTGGCGCTTGTATTCGTGGATGCGCTTGATCTGGACGTCGAACAGGGCGTCGGGATCGACGGTGACGCCGGTGTCCTGCCGGATGATCTTCGCCAGCTTGAGCTTGTTCTCGCGCCGGATGGCACGAAGGCGCTCATGAAGCGCGCCGTCGCCGGTATGGGCGGCAAGCCGGCTGATCTGGCTGATGTTGTCGGTCAGGTCGTCGCCGCAGACCTCCTGCAGGACACGGGTCAGTCCGGGATTGGCCCCGAACAGCCAGCGGCGCGGCGTGATCCCATTGGTGACGTTGGTGATACGGCCGGGGAAGATCGCGTTGAGCGGCGCGAAAACGGTCTGCTCCATCAGCTTGGAATGCAGGGCGGAGACGCCGTTGACCGTGTGCGAGCCGACGAAGGCGAGATGGGCCATGCGCACGCGGCGGCCATGAGACTCGTCGATCAGCGAGATCGACGCGAGATCGACGGTCTCGCCGCCGCTGGAGCGCCGGACCTCCTCGAGGAAGCGGGCGTTGATGGCGAAGATGATCTGCATGTGGCGCGGCAGAAGCCGCTCCATCAGCGCGACCGGCCAGGTCTCCAGTGCTTCGGGCAGGAGCGTGTGGTTGGTGTAGGAGATCGTGGCGTTGGTGATCGCCCAGGCCTCTTCCCAAGGCAGGCCGTGCTGGTCGATCAACAGCCGCATCAACTCGGCGACGGCGAGCGACGGATGGGTGTCGTTGAGCTGGATCGCGACCTTGTCGGGGAGGTTGTCGAGCTTGCCGAACTGGCGGTAGTGCCGCCGCACCAGATCCTGGAGCGAGGCGGAGGTGAAGAAGAACTCCTGCCGCAGCCGCAGTTCCTGGCCGGTCGGGGTCGAATCGTTGGGATACAGAACCTTCGAGATCGCCTCGGCGCGGTTGCGCTCGGCGACGGCGCCGACGAGATCGCCCTGGTTGAAGGCGTCGAGCGACAAAGGATGCATGGCCCGCGCGCGCCAGAGCCGCAGCGTCGTCGCATCGCGGCCGCGCCAGCCGATGATCGGGGTGTCGTAGGCGACGGCGAAAACCGTCTCCTCCGGCTCCCAGAAGACCTCGCCGGGTTTGTCGGTCGCGGTCACCGCGCCGCCGAAGCCGATCTTGTAGGAGGACTCGCGGCGCTCGAATTCCCAGGGGTTGCGGAAGGAAAGCCAGTCTTCGGGCACCTCGATCTGCTTGCCGCCGTCGATGCGCTGCTTGAACAGGCCGTGATCATAGCGGATGCCGTAGCCGAGCGCGGGAACGCCGGTCGAGGCCATGGCTTCGAGATAGCAGGCCGCCAGGCGGCCCAGGCCGCCATTGCCGAGCGCGGCATCGGGTTCGATCGTCTCGATCTCCGCCAGATCGACGCCGAGTTCGGCCATCGCCTGCGCCATCGGGCCGGTCAGGCCGAGATTGTTGAGCGCGTCGGCCAGCGAACGGCCGATCAGGAACTCCAGCGAGAGGTAATAGACCCGCTTGCGACCGGTCTGGTAGCTGTCGCGGGTCGAGCGCTGCCAGACATCGACGATGTGGTCGCGCGCCGCGAGAATGCCCGCCGTCAGCCAGTCATGCGGCTGGGCCACCGAAGGATTCTTGCCGAGCGAATAGGTCAGCTTCTTGATGATCTCGGCCTTGAGCGTCTCGACCCGTTGGGCTGAGGCGGCGGCTTCGGAGGTTGTCTCGGTCAAGCGCTGCAATTCCTGGCTGTTTCGCTGCGGTGAGTGTCGAGGCTACGTTCGGCCAAGTCCAGACGAAATTGCCGCAGTGCGATCGGTTTCGATGGCCGCATCGCATGGGCTTGGGCAAACGGGTCGAATACATGACGATTTTGCTCGGATCGTCGCCCGCACCTCGACAAAAACGTGCTCTGTGGCGAAGAAGGCAGGGTGGATTCCGTTCCGCAGCGACGCGAGGCCTGATGTTCCGTTTCATCCACAGCTCGGACCTGCATATCGGCAAGCGCTTCGGCTCGATGCCCGAGGAGTTGCGCGGCCGGCTGCGCGATGCGCGCCACACCGTGCTCGACCGGCTGGCGGCGCAGGCGCGGGCGGGCGGGGCCGGCACGATCCTGCTGGCGGGGGACTGCTTCGACACGGAGACGCCGAGCCCGGCGATGCTGCGCCAGGCGCTCGCCGCCATGGCCGGCCATGCGCCGCTGCGCTGGATCGTGCTGCCGGGCAATCATGATTCTCTGCTGGCGGACGAGTTATGGGTTGCGGCGCGCGCTGCATTGCCGGCTAATATTCTTCTCGCGATGGAGCCCGAACCGATCGAAGCCGAGGCCGGCGTGGTGATCCTGCCCGCGCCCTGCACCACGCGGCGACCGGGCCGCGACCTGACCGACTGGATGGATCGGGCGGCGACGCCGGAGGGCTCGTTGCGGATCGGGCTCGCCCATGGTGCGATCCAGAGCTTTTCGGAGGATGGTGGCGGGCTCGACATCATCGCACCCGATCGCGCCGCGCGCTCCGGGCTCGACTATCTCGCGCTCGGCGACTGGCACGGCCAGATGCAGGTCAATGCGCGCTGCTGGTACAGCGGCGCGCCGGAGCCTGACCGCTTCAAGCATGACGGGCCCGGCCGTGCGCTGCTGGTATCGCTCGCCGGGCACGGCGCCGTGCCCGAGGTCTCAGCCGTCGAGACCGGCAGCTTCGACTGGCGCACGCTGCCGCTCGAACTGCTCTCCGGCGACGATGCGGCGGTGGCGCTGGGCGAGCGACTGCCCTCGGGCAGCCTCCGCCGGCAGGTCCTTCTGCGCGTCGTCGCTTCGGGGCGGCTGCGGCCGCAGGCACGTGCGGCGCTCGACGCCGCGATTGCGGCCGTGGCCCCTGAATTCGCGCATCTGCTGCTCGACACCGAGGCGCTGGCGGTTGATTGCGACGCTGAGGATCTCGACGCCATCGACCGCGCCGGCGCGCTGCGCCATGCCGCCGACAGGCTGCTCTCCGAGAGCCTGGACGAAGGCCGATCCGGCGGCGAACGACAGGCCGCGCGCGACGCGCTGGTCAGGCTGTTCTCCTATTGCGAGGTGATGCCGTCATGAAGCTGACGGCTTTACGTCTCCACAATGTCCGGCGCTTCGCCGGGCGCGGCGTCGCCGTCGAGGGCATCGGCGACGGCGTCAACGTTCTGTGCGCGGTCAATGAATTCGGCAAGTCGACCTGTTTCGACGCGCTGCATGCACTGTTCTTCCAGCCGCATACCGGCACGCCCGGCGCGGTGCAGGGCTTGCGGCCCTATAGCGGCGGCAACCCGCTGGTCGAGGCCGATATCCTAACCAAGGATGGCCCTTTCCGCCTGACCAAGCAGTTCTATGGCGGCCGCCGCGCGATGGTGCGCGAGCTCGGAACCGGGCGCCTCGTCGCGCAGGCCGACGAGGCCGAGCGCTTCATCGCAAATCTCGTGCAGGGTGGCACGACCGGCCCGGCCGGGCTGCTCTGGGTGCGCCAGGGCATCACCGGCATCGAGCGGCGGGCGAAGAGCGACGAGGAGGGCGAGAAGCGGGCGCGCGAATCCGTGCTGACCTCGGTGCAGGGCGAGGTCGAATCGCTGACGGGCGGGCGGCGCATGGCGCAGGCGGTCGCGTCCTGCGAGGCGGAGCTGTCGCTGCTGGTGACGGCGACGGGACGGCCGAAGGCCGGCGGCCCCTATGCGCAGGCGATCGACGAGCGCGACCGGCTGGTCGAGGCCGAGCGGCGTCTGGCGACCGAGGTCAAGGCGTTGCGCGAGGCGCTGGACCGGCGCCGCGCCCTGCGCGCCCGGCTGGCCGAACTCGAAAACCCCGAGCAGCAGGCGACGCGCCTGCGCGACCTGACCCAGGCCGAAGCCGCCCTCGCGGCCGCCAGGGCGCATGGCGAGGCGTTGCGGACGGCGGAGGTCGAGGCTGCGCTGGCGCGCAATGGCCGGGACGCCGCACGGCAAGCTCTCGATGGCCTGCGCCAGAACCTGGCGCGTTTTTCCGTGCTGCGCGGGCTCGATGCCGAGGGCACGGCCAGGCGCGACGAAGCGCTGGAACTGCAGCGCGGCGCGAGCGAGGCCGGGCAGGCGGCTGCCATCGCGGTTGAGGCCGCTGAGCGCGAGGAGCGCGAGGCGCGCGACCTGCTGACCCGCCTCGAAAGAGCCTTGCTGGCCCGCGCCGCGGCCGACCATCTGTCGGGGCTGCAGCAGGCGCACATGAAGGCCGAGGCCGGGCGGGCGGAGGTCGAGACGATTCAAGCCGAGCTCAAGGCGTTGGCGCTGCCCCCCGCTGCCGTGAAGCAGCTGGAGGCGCTGGAGACCGAACTTGTCGGCCTGAGGGCGGTGGTCGCGGCGGGCGTGCCCATGCTGCGGGTCGATTATCGCGATGGCGTGGCCGGCGCGATCGGCCTCGACGGCGTGGCGCTGGCCGACGGCGCGGAGCACGCCCTGACGGCGAGCGCGGCGCTGGAGATCAAGGGCGTCGGCCGGCTGACCTTGACCGTGCCGCAACGCCTTGAGGGGCATGACGAACTGGTCCAGGCGCAGGCGCGGCGCACCGCGTTGCTGGCGACGCTCGCCGTTGGCAGCCTGGAGGAGGCGCGCCAGCGCGAGAGCGCGATCCGCGACCTGACCGGGCGACTGGATCTGGCGAAGCAGCGGCTGGCCTTGCTGGCGCCGAACGGGCTTGCCGCCCTGCGGGAGACGATCGCGCGGCTCGAGGCCCAGAGCGCCGGGGCGGCCAAGGTCGAGGGTGATCCCGACGCCGTGCGCGGCGCGCTCGCGACGGCCGAACTGCGCGTCACAGCGTCGCGCAACGCACAGCGCGAGGCGCAAGGCGCGCGCGATGCCGCCAGCGGCCGTGTCGTCGAAGCCGAGCGCGCGCTGGCGAGCGTGGCGTCGGAGCTGGCCGGGTTGGCGGCGATGCTCGGCGCGGAGGCCGGGCGTCAGGAGAGGGAGGCGCAGCTTGCCGCCGGGCTGGCTCAAATCGAGCAGGCTTTCGCCGCGGCGCAGGCCCAGGTCGAGGCCCTGCGCGCCGGCGCGACGGATTTGGCCGGGGCCGAGGCGAAGTTCCGGCGGATGCGCTCCGTCGTCGATGGCGCCATGACCGAGATCGCCGGGCTGCGCGAGGAGACAGCCGGCCTGAACGGCCAGATCCGTGCTCAGGCGGACACGGCTGTCGAAGAGGCCTGGCAGGAGGCGAGCGACAAGCTGGCGGCGGCGCAAAAGCGGCTCGCCGGGCTGGAGCGCGAGGTCGCGCTGCTGACCCGCCTGCGCGATGTGCTGGAAGCGGCCCGGGCCGAGGCGCGCGACCATTATTTTGCGCCGGTGATGGGTGAGCTGCGGCCGCTGCTCGGCCTGCTCTTCGAGGATGCGACGGTGACCTTCGACGAGGAGACGCTGCTGCCCCGCACGGTCAGCCGCAACGGGCTGGAGGAGCCTGTCGGCGTTCTCAGCGGCGGCATGCGCGAACAGCTGGCCGTGCTGACGCGGCTCGCCTTCGCGCGGCTGCTCGCCAAGGACGGCCAGCCGGCCCCGGTCATTCTCGACGATGCGCTGGTCTACTCCGACGACGACCGGATCGAGCGGATGTTCGACGCGCTGCACCGGCAGGCCAGCAACCAGCAGATCATCGTCTTCTCCTGCCGCCAGCGCGCCTTCGCGCAGCTCGGCGGCCATATCCTGCGCATGGTGCCGTGGGTGCCGGAGGGGTAGGGTCTATCTCGCTTGCCACAACCGCTTCGTCATTCCGGGCAAGCGAAGCGCAGTCCCGGAATCCATCGTAAAGCGCGACGGTGCCCTATGATGGATTCCGGAGCTGCGCCGCTCCGCGGCTTGTCCGGAATGACGGCGTTTTCTCCGAAGCCGAATGTGATCAAAGAATCGTCGCGCCGAAATTCCTCGCCGGGTCCATCTCCAGCGCGAGCCTGCCGGTCGGCTCGGCGGCTGGGCCGCCGGTGCGGGAGAGCCAGCGGCCTGAGCCGGGCCTGGCCTTGAGCGTGCCGTCGGAGACGATCTCCTCGCCGCGCCGGATCACCGTCTCGGGCCAACCCGTGACCTTGTAGCCGGCAAAGGGCGTGAAGCCGGTGAGGTCGTGCATCGCCTCGTCCGTGATCGTGACCTCGCGCCTGGGGTCCCAGATCGCGAGGTCGGCGTCGTAGCCCGGCTGGATCGCGCCCTTGCCGGGCAGGTTGTAGATCCTGGCAGGCGCCGTCGCGGTCAGGTCGACGAAGGCCTCCAGCCCGCGCCCCGCGAATTCCGGCCGGCCCTTCGAGACCAGCGCGTCGAAGAGCAGGGGCAGGCGGGTCTCCAGGCCGGGCAGGCCGTTGGCGATCTGCTTGAAGTTGGCGTCGGGCCCGGCCGAGAGCTTGCCGGTCTCGTCGAAGCGATAGGGCGCGTGGTCCGACGAGATCGTCTGGATGTCGCCCAGCGCCAGCGCCTGCCAGAGCGCGTCCTGGTCGGCGGTCTCGCGCGGCGGCGGCGAGCACATCCATTTCGCGCCCTCGATGCCGGGCTTGTCGAGGTCGGCCTTCGTCAGGAAGAGATATTGCGGGCAGGTCTCGGCGAAGACCTTCAAGCCTTGTCCGCGCGCCTGGCGGATCACGGCCGCGCCCTCGGCGGTCGAGACATGGAAGATCATGATCGGCTGGTCGATCAGCGCGGCTTGCGTGATCAGCCGGGTGAACGCCTCCGATTCCGAGCCGCGCGGATGGCTGATCGAATGGAATTTCGGCGCGGTGTAGCCGCGCTCGACCAGCTTACGGCCCATCCAGGAGATCATGCCGTGGTTCTCGGCATGGACGCAGATCAGCGCTTTGTGCTCGCGTGCGGTCAGCATCAAATCGAGCAGCGGTTCGTCATCGACCTTGATCAGGTCATAGGTCATGAAGACCTTGATCGAGGCATGGCCCTCTCGGATCAGCGCCGGGAGGTCGTGCTTGATCGTCTTCTCGTCGGGGTTGGCGACGATCATGTGGAAGGCGTAGTCGATCAGCGCGCCGCGCTTCGCCAGCGCCGCGTATTCGTCGACGACCTTGCGCAGATCGAGGCCGCGATGCTGGGCGGCGAACGAGACCAGCGTGGTGTTGCCGCCGAAAGCCGCCGAGGTCGTGGCGCTCTCGAAGGTGTCGGCGTTGAGCAGGCCGCCAGCCGAGACCTGCTCGACATGGGCATGGGTGTCGATGCCGCCGGGCAGCACGAGCTTGCCGGTGGCGTCGATCTCGCGCCGGCCCTTGCCGAGCCCGGAGCCGATCGCCGCGATGACGCCACCGCTGACCGCGACATCGGCGGTGAAGCTGCCCGAGGCCGTGCCGACCGTGCCGCCGCGAATGACCAGATCATAGGGTTCAGTCGTCATGGCATTCTCCAGCTGGCGTCGCGGCTGCCGACAGGGCTTGGCTGTCGGCGCAGGCAGACCATAGCAAACCTCCGGCCGGCGGCGAGGCGCGGCTGGCGCAGGGCTATGAATTGTTCGTGCGGGGTATTCGCGCCGCTTATATGGGTGTCGCTCCGGCATCGCCGCTTGCCAGCCGGCGCGAACACCGCTCTATCGCTGGGCATGACGATGACGCTGCATGACGGGCGCTGCTCGTGACCGCTCCTGACCGCGACGACGCTCCCCTGACGCTGGCCGCGCTGGGCTGGTCGGATTTCTTCGCCGATCAGTGCGAGCCCGACGAGGCCGGCCTGGTGCCGGCGCGCATCGCCACCGTCCACCGCGCCCGGATGGGCGCGATCTCGACCGACGGGCCGATCCGGCTGGAGCTGCCGGTTCATACCAACACCGGGGACTATACCGTCGGCGACTGGGTCCTGGTCGAGCCCGGCACGCATCTGCTGCGCCGCCTGCTGGAACGCCGCACCGTGCTGGCGCGTCGCGTCGAGGGCAGCAAGACGCCGCAGCTGGCGGGCGCCAATATCGACACGCTGTTCATCGTCACCTCCTGCAATGCCGATTTCAACGTGGCGCGGCTGGAACGCTATCTCGCGCTCGCCAATGAGAGCGGCGCCGAGCCGGTGATCCTGCTGACCAAGGCCGATCTCGTCGATGACGTTGCGATCTATCGCGAGCAGGCGGCGGCGCTGCAGCGCGGGCTCGTCGTCGCGATCGTCAATCCGCTGGGTCCCGATGCCGCCGCCGTGCTCGCGCCCTGGTGCGAGGCGGGGCGCACCGTCGCGCTGGTCGGCTCGTCGGGCGTCGGCAAGTCGACGCTGGTGAATGCGTTGGCCGGTCATGCGACTCAGGACGAGCAGCAGACCGGCGACATCCGCTCCCATGACGCCAAGGGCCGCCACACCACGACCTCGCGCTCGCTGCACGCGATCGCCGGCGGCGGCTGGGTGATCGACACGCCGGGCATGCGGACGCTCCATGTCAGCGATGCGGCCTCGGGGCTGGAGACGCTCTTCGCCGAGATCAGCGAACTCACCCATCTCTGCCGCTTCCGCGACTGCACCCATGAGCACGAGCCGGGCTGCGCCGTCCAGGCCGCCGTCAGTCAAGGCCTCATCGACCCCGACCGCCTGGCGCGCTGGCGCAAGCTCGATGCGGAGAACACGGCGAAGACACCGGTGGTGAAGGGCGCGCGCGGGAAGCGGCGCTAGGGGTTCCCTGCGGTTCCCGCGCACGACTTGGCCGCCGCCCGCGTGCCTGTGTCGGCGTTCGGTGAGGGGCAGCGGGCCGTGACCTGCCACTGTGTTTTTCCTCGAGGCGGAGTTCATGCTTTGAGGCCGGCAAGCTGCGACTTCCTGAAAATGCTTGTCGCCGCGCGACCGAGGACGATCGGGCCGTCGTGCCCGTCGAAAAACAATCGCGTCTCCCCTCTGGCGATGTGCTGGACTTCGGCCAATCGCTGGCCGTTGACGATGAGCGACCGACCGAGCTTGAGAAAGGGCGGATGCGGCAGCGTCTTGTCGAGCTCGCCGAGCGACTGCTTGACCAGCAGTGGCGCCGCATGTGCCGGAATGATGCGGGTGTAGTCCCGCTCGGCCACGAGCGCCACGAGCGCCGCCGGCCGCAGCAAGAGGGCGCGCTGTCTGGATCCGACGCGCAGCACGGCGCTGTCGGCTGCACTCGATCCGGTGCGCGCGCCGAGCGCAGCCGGAAGACGGGCGAGCGCCGCCGCAAGGCGCTCCGGCCTCACGGGCTTGAGGAGGTAATCCGTGGCCTGCACGGCGAAAGCCTCGACGGCATGGGCGGCATGGGCTGTCACGAAGATGATCGCCGGCGGGCGCTCGAGTGTCCGGACGAGTTCGAGGCCGGTGGCATCTGCCATCTCGATGTCGAGGAAGACGACGTCGGGCGTTGCGCTCGCGATCAGCGCACGCGCCTGCGCCGCCGATCCGGCCTCGCCGACGATCCTGACATCGGGATGAGCGGCCAGCAGCGTGCGCAGGCCCTGGCGGGCCAGGGGTTCGTCGTCGACGAGGATCACGTCAGGCATGGTCGCCCCGACAGCCGGAGTTCCGCGACGACGTGTTCGCCCGCCTGCACCAGCGTAAAGCTCTGCCGCTCGGGATAATGCAGTTCGATCCGCCGCAGCAGTACGGCCAGCCCGACCCCGGGCGTGCCCGCGACGCGCCAGTCCGGCCGCAAAGTGCCCGGGCTCGTGACCCGCATGGTGATGTGCTCGCCCTCGATGACGACGCCGATCTCGACCAGCAAGGGCCGCTTGCCCGATTTCAACCCGTGCTTGATCGCGTTCTCGACAAGCGGCTGCAACAGGAAGCCTGGCGTCGATCGCGCCAGCGCCTGCGGCGCGGCTACGATGCGGAAATCGAGATCCTCGCCGAAACGCGCCGTCTGCAGTTCGAGATAGGCGCGGATCGCCTCGATCTCGGCGGCGAGCGTCACCGGCTTGAGGTCGCGGTGGTCGAGCGAATAGCGCAGGAAATCCGCCAGTTCGCGGACCATCTCGCCAGCCCGGTCAGGATGGACCGGGATTTCGGCGGCGATGCCGTTGAGGGCGTTGAACAGGAAATGCGGATCGAGCTGGTGGCGCAGGTGCTGCAATTCGTTGCGCAGCGCCTCGGTCTCGGCCGCCATGGCACGCTGACGGGCTGTCGCCGCCTGGAGTTGGGTTGCGGCCCAGAGATGGGCGAGGCTCCAGCTCAGCAGGATGAAGGTGTAATAGGAGAAGGGCAGCGCCCAGCTCTGGCCTGGGCTCCAGCTCGCCACCGCCCAGCCGCCGGCCACGAGCACGAGCTTGGCGATCGCCGACTGGCACAACGCGCCGGCCATGCTGAGCAGCGCGACGAGCCCGACCGTGCCAGGCGTCAGCCTCGTGTCGAAGCCCAGCCGGCGAAAGACCAGCCTGAGGCCGATCGCGATCAGGCAGGCGAACGGCTCCAGCAGAATGGAGACGATCATGGCGCGGCCGACGCCACCATAGAGCGGCGTGCGGATGAAGGTGCCGTAGATCGTCAGGATGACGAGCGCGACGAGATCGGCCGACCAGTCGCCGGGGTAGCGCCATCTGCCCGTCGCCGTCACTGCGATTCCCCCGTTCCTTCGTGACCCCGCCTGCTGCGTGTGGGGTTCATTGCGGTCTCTCTAGCGCGGTCTCAGTGAGCCTGTCTGCGGAGCTCTGCCCGGTTCGTCGAGTATTCTGCCCGGTTCGTCGAAATGACGTGGCGTCAGCCAAGCCGCTGCCCTGAAGAAAGGCGGGCCGTGCGTTCCAGGACGATGCGCGGCCGGCGCGGGCGCTCGCCCGCAGGGTTGACGGTGGGGACCGCCTCGGAATGGCTATGAGACAGGTTTCGGGGCGCGGCATGCGCCAGGCCGGCAGGGCCCGCGCCGCGCTTTTCGGCAGTGTTTCGCTGATCGCACTGGCCGTGACCGGCGGCGAGGCGATGGCTCAGGTCGTGGAGACCTGGAAGACAGTGCCGGTCGACGGCGTTTACAGCAACGGCGGCAACTGGGTCAGTGGGACCGCGCCAGTGAACTCCCGGATCGCCGAGTTCGACGCCTCGAACCTCACAGCGATTGACATCACGGGGTCGATTTTCCCCTACGGTATCCGCGTCCTCAGCGGGGATTATGTGTTCGGAATCGGCAATGGTGTCGTGCTGGGCATCAGTGACGGCGGATTCGTCGTTCAAGGCGGGAGCGCAACCATCAATAATCGGGCTGGGGGAACGCTACAGCTCACTAGTGCTGGCGTCGTCCGAGGTGCAGTCGTCAACAACGATGCAGGAGCCATCATCTCTCTTGGAGGGGGCGCCTCTCTTGATAACACGGCCATCGCCAATGCCGGCCAGATATCTTTCTCCGGAGGCGCGCGCCTCGGCAACGCCACGCTCGCGACATCGGCAGGAGGGTCGATCACGGTGACAGGCTTTGTCGCCGGCGGAACCGCAGCGCTCAGCTTCACCGGAAATGGCAAGCTCGACATCTCCGGCCTCAGCTCCGCAGGCTTCGCTGTCGGCTCGTTGGCGAGCGCGAGCGCGACCAGCGAGATCATTCTCGGCGCGAAGGGATTGTCGATCGGCGGCAGCAATGCCAGCTCGACATTCGCCGGCACGATCTCGGGCGCCGGCGGGTCTCTCACCAAGACCGGAACAGGGATCCTGACCCTGACGGGCAGCCACAGCTACACCGGCGCGACCACAGTCAACGGCGGAACGCTGGTGGTCAATGGCGCGATCACGGCCTCGTCGGGCCTCACGGTCGCGGCCGGCGCGACCATCGGCGGCTCCGGGCAGTTGCCCTCGCTGACGGTCAACGGCACGCTCTCGCCCGGCAACTCACCGGGCACGCTCACCGTCAACGGCAATCTGACGCTCGGCGCGGGCTCGGTCTATGTCGCCGAGGTGCAGGGTGCGGTCTCCGACCGGATCAACGTGACCGGGACGGCCGCGCTCGCCGGCACGCTGCGGATCGTCCCGCTCGGGGGCGCCTATCTGTTCGGCAGCCCCTACACGCTGCTTTCGGCCCAGGGCGGGCGCACGGGCTCCTTCGGCTCAGTCGATACGACCGGCTCCTTCGGCGATGGCGTCACCATCGGCGTCGCCTATACCGCGACCGACGTGCAGTTGACCCTGACGCCAAAGCCGCTGGCACCGATCGTTGCCGATCCTGCGCCGATCGCCGCCGTGGCCGCGGCCCCTGTGTCCTTGGGTCTTGGCTCCGGCCAACGAGCCAATGCCTATGCGGTGGCACAGGGCATCGACCGGGCCGTGGCGGGTGGCGCCAACCCGTCTGCGCTGTTTGCGATCTACAATCTGCCTGCGGCCGCCATTCCCGCTGCCGTGAACCAGCTCTCGGGCGAGGCCCACACCGCCGCCCCGGCCATGGTCAACAGCGCCGCAGGGCAGTTCCTCCACACCATGCTCGACGGATCGGGCGCCGGCAGGCTCGCGGGCGCTGCGGGCGGCCCCGGAGGCGCGGCCGGCTTCACAGCCGACCTGCCCTCGCGGCAGGACGGGCTGGGTTGGGCGCGCTTCGACCCGGCGCGCTTCTCGCTCTGGGGCGCGACATTCGGTTCGTCCGGGCGCACCGACGGCGACGCGGTCGCGGGCTCGGCGAGCCGCAACCTCTCCGACGGTCATGTCGCGGTCGGAGCCGATGTCAGGCTCGGCTCCAACACGGTCGCGGGTCTTGCTGTCGCGGGCGGCCAGTCGCATGCCTCGTTATCGGGCGGGCTCGGCAAGGCGAAGGCCGATGTCTTCCAGGCCGGGCTTTACGGGCGCACCACGCTCGGCACGGTCAATCTCGCCGCCGCGCTCGGCTATGCCAGGCTCGACACCGACACTCACCGCGCGATTCCCGCGCTCGGCCGCACCGGCGTTGCCGCCTCCTATGTGACGCAGGCCTGGAGCGGCCGGATCGAGGCGAGCCTGCCGGTCATGAGGTGGAGCGGCTTCACGCTCTCGCCGTTCGCCGCCTTCCAGGCGGTGAGGGCGAGCAGCCCGGCTGCCGTCGAGCGTGATGCGACGGGTGCGGGGGCTGGCATGCTGACGCTGGCGCGGCGCTCCGACATCACCAGCCGGAGCGAGCTCGGCATGCAACTCGATGCCAATCTGATCGCGGGCGCCTCTCCCGTCACGGGGTTCCTCCGCGCCGCCTGGGCTCACTACTACCAGCGCGACGCAGAGCTCACCGGCTCGATCAACGGGCTTGCCGGCGCCAGCTTCAGCGTCACGGGCGCGAGGCCCAGCCGCAACACCGCCCTCCTTGCGGCAGGGGCCGACATCAAGCTGAGCCCCAGCGTCAGCCTCGGCATGCGGGTCGACTCCGAACTCGCGGCAAACACGCGCCGCATCGGCGGCACAGCCCAGCTGAGAGTCAGCTTCTGAGCCAAGCGACCACGATGAGGCCGCTGTTAGCAGCGGTTGGCCGATGGGGAGCGACTAGGCGTGAGCACGCCCACGTGCCGCGATCTCGCGCGCCAAAGCCAGGAAGGCCTTCATTCCCGCCGAGAGGTTCCGCCGGCCGGGATAGTACAGGCACAGACCGGGGGAGGGCGGCGTCCAATCGTCCAGGATGCGGGTGAGATCGCCGCTTGCAATGTCCGCAAGGACATCCTGTTCCAGAAAGAAGCCTACGCCGATGCTCTCTCGCACAGCGATCCGCGCAAGGCTGCCCTCATCCAGAATGATCGGGCCACGGACGTCGATCTGAGCGATCTCGCCAGCTTTTTCGAAGCGCCAGCGAAACAGCCCGCCATCCGGCAGCCGAACTCGGATGCAGATATGACGGAGAAGGTCCGGCGGGACCCGAGGCTTTCCGTGCTGCTGGAGGTAACGCGGCGATGCCACGACCGCATGGCGCTGGGGACGGCCGAGCGATACGGAGATCATATCGCTGGGCACGAGCCCCGCGACCCTCACGCCCAGATCGAACCCGTCGGCGACGACATCGACCAGCCTGCCCTCGGTGACGATGTCGATGTTCATGTCGGGATAACGTCGCAGGAACTCGACGACGAGCGGCGACATGATCTCGCGGGCGGCGAATGGCGCGGCGTTGATCCGGATCGTGCCCGATGGCGTCTCGCGATGCGCCCTGACGCCTTCGAGGGCGCTGCGCATATCCTGGAGCGTCGGGCCGACCTGCTCCACGAAGAGGCGCCCCGCTTCCGTCAGGGATACGCTGCGGGTGGTGCGGTTGAACAGGCGCACGCCCAGATTTGCCTCCAGCTTCCCGATCGCATGGCTGAGCGCCGTGGCTGACATGCCGAGTTCGACAGCCGCCGCGCGGAAGCTGCCCTTCCGCGCGATCGACAGGACCGCTTCCAGATCATTGACCGCCAGCCGATCCATTGTCCCGATCCGTGCATCTCTTCATGCATGTCTATCCTGCTTATCGTGACAAAGGTCGAGGTCTATCTTCGGGCCATTCCGGACCGATCCTGGTCACAAGGAGGGAAAAGATGAACCTGCCGAATTGCATCGCGGCCTATTTCGAGGCCGACAGCCGCAACGACGTCGAGGCGCTGATGGCGACGTTGTCACCCGAGGCGATCGTCGAGGATGAGCATCGGCGTCATGCCGGTCCTGAAGCGATCCGTGACTGGTGGAGCGAGGCGAAGCGGAAGACCCCGCATGTCAACGCGCCGATCGAGGCGACGACGACCGGCGATGTCACGCAAGTTCGCACCCGGGTCAGCGGCGATTTTCCCGGCAGCCCGGTAACCCTGCTCTTCACCTTCACCGTCAGGAACGACGCGATCATGCGTCTGGAGATCGCGTGATGACCGGCTTCATTTCTTTCGAGGGCAAACGCGCGCTGATCACCGGGGGCACCAAGGGCGCTGGCGCGGCCACGGTGTCGCTCTTTCGCGAGCTTGGCGCAAAGGTGCTGACCAGCGCCCGCTCCCGGCCCGACACGCTGCCCGAAGACCTTTTTGTCCCGGCCGATCTGACGACCGAAGACGGCGCGCGGACGGTCGCCGAAGCCGTTCGCGCGCGTCTCGGTGGCGTCGACATCCTTGTGCATATGCTGGGTGGCTCGTCCGCCCCAGCCGGTGGCTTTGCCGCGCTGACGGAGGAGGAGTGGCAGAAGGAACTGGCTCACAACCTTCTGCCGGCCGTTCGCCTCGACCGCCTGCTCGTGCCGGAGATGGTGGCGCGCGGGGGCGGCGTCGTCGTCCATGTCTCGTCGATCCAGCGCCTGCTGCCGCTGCCGGAGTCGACGACAGCCTATGCGGCGGCCAAGGCCGCACTGTCCGCCTACAGCAAGGCGCTTTCCAAGGAGGTCTCGCCCAAGGGCGTCCGTGTGCTGCGGGTCTCGCCCGGCTGGATCGAGACTGAAGCGGCGACACGTCTTGTCGAGCGGTTGGCGCGGGAGGCGGGCACCGATTACGAGGGCGGAAAGAAGATCATCATGGACGGGCTCGGCGGCATCCCCTTGGGGCGCCCGGCACGGCCGGACGAGGTCGCCAGCCTGATCGCGTTCCTGGCATCCGATCGCGCCGGCGCGATCACCGGCTCCGAGCACATCATCGACGGCGGAACCGTGCCGACCGTCTGACAAGCCGACCGCGATCAGGCGGGTGTCGTCCACCCGCCGAGCCGGGAATAAATCGCGTCGCGCAATCGTCGAACATCACGATTGAGGTCGGACAGATCGTTCGGGCTCTGAAGCGACGCGCCCAGGAGAGCATTACCGAGACATCCCGCCTTGGACCTGATGGCGATCCCAGCATCGGTCAAGCGGACGAGGACCTGCCTTTCGTTTCGGGGATTGCGCGTCCTCGTCACGAGGCCAGCGCCCTCAAGCCGCTTCAACAAGGGCGTGAGGGTGCTCGATTCCAGGGCGAGCCTCTCGGCGATCGCGCCGACGGACTGCCCGTCTTCCGCCCAGAGGACATTGAGCACGAGGTACTGCGGATAGGTCAGCCCGAGCTGATCCAGGAACGGCTTGTAGACGCGCTGGATCGCCATGCCGGCGGAATAGATCGCGTAGCAGAGCTGGTCGTCGAGGGCGGGCGGGGTGCTGGTCTGATCGGACACGGGAAGGCCTCCATGCGCAACACATAGCGGCATGCGCGCAAAAAACAATATCGCGATAAATGTCACTTGACAGCCGCAGTCGCGCAAGCCACATAAATATCGCGATAAATATTATCTCAATATCAAAAGGAGAGCGATTATGAACCCCATGAGCAACAGCATCCTCGCCGCCGCGGCCGCCACCATCCTCGGTCTCCAGCCGGCTCAGGCAGCCGACCCGGTCCCCACGACGCAGTCCGTCCGGAATGTCGTCCTCGTCCACGGCGCCTTCGCCGACGGCTCGGGGTGGCGCGGCGTCTACGACAATCTGACGGCGCGTGGATACAAGGTCACCATCGTCCAGAACCCCCTGACCTCGCTCGCCGACGATGTGGCCGCGACCAAGCGCGCGCTCGCCCGGCAGGATGGTCCCGCGATCCTCGTCGGTCATTCCTGGGGCGGCACGGTGATCACGGAGGCGGGCAGCGATCCCAAGGTCGCTGGTCTCGTCTATGTCTCGGCGCTGTCTCCCGATGCCGGCGAAACGACGGCCCAGCAATATGCCGGCTACACGACACCGCCCGAGTTCGTTCTCGACGTCCACAGCGACGGATTTGGCTACGTCGCTCCGGGCAAGTTCAAGGCCGGCTTTGCGGCGGATGCCAGCGATGCCGACGCGGCGTTCATGCGGGATTCGCAGGTTCCGATCGCGATGTCGGCCTTCGCGACGAAGCTGACCCAGGCCGCCTGGCGCAGCAAGCCCAGCTGGGCCGTCATCGCCACAGACGACAAGGCCTTCGACCAGCGCATGCTGCACGGCATGGCGAAGAAGATCGGTGCGAAGGTGACCACGGTCGCGGCCAGCCATGCCGTCTTCATGACGCAGCCCAAGGTCGTGTCCGACGTGATCGACGAAGCGGCGCGGACCCCGCAGTTGGCCAGCCGCTGATGCAGCGGCGGTCTTTCAGACCCTTGAAGCAGGCGGGACCTCTGATCCGCCTGCTCTCACGAACAGTCGCGCAACCGGAACGGTTGCCCTCGTCAAAGTCCCCTTCGGTCGTGGGGTCGCCCAGACCTTCCCGATTCCCACGTCGTCCGAAAACGCATGCTGTCGAACCGCGAATCTCTCGATGGACGGGGTTCGTTTGGCTGGAGCTGTGTCGTGAAGCACATTCTTCTCATCGATGACGACCCGACGATCCGTGATCTGCTGTCCGACTACCTGTCGCAGCACGCGTTCCGCGTCACCGCGATCAGCGACAGCCGATCGCTGGCGCGGATCTTCGGCACCGATACGGTCGATCTCGTCGTCGTCGACCTCAATCTCGGCCATGAAGACGGGCTGGAGATCGTTCGCCGCCTGTCCAGCACGTCGGATGCGCCGATCATCATCATCAGCGGCGACCGCCTGGACGAAGCCGACAAGGTCGTGGGGCTCGAACTCGGCGCCATCGACTACGTCACGAAGCCCTTCGCGATCCGCGAGTTCCTGGCGCGTGTCCGGGCATCCCTGAGGGAAAGGCCGGCTCACAAGAGGCGGAAGGAGCGGAAGACGTACCGCTTCGGCGGCTTTGAGCTCGACATCGATACGCGAAGGCTCGCCGACGCCGATGGCACAGACATCAAGCTCACAGCAGGCGAGTTCAAGCTGCTCACCGTCTTCCTGAAGGCGCCCCAGCACGTGCTGTCGCGTGACCAGCTGCTGACGGAAACGCGCAGCCACAACGACGAAGTCTTCGATCGCAGCATCGACGTCCTGATCCTGAGGCTCCGGCGAAAGCTCGAGGCGGATCCGGCACGGCCGCAGCTCATCCGGACCGAACGCGGGGCGGGCTATGTCTTCACGAGCGATGTCATCGTCAGCGACACAGCGCGGGCGCGGACGTCACCAGAGAAGGCCGAACGGGTCGGCGCGCCGCGAACGCAGCCATCCTTGCGACGATGATGGGAGTTGGCCTGGCGAGCCTATTGTCCTTCGAGCCGGCAGGCGCTGGCCTGCAGCTCCTGCCATGACCTCTCACGCGGCGGCACGATCAGGCGCGATCGCAGCGTCGGCAATGATGGTCGCGTGCACGAATTCAATGTGAGAAGAAACGGGGACAGGTTGCTATTTGAATGCAGCCCCCCGTCAAAGTGACAAGAGGAAAACGCGACAGCACAAGTCGTGCGGGTTCTGTTCCGAATATTTCATCCGTAACATCAAACGCTGATCTGCTCGTTTCCGTGTAACACGGCGCTCCGATAACCGCTCCATCGCAGACGACGGAGCAGGCCATGAATTACAGCGATATCAACGCCGTAACCGACCGGGGCGATCATCTTGCGCAGCTGGCCGCCTCCGACATGAACGTCATCGCGTTCCGGCGCTGGCCGGCCAGCCATGGGCGGCCTCGGCCGCACACCTCCCATGATCGGGCCGAGACGGCTCCCGTGGCCGCGCCGCCCGAAGCGGCAAGGGGGCGCGCGCCCGCCTCGGGCCTCTCCTGGATCGAACGGCTGGCGATCGACTTTGGGATCGCGGGCAATGCACTGGCCTTCGGCAGCGCATACGAGCCCTATCCGCCCCAGTCGGTTCCCGCTCCGGCGAAGGCCGCCCGCCCGCGACGCTCGACGCTGTCGGGCCGGCTGCACGCGGCCGTCGCAGGCGTCCGGCACGGCATTCTGCGCGAGCTGGCGATCCGAAGGGCGGTGCAAGACCTGAGCAGGCTCGACGCGGCGATGCTGCGCGACATCGGCATCTTCGACGTCACCGCGATCGCATTTTTCGTCCGAGCCGGCGGCGAACGTTGGGCCGCTAGGTCCTGATGTCGCGCGCGCGCCGTCGATAGGGCGCCATCGCCCGCCAGCCGCTTCACCAACCGGACCAGGATCATCACCGCGACATGGATCGTGCCGCCGGGCACGCACCACCGTGACGGGACGGTCGTGACTGGCCGTCCACCCCATCGCCGAGGCACCGACCGTGGCCCGCGCTCCTGAAGCGCCCGACGGGTCCGGCGCCCCAACCCGCAGAACAGAGGCACCAATGGATCATTCGAACGACATCACAGGCCGTCCTCATCGCGACGATCGGTCTGCCACACAGCAGCGCGATCCGAAGTGGGACGATTTCGATTTCATCGTCTGCGGCGCCGGCTCCAGCGGTTCCGTGGTCGCGGCCCGCCTGGCGGAGGACGGCAATGCAAGCGTCCTCCTGCTGGAGGCCGGTGGAGACGACGAGTCCGAGACCGTGTCGGACCCCGCACAATGGCCTCTCAATCTTGGCAGCAGCCGCGACTGGGGCTTCGTCGGCGAGCCGTCGAGCGGCCTGGGTGGTCGTCGCCTGGCCCTAAGCATGGGCAAGGGCCTCGGCGGCGGCTCCAGCATCAACGTCATGGTGTGGGCCCGGGGTCACCAGGCGGACTGGGACCACTTCGCCGCCGAGGCGGGGGACGAGGCCTGGGGCTATCAGTCGGTGCTCGGCTATTATCGCCGGATCGAGGACTGGCGCGGCACGCCCGATCCGCTGCGCCGCGGGTCGGGCGGCCCTGTCTACGTCGCTCAGCCGCTCGCGCCCCAGCCCGTCGCACGCACCCTCATCGACGCCGCGGGCGCGATGGGCATTCCCGTCTTCAAGACGCCCAATGGCGAGATGATGGAGAGCGCGGGCGGAGCTGCGATCGCGGAGCTGCGGGTGCGCGGCGGCCAGCGTGAATCGGTCTTCCGTTCCTATGCTCATCGCATGATGTCACGGCCGAATCTGACGGTCGTGACCGGCGCGCTGGTCACACGCGTCCTGTTGGAGGGCCGGAAGGCGGTCGGGGTGGAGATCCTCCACGAGGGCGAACGGCGGCAGATCCGCGCCCGCTGCGAAACCGTGCTGTCGCTGGGGGCCATCCAGACCCCGAAGGTGCTCATGCAGTCCGGCATCGGCCCCGAGGCCGAACTGAAGGCCCATGGCATCGACGTGGTCCAGCATCTCCCCGGCGTCGGCCGCAATCATCAGGACCATATCGCGTTCGGCTGCACCTGGGCCTACCGCAAGCCTCAACCCATCGGAGCTGGCGGCTGCGAAGCGGCGATCTACTGGAAAAGCGATTCCCGCTTGCCGGCCCCGGATATCCTGCAGTGTCAGCTCGAATTCGCGGTTCCTTCACCGGAGGAAGCAGGCATCGAGACGCCGGCCCATGGCTGGACGATGTTCGCAGGTCTCGCCCAGCCCAAAAGCCGCGGGCGGCTGCGCTTGTCCGGGCCGAATGCCGACGATCCCGTGCTCATCGAGCCGAACGCGCTCAGCGCTCCGGAAGACGTCGTGGCAGCGCTGGCGGCCGTCGAATTGTGCCGCGACATCGGCAACGCCAGGGCCTTCGACGATCTGGTCGAGCGGGAAACGGCGCCGGGCATCCGCGATCGCGCCGGCAAGCTGGATTTCATCCGCAAATCGGCGGTGACGTACTGGCACCAGTCCTGCACCGCCAAGATGGGGCGCGACTGGATGTCGGTGGTCGACAGCCAGCTCAAGGTCTACGGAATCGACGGGCTGCGGATCGCCGATGCCTCGATCATGCCGCGCATCCCGGTCGGCAACATCATGGCGCCCTGCGTCGTCATCGGCGAGCGCGCGGCGGACATGATCCGGCAGCAGCACGGGCTGACGCAGGGCGAATGTTCGAGCGCAGCGACCAGCGCAGCCGTTGAGGCAGCCCTCTGAACCAACGCCCGTTCGCCGATGCGCGGCTGACGGGCAGCGCTGTCCCGGCAGCAATCGCGGCCCGTCGGACGAAAACCGCCAACAGCCTTCCCGCATGAGATCAGACCGCCGGCGACTTGGCCGGGCTGTCCCATCCGCATCAACGACCCAGAAAGCCGACACCATGCTCGACACCATCCATGACGTTCCCGTCATTCCCTCCGCCGATCTCGCAAGGGATCCGCACGGCACGCTGCGTCGCTATCGCGCATCCCACCCTTTCGCAGCGCTCGAAACGGGAGGCTACATCGTCCTGGGCTATGACGATGTCAGCCGGCTCGCCCGCGATCCCCGATTGCAGGCGACCGAAATCGCCCTGCCGGCACAGGCTGGCCTGTCGCAGGGCGCGCTGTTCGACATCTTCGCGCACGGCATGCTGACGGCCAACGGCCAGGTTCATCAGGATCGCCGCTCGCCGCTGTCGAGGGCGCTCGTCGGCGAGGTCGCCGAGCAGTACCGTTTGCATGTCAGGCGCAGCGCGCACGCATTGATCGACCGTTGTCACGCCGGCGGCGAGATGGAGCTGGTCGGCGACTATGCCGCTCCGTTGCCGGCGCTCGGCCTGGCTGGTTTGCTGGGCGTGCCCGCAGGCGAGATCGCCCCGTTCCTGCGCGACATCGACGCCATGAATGCGTTCTTCCGCCCCGACGCGACGGGGGCGACCGCTTCCTCTGCGGAGAAGGCGGCGGCCAGGGTTCGAAGCGCGATCGCGCTGCTGATCGATTGCGAAGGCGACGATCAGGCAGGCGGCTTCCTGCAGCGTTATGTTCGGTTGGCCGAGACCGAGCCGCGGCATTCGCGGGTCGAAACCCTGATGCAGATTGTCCAACTCATCATCGGCGGCACGGAATCGGTACGAACCGCGATCGTCGCGCAAACGGCGAATCTGCTTGCCAATCCGCTCCAGTGGCGGGCGGTTATCGAAAAGCCCGAACTCGTGTCTGCGGCCGTGGCCGAAGCCATGCGCTTCGAGCCGGGCATCGCGGGCCTTGTCCGGTTGTCGTCCGAAGACATCGTGATCGACGGACGCAGCTTGCCCGCGGGGCAACTGGTCGTGCTGTCGCTCATATCGGCCCTGCGAGACGAGCGGATCTTCGATCGTCCCGACGTATTCGATATCTTTCGGCTGAACCCCGGACCCTCCCATCTCGGCTTCGGCGGCGGCCCACACCGATGCGTGGCAGACGTCTTGGGGCGCGCCGCGCTACAGGAGGCCCTGTCGGTGCTGGCCGAGCGGATCCCGCATCTGAGGCTCGACCAGCCGCCGGTGTTCTCCGGCCATGTTTTCGTTCGTGGCAGCGGCGCGTGCCGCGTGAGCTGGTAAGGTCGCCGCAGCACAAAGCCGCCACGGTCGCCTTGGATAGGGGAACGGCCGGGCTGCGACGCATAAACGGCGACGAGTTCTCCGGCCAACTGCCGACCTTTGCGGCAATTGCCGAGCTCAACTGGACGTGATGGCGGCGTTTTCGCCTCACTCCGCCGTCGACAGCCGCGTCCGCAGGGTGCCGATCTGGTCGGTGAGGCTGCGGGCCTCTTCAGCGGTCAGGCCCGTCGCCTCGAGGACGCAGGGCGGGACGCGCCTTGCTTTCTCGAGCAGGGCGCGGCCTTCGCCCGTCAGCCGCAGGCGCACCTGGCGCTCGTCGGCAGGGTCGCGGCTGCGCGACACCAGCCCGGCCGCCTCCATGCGCTTGAGCAGCGGCGTCAGCGTGTTCGATTCGAGGAAGAGTTGCTCGCCGATTTCGCCCACGGTGCGATCGTCGCGCTCCCACAGCGTCACCATCACCAGATATTGCGGGTAGGTGAGGCCGAGTTCGTCGAGCAGCGGCTTGTAGAGCCGGTTGAAGGCGTGGCTTGCGGAGTAGACCGCAAAGCACAGGAAGTCGTCGATCTTCAGTTCGGACTGCGGGGCAGGGGCGGGGGCGGACATCGGCATCTCCTCGGTGTGCGCCTAAAATAATCGTGCGCGATCAAATCGCAAGGGATTGACAGGCCTGCGGCAGCGACTTATTCAATCGCTCACGATCTAATCGTGAGCGATTAAAAGATCTGCCGACGGTCCTCCCCGGGCCACCCGAACCAGAAGGAGACAAGATCATGTCGAACCGTACCGAAGCCGCTGCTAACGGACCCGCCCGCCGCGACCTGCTGACCGGGATCGTGCTCGCCGCCGCCACCGCGACCGCCGCGTCGCTGCCGGCGAGTGAGGCCGCTGCCCAGGCCCGCCCCGCCGCGAAGGCGCCCGCACGCCAGGCCAGGCCGATCGTCGATGGCGACCACATCGTCACCCGCGAAGGCGTGCGGCTCTACTTCAAGGATTGGGGTCCCAAGGACGGTCCGGTCGTGACGCTGAGCCATGGCTGGCCGCTGTCCTCCGACAGCTGGGAGAACCAGGCCTTCTTCCTCGCCAGCAATGGTTTCCGGGTCATCAGCCATGACCGGCGCGGCCATGGCCGCTCCAGCCAGGTCTGGAGCGGGAACGACATGGACCATTATGCCGACGATCTGGCGGAGGTGATCGAGGCGCTCGACCTCAGAGATGTCTCGGCCTTCGGCTTCTCGACCGGCGGTGGCGAGGTGGCGCGCTATATCGGCCGCCACGGCACCAAGCGGGTTGCCAGGGTCGGCTTCATCGCCGCAGTGACGCCGATCATGCTGCGCACACCGGCCAATCCCGCCGGCGTGCCGATGGAGGTCTTCGACGGCATCCGCAAGGGCTTCCTCGCCGACCGTGGCCAGCTTTTCCGCGACATCGCGGCGGGCCCCTTCTTCGGCTACAACCGCCCCGGTGCAAAGGCGAGCCAGGGCGCGATCGAGGCCTGGTATGCGCAGGGCATGCAGGCCGGTTTCAAGAACACTTATGACTCGATCAAGGCGTTTTCGGAGACGGATTTCGTCGCGGATTTGAAGAAGCTCGATAGGCCGACGCTGATCGTTCATGGCGACGACGACCAGATCGTCCCGATCGAGACGACCGCGCGCGCCGTCAAGCGGCTGGTGCCGAACGCGATCCTGAAGGTCTATGAGGGCGCCCCGCACGGCCTCTCCGAGACCCACAAGGACCGCCTGAACCAGGACATGCTCGCCTTCCTCAAGGCCTGAGCAGTGAGGTCGTAACGACAAGGGCGGGGGCGGCGTTCGCCCCCGCAGCCGTTTCTGGCAGCTCGTGTCCGGTTCATCCGGCCGCCGCCAGCCGACCAAGACCGCCGAAGGAGCCATCCCGTCGCGATGTCCTGAACAACACGCGCGCCAACACTGCGGCGATGGCCGATTGGCCTGCTGCCGGTTTCGTGGACACCGAGATTGCGTGTTTCATGAAGCCGGAGGTGGCGTATGCAGCGACGGAAGTTTGGGCGTGAGTGCAAGATCGAGGCGGTTCGCCTGATCAAGAACCGTGGGGTGAGCGTGGCCCAGGCGTCGCGCGATCTGGACGTGCACGAGAACGTGCTGCGCTTCATGGATCGTCCTCCTCTTCGGGAAGGACTCTAGCTCAGGCTGGCGGAGTTTCCGGGGAGTACGTCACCCGGAACTGACGGGAGAGGGCCGAGGAGGTCAGGCCGGGCTCGCGACGGCATCGGGAGGTTCGATCTGGTCGGCAAAGATCGTCCTGCCGCGCTCGCCGTCGAAATAGGCCTTCACCCAGGGATGTTCGCAGGCGAGCAGGTCCTGGAGCGTGCCGATGGCCACGATCTTGCCGCCGGCAATGGCTGCGATCCTGTCGCAGGCCGCATGCAGGGTGCTGAGGTCGTGCGTGATCATCATCACCGTGAGGTTGAGGCTTGCCTTCAGCGCCAGGATCAGCTGATCGAAGGCGTCAGCGGCGATCGGATCAAGACCGGAGGTCGGCTCGTCCAGGAACAGGATCTCCGGGTCGAGCGCGAGCGCTCTTGCGAGAGCGGCGCGTTTGGTCATTCCACCGGAGAGCGCAGCCGGATACTTGCCTGCGGCGTCCGGCGGCAGCCCGACCAATTCGAGCTTCAGCGCCGCCATCTCGGCGAGGAGGGCCGGCGACAGTGCGAGGCATTCACGCATCGGGACCTGGATATTCTCGGCGATCGTCAGGGACGAGAAAAGCGCGCCCTGCTGGAACATTACACCGCAGCGCTGCTCGATCTGGCGTCTTTCGTCTTCCGACGATTGATCGAGATCCTTTCCCAAGAGCGAGATCTGGCCGCTGCGCTTGGGGAGGAGACCGAGGATGGTGCGGGTCAGGACCGACTTGCCGGAGCCTGATGCTCCGATGATGCCGAGGATTTCCCCGCGCATGATGTCGAGGTCGAGATGGTCGAGAATGACCTTATCGCCAAATGCCACCTCGAGACCGCGAACGCTGATGACGGGTTCCTCCGGCCCCGGCGTCGTTTCCGCCATCGGATCGGCTCCCGCGCCGCTCCTCACGCGGGAGGCCGCCGGGAGGAGGCCGGCCCGGGTATTCCAAGGTCGGACGGCATGATCACGGTGCCCGACATGGGTTCGATCCATGCGAGCTGATCCGTTACGGACGTCACCCCGCCGACGTTCTCCGCGACGACATGAGCGGCCTGGCGCTCGCGTTCATCGAAAATGGCCCCGCTCAGTTCGACGGCGCCGTGGTCGACATGGACATGGATCATCCGGCCGCCCCAGCTTTGTCCGGAGAGTTCCCTGACGATGTCGGAGCGGATGCGTTCATCCTCAGCGCCGACGGGATCGGCAGCCGGCAGTGCGTTGGCCATGGCGCGCAGCAGGTCGGAGCGCGCGACGATCCCGACCAGCTTGCCATTCTCGACGACCGGCAGCCGTTTAATGCGGTGCCGGCTCATGGTTTCGACGACGTCGTCGAGCGTTGCGTCTCGGCGGATCGTGACGACGTCGGCCGCCATCACCTCCTCCACCTTTCGACCATGCGCATGAACATACTCATCGGCGATCTTGCCGGACCCGACGAGGAGTTCGAGCCACCAGGATCGTTTCCGTTCGGTCCCGAGCTCGGCGCGCCGCAGGAAATCGCCCTCGCTGACCATGCCAACCAGCGTTCCGTCGCTTCCCACCACCGGCAGCCCGCTGATGCGATGGCCCAGCATCAGGCGGGCGGCAGCGCCGATCGAGGCCGATGGTGCGACGCTGATCACGGGCGTGGTCATAATCGATTCGACGAGCATGACGGCGATCTCCCCGCACGGACGAGGCGCGCGGGTCCGCGGGCCATCGGTGTCTTCACTCGCAACACTTTGCCACGCAGCCGGCGACAGCAAATTGATCAGCATCAATCGAGAAGTCTAGCGCACGGTCGTAACAAGGGCGCTCAGTGCGCCATCAGGATTGGCAGGACCGGGGGCATGGCGGAAAACGCGTGGGGATTCTCTTGCGCTCCGACCTGCTGCGTGCATTGGCCGAAGTGCTGTCTACAAGCGGAGCGGTCTTCGGATGACGAGCGCATCGTGCGGACATTGCCGGCGAGCTTGCCCGGGTGAATTGGGGCGGGGGGATGATTCACGAACCTGTCGGTCACGGCGCAGTCGGGCTGAGTGCGCGATCTGCGACAAGCGCGAGCGCCCGGCTCGTCAGGAACTCTGATCATGCCGACTGACAATCAGGACGAGGTCGTCGCCTTCCTGACCCGACATGCCGGGTCCGGCGGCGTGGCGGAGGCTCCAGGGATCATCCAGACTCATATCTCGCTCGTGATCCTGTCGGGACCGCAGGCGCTCAAGCTGAAGCGCGCCGTCCGCCTCGGCTATGTCGATTTCTCGACGCCGCAGCGGCGGCTTGCCGCCTGCGAGCGGGAACTGGAGCTCAATCGCCGCACCGCACCGGGCTTGTACAAGGCCGTCCACAGGATCATGCGCCGCGCCGATGGCGGCCTCGCGCTCAACGGCGATGGAGCGCTGGTCGACGCGGTCGTCGAGATGGCCCGCTTCGACGAGGAGGGACTCCTCGACCACCTCGCGCGTCGCGGCGCCCTGACCATGCCGATGCTGGCCCGGCTCGCGGCCAGGATCGCTGAGTTCCACGCCGGCGCGGAGATCGACCCATCGGCCGATGGTGGAGCCAGGATGGCCGCCGTGCTCGGCATCAACGAGCGCGCCTTCGCGACAACGGCTGCCTTCCCGAAGCAGGAGGTGGCAGCGCTCAATGCCGCCTTCCGCGGGGACCTCGCCAGGCTGTCGGATCTGCTCGACAAGCGCTCCCGCGCCGGAAAAGTCCGCCGCTGCCATGGCGACCTGCATCTGCGCAACATCTGCCTCATCGATGGCGAGCCGACGCTGTTCGACTGCCTCGAATTCGACGAGAGCATGGCGACGACCGACATCCTCTACGACATCGCCTTCCTGCTGATGGATCTCTGGCATCGCGGCTTGCGCGCCGAGGCCAATCTGGTCTTCAACCGCTATCTCGACGCCGGCGACGAAGAGGACGGCCTGCCGCTGGTCCCCTTCCTGATGGCGGTGCGCGCCGCTGTGCGTGCCCATGTGATGGCCACGCAAGCGCAGGGCGCCGGAGAAACATCGGCCGCCCTGCTGGAAGAGGCGCGGTCCTATTTCCGGCTTGCCCAGGGTCTGCTGCGCCCCTGTCGCGCGAGGCTCGTTGCCGTCGGCGGGCTCTCGGGCTCGGGCAAGTCGACCGTGGCGGCGGCGCTCGCCCCTGCGATCGCCCCGGCGCCGGGCGCTCGCATCCTCGCCAGCGACCGCATCCGCAAGCATATGTTCGCGGTGCCGGCCGAGACGCGACTGACGGCCGATGCCTATCGCTCCGAGGTCTCGGAGACGGTCTACGCCGAGCTGGCCAATCGGGCCGCCCGCATCGCGGGCTGTGGTCACGCCGTGGTCGCCGACGCGGTCTTCGACAGGCCCGATGAACGCAGGCGCATCGCTGGCGCGGCGGCTTTGGCGGCGGTGCCATTCCAGGGCCTTTGGCTGGACGCCGGTCCCGAAAGGCTGATCGAACGCGTGGCGTCGCGGACGGGCGACGTCTCCGATGCGACGCCGGAGGTCGTTGCAAGCCAACTCGGCCATGCACTCGGGGCCATCACATGGACGCGCGTGCAGGCCGACGCCGATGCGAAGACGGTTCGGGACAGGGCGCTGGACGCGATCCAGCCTGCCGCATCCGCGAGCCTGCCGCGTGTCGAGCCAGGGTGCGGCGACTCAGCAGAACAATGACAGGGATATCCCCCTCAGTTGATGGGGAACGAGATCGATGCCCTGAGTCCGGGGCCGTTCGGCTGCGCGCCCAGGTTCAGTTCTGCTCCCAGCTTGGCGACAGCGACATCGACGATCGCCAGGCCAAGGCCACTTCCGGCCGTGCGCGTGAGGCGGCCGCGGTAGAACCGTTGCCTGACAAGGCTGAGTTCGTCGGCTGGAATGCCCGGTCCTTCGTCATCGACCGCAACGGCTTTCGTGCCGATCCTGATCCAACTTACGCGACCGCCAGGCGGACTATTGCCGCAGGCGTTTTCATGGAGGTTGCGCAGGGCGAGCCTGAGGTGATCGCGATCGGCATGGACGGTCAGCTTATCGAGCGCGCTATCGATCTCAACGCACACCGTTGCCTCCCGCGCGCCTTCGCGGTTGATCTCGCGCAGCAACTGACCGAGGCTCACGGCCTCGCGTGCCGCTGCGACGGACCCTGAATCCAGCCTGGCCAGCGCCAACAACTGGCTGACCAGGCGTGCCGTCCGGTCGACGCCCTGCACGATCTGGTCCAGTGCGGCAGTCCGCATGTCGGTCGTGTCGGCTGCCTTGGCGATCTGGGCCTGTGTCCGAATGCCGGCGAGCGGCGTGCGCAGCTCATGAGCGGCGAAGGCGGTAAATTCGCGTTCGTGCCGGCGCGCCGCATCGAGGCGCGTAAACAGGCCGTTCAGCGCATCTGTCACCGGCCGAATCTCGTCGATGACCTTGGCCTGAAGTGGCGCGAGGTCGTCGGCGGCCCGCCGCTGCAGGTTGCTGGCAATCCCGCGTAGCGGCGACAGGCCGCGCCCGACGCTCATCCAGATCAGCCCCGCGAAAAGCGGCAGCATCAGAAGCGCCGGCGCGACGAGGCCCAGGACGAGGTCGTTGACGAGGCGGTCTCGCAAACCGAGCCGATCACCGACCAGAACCCTGACATCCTTGGCGGTGTCCTCGATTGCGTAGACACGCCAGAGTTCGCCATTGATCACGCTGTCGCTGAAGCCAGCCGCATGGCTTGCCAGCCTCTCTGCCGGCGCCGCCGTCGAGGCTGCGACGAGCCGCCCGCCCAGCGACCAGATCTGGCATGAGAGCTGCCGTTCATAACCACCGGGGTCGTTTAGTGAAACCTGTGGCGTCGCGGCGATCGCGGATGGCGCCGACGCGCCCGCGTCGCGAACGAGCGAGGAGACCATCCGCGCCGCCTCTTGCAGGCGCGTGTCGAGCACGCGCTCGAGCTCAGCCTTGGTGCCAAGATAGATCCAGGCGGTCGCAGCCAGCCAGATCAGGCCGGTGGTCGCGACCAAAATCATGAAAAGGCGTGCGCGCAGCGAGGTCATGTCGTCGCCTTCAGCCGATAACCCAGGCCCCGCACGGTCTCGATCACGTCGCGTCCGAGCTTCTGGCGGAGATTGTGGATATGGACCTCGATGGCGTTGCTCTCGATGTCCTCCTGCCAGCCATAGAGCCGCTCTTCCAGCTCGATGCGCGAGCGGATCACGCCGGGTCGCTCGGCGAGCGCGCGCAGGATCGCAAACTCCCGCCGGGTGACATCGATCGTGACGCCGTCGCGCGAGGCCGAATGGTTGGCCGGGTTCAGGACCAGGCCGGCGGCGTCGATCGTGGGATTTGCACGGCCTTCGCGACGCCGCACCACGGCACGCAGGCGGGCCGCCAGCTCATCGAGATCGAAGGGCTTGCCAAGATAATCGTCCGCGCCACGGTCGAGGCCGGTGATCCTGTCGCGGGTCTCGTCGAGCGCCGTCAGCAACAGGATCGGGCTCGTTTCGCCCGCCAGGCGCAGGCTGGCGAGCAGGTCGAGCCCCGAGCCGTCCGGCAGCATGATGTCGAGCACGATCGCGTCGAAGGCGCCTGCCGCTAGGGCATGCCGTCCGTCTGCGCAACTGCCGACAACCTCGGTGCTGACGCCGTGGAGCTTCAGCCCGACGGCGAGACCGTCGGCCAGAATCGGGTCGTCCTCGACGATCAGCACGCGCATCGCTTCTCCTCGTCACGATCAGCCTCGCCCAGCTTAAGCCTGGCTTAAGCTGAAAAGGTCCGATGGCTGTATCCACGGCCGGATCGGCCGCCACCTTCAACGACCGACAAGGACCAGACCGATGCAGCAGGATCGCCGGACGATCATCACGGGCCTGGCCCTACTCCTCGTCGCCGCGCCCGGATTGGCGCAGGCCCAAGGCAAAGGGATCGATGTGGAGGCGATTCTCAGCGATTCCGAGGCGCCGGTTTCGGGCAACCCGAAAGGCAACGTCACGATCGTCGCCTTTCTCGATTACAACTGCCCGTACTGCAAGAAGGCCGCCCCCGATCTCGCCCGTCTCGTCAGGGAGGACGGCCAGATCAGGCTCGTCTACAAGGACTGGCCCGTGATCGCCGAGACCTCGGTTTACGCGGCGCAGCTCGCGCTGGCCGCTGCCTATCAGGGCGCTTACGCCAAGGCCCATGATGCCCTGATGGCGACCAAGGGGCGGCTCGGGCGTGAGCAGATCACTGCTGCGCTCAAGGGCGCCGGCATCGACATGGCCCGGCTCGAGGCGGATGTAAACGGCAATGCCGCAAAGATCACGGCGCTGCTCCGACGCAACATGGCGCAGGCGGAGTCGCTGGGCCTGCAGGGCACGCCGACCTATCTGATCGGGCCGTTCCGCACCTCCACCCAGGATTATGCCGGCTTCAGGCAGGTGGTGGCCGACGCGCGCAAGAAGCAGGCGTCCCAGTGATCGACGGGCTCAACCCTCCCATGACCGACATCTCCAAGCCGACCCGCCGCATGGCTGGCCTCATGATCGCCCTGGCTGCGGCCGGATGCACGACGATGGCGCAACAGCCGGCTCCGGCGATGCCGCCGGCGCCCCAGTTCAGCGCTCTCGATCTCAGACGCTATGGCGCGGTCGCTGGCGAGCCTTTCGATGTTCCCGCCGTGTCGCTGGAGGACCTGCGTCCCAAGAATCTGCGCCAGCTCGTCGATTATCCGACCCCGCATCAACCCGGCACGCTGATCGTCGATCCGGCGAACCGGTTCCTCTTCCTCGTACAGGAGCACGGCAAGGCCTTGCGCTATGGCGTCGGCGTCGGGCGCGAGGGCCTGGAGTTCACCGGCTCCGCCACGGTCGAGCGCAAGGCGCAATGGCCGCGCTGGACGCCGACACAGGACATGGTCAAGCGCGAACCGGATCGCTACGCGAAATGGAAAGGCGGCATGGCCGGCGGCGACACCAACCCGCTTGGTGCCCGCGCGCTCTACCTGTTCAAGGACGGCAGGGACACGCTCTATCGCATCCACGGCACAAACGAGCCCGACACGATCGGCGAGGCCGTCTCGTCAGGTTGCATCCGCATGATGAATCAGGACGTCATCGATCTCTACAACCGCATCCCGAAGGGCTCGAAGGTCGTCGTTCTGCCCGCTTGAAGGCGAGGCCCAGGAAGGGCTGGAGGCGCTCCCCGACGACCTCCCGGAGGACCTCCCCGTTTGTGGAGCCACGCCGAGGCTGGACCGTATCGCGGCTGCGGCTGTGCAGCTCCGCATTGTATCGGCGCACCGCATCGTTTTCGGTCAAATGTCCTGCGACCATTGCCACCTCTTTCTTCGCCCGGGAGGCGCCAACCGCGCGCGGCCCAGGCTGGTGGCGGCGGCTGGATGCCACGGCCAGCCCCTTGACATTATCAATATATATTATACTTAAATGTATATCGTAATACAGACCAGCCACGGAGGCCGGCAATGCAACCCATCAAAATCTCCGACACGCTCGCTGTCGGCGGCCAGCCGACAGCGGCGGATTTCTCTACCCTGGCTTCGCAGGGCTTCAAGGCGGTCATCAACGACCGCCCCGACGCCGAGGACATGGCGCAGCCCGGCTCTGCGGCTGAAAAGAAGGCCGCCGAAGAGGCCGGGATGGCCTATGTCTTCATTCCGGTGACGGGGCCTGCCATCACGGATGCAGACGTCTCGGCGTTCCAGAAGGCCATCCGCCAGTCGCCCGGCCCGGTTTTCGCCCATTGCAGGACCGGACTGCGCACTCTGACACTCCATGCGCTGGGCGAAGTCCTCGACGGCCGCATGAAGGCCGACGACGTGCTCGATTTCGGCAGTCGTTTTGGCTTCGACCTTGCCGGCGCGAAGGCTTGGCTCGACCGGCGCGCTTCGCTGAGGCCGCAGGTCAAGGGCTTCTATGATCCCCGGACCTTCAGCATCCAATATGTCGTCACCGATCCCGCGACGAAGCGATGCGCGATTGTCGATCCGGTGCTGGATTTCGACGAGAAGTCTGGCGCGACCGCCACGACCCAGGCGGACGCCATTCTCGCCTATGTCCGGGAGCAGGGCCTGACCGTCGAGTGGATCCTCGACACTCATCCCCATGCCGACCATTTCTCGGCTGCTGAGTACCTGAAGGCGCAGACCGGCGCACAGACCGCCATCGGCGCGCAGGTCGTCGCGGTGCAGAAGCTGTGGAAGGACCTCTACAACTGGCCGCAGCTCGCCACGGACGGTTCGCAATGGGACCGGCTCTTCGCCCATGGCGAACGGTTCAAACTCGGCTCGCTCGACGTCTCCGTACTGTTTTCACCGGGCCATACGCTGGCCTCGATCACCTATCTGATCGGGGACGCCGCCTTCGTCCATGACACGCTGTTCGTGCCGGATGGCGGCACGGCCCGAGCCGATTTCCCCGGCGGCAGCGCCAGGGCGCTCTGGGCCTCGATCCAGGCGATCCTGGCCCTGCCCGACGAGACGCGCCTGTTCACCGGCCACGACTATCAGCCGCATGGCCGGGCTCCGCGCTGGGAAAGCACGGTCGGCCAGCAGAAACAGTCGAACGCTCACATCGTCGGACATGACGAGGCCAGCTTCGTCGCCCTGCGCGAGGCCCGCGACAAAACCCTGTCGATGCCCAAGCTGATCCTGCATGCGCTGCAGGTGAACATTCGCGGCGGGCGCCTGCCGGAGCCTGAATCGAACGGGCGCCGCTACCTGAAGATTCCGCTCGATGCGCTGGGCGGTGCGGCCTGGGACGATGCGCCATGATGCAGGCGTCGAGACCGCCGATGACCCTGGACGAATTGTCGGGCCGGGCGACCGAGGTCGCGGCCCTGCTCAAGACGCTCGCCAATCGCAATCGGCTGATGATCGTCTGCACTCTGGTCGAGGGCGAATACGCCGTGGGCCAGATCGAGGAGGAACTCGGCATCCGGCAGCCGACGCTGTCCCAGCAGCTCACCATCCTGCGCGAGGCCGGGATCGTCGCGACGCGGCGCGAGGCCAAGCAGATCTTCTATCGCCTGACCGAGCAGAAAGCCGCCCGTCTCGTCGAGGCGCTCCACGCCATCTTCTGCACAGAGGACCCCGCACCATGACCCCCTATTGGCCTTCGCTCCTGGGAGGCATGCTGATCGGCCTCTCGGCCACCCTGCTTCTGCTCCTCAACGGCCGCGTCGCCGGCATCAGCGGCATGCTCGGCAGGCTGGCGCAGGGCGCGCAAATCCCCACCAATGCGGCCTTCGTCATCGGGTTGATCCTCGGACCGCTGCTGTACCGCGTGGTCGCAGGGGCTTGGCCGGCCGTGACCATCACGGCGTCGCTGCCGGTCATCGCCTTGGCCGGGCTGCTCGTCGGCTTCGGCACGCGCATGGGGTCGGGCTGCACCAGCGGGCACGGCATCGTCGGCCTCGCCCGCCTGTCGCCGCGCTCGATTGCGGCCGTGGTCACGTTTCTGAGCGCTGGGATCGCAACCGTCACGCTGATGAGGCTCGTCTCGCCATGAACCGAGTGATGCAAATCCTCGCCGCGCTCGTCTGCGGCGCCGTCTTCGGCCTCGGCCTGGCGCTGTCGGGCATGCTCGACCCCACCCGCGTGCGCGGCTTCCTGGATGTGGGCGGCGCCTGGGATCCAAGCCTCGCCTTTGTCCTGGGAGGCGCTGTCATGGTCGCCTTCGCAGGAATGGCCGTGCGTCGGCGACTGCGGCACCCGGCCTTCGACGTGAGCTTCCACCTGCCGGCGACCACGCCGATCGACACCCGACTGATCCTGGGCTCCGCCATCTTCGGGATCGGCTGGGGGATGGCGGGCCTGTGCCCCGGTCCGGCGCTGGCCGCGCTCTCGCTCGGGCTCGCGCCGGTCGTGCTCTTCGTCGGCGCCATGCTGGCCGGCATGATCATCCATGACAGGCTCGTTCCCAAGCCGGCAACAACAGCACCTGTCGTTGCCGCGTCATGATCGCCCAGGTCCTTACCGCGATTGGCTCGGGAAGCCTCGTCGGCTTCACGCTCGGCCTTGTCGGCGGCGGCGGCTCGATCCTGGCGACGCCCTTGCTGCTTTATGCCGTCGGTATCGCCCAACCGCATATCGCGATTGGAACAGGTGCGCTTGCGGTCTCGGTTAACGCCTATGCCAATCTGATCGGTCATGCCCGCAAGGGCCATGTGCAGTGGAAATGCGCGATCGTTTTTGCACTCATTGGTTCGATCGGAGCCCTGATCGGCTCGACGCTCGGCAAGGCGATGGATGGGCAGCGCCTGTTGTTCCTGTTCGGCCTGCTGATGCTCGTCGTCGGTGCGTTGATGTTGCGCCCGCGCAAAAGCGTGCCTGCCGTTCCGAAGCCCGTCGACCTTCGGATGTGCCTGCTGACGGGTTCGGTGGCGATCGTGGCTGGCGGCGCATCTGGCTTCTTCGGGATCGGAGGCGGGTTCCTGATCGTTCCCGGCCTCATCCTTGCGACAGGCATGCGAACCATCGATGCCGTGGGCTCCTCTCTGCTGGCTGTCGGAACCTTCGGGCTGGCGACCGCCCTCAACTATGCCGCGTCAGGCATGATCGACTGGCCCGTGGCTGCCGAGTTCATCGGCGGAGGCATCATCGGCGGCGTCATTGGCATGCTGTTGGCGACGCGGCTGTCGGCGCAAAAGGACACGCTCAACCGCATCTTCGCGGCGCTGATCTTCGTCGTCGCAACCTATGTGCTTTACCGCAGCGGCAGTGCCTACTGGTCGCAATGAGCCGGGGCCCGCTTCATCGAAGGTGCTCCGTCGAATCGACCACCGGATAGGCGATGGGCTCGACGAGGGGATAAGCCCTCTGATCAGCTGATGCCCGGCGGACACCGGTGCCATGTCTGGACGCCGCCGGAACCGATCGTCACGCGCAGCAGAAAGAGCGCTTTTGCGAAGGTAAGACAGAGGCATCCCTCGTCATCCGTGCCGAGAGGTGCCTGCCGGCGAGGACCGGATGTCGTCCTCGAGATCCTGATAGGCCATGTCGAGGGCTGCGACGCGCCGTGCCGATGCGGACCAGTTGGCGAGGCTCAGCGCATTGTCGGCCAACCAGTTGAGCGCCGCGTGCACCTGCAGAAAAGCGGCGGCGACCTGCATCAGATCGCCCAGCGTCATGTTCCCGGACAGAAATTTCGGCAGACCCAGGAACAATGGAATGGTCGGGGCCAGGAGATTGTTGCTGCTCGACAGAAGCACCATCCACGTCTGGCGCTCTATGATCTCAAGCCAGCGCTCGGCGAGAGCTGTGAAAGACAGGCCAAGTGTCCTGCGTTCGTCGAGTTCGCCACTATCGGTCGCCTCATCATCGGATTTTTCGCGGGATCGCATGAGGGCGTAGCGGAAGTCGCCCTCGCGTGCCGCTTTCTCCTCCACGCGCCTGACCAACGGCCAGCCGAGCCGCCACATGGCCAACGACGTGGCCGCCGAGTAGGCGAACACCGCTATGACGAAATAGCCCGGGATAATCACTCCGCCGAACGCGAGACTTCCCCCAACATACCAGAGCACCAGGACGAGAGACGTTGAAAGCAGGACCGTGTTGACGATGCCGCCGGCCAGGTCGACGAACAGCTCCACAGCAATACGTCCGTCATCGGCTATCCGGGCTTCCGGATTGTCGATCGCGCGTATCATTTCAATATGTTCGATGGGCCGATTATGGATCCAGCGTGCAACAAGAACTCCTGTCAGCCATTTCCGCCAGTGTAACTGCAGACGCATTCGCGTCTGTATTCCCGCTGTCGATGTTATTGCGGTGCACAGCGCAAGCGTGACGATGAATACGCCGCTCCACCCCAAAGCGGTTCGATCGCCAAGCTGCAGGGCGTCAAAGAAATACTTGTTCCATTGATTGAACGCGACCGCGACCATCATGTTCGCGATCAAACACGCGAGGAAGCCCAGCGAAAGCAGCCACGCAATCCTGCTTGATGGCCCCGACCAGAAACCGAAGGCCAGCATGATGAACTGACGGAGAAGATTGCGATGCGCTGATTTGGCCATGGAATCCCTGCCCGGCATGCCGCAGGAGCGCTATTCTAAACGCTCCGGGCATCTACCCGCCACCATACGACCCTGCGAATGGAATAGCTGGACCTTCGGCCTGTCCGCCAACATGCTGGCGATAGTCCCGCGCGGCCAAACCTCGTCAGCCTTTCCGCGCCGCCCGCCCTTGGCTCAAGACCACAAACACAGGCTCATCGAGAGAACGCGTTTGGGGTCGCTATCAAAAGACGCTGATGCGTCGTTTGATTCAGATCAAGCAGGCCGATGGTTGCGAGTGACCTGCCTCCGTTTCCTGGACCGTTCAAAGCTGGAAAATTCCAGTTTAGCAGCACGGGCTGCGGACGGAGTTTTCGGCATGAAGAAGTCGAAGTTCATGGAGGCGCAGATCGCTTTCATCCTGCGCCAGGCCGAGGAAGGGACGCCGGTTCCGGAGGTCTGCCGGAAGGCAGGCATCAGTGATGCGACCTTCTATAACTGAGGCAAGAAGTACGCCGGGCTGATGCCCTCGGAGATGAAGCGGCTGCGTCAGCTCGAGGAAGAGAATGCCCGGCTGAAGCGGATCGTGGCAGACCTCTCGCTGGACAAGGAGATGCTCTCTCCCCAGATCAAGGCGTCTGTTGTTGACCCGAGGCAGGGCCGCGATCTCCGACCTGCACGCAACAGGCGCAAGGCGTTCAATGTCTGAGGACAGCAGGCGCAGGTTTAAGGCTCGGCTGTCGAGAGCCAGGCATGAGAAATTGGCAACATGCTGCTGCAAGCGCTCCAGCGATACGACGCTAGCGTTGGGGATTTCAGGACCGGCGGACCGCAATCATGTTCTTAGCGAATCGCCATCAAGGCCATAGTCCGCGGGACTGGAGTCCGGTCCGCATGCCGGCGCCGAGACGCTTCGCCACGGCGCCGGCAGGACAGGTCAGTTGAGAAATTCCGGCGAGATCAGGCTCGGCAGGAACAGCGACACGGTCGGCCACATGATGATCAGCGCCAGCACGACGAACATCGGGATCAGCATGATCATCGTGTCCTTGATCGCCGAGCGCATGCTGATGCCAGCGACCGAGCAGGCGATCATCAGGCACAGCCCATAGGGTGGCGTTACCAACCCGAACGCCAGGCTGACGATGCCGATCATCGCGAAATGGACCGGGTCCATCATCACAGTCTTGGCCAGGGGCGCAAGGATCGGCCCGACGATGATGATCGCAGGAATCGCATCCAGAAAGCAGCCGACGAGCAGGAAGACGCCGGCGATGAAGAAGCCGGTCTCGTAGAAGCCCATGCCCCAGGCCGAGACGCCGGTGAGGATCGCCTGCGGCATCTTGTAATAGGCCATCAGCCAGCCGAATGCGGAGGCCGTGCCGACGCAGAACAGCGTCACGCCGGCGAGCTTGCCGGTGTCGAGCAGGGCCGCATAGAGCCCCTTCGCATCCATCTCGCGGTAGACGATGAGCGACAGGAAGGCGGCGTAGATCACCGCGATCGCCGCCGACTCCGTTGCGGTGAACCAGCCGAAGACTTTGCCGCCGATGATGATGCCCGGTGTCAAAAGCGCCAGGAAGGAATGCTCGAACGCCTTGAACAGCTGCCGGATCGAGGAGCGCGGATAGGTCGGGTAGCCGCGCCTGACCGCATAGGTGTGGACGGTCGCCATCTGCGCCACGCCGATCAGGATGCCGGGGATGACGCCGGCGAGGAACAGCGCGCCGATGGAGGTGGTCAGTATCCCGCCCCAGACGATCATCAGGATCGAGGGCGGGATGATCACTGCCAGCACGGCCGAGACCGCGGTGATCGCCACCGAGAAGCTGTCGTCGTAGCCCTCCTTGCGCTGCGCCTCGATGAAGATTTTCGACTGGCTGGCGGCATCGGCCGTCGAGGAACCGGAGATGCCGGCGAAGAAGAAGGACAGCACCACGTTGATCTGCGCGAGGCCGCCGGGAAAATGCCCGACGAGCGCCCGCGACAGGCTCATCAGCCGGTCCGTTACCCCGCCGACATTCATCAGATTGGCCGTCAACAGGAAGAACGGCACGGCCAGCAGGATGAAGGAGTTGAACGCGTTGAACGTCTCGCTCATCAGCGTCATCGAATCGAGCCGGGGCTCGATGAGCAGGATCGGCAGGCAGGCCAGGCCCAGCGCAAAGGCGACGGGAATTCGCAGGAACAGGCCGAGGAAGAAGCAGCCGAACAGGATGGAGGCAGCCTGCCCCGAGGAGAGAACGCTGCCGGTCATGGGCTGATGGTCTTTCCGAAGAGGACGCGGAGATCGTCGACGAATTGCTCGCCGAGAAAGATGATCCAGCTCAGCCCGGCGATCGGCCAGGCGATATGGATGAGCCAGAGCGGCAGTTCGGCCAGCTCCGAGGTCCGGTTCCAGGCAAATTGCGTGAACTCGATGCCGCCATAGACAAAGACGATGGCGATGGTCAGCACGCCGAGCTTGGCGACGATGCGCATGAAGGCCTCGCCTCGCGCACCCAGCCTCGGCAGCAGGTCGACGTCGAAATGAGCGCTGTCGCGCACGCCGATGATCGTGCCGATCATCACGGTCCAGATGAACAGGAAGCGGGCCAGCTCCTCCGTCCAGATATAGGACGGGATCAGGTTGGAGTAGCGCGAGACGATCTGCAGCATGACCGGCACCACGAGGATGCCCACTGAGACAACGACGACGAATGACAGCAAGCGCGAATAGGCAGCCGTCATGCGCCGCCACAGGCTGGGCCTGCCAGGCAAAGAAGCATCCATGAAAGGGTTTCCGCGTGCGAAGGCAAAGCCCTGGGCGGCGACGCGCCCAGGGCTGACGGGATCGGGAGCGGGCCGGATCAGACGCCGGCGATGGCGGTCTGGATGCCGCTGGCGTCGATTTCCTTCGCATAGGCCTGCATGATCGGCTCGGCGAGCTTCTGCATGGTGGGCCGGTCCTCGAACGGAATCCGCTTCAGCCGGCCCGCCGCCTCGAGCCGGGCGAGGATTTCGGAATCGCCGCTCGACTCGACCTTGCGCTCGTAGTCGGCCGCTTCCTTGCCGGCCTGGATCACCGCGTCCTGCAGATCCTTGGGCAGGGTCGCCATGGTCTTCATCGAGAAGCAGATCGGCCGCACCGAGACGGCGTGCTGCGTCATCAGGATGTTGGGCGCCACTTCGAAGAACTTCATCTGCTCGATGCCGGCGGCCTCGTTCTCCGCCGCCGAGATGACGTTGTTCTGGATGGCGTTGTAGATCTCGTTATAGGCAATCACGGTCGGCGACATGCCGATGGCCGCAAAGCTGCGCGACCAGATCGGCGCGCCCTGGACCCGGACCTTGAGGCCCTTGATCTCGGCGACGCTCTTCAGCGCCTTGTTGGCGAAGAGATTGCGCACGCCGCCGCCGCCATAGCCGATCAGCCGGACGCCGGCCTTCTTCTCGATCTCGTCGGCGATCGGGTCCAGCAGACCCTTGTTCACCACCGCTTCCATATGGGCGAAATCGCGGAAGACGAAGGGCGCGTCGATGAAGGGCGCGGCCTTGGAGAAGGTCGACATATGCGCGGGCGAGACGATCGCGTAATCGACGTTCTTCCCCTGGGCCATGTACTCGAAATACTGCTTTTCGAGGCCGAGCGAGGAATCCTTGTGCAGGGTGAAGTTGACCGGCTTGTTGTAGAGCGCCTTGACCCGTTCCTCGAACTTGAGAAGCCCTTGGGTGAACGGGTGGGCATCACCGAACTGCGAGGCGCCGACCAGCGTCGGCGCGGACTGGGCCCGCCCGATGGCGGGGGCGGCGATGGTGGCGGCGAGCGCGCCCATGCCCTTGAGCAAATCTCTGCGTTCCATGGAACATTCCTCTCCCTCGACGCCCCTCTGATGGGAGCTGTCGACAGAATGTCAGAGCGAGTTGGGTTTGACCATCTTGTTGAATGCAAGATTGGGGAAAGGGCGGAACCGCCAAAAGGCCGAGGCAGGGCTACCAGGCTGATCAATCTTGAAGCGAGCCTCGCTCGCCGGTCCATCCATGGAGCCGGAAGGCGGGCACAGAACTCCACGGTAGCCTAGATGTTTGATCCCGGCCTTTGATGGTGCAATCTCGACGCATGAAGCGAGGGATTGTGGCCCGGAAAACTCCAGCTTCAAACGGTCCAGTTTGCGGGGATCGGATCAAACCGCCGCTGCGCCCAGCTCGGCCTGCAGCCGGTCTTCGCAGAGACCGACAAGTCGTACTGACCGCTGAATACGAAGTATCTGCCGGGGGCGACTCGTCACAAGCAATACCGCTCTGTCGTTGATCCGGTTCTGTGGACAGGCCGCAGGAGCGCCACGACAACGAAGCGCGTTCCTGATCATCGGTCCGCGCACGAAACTGGTCCGGAGAGACATTCCCGTCGAGAAGCCCAACGCTCGGTAGGTCGCCAATATCTCCTCATGCAACACTGGCAGGCTCTTCCGCCAGGCATCTCAGCGCTCGGCCAGAAAGTCGCGTGCCGGTTTCTGATTGATATGGCGCATCAGCCATTCGACGAAGGCCTGGATCTCCGGATTGGCCCGCTCCTCGCGCCGATAGATCAGGCGATGAGCCACGACGCTGATGCCGCGGGGCCCGAAAGGCAGGATGAGATCGCCGCTGCCGAGCAGGTCGCGGGCCTGCAGTGTCGATTCAAGAGCAAGCCCCAGACCGTCCACTGCTGCCGCCAGCGCCAAGTGGCCACGGTCGCATTGCAGGCCGCGCGGGCTCAGCGGCACGGACGGAGCGTAACGCGCGACCCACTGGTCCCAGGGCACGACGCAGCGCAACGAATGGATCAGCGGCACGCGAGAGATGTCTTCGGGGCCTTCCAGCCCGTGAGCGGCCACGAAGGACCGGCTGGCGAGCGGAATGATCATTTCGCCGTTCAAGGCGACCGCCTCGCAATCCTCGGGCACGGGCCGGGCATACTGGATATCGATCAGGATGCCGTCCTGTCCGAGCCGGGCCGGCTCGTGGCTGGCGAAGAGCGCGACATCGATACTCGGATGCTCGCGCAGGAACTGGCCGAGGCGCGGCATCAGCCACAAAGTCGCGAAGCTGGGCGAGGCATGGATCGGCAGCCGCCGCACGCCCGCGCCCGACGCCACCTGGATCGTCGCCGTCATCAGCCGCGCGAAACTCTCGCCGATCGAGGCCGAATAGGTCAGCGCCTCTTCTGTCGGCACGACGCTGCGCCGCACGCGCAGGAAGAGCTTTCGCCCCAGCATCCCCTCCAGCGCCCGCATCTGATGGCTGATCGCCGAAGGCGTGAGGTTCATCAGCTTGGCAGCGCCTGCAAAGCTTCCCGCCTCCATCACGGCCCGGAAAGTCTGAAGCCACTGCAGCGGTGGCATGCCCCCGATCATCGGTGAATCCTGCTCATCGATTATGTCACTCTTATTCGTTTTTCGTTCTATCGGACCCCATGTTAGGCCTGTTTCATGAGGAATGCAGCTCACCAAAAGAAGCTGCGGCCCGCAGGGAGGATGGAGCGTCGGCAGTCGGCGCAAGGTGTCGCGCAACCCGCGTTCGCCGTCCTTTTCCCATGCGACGCCTCCTCGAGGGACGAGACGCCCGACCCGCGCGGTCGGCCTGGCGAGGAAAGAACCGGCGCATGAACCTGTATAGCAAGCTTCTCGAGCGAAAGGCCGCCGGCAAACCGGTCACGGTCGCCATCATCGGCGCCGGCAAGTTCGGGACGATGTTCCTGTCCCAGGCCCGCAGCACCGACGGGATGCACATCGTCGGCGTTGCCGACCTCAACACCGCCCGCGCCCGCTCGCAGCTGAAGCTGGCCTGCTGGCCGGAGGAGCAGTACGCGGCCGCCTCGATCGGGGATGCGCTGAAGAACGGCGCGACGCTCGTCACCGAGGATGGGGACGCGCTGATCGACCATCCCGCCATCGAGGTGATCATCGAGGCGACGGGCGATCCCGGCGCCGGCATCCGGTTCGCCATGCGCGCCATCGCCAATGGCAAGCATATCGTCATGGTCAATGTCGAGGCGGATGCCTGCGCCGGTCCGCTGCTGGCGCGCAAGGCGCGCGAGGCCGGCGTCGTCTACTCGCTGGCCTGGGGCGACCAGCCGGCCCTGATCGCGGACCATGTCGACTGGGCCCGCGCCTCGGGCTTTCGCGTCGTCAGCGCCGGCAAGGGCACGCGCTACCACCCGACCTATCACCAGTCGACGCCCGACACGGTCTGGGACATTCTCGACAAGTACATGAAGATCAAGGATCGCAATTCGATCAATCCGAAGATGTTCAACTCCTTCGTCGACGGCACCAAGTCAGGCATCGAGATGACGGCGGTCTGCAATGCGACCGGGCTCGAATCGCAGACGGAGGGTCTCTCGTTCCCGCCGGCGACGCGCTTCGAACATGCCGAGATCTGCAAGCCGAAGGCCGATGGCGGCGTGCTGGAACGGGCTGGCGTCACCGAGGTGACCTCTTCGGTCTATCGCGACGGCACGGATGTTCCCCACAGCCTGGTCATGGGCACCTATGTCGTCTTCGAATCCGACAGCGCCTATAGCGAGGAGTGCTTCCGCGAGTATTCGATGCTTCCCGACAAGAGCGGCCGCTACTCCTGCCTCTACCGGCCAATCCACATGATCGGGCTGGAACTCGGCATCTCGGTGGCCTCCGCGGCACTGCGCCACGAGCCCACTGGCGCGCCGATCTGCTTCAATTCCGATGTGGTGGCCACGGCCAAGCGCGACCTCAAGGCCGGCGAGATGCTCGACGGCGAGGGCGGGTTCTGCGTCTGGGGCAAGCAGACGCCAGCCAAGACCTCGCTGGCGGAGGGCTATCTGCCGCTCGGCCTCGCGCATCGCGTCAAGCTCAAGCACGACATCGCGCTTGGACAGCGGCTGAAATGGTCGGATGTCGCCTTCGACGCCAACGATTCCGCGGTCAAGGTCCGCCGCGAGATGGAGGATCACTTCCGGGGCTGACGCCGCCCCGGCCCAGCAGCGCAGACCGGCGAGAGCCCGAGACAACGGGCCGGCCCAACGTCCAGGGAGGACATCATGACCACCAGCAGAACAGACCACCCGACCCGCCGGACCGTCCTCGCGGGGACCGCGCTCGGCGCAGGCCTCATCGCCATGCCCGGCATTCTCCGCGCCCAGCAGCTCAAATGGATCGGCGCCTCGGCCACCCCGCAGACCGACTTCATCGCCCAGAGCCTCGACGTCTTCGCCGCCCGCGTGAAGGAGCTCACCAAGGGCCAGATCGACATCGCCTCGCACCATGCCGGGGCGCTCGGCGGCGAGCGCGAGAATGTCGAGGGGCTGCTGCAGGGCTCGATCCATGTCGCGACGCCCGGCGCGGCCCTGCTCGGAGGCTGGTACAAGCCCGCCGAGGTCTTCACCTATCCCTATCTGTTCAAGGACGTCGCCCATAAGGACAAGGTCATGACCGCGATCATGGTCGAATATGGCGATGACGTCGCGGCGCAGGCCAAGCTGCGCCCGCTGGGGGCGATTCCGCGGATGCCACGCCAGCTCTCGTCCAGCCGCGTGGTCAAGACGCCGGCCGATCTCAAGGGCTTCAAGATCCGCGTGCCCGAGACCACGATGTGGCGCCGGACCTTCGAGCGCTTCGGCGCCTCGCCGACGCCCTTGGCCTGGCCCGAGGTGTTCCAGGCGCTCAAATCGGGCGTGATCGAGGGGCAGGAAAACCCGATGGCGCTGACCTTCAACGGCGGCATCTTCGACGTGAACAAGAACCTCGCCCTGACCGAGCACATGATGCAGGACAACATGATCGTGATCTCGGAGGCGAGCTTCCTCGCGGTCAATGCGGAGCAGCGCAAGGCGCTGGTCCAGGCCGCCCGCGACATGGAGGACGCGCTGCGGCCCAAGGTGATCGCCGACGACAACCGCATCCTGGCCTTGGTGAAGGCGAAGAACATCGCGATCAACGAGGTCGACAAGGACGCCTTCCGCAAGACGCTCGACGGCATGGAGACCGAGTTCGCCCATGTGAAGAAATGGGTCGACCGGATCAAGACGATCGCCTGAGGCGCGCCGTCGCGACGCCGGGCTCCCGAGCCCGGCGCAAGCCCCTCCGTTTCGGACATGCCATGCAGCCTTTGACCGGCCTGCCTGCCCTCTGGCGCAGGCTCTGCGACCTTTGCGAATGGACGGCACGCGCCATCGTCGGCGGCTCGATTGCGGCCATCGTGCTCATCACGATCGTGGCGGTCTGGTATCGCTACGGACTCGAGCGCCCGCTGTCCTGGACCGAGCAGGTCTGCCGGATCCTGTTCGTCTGGTCGGTCTTCGCAGGCGCGGCGGTGCTCTATCGCAACATGCTGCACATCGCGATCGACATGTTCGTGCTGATGCTGCCGCAGCGCCTACGGACGCTCGTGCACTGGCTCAACCAGGGGCTCGTCCTGGTTCTGGCCGTGCTGATGCTGTGGTTCGGGCTGCAGATTTCGATCGGGACGCTCGGCCAGACCTTCGGGGCGCTGGAGATCAGTCCCGCCTCCTTCTATTTCGCCGCGCCCTTCTGCGCCGCGCTGATGATCGTCTTCTGGGTGGAAAAGCTGTTCGACCCAGCCCGGCGCGATCCCTTCGGCGACGTGCACCTCTAGGAGAACACCCATGGCCGGCGTGCTGATGCTCTCCTTCGGTGTGATGATGCTGCTCGGGCTGCCGATCGCCTTTGCGATGGCGCTGGCGGCCGTCATGACGATCGCCAACCACCCGACGCTGCCCTTCTCCGTCTTCGTGCAGCGGGCGCTGATCGGCGCCGATTCCTATTCGCTGCTGGCGATCCCGTTTTTCATCCTGGCCGGCAACATCATGAATGTTGGCGGCATCACCGCCCGCATCATCAGCTTCGCCAATGCCTGCGTCGGCCGTTTTGCCGGGGGGCTCGGTCTCACCACCGTGATGTCCTGCATGGTGTTTTCGGGGGTTTCAGGATCGGCAGTCGCCGATGCGACGGCGCTGGGCAAGGTGCTGATCCCCGGCATGAAGCGCTCGGGCTACGACCCCGGCTACGCCGCCGCCATCACGGCTTCCGCCTCGGTGATGGGGCCGATCATCCCGCCCTCGATCCCGCTGGTCATCTACGCCCTGTCCGTCGGCAAAGGGGTTTCGGTCGCGGCGCTGTTCCTTGGCGGCGTCATTCCCGGCCTGTTGCTCGGCGGCGGGCTGGCCGTGGTCGTCTACCTGATCTCTCGCGCCCGCAAATATCCGGTCAACGAGGCCGTCCCGATGCGCGAGGTGCTGCGCTCCGGCAGCAAGGCGATCTGGGCGCTGATGATGCCCTTCGTCATCCTGTTCGGCGTCACCGGCGGCGTCGTGACCGTCACCGAGAGCGCGGCGGTGGCCGTGCTCTATGCGCTCTTTGTCGCGATGGTGATCCACCGCGAACTGTCCTGGCGCCAGCTCTGGGGCATCTGCGTCCAGAGCGGGCTCGATTCCGCCGTCGTCATGATCATCATCGCTTTCGCCGCCGGTTTCGGCTGGCTGATGGCGGTGAGCGGCCTGCCGCGTGAGATCGCCGCGTGGATCGGCGCCTTCTCGGACAATCCCTGGGTCATCCTGATCCTGATCAACGTGCTGCTGCTGGTCGTCGGCTGCTTCATGGAAGCGATCGCGGCGATGATCATCCTGATCCCGGTGCTGATCCCGATCGTCGAGGCGGTCGGCATCGATCTCGTGCATTTCGGGCTGGTCATCGTCTTCAACCTGATGCTCGGCCTGCTGACGCCGCCGGTCGGCATTCTGCTCTACATCTGCGGCAACTTCGCCCAGGTGAAGATTGAGCGGGTCGTGCGCGAGGTTTTACCCTTCCTCGGCGTGGGGTTCGGCGTTCTGGCGATCATCACCTTCATGCCGGAGGTGGTGCTCTGGCTGCCCAGGCTCGTGTTGAATTGAGCCAAGGGGTTCGAGCCTACCCCTGTGCTGGAGGTGCCGGGCGCGCGCATGCTGCGGGCATCAAAGGCGGTCTATCGGGATCCGGGATCAGGCGGACAGCCGAAAGGCAGCCGCCTGTAGTAGCGGTCAGCGGCTTGCCGCGACGCATTGGCCGACCATCGTCGCGACTGCCTCACCTACGACACGAGCCTGAGCGTACCCATCGTGGGGGGCGTACCGCGTCTAGCGCCGCAGGCTGGACGAACCGCGCGCCACTTCCTGACATCGATGCTCTGCCATGAAGCGGACGTTCCAGCGCAGTGCGAGGCCAGTAGGCTCCGAACGGGGGGCGAAGGTTGAGGGATTTCTGGGTCACTACGACGTGCCACTAGCTGACTCTCGGACCCACCCGAAAAGCGGGCGCCGGAATCACGAGACTGGGACGATCGATGGCGACGCTATGCCTTCAGGTCGCGTTGCATGATACGGAATGTTCCGAGAAGCCCGCCGCCGTCCGGAATGGCAGGCTGGCCTGCTGACGGCATCGTCACCGGCGGGAGCCAGTAGGCAGAAGCGGATTCCGATGCGCTGCCGTTCTACGAAGCGTCGTTCCGGTAGGTGCAGCGTGCCGCGAGGTTGGGGTGGGGAGGCGACCTCGGACCGTCATCGACGATCGTCTCGCTCCAAGTAAAGAGGTCGCGAGGGTTCATCCTCGCCATTCCCTTCGAACCGTCGATCTATCGTCGACCAGTCAGTTTCCTACCCAAAATCTGAGCTCGTTTTGTTCGGTCTGGCGGTTGGCGGCGAGCCGAAGCTTGCCGACAACCGCCATCGCTTGAAGGGCCGTCTCGGTCGGCTGGCGCCTTGCCGAGACGGTGATTTTGCGGAAGTCGAAGCTCAAAAACGGGGAACTTCGCCTCTCATTTCACTCACTCGGAATAACTAGGAGCACCCGGTCGTTGAACCGCAGGTATCGCAGGCCAGGCGTAGGCCTAGGCGAGACACCGTCAGGTTGCCGCAGTCGCCGCATGGATCCCCGGTGTAGCGCGGGGCTGCGACGAAGGTGAAGACATCGCGTGCACCGTCAAACAGCTGCACGGAGGCGATGACATAGCTGGCGACATTGATGTCGGCGGCCTTGTGCATCAAGGGCATCTTCACGACGAGCGCCTCATCCGGGACGAGCAGAAAATGCGCGAAGACGTTGGCCTGCCATTCTGCTGACCTTTCCTCCGGAGGCGCGCGCAACTGCGCGTCAGGCCCCTCGGAGAAGCCGAGATCGGCATCGACCCCATGTAGGATGATGTGCCCTATCTCATGCGCCAGGATGTATCGCGCGCGCGGCTCGCCGAGGTTGGCGTCTTTCCAGATCTCACGATCAATATGGAGCGTGAGTGGCTTGTAGGAAACATACGCCTCAGGCTGGCCAGGGCCTTGATCGTAGAGGTCGATCTTCAAGCCGCCGGGCAGCCGAGTGAGGTGCTTCTTGATGAGCTCGACGATGTTGAAGGTGACCGCGCCCTTGAGGCCGCTGTTCGCGAGCAGGTCTTGCACCGCCCGCTTAATCGTCATGGCGCTGCGGTAGCCTACCCACCGGTCGCGAAAGACATCGCTCGTCACGGCGCAGTCCTTTCGCGCTGGGGTTCAGCTGCTATCGATTGCGAGGAGCTACTTGTCCCAGTCCTCGGGTGACCTGCGGGTGTCGCGCCCGTCAGGCTCCTTGGCGACGCCCTTGTAGGGGCCAGGCGACTGCTTCACCGCCATCGTGTGCCCTGTGCCCTCATCGCGCTTTTGCCAGTGCCCATCAGGCCGCTGGAACTGCGTCCTGCCGCTGACGGCCCCACGCCGAAATCCGTCTCCGGTATTCCTAGCCATCCTGGCCTCCTGATGCGGGTCCGTTCTGGACCGATGGGTGTCCTGTGCCTTCGTTCGAACCGTCTTCTGTTGGACCGTCTCGGCTTGGCTGACGCCTTACCGAGACGGGGATTTTGCGGAAGTCGAAGCTCACAAGCGGGGAACTTCGGCTCTCATTTCACTAGGAGCACCCGGTCGTTGAACCGCACGTATTACACTTCAGGCACGTCCCGTTGCGGACCAGCGTGAAATTCCCGCACTCGCCGCATGAATCCCCGACATAGCCCTTCATGATCGCCTCGGCGCGGCGCTCGGTCGCGCTGGGCTGGGCGGCGGGGGCCGAGAAGCCGAGCTTGGCCATGTCGGCCTCGCCGTAAGCCTCCGGCTCGTCCTTGAGAGCGGTCGGGCTCGTGGTGATCAGCGAGGTCACCGTCGCGCCGCCGCGCGCCACCGTCTCGGTGCCGACAGCGAGACCGCCGCCGCCCTGGATGGCGTGGAAGTTCATCGGCTTGCCGCGGCGGAAACCGGTCGAGGCCAGCGGGCTCGTAGTGATCGGCGTGACCAATTCGGGCGCCTTGTCCTGGCCGACGCCGCCGCCGATCACGTCATGGCCGATCTCGCTGGGGTCGATATGGGCGAGGTCGTGCCGGCCGAGATAGGAGATCGCCAGCTCGCGGAAGACATAGTCGAGGATCGAGGTGGCGTTCTTGATCGACTGGTTGCCCTGCACGAAGCCCGAGGGCTCGAAGCGCGTGAAGGTGAAGGCCTCGACATACTCCTCCAGCGGCACGCCGTATTGCAGGCCGAGCGACACGGCGATGGCGAAGTTGTTCATCATCGCGCGGAAGGCGGCGCCCTCCTTGTGCATGTCGATGAAGATCTCGCCCAGCCGCCCATCGGCATATTCGCCGGTGTGGACATAGACCTTGTGGCCGCCGACGACGGCCTTCTGGATGTAGCCGGTGCGGCGCGAGGGCATCTTCTCGCGCTCGCGGACGACCTTCTCGACGATGCGCTCGACGATCTTCTCGGCGATCTGCGTGGCGCGCGCCGCCATCGGCTGCTGGTAGAGCGCCTCGACCGCATCCTCCTCGTCGTCCTCATCGCTGATGAGGGCCGAGTTCAGCGGCTGCGACAGCTTCGAGCCGTCGCGGTAGAGGGCGTTGGCCTTCAGCGCCAGCTTCCAGGAGAGCATGTAGGCGCTCTTGCAATCCTCGACGGTGGCGTCGTTGGGCATGTTGATGGTCTTGGAGATCGCGCCCGAAATGAAGGGCTGGGCCGCCGCCATCATGCGGATATGGCTCTCGACCGAGAGATAGCGCTTGCCGATGCGGCCGCAGGGGTTGGCGCAATCGAAGACGCTGTAATGCTCCTGCTTGAGGTGCGGGGCGCCTTCCAGCGTCATCGCGCCGCAGACATGGACGTTGGCGGCCTCGATCTCGGCCTTCGAGAAGCCGAGGAAGGGCAAGAGCTCGAAGGACATGTCGGCGAGCTTCTCGGCCGGGACCTTCAGCGTGTTGACGAGGAAGTCCTCGCCCAGCGTCCATTTGTTGAAGACGAACTTGATGTCGAAGGCGGCCTTGAGGTCCTTCTCGACCGCGTCGATCTTCTCCTGGGTGAAGCCCTTGGCCCGCAAGCTCCCGTGGTTGACGCCCGGCGACTGCGCCAGCGTGCCGTGGCCGAGCGCATAGGCTTCGATCTCGGCAATGTCGCTCTCGCGATAGCCGAGCGCCCGCAGCGCGTCGGGGGCAGCTGCGTTGATGATCTTGAAGTAGCCGCCACCGGCGAGCTTCTTGAACTTCACCAGCGCGAAATCGGGCTCGATGCCGGTGGTGTCGCAATCCATGACGAGGCCGATCGTGCCGGTCGGCGCGATCACGGTCGCCTGGGCGTTGCGGTAGCCATGCTTCTCGCCGAGCGCGAGCGCGTTGTCCCAGGCGATGCGGGCGCGCTCGGACATCAGCGTCGAGGAACCGCCGAGGCGGGCCAGCGTGCCATGGTCGAGCGGCACGGGGGTGACCTCGAGGCCCTCATAGCCGGTCGCCATGCCGTGCGCCGCAGTGCGGTGGTTGCGGATGACGCGCAGCATGTGCGCGGCGTTCTTCTTGTAGCCGGGGAAGGGCCCGAGCTCGCCGGCCATCTCGGCCGAGGTCGCATAGGAGACGCCGGTCATGATCGCGGTCAGGGCGCCCGCCAGCGCGCGGCCCTCGTCGGAATCATAGCCGAGGCCCATGGTCATCAGCAGGCCGCCGATATTGGCGTAGCCGAGGCCCAGCGTGCGATACTCGTAGGAGAGCTCGGCGATTTCCTTGGAGGGGAACTGCGCCATCGTGACGGAGATTTCGAGCACGACGGTCCAGAGCCGGCAGAGATGCTCATAGGCCTCGACGTCGAAGCTCTTGGTCTGCGTGTCGTAGAACTGCAGCAGGTTGGCCGAGGCCAGGTTGCAGGCGGTGTCGTCGAGGAACATGTACTCCGAGCAGGGATTGGACGCGCGGATGCGGCCCGACGCCTTGCAGGTATGCCAGTCGTTCATCGTGGTGTTGAAGTGCAGGCCCGGATCGGCCGAGGCCCAGGCGGCGAAGCCGATCTTCTCCCAGAGGTCGCGGGCCTTGAGGGTCTTCATCACCTTGCCGGTGGTGCGGCTGGTCAGGTTCCAGTCGCCGTCGTTTTCGACCGAGCGCAGGAAGTCGTCGGTCAGCGAGACCGAGTTGTTCGAGTTCTGGCCGGAGACGGTGAGATAGGCCTCGGAATCCCAGTCGGTGTCATAGATGTCGAACTTGATGTCGGTGTAACCCTGCCTGGCGAACTGCATCACGCGCTTGATGTAGTTGTCGGGCACCATCGCCTTGCGGGCGAGCTTGATCTCGCGCTTCAGGGCCGGGTTCTTCTCGGGGTCGAAGCAGCTGTCGCCTTCGCCCTCGCAGTTCACGCAGGCCTTGAGCACGGCCTTCATGTGCTTCTGGACGGTCTTCGAGCCGGTGACGAGGGCGGCGACCTTCTGCTCCTCCTTCACCTTCCAGTCGATATAGGTCTCGATGTCGGGATGGTCGACATCGACCACGACCATCTTGGCGGCGCGGCGCGTCGTGCCGCCCGACTTGATCGCGCCGGCCGCGCGGTCACCGATCTTGAGGAAGGACATCAGGCCCGAGGAGCGGCCGCCGCCGGCGAGCTTCTCGCCCTCGCCGCGCAGCATCGAGAAGTTCGAGCCGGTGCCGGAGCCGTATTTGAACAGGCGCGCCTCGCGGACCCAGAGGTCCATGATGCCGCCCTCGTTGACGAGGTCGTCCTGCACGCCCTGGATGAAGCAGGCATGGGGCTGCGGGTGCTCGTAGCTCGACTTCGACTTCACCAGCTTGCCGGTCTTGTAGTCGACGTAGAAATGGCCCTGGCTCGGGCCGTCGATGCCATAGGCCCAGTGCAGGCCGGTGTTGAACCATTGCGGCGAGTTCGGCGCGACGCGCTGGGTGGCGAGCATGAAGCGCAGCTCGTCATGGAAGGCGGCGGCGTCCTCTTCCGAGGAGAAATAGCCGCCCTTCCAGCCCCAATAGGTCCAGCAGCCGGCCAAGCGATCGAAGACCTGCTTGGAGGAGATCTCGGAGCCGTAGCGCTCGCCCTCGGGGAGCTTGGCCAGCGCCGCCTCGTCGGGCACGGAGCGCCAGAGGAAGGACGGGATGTCGTTTTCCTCGACCTTCTTCATGCGCGCCGGCACGCCGGCCTTGCGGAAATACTTCTGCGCGAGCACGTCGCTGGCGACCTGCGACCAGGATTCAGGCACCTCGATGCCTTCCAGACGGAACACGATCGAACCGTCGGGATTGCGGATTTCGCTGACCGCCGATCGGAACGGAATCGCGGCGTAGGGTGACTGGCTGGCCGAGGTGTAGCGGCGCTCGATGCGCATGATCTGTCGTCCCTTAAGATCTGCCGCGGGCGGATCACGCCTCGCGCGGCCGGTTGCTCAACCGGCTCCTGATTCAGCCAACTCGGTGTGATGCCCCGTGGACGTCTCGGCGTTGTAACCCGCCTCGCTTCGTCCGGTTGCGGCCAGCGGAACCGCGCGCGCCTTCCCGACGCCACCATTCCTGGTGTGCCGCGTGACCGCCTCGACCCCTCTGGAAACTCTTGCGCGGGTGTCGATGGGCGTTTCCGCCGTCGTCACGCGACTGTCAAAATCTAGTCCCGAATGGGTCCGCCAGTCAAGGATTAGTGCCGCAGAAAGCCTGTGGGCACATCATCTGGTGGGTAGGTGTGAGTTATGGGGATAAGTTTCAAGGCGTCCGCTAAGCCCAAGGAATCGCGGGAGGAATCCGTGAGTGCTGCGAGATTGCCACAATCCCCGGCCGAATAAATCCGGCAAGTGCCGCCAATCCTGGTTAACCAAGGGTCATCAGGGCATGGCTTCCGGCCGGCGCCGAAGGCTTCATCTGCACTGGCTCGATCAAGTGCTTGAAACCATGCGGGGTTGCAGGCGGCGGAGGGGCCATGGCGCGGATTCTCATCAAGGCCGAATCGTGGCGGTTTGGTTTCCACGGTCGCTGCAATGCAGGCGCTGCCGCGAACCTGGATTTAGGGGCCGGCATGGCATCCTCAAGCGGCCTTCGACACTGGGGTCTCAACCATGCACCGTCTCGCCCTGGCCGCGCCGATCCTGCTGGCGGCCTGCGCGCCTGCCGAGGAGCCGCTCGCGCCGGCCTTCTCGGGCTGGTGGCGCTCCGCGGACAGCCAGTTCGGCTGCGAATCCCGCGCCTTCCGCTTCGGCAAGACGAGCGTGCAACTGCGTCGCGACGCCCGGATGATCACGACCTTCGACATCGTCGAAGCGCGGGTCGAGCGCAACGAGCTGCGGCTGACGCTGCGCGTCGCCAATGAGGCCGCCATCCTGGCCGCGATGGAGACCGGCAAGCCGGCGATGCGGACCGAACTGCCCAAGACGGAAATCGTGCTCAGCCTGCAGCGATCGGGCGACCGTCTCCTGCCGGGCAACATCCTGATCCGCGAGGATGGCCCGCGCGGCCTGCGCGCGCCCCGTCGCGGCGAAGACGGTGCCCTGCGCAAGGTCTTCACCATGACGGCCTGCCAGATCTGAGGCGCGCCCGGGCACGCGGGCGGGGCGCCTGCGGACTGGACAGCGCTGCTGCGCCTCTTCATAAGTCGCGCACACGAACCGATCGCGACGGGCGCATTCCATGAAGCGGAAATTCCCATGAAGCCCTGGCTGCTGCAGATCTTCACCTGGTGGAACGGCCAGACCATCGGCACGCGCTTCCACACCTGGCGCTTCGGCGAGCGCGTCGGCGAAGACGAGTTCGGCAATGTCTATTACCGCACCAAGGGCGGGGTGAAGGACAAGGCGCTTGGCATCCAGCGCCGCTGGGTCGTGTATAACGGCGAGGCTGAAGCCTCGACGGTCCCGCCTGGCTGGAATGGCTGGCTGCATCACACCGTCGATGTCGCCCCGTCCGAGGAGCGCTACGAGCCGCGCGAGTGGCAGCAGCCGCACCAGCAGAACTGGACGGGCACGGCGCTGGCCTACCGGCCCCAGGGCTCGACGCTGGCCGAGGGCGAGCGCCCGGGCGCGACAGGCGATTACGAAGCCTGGACGCCGGGCCGCTGAGGGGCCGCCGCGCGGCGCGGGCCCGATCGTTTCCCTGCGCCCTTTTTCCGCTGCGATTGGCGTGTTACTGCGCGCCGTCGCGGCTTGTCCGTGACTTCGCGGAGATTCGCCGCGCCCTCGCAGAGATTCGCAAAGCTGCCATGCCGTCGCCCCATCGCTTTCCGGTTCTGGCCGGCCTGGTCTCGACCGCGCTCCTGTCGCTCGCGCTGACCGGTCCGGCTGCCGCCGACCGCATCCGCAATCCGACCGCGGTCTTCGCCGGGCTCGACAAGATCACCGGCCGGATCATCTCCTTCGAAGTCGCGGTCGATGAGACCGTGCAGTTCGGCGCCTTGCAGTTGACGCCGCGCGTCTGCTGGACGCGCCCGCCGACCGAGGCGCCGCAGACGACGACCTTCACCGAGGTCGACGAGGTCACCTTCAACAACGAGTACCGGCGCATCTTCACGGGCTGGATGTATGCGTCGAGCCCCGGCCTGCATGGCGTCGAGCACGCGATCTACGATGTCTGGCTGACCGACTGCAAAGGCGGCACCGAACTCGTGGTCGATCCCAAGGAGCCGGAGGCTCCGGTCGCGGAAGAGCCGCGCCGGCCGCGCAGCGCGCCGGCCCGCGACGTCAACCAGCAGCCAGGCGTGCCGGGCGGGCGCGGTGACATCCTGCCGCCGCCAGGCCAGCGCATCGACGTGCTGCCGCCGCAAGGCGTGCCCGTCGCACCGAGCCAGGCGCCGCGGCAGCGCTATTTCCCGACCAATCCCGTGCCGGGCGGGCGCGATCCTGCGGGCGGCAACTGAGCGCGCGTCTCAGGCCGGTTGCAGCGCGGCCAATGCCTGCGCCCCGCTGACATGCTGATCGGGAGGCCAGACCTCCCAATTGCCGGCTGAGACGATCGCGCGTTCGAGCAAGCCCTGATAGGCGGCGCGCGGCACCTCCTTCGTGCCGAACTGGGCGAGGTGGGCTGTCTGGAACTGGGCGTCGAGCAAGCTGTAGCCTCCCTGCCGCAGGCGCGCGACGAGGTGGACGAGCGCGACCTTCGAGGCGTCGGTCTGGCGGTGGAACATGCTCTCGCCGAAGAAGGCCCCGCCGAGCGACAGCCCATAGAGCCCGCCGGCAAGCCGGCCGTCCTGCCAGCACTCGACCGTATGGACGTGGCCGAGTCGGAAGAGCGCGCCGAAGACCTCGCGGATGCGGCCATTGATCCAGGTTTCCGGACGATCCGGCCAGGCTTGCGCGCAGGCGCCGATGACCGCCTCGAAAGCGCTGTCGATCCTGACCTCGAAACGATCGGCGCGCACCGTGCGGGCGAGCCGCGAGGACAGGTGGAAACGGTCGAGCGGGATGACGCCGCGCAGATCCGGCTCGACCCAGAACAGGTTGGGGTCGTCCGCCGTTTCCGCCATCGGAAAGATGCCGGCGGCATAGGCGCGCAGCATGATCTCGGGTGTGATCTCGGGCGAGCGGACGGGAATGGAGCGGGCCTTCATCGGGGCAGGGGAGCGCGGGACGGCGCGGGAGTCAAACGACGGCGGCACGTCATGGTCGGGCTTGACCCGACCATGTCTTGCAGGGATGCGCCTTCTCGTCCTGAGATGGTCGGGGCAAGCCCGACCATGACCGAGGGGCCTCAGCCTTCGCCGGGCTCGTCCATCCCGCCGGCGGCCAGGAATTTCTCCAGCCAGTGGATGTTGTAGTCGCCGTTCAGGATATCGGGGTTACGCACCAGCGTGCGGAACAGCGGCAGGGTGGTATCGACGCCGTCTACGACGAACTCGTCGAGCGAGCGGCGCAGGCGCATCAGGCATTCGGCCCGGTTGCGGCCGTGCACGATCAGCTTGCCGACCAGCGAATCGTAATGCGGCGGGATGACATAGCCCTGATAGGCCGCCGAATCGACGCGGACGCCGAGGCCGCCCGGCGTATGGAAGGAAACGATCTTGCCGGGCGAGGGCCGGAAGGTCGCATGATGCTCGGCATTGACGCGGCACTCGATGGCGTGGCCCTCGATGACGACGTCCTCCTGCCGGATCGAGAGCGGCGCGCCGGCCGCGATCCGGATCTGCTCGTTGACGAGGTCGATGCCGGTGATCATCTCGGTGACCGGGTGCTCGACCTGGATGCGCGTGTTCATTTCGATGAAGTAGAACTCGCCGTCCTCATAGAGGAACTCGATCGTGCCGGCGCCGCGATATTGCAGCTTGGACATCGCCACGGCGCAGATGTTGCCGATCCGGTCGCGCTCGCCGGCGTTGAGGGCGGGCGAGGGGCCTTCCTCCCAGACCTTCTGGTGGCGGCGCTGCAGCGAGCAGTCGCGCTCGCCGAGATGGATCGCGTGGCCCCGGCCGTCGCCCAGCACCTGGATCTCGATATGGCGCGGCTTTTCGAGATATTTCTCGATATAGACGGCGTCGTCGCCGAAATTGGCCTTGGCTTCGGTGCGGGCGGTCGAAAGCGCGACCGACATCTCGTCTTCGGTGCGAACGACCTTCATGCCCTTGCCGCCGCCGCCGGATGCCGCCTTGATGATGACGGGGAAACCGATCTCGGCGGCGATCTTGAGCGCCTCGCCGTCGTCTGTGACGCCGCCCTCCGAGCCCGGCACGCAGGGGATGCCGAGCGCCTTGGCGGTGCGCTTGGCCTCGATCTTGTCGCCCATGCTGCGGATGTGCTCGGCCTTGGGGCCGATGAAGGTGATCTTGTGGCGGTCGAGGATCTCGGCGAAGCGGGCGTTCTCGGAGAGGAAGCCGTAGCCGGGATGGACCGCGTCGGCGCCGGTGATCTCACAGGCCGCGATCAAGGCAGGGATGTTGAGATAGCTCTCGCGGGCCGAGGGCGGACCGATGCAGACGCTTTCGTCGGCGAGACGCACATGCATGGCGTTGGCGTCGGCAGTGGAGTGCACCGCGACGGTTGCGATGCCGAGTTCCTTCGCCGCGCGCAGCACGCGCAGGGCGATCTCTCCACGGTTGGCGATCAGGATCTTGTCGAACATCTTCGGTTCGCCGCTCGACGCTTCGTTCACTCGATCACCAGCAGCGGCTCGCCGTATTCGACGGGCTGCCCATCCTCGACCATGATCGCCACGACCTTGCCGGCCCGCGGAGCGACGATGTCGTTGAAGGTCTTCATCGCCTCGACGAGGAGCACGCGATCGCCTGCCTTCACCACCGAGCCGATCTCGACAAAGGGCTTGGCGTCAGGAGAGGGCCGCCGATAGGCGGTGCCGACCATCGGCGAAGGCAGGGCGCCGGGATGGGCGGCAGCCGGCACGCCGTCTGCGGGAGCAGCCGGCATGGCAGCAGGCGCTGCCGCAAAAACCGGGGCCGCAGCCGGAACCTGCACGGTGGCGGTGATCGTGCGCGCCACGCGGACGCGCAGATCGCCCTTCTCCACCTCGATCTCGGTGAGATCGGTCTCGTTCAGGAGCTGTGCGAGTTCACGCACCAGTTCAGGGTCGATCGGGCTCTTGGTCGCCATGGCGGTTTCACCGTCTTCGTGGTCTTGAATCGAGCGCAGCACGCACCCGTGTGAAGGATACGGACGGATCAGACCGCCGGTTTTGTCGCGCGCTTGTGCAGAAGCGGCACGATCGCGTCGAAAGCAAGGTCGTAGCTCGCCACGCCGAAGCCGCAGATCACGCCGACGCAGACCGGCGCCATGTGGGAATGGTGCCGGAATTCCTCGCGGGCATGGACATTGGAGACATGGACCTCGATGGCGAGCGCGTCCGTCCCCTTGATCGCGTCGCGCAGCGCGACGGAGGTGTGGGTATAGGCGCCGGCGTTGATGATGACGCCCGCCCCCGCAAGGCCCGCCTGCTGGATGAAGGTGACGAGCTCGCCCTCGTAGTTCGTCTGCTTGAATGACAGCTCCACGCCGGCGGCGCTGGCCTTCGCCTTCAGCCGCTCCTCGACGCCCGCCAGCGTCACCGCGCCATAGGTGGCGGGTTCGCGGGTGCCGAGCAGATTGAGGTTGGGACCGTTGAGGACGTGGACGGCGACCATGGCGCGGGTTGATTCCGGCGCCGCGCGAAGGCGGCAGACGCCGCCCTCATAGACGCTGACGGCCGGCAGGGGAAGCCTGCCGGGGCGTCAGCGTGTGATGGAGCGGCGGGCTCGTCAGCCGTTGCAGGTCGCCTTGCCGCATTTGCGGACGGAGTCGATCTTCTGCCTGAGGGCGGCCTGGCCGACCGCGCCGAAGATGACCTCGTCGCCCAGGATGAAGGCGGGCGTGCCGGTGAGGCCGAGCCTGTCGCCCAGGGCGACGGTATCCTCGATCACGGCCTTGGTCTGCGCCGACTCCATCTCCTTCTTCAGGCGCTCCACATCGGCGCCGGATTCCTTGGCGACCTCGAGCGCCTTGGCGCCGTTGATCCGGCCCTTGGTGGCCATCAGCTTGTTGTGGAAATCGAAGTACTTGGGCCCGCTGAGCTGGGTCATGGCGGCGACCGCGACGCGGCTCGCCTCGACCGAATCAGGGCCGAGGATCGGGAAGTCCTTGATCACGACCTTGAGTTTGGGGTCGTCCTTGGTGAGCGCGCGGACATCCTCCAGCGCTCTTTTGCAGAAGCCGCAGTTGTAATCCATGAACTCGACGATGGTGACGTCGCCCTGCGGGTTGCCGACGATCGCCGATGTCTTCGGATCGATCAGGCGGGCCATTTCGGCGGTGACGGCGCTGCGCTGAGCCTCGGCCTGGGCAACCGTGTTGCGGCGCTCCAGTTCGACGATCGCTTCCTGGATCAGTTCCGGGTTCTGCAGCAGCGTCTCGCGAATCAGTGCGACCACCGCCTTGCGCTGCTCCGCCGTCAGGCCGGCCGCCGGAGCCTGGGCCAGAACGGGTGCCGTCGCCGCGGCAAGGCACAGGCAAAACGCCAGGCCCAGGGAGCGCAGCATGCCGCTCAGCCGACGGGGCAGGGTGGGGAGGGCCATGTCATCATCCTTTTCGGTTCCGGCCTCGCAGCCGGAGGCGGCAGACGCGCCAGCCTCGCCATGCCTTCGAACACGGCTTTCTCCAGCTTTTCGGCTGTCATGCGGCAGGCGTCAATTCACAGCTTTGCCACTGGTTGCGGGTCGGTGAAGGGTCGGCTACGCCCACCCGCATCAGGCCCCTTCCGGACGAGACGATGCCAGACCCCAATCCGCCCCCCGCGCTCGCACCGCAGGAGACGCTGCTGCCGGCGGAGCGCGCCGCCCGCGTCCAGCCCTTCATCGTGATGGATGTGATGAACCAGGCTGCGGCAATCGAGCGGGCGGGCGGCTCGGTCGTGCATATGGAGGTCGGCCAGCCCTCGGCGCCGACGCCGGCCTCGATCCGCGCGGCCGCCGCCCGGGCGCTGGAGCATGGCCGGATTGGATACACCCAGGCGCTGGGCACGGATTCGCTGAGAGAGGCCATCGCCAGACATTACCAGGACGCTTATGGCGTCGGCGTGGCGGCCGAGCGTGTTGTCGTGACCACGGGCTCGTCTGGCGGCTTCATCCTCGCCTTCCTGGCCTGTTTCCAGTCGGGTGCGCGCGTCGCGATCACGGCGCCGGGCTATCCGGCCTATCGCAACATCCTGATCGCGCTGGGCCTCGAGCCGGTGGCGATCGAGGTCGGCCCCGAGACCCGCTTTGCGCTGACGCCAGAGCTGATCGCCCGCGCGCATCGCGAAAAGCCGCTGGCGGGCGTGCTGACGATGAGCCCGGCCAATCCGACGGGCATGGTGATGGCGCCCGACGCCATCGCGGCTGTGGCGGCCGAGTGCCGGCGGCTCGGGCTTTGGTATATTTCCGACGAGATCTATCACGGGCTGACCTATGAGCAGCCCGCGACGACGGCCTTGTCCGCCGATCCCGACGCGATCGTCGTCAACTCGTTCTCGAAATACTACTGCATGACCGGCTGGCGCGTCGGCTGGCTCGTGGTGCCGCAGCGGCTGGTCAGGACGATCGAGCGGCTGCAGCAGAATCTCTCGATCTCGGTGCCCTATCTGAGCCAGGTCGCAGGCGAGGCGGCCTTCGCGGCCACCGCCGAATGCGAGGCGATCAAGGCGGGTTACGCGGAGAACCGGGCCTATCTGCTGAAGGCGCTGCCGCAGATCGGGCTGGGCGATTTCCTGCCCGTGGACGGAGCCTTCTACATCTATTGCGACATCGGGCGTTATTCTAATGATTCCATGGCGTTCTGCCGCGATGTCCTGAACGATGCCGGCGTCGCGATCACGCCCGGCCTCGATTTCGACGAGGGCCGTGGCGCCCGCACGGTGCGGCTGTCCTTCGCGGGGTCGCTGGGCGAATGCGAGGAGGCGGTGTCGCGTCTCGACGGCTGGCTGAAGCGCCGCTGAGGTCGGGCCCGACAACGCGTCCTTGCCAAGGCGCGCCGCTGCCAAGGCCCGCCCTTGCCAAGACCATGGTGTCGTCCGCATTCTTCGCGACTGCGGCCGGCATGCCGCGACTGACTCGGGCGGGGACGATGCAGCAGGCTGTTGGATGGTGGGCGTGGCCCGCAGCGCGGCGATGGTTGGTCGCGCTGGCGCTGGCCGCGCTGTGCTGGCTTCCGCCGAGCCTGGCGTCGGCGCAGGCGGATGCGCCGGTCACGCTGACGCTGCGGGGCGATGAAACCCCCGAGGCTATTCGCAAACTGGTCGATGCGCTGGCCGCCGGCGGGCGCAAGGTCGAGATCCGGCTTTCGGGCACCGATGCGGCGGCCCCAGCCAAGGCGCAGCCTGCCGCGGCCGCTCCCGTGCCGCCGGCGCCATCCGCTCTGGCTGCGGCCGATTCGCGGGTCGAGGAGCTCTGGGGCCATTTCGTCGACGGTTTCGACGATGGCAACGCGGCCATCCCGCATGTCGTGGACCTGCCGACGGATTGGTGGCGAAGCTGGGCGGCCAACCGCAACGGCGCGACCGGTCCTTCGGCGGGTTGGCGCATTCTGGCCGGCGTGGTGGTCGCGCTCGCCGGGGTCCTGCTGTTTCGCCGGATGACCGCCGGATGGTTCGCGCGGCGGCTGCAGCCTTCCGGGCCGGAGTTCACGGCGCGGCTGGTCGCCTCGGCCTATGGGCTGCTGCAGGACCTCGCCTGCATCGCGCTGGCGCTCGCACTGGCGCGGCTGACGCGGGTGTTCTGGCTTCCCGACGCCGACCTCGCCATGACCACCTTCCGGACGGCCGCCAACGGGGCGGCCATCGGCGCGGCCTATCTCGCCGTCGGCCGCTTCCTGGTGGCACCCGGAGCGCCTGAGAGGCGGCTGTTGCCGCTGCCGCGCGCGGAGCGGCATTTCAAGATCCTGACGGCTTATGCGATCGCGACCCCGGTCGTGGTGACGAGCGCGCTGCTGATCCAGGATGTCGCCACCAGCCGCCAGGCCTTCGCCGGGCTGGTCGCGATTACGAGCATCGCGATCACGCTGTTCAAGGTCTGGTGGTTCTTCGATGCGCGCCATGACCTGACCGCGCTGGTGCTGCGCTACGAGCCCGTTCCGGGACATGGCCTGCGCCTGCTGGCGCTGGCGACGCCCTGGTTCTACATCGCCAGTGCGATCGCGATCTGGATGGTCGGCCGGGCGGCGCCGATGATGTCGGGCGGCGGGCGCTTCGTCGAGGCCGCCAGCCTGACCCAGATCATCATCGTGCTCGCGCCGGTCCTGGCCGTCGGCGTGACCAGCCTGATCGCCTGCCGCCAGGCGCGGCTCGCGGCGATCGCGCCGCCACCTCCGATGGCAAGGGCGGCTGGCGCGGCGTTCCGGGCGGCGGCCGGCGGTTTGATCTGGGTCGGCGGGCTTTATGTGATGGCGCGGCTCTGGGCCGGCTTCCTGCTCGGCGTCAGCTCGACCCAGTTCGCGGAGTTCATCCGCCAGGCGGCTGGCCTTGCGATCCTCGTCTTCATCGGCTGGGTCGCGATCGTCTTCCTGCGCGCCTTCTTCGATGCGTATGCGCCCAGGCGCGGCGGACACGGGCCCATCGATGAGGACGCGGCCGTGGAGGAGAGCGTGCCGTCTCGGCTGGCGACGGTGATGCCGGTGATGCGCGGCGTCGTGCTCAGCGCAGTCTTCGGCCTGACCGGTCTCGTCGTGCTGTCGCGACTTGGCGTCGACATCGGCCCGCTGCTCGCCGGCTTCGGCATCCTGGGGCTGGCTATCTCCTTCGGCTCCCAGGCGCTGGTGCGCGACATCGTGTCGGGCTTCTTCTTTATGCTGGAGGATGCCTTCCGGGTCGGCGAATATGTCGACACCGGGCGGCTCAAGGGCACGGTCGAGAAGATTTCGCTGCGCTCGATGCAGATGCGCCACCAGAGCGGACAGATCCACACCGTGCCCTTCGGCCAGATCCAGTCCCTGACCAATGCCAGCCGCGACTGGGCGACGATCAAGTTCAACGTCCGGCTGGACCATTCCGCCGATATCGAGCAGGCGCGCAAGACGATCAAGAAGGTGGGCCTGGCCCTGCTGGAGGACCCGGAATTCGGTCCCCATTTCATCGCCCAGCTCAAGATGCAGGGCGTCGCCGACATCACCGACAGCGCCGTGGTGATCCGGCTGAAGTTCACCGCCAAGCCGGCGCATGCCTCGACCTTGCAGCGGGAGGCCCTGAAGCGCGTCTATCGCGGGCTGAACGAGGCGAAGGTGCCGTTCGCGTCCAATGCCGTGACGGTGCGCGGCGGCGATGGCGGATCGTCGGCCGGAGGGGCGGCGGCGATTGCCGCGCTGCCGCCGCCGAGCCCGCTGGCGCCGGCGGCGGGGTAGGGGCCGCCGGCGTCGGCTGCCTCTAAGGCGGCGTGTTGCGATACTAGGCCGTCGCTACCAAGGCTTCCCCTTCTGGAAGAGGTTGATGGACGCGTCAGCCAGAACCCAAAACAGGTCAGGAAAATTGCGCTGACCAACACCGGAGAACAGCAGGGCGAACCCGGTCGTCGTGAGCACTGCACCCGCGATTGCGAAAAGCCGCGTCGTCGAGATGAAAGACGCGACCTCGGCCCGACGACTAGCGCGATCGGCATGCGGCTGTTCGGCTTCCGTACGAAAATGCCTGGCGTAGGCCTCCGGCGTCGATTGCGTACCGACCGGGCGGTCGCCTTCCAACTCGACCCTGACTGCGACGAATAGGACCAACAGGCCGAGAAGCGCCACTCCAAGGCCACCAAGCAGGTGCCACCCCAACGCCGAAAAGCCGAGGAGCGCCGCGGCGCCGAGGGCGATCAGGACCTGCTTTTCGCGATTGCGCGGTGGCGGCATGGCGATCCATCCCTCGCATGAAAAAGGCCGCTGCGGTGTCCCGCAGCGGCCCTTGTTTCGTCAGCCCCGGCCGGCCAGCTTGTTCCACCAGCCGCCGCGCTTGGGGCGGTCCGGATCTGGCTCGGTCAGCACGACGGCGACCGGTTCCTCGATCACGCGCGGCGCCGGTGCGGGCGCGGGAGCCGGTTGCGGCGCAGCGTCCTCGACCGGAGCAGGCGCTGGCGCGGCAGCTTTCTGCTCGGGCGCCGAACCGGTCGGTTCGGCGGCCTCGCCGTCCTCCGTGATCGGAACGACCTTCTTGCGCGAGCGGCTGCGCTTGGGCTTCTCGGCCTCGACGGGCGCGGCTTGCGCCTCGGACTCGGGGACGTCGGCGGCGACCGTCTCGGCGACGGCCTCCATCGGCTCGGCAGCCTTCGCTTCGTCGGCCTTGGGCTTGCGGCCGCCACGGCGCGGGCGCTTGGGCTTTTCGCCGGCAGCAGCCTCGGGTGCCTCAGCGGCAATCTCGGCCACCTCGGCCACGATCGGCGCGGGCTCGGCCACGGTCACGACGGCGTCGGTCGAGGCGTCGCTGGCCGGCTCGTCGCCGTCCTCATCGCCTTCGTCGTCGCCATCCGCGTCATCGCTGCCGCCGTCGAGACGCACGCCATTGGCGTCACGCTCGCCGCCACGCCGCCGCCGCCGGCGACGACGGCGCTTGCGTCCACCTTCGCCACGCGCCTCACCGTCAGCTTCGCCCTCGGGCCTGGCTTCGCGGGTGCCCGCCTCGGCCGCATCGGGCTCGGCGCTGACCGTCACGGTCTCGGCATCGAGCGCCTCGGCCTCGGCCGCCGCGTCGAGGGCGTCGTGGTCGACATCGGAGATCACGGCCTCGGCCTTGATGCCGCTGGGGACGATGCGACCCTCATTGCCGACGAACTCGCCGCGCTCGACCTCGAAATAGCGGGTGCCGAGCAGGGTGGCGTCCATCGTGATGCTGATCGCGATGGCGAAGCGCGTCTCGAGTTCGGCGAGATGAGCCCGCTTCTGGTTGAGCACATAAAGCGCGACCTCCGGACGGGTCCGAACGGTGAGGTTGTGCGAGGCGCTCTTGATCAGGTTCTCTTCCAGCGCGCGCAGGATCTGCAGCGCGACCGACGAAGACGACCGCATCATGCCCGCGCCGGCGCAATGCGGGCAGGGCACGGAAGAGCTTTCCAGCACGCCGGTGCGGATGCGCTGGCGCGACATCTCGAGCAGGCCGAAGGCCGAGATGCGTCCGACCTGGATGCGGGCGCGATCGTCCTTGAGGCAATCCTTCAGCTTCTTCTCGACGGCGCGGTTGTTGCGGTTCTCCTCCATGTCGATGAAATCGATCACGATGAGACCCGCGAGGTCGCGCAGGCGCAGCTGGCGGGAGATCTCCTCCGCCGCTTCGATATTGGTCTTGAGGGCGGTGTCCTCGATGTTGTGCTCGCGGGTGGAACGCCCGGAGTTGATGTCGATCGCGACCAGCGCCTCGGTCTGGTTGATGACGATGTAGCCGCCCGACTTCAGCGTGACGGTGTTGGAGAACATCGCGTCCAGCTGGCTCTCGATGCCGAAGGAGGCGAAGAGCGGGGTCTGGTCGCGATAGGCCTTCACGCTCTTGGCATGGCTCGGCATGAGCATGCGCATGAAGTCCTTGGCCTCGCGATAGGCCTCGTCGCCGGCGACGTGAACCTCGTCGATGTCCTTGTTGTAGAGGTCGCGGATCGAGCGCTTGACGAGGTTGCCCTCCTCATAGACCAGCGCCGGCGAGATCGAGGCCAGCGTCAGCTCGCGCACGCTCTCCCACATCCGCATCAGGTACTCGTAGTCGCGCTTGATCTCGACCTTGGTGCGCGAGGCGCCTGCCGTGCGCAGGATCAGGCCCATGCCCTCGGGAACCTCGAGCTCCCCAGCGATCTCCTTGAGACGCTTGCGGTCCTCGGTGTTGGTGATCTTGCGTGAGATGCCGCCACCCTTGCCGGTGTTGGGCATCAGCACGGAATAGCGGCCGGCGAGCGAGAGATAGGTGGTGAGCGCCGCGCCCTTGTTGCCGCGCTCTTCCTTGACGACCTGGACCAGGATGATCTGGCGGCGCTTGATCACCTCCTGGATCTTGTACTGGCGGCGCGACGTGCGCTGGGGGCGCTCGGGCATGTCGTCGAGGGCGTCTCCGCCGCCAAGCTGCTCCGGCTCCTCGTGTTCGCCGTCGTCCTGGCCGTGGTCGTCGCCGGACTCGTCATCTTCAGAGGGCTTGCGGGCGTCCGCCGCATCGGCTTCCGATGCGGGCACTTCCTCGGTGCTGGTCTCGAAGGTCAGGGGCGCGGCGTTCTCGACCGCATCCTCAGCCGTCGATTCGGTGATGGCGGGAGCGAACTCCTGGCCGAAGGCCGGCGCGCCCTCGTTGACCATCGCGGCTTCCTTGCCGTCGGTCTCGACGCCATCGGCCGAAACCTCGGCGCTGACGGTCTCGTCGGTCGCGGCCTTCTTGGCGCGCCCGTCGCGATCACCCCGGCGGCCACGGTCGCGGCGGCCGCCGCGCTTTTCGCGCTTCTCCTCGTCGTGCTCGTCCTCACGGTCGGCGCGGGCCTCGTCGGCCAGCAGCGCCTGACGGTCGGCGACCGGAATCTGGTAATAGTCGGGATGGATCTCCGAGAAGGCGAGGAAGCCGTGGCGGTTGCCGCCATATTCCACGAAGGCGGCCTGGAGCGAGGGCTCCACGCGCGTCACCTTGGCGAGATAGATGTTGCCCCGCAGCGGCTTGCGGCTGGCAGCCTCGAAGTCAAATTCCTCGATACGCGATCCGCGGACCACCACGACCCGGGTCTCTTCCGGGTGGGTGGCGTCGATAAGCATCTTGTTGGCCATATGAAGTTTCCATGGGCGCGGCCGCCAGCGATACCCGCCGGGCTGCGGACAACGATCCGCTGCCGCGGGCAGGGGCGCCGCGCATAGGCCGGCTTGAGCCGGCATGTTGCAGGAGCAAAAGCCGGCGCGAGCCGGCGTTTGGGACGGGGAAGTGTTCAATCGAGACAGAAAGGCGGCTCGGGAAACCTGGCCGGGCGAAAAGCCCGACGCAGTCCCGCAGGTATTGACGATTCACCGATGATCTATGCGGCGTCGTATGCCCCGACATCTGTCCTGACCTGCGGTGCGCCTGCCCAAAAAAGACGAAACACACCGCGTTTGCACGCTCGCGAGACGTATGGCCTGATGCTGAAAAACGCTGGCACCTGGCTCTGGCCGTCTGCGGACGATCCGTTGCGGTTGACCTCTTGCAGCCAGACCCGGACGCCGACGGATCCTCGGATCCGGATGCGCACCATGGGTGGTCTTGCAAAACAACCATCCCCATTACAGACAGGTGACCGTGATTTGCAAGTCACATCGCGGGGGATTGCCCTGCCGCGGCGCGCGGGCCGGTTCACCGGCGGACCGGGCCGTGGTAACCGCCTGTTAGGATGTCGCGTCGCTATGGTTAAGGCTTGGTGACGACAGCTCGGGATCATTGACCTGACGCCTCCCTCGAATTCCCCTCATGATGGCTCGCGGCTTTCGGGTTGGTCGCGGATGATGCGTTTCGCGCTCGGCCTTTGGTTGGCGCTCGGGGGCGTGGCCGCCGCGCAGGGCCATGGCCGTCCGCAGAACGAATTCCCGGTCGCGACCGATGCCAAGCTCGAGCAATCCGGCGACACGGTGCGGTTGACGATGGCGCTGTCGCGCCCGGTCGAGGTCAGCGCCTCGGTCATTGCCGGGCCCGACAGGGTCGTCATCGAGATGCCCTCGACCAATTTCCAGGTGCAGCCGGCCGCCGCGCGCCGGAGCGCCGGTTTCATAGGGGCCTTCCGCTTCGGCCTGTTCACCGCCGACAAGGCGCGGATCATCATCGACCTGACCCAGCCCGCGATCGTCGTGCGAGCCGAATCGCGGCCGGTGCGCGGCGGCTTCGGCGAGCTGGTGATCGAGTTGCGCCGCGCGACGCGGGCCGAGTTCCAGGCCGCGATTGCGGCGACGTCGTCGCGCGATCCTGCCCGCGGTCCTGATTCCACGGCCGCGATCCCGGTGCAGGCCAAGCCCGCCGGCGAGGCCCGCCAGACCATCGTCATCGACCCCGGCCATGGCGGTATCGATCCCGGCGCCGTGGTCGCGTCGATCGCCGAAAAGGCGGTCGTGCTCGCCTTCGGCGTGAAGCTGAAGGAGCAGCTCGAGGCGAACGGGCGTTTCCGCGTGCTGATGACACGCGACGACGACCGCTTCGTGCCGCTGGCCGAGCGCGTCGGCATCGCCCGGGCCGCCGGCGCCGACCTCTTCATCTCGATCCATGCGGATTCGCTGACGCAGGCGCAGGAGGTGCGCGGCGCGACGATCTACACGGCGTCCGAGCGGGCGACCGACGCGGAGGCGGCGAGGCTCGCGGCCAAGGAAAACCAGGCCGACGCCGTGGCTGGGCTCGATGCCAGCGAAGACACGCAGGACGTCGCGGGCATCCTGATGGATCTCGCCAAGCGCGAGACGCGGACCTTCTCGGCGGTCTTCGCGCGAAACCTCGTCGAGAAGCTCGGCGGCTCCGTGAAAATGCACAAGGTGCCGCTGCGCTCGGCCGGATTTCGCGTGCTGAGCGCGCCCGATGTGCCCTCGGTGCTGATCGAACTCGGCTACATGTCGAGCCCCAAGGACGCCGAGCTGCTCAATTCGGCGGAGTGGCGCCGCCAGGCTGTCACCGCAGTCGCTACGGCCGTGGAAGGCTATTTCGGCGGCGCCCGCGCGCCTGTCGGGAAGGCTGCTGAAAACCGGCGCTGAGGCGCTGGCCGGAGGCGAGGCGGATGATGCGAAATGTGGTCCGCAGGCCACGGTTCCGCCACGTCCATCATGTTATAGACCTGATTTGCGAAACGCCGTCTTCGGGACGATCCGGACGGTAACGAGCCAAGGGCCAGGGCCTGAGATGCGCTTTATCCTGCGACTATTCGGATGGTTGTTCGCCGCCGGCGCAATCGTGTTCGTGATCGGGGCCGTCGTCGCCGGCGGCTTCCTCTGGCACTACTCCAAGGACCTGCCCGATTCGGCGCAGCTGCGGAACTACGAGCCGCCGGTGATGACGCGTGTCCATGCCGGCGACGGCTCGCTGATCGCGGAATTCGCCCGGGAGCGCCGGCTTTATCTGCCGATCCAGGCCGTGCCGAAGCTGATCATCGACGCCTATCTCTCGGCCGAGGACAAGAATTTCTACAAGCATGTCGGCGTCGATCCCGAAGGACTCGTCCGCGCCGCGATCAGCAACTTCCGCAACCGCGCGGCCGGGCGCCGGCCGCAGGGCGCCTCGACCATCACCCAGCAGGTGGCGAAGAATTTCCTCGTCGGTTCCGAGCAGAACTACGAACGCAAGATCCGCGAGGCGCTGGTCGCGCTGCGAATCGAGGCGACCTATTCCAAGGACAAGATCCTCGAGCTCTATCTGAACGAGATCTATCTGGGCGCGCCGGCGCCGGGGCAGGGCAGCTATGGAATCGCGGCGGCCGCGCTGAACTATTTCGGCAAGTCGGTGCATGAGTTGAACCTGCAGGAGGCGGCCTATCTCGCCGCGCTGCCGAAGGCGCCGACCGACCTGCACCCCTTCCGCAACCGCGAGCGCGCGATCGAGCGCCGCAACTATGTCATCGACCGGATGGTCGAGAACGGCTTCGTCAAGCGCGAGGCGGGCGATCTGGCCAAGAAGCAGCCGCTCGGCGTCAATCCGCGCACGATTTCGCCCAATAACATCGCCGCCGGCTACTTCGCCGAGGAGATCCGGCGCGAGCTGCAGGATCGCTATGGCGAGAAGAAGCTGCTTGAGGGCGGCCTGTCGGTGCGCGCCACCGTCGACCCGAAGATGCAGCTGATGGCGCGCAAGGCGCTGGTCGATGGTCTCGTGCGCTTCGACGAGGCACGCGGCTGGCGCGGCGCGATCCAGAAGCTCGATCTTTCTGCCCGCGACTGGGGCCTGGCCGTCGGCGAATTGCCGGTGCTCGGCGACGTCGCTCCGTGGCGCCTGGCCGTGGTTCTGGACGTGGCCGGCGACTCGGCTCGTCTCGGCCTGCATCCCCTGCGCGAAACATCAGGCCAGCTGAAGGGTGACCGCGACACTGTCACGCTTGGCGCCGAGGGTATCAAGTGGACCCGACGCGCGCGCGTCTCGCAGGCCGTCTCAGTCGGCGATGTCATTTATGTCGAGCCAATGGATAATCGTCCGGGCCAGGTCCGGTTGCGGCAGCTGCCCGAGGTTAACGGCGCCATCACCGTGATGGACCCGTTCTCCGGCCGCGTGCTCGCCATGGTCGGCGGCTTCAGCCATGACCAGTCCGAGTTCAACCGCGCGACGCAGGCGATGCGCCAGCCGGGCTCCTCGTTCAAGCCCTTCGTCTATGCCACTGCGCTCGACAACGGCTACACGCCGTCCTCGATCGTGCTCGACGCGCCGATCGAGATCGACCAGGGCGGCGGGCTCGGCATGTGGACGCCGAGCAATTACGACGGCAAGTTCACCGGGCCGCGCACGCTGCGCTACGGCGTCCAGTTCTCGAAGAACCTGATGACGGTGCGCCTCGCCAAGGATGTCGGCATGCCGTTGATCGCGGAATATGCCCGCCGCTTCGGCGTCTATGACGACATGCTGCCGGTGCTCTCGATGTCGCTGGGCGCCGGCGAGACGACGGTCATGCGGATGACGGCGGGCTACGCCATGCTGGTCAATGGCGGCAAGAAGATCCGCCCGACGCTGATCGACCGCATCCAGGACCGCTGGGGGGCGACGATCTTCCGGCACGACCAGCGCGTCTGCGAAGGCTGCGACGCGGCCAAATGGGCCGACCAGCGCGAGCCGCGCCTGATCGATAACCGTGACCAGGTGCTCGACCCGCTGACCGCCTACCAGATGGTCTCGATCATGGAAGGCGTGGTCAACGCCGGCACGGCCACCGTGGTCAAGTCGGTCGGCAAGCCGCTCGCGGGCAAGACCGGCACGACCAACGACGCCAAGGACGTGTGGTTCGTCGGCTTCTCGCCCGATCTCGCAGTCGGCGTCTACATGGGGTTCGACAAGCCGAAATCGCTCGGCACCTCGGCGACGGCCGGCCAGTATGCCGCGCCGATCTTCCGCGACTTCATGATGGCGGCGCTCAAGGACAAGCCGGCCACGCCGTTCCGCGTGCCCGCCGGCATCAAGCTGATCCGTGTCGATCCCAAGACCGGTATGCGCTCCGGCGGCGAGGGCGGCATCCTCGAAGCCTTCAAGCCGGGCACGGCGCCGCCGGACAGCTACTCCGTGATCGGCGCGGCCGGCGACGGCACGACGCCGTTCAGCGTGGCGCCGGGCGGCGGACGCGGCGTCGGGTCGGGCACGGGTGGGCTTTATTGACATACAGCGTCATTCTCGGGCGAAGCGAAGCGCAGACCCGAGAATCTCCTGCCGGAGACGGTCGGCTCAGGGGCGATCATGACGCGCGTGGCCCGTTTACAGCGACGTCGTTCGGCCCTATCCCAGCCTCTCGTTTTTCATCCAAGGCCCTGATCCGCATGCGTCCAGAAATCCAGAACCAGCTCGACAACGCCAAGCAGTCGATTGGACTGCTGAGGAGGCATCTTTGACTGGGATGTCGCGCAACGCCGCCTCGCGGAACTGAACGCCCTCTCCGAGGGCCCCGATTTCTGGAACGATGCCGAGACCGCGCAGAAGCTGATGCGGGAGCGGACCTCGCTCGAGGACCAGATCAACGGCATCCTCAAGCTCGAGGGTGATCTCGACGACGCGCTGACCTTCATCGAGCTCGGCGAGATGGAGGACGATCCCGCCTCGATCAGCGAGGGCGAGGCCGGCATCAAGGCCGTTGAGGTCGAGGCCGCGCGCCGCCAGGTCGAGACGCTTTTGTCCGGCGAGGCCGACATGCTCGACACCTATGTCGAGATCCATCCCGGCGCCGGCGGCACGGAAAGCCAGGACTGGGCCGAGATGCTGCTGCGCATGTACCGGCGCTGGGGCGAACGGCGGAAGTTCAAGGTCGAGACCCTGGAATACCAGGATGGCGACACCGCCGGCATCAAGTCGGCGACGCTGCAGTTCAAGGGCCACAACGCCTATGGCTGGCTGAAGACGGAGAGCGGCGTCCACCGTCTGGTCCGCATCTCGCCGTTTGATTCGAACGCGCGGCGCCAGACGTCGTTTGCGTCGGTCTGGGTCTATCCGGTGGTCGATGACCGCATCGTCATCGAGATCAACGAATCGGAGTGCCGGATCGACACCTATCGCGCGCAAGGAGCCGGCGGGCAGCACATCAACACGACCGATTCGGCCGTGCGCATCACCCATATCCCGTCGGGAATCGCGGTGTCGTGCCAGCAGGAACGTTCGCAGCACAAGAACAAGGCCAAGGCCTGGGACATGTTGCGCGCGCGGCTCTACGAGGTCGAGCTGAAGAAGCGCGAGGACAAGGCCAATGCGGAACAGGCCTCCAAGTCCGATATCGGCTGGGGCCATCAGATCCGTTCCTATGTGCTGCAGCCCTATCAGCTCGTGAAGGACCTGCGGACGGGCGTCAGCTCGACGGCTCCCTCCGAAGTGCTCGACGGCGCACTGGATCCGTTCATGGAGGCGTCGCTGGCGCAGCGGGTCTACGGCACGGAAGTCGAGGTCGAGGACATCGACTAGGTATCGCCGCTTCATGCTCGGGCTCGACCCGAGCATCTCCTGACACGAAGGCTCCTGCCTGAAACAGGCGCTTTCCTCGTCGCGTCATTCTCGGGTCTGCGCTTCGCTTCGCCCGAGAATGACGTCCTGGGACATCCGCGTTTCCGCTTTGCCGCACGATGGTCTAGCGTCGGGCTCCGCCCGTGCGGAGCCGCCTGCATGACGCTGCCCAACCTGATCACCATCGGCCGGCTGTTCCTGGTGCCGCTCGTGATCGTGATGATCCTGAGCGGGCGCTGGCAGGGCGCTTTCATCATCTTCGTCGTGGCCGGCATCTCCGACGCGGTCGACGGGTTCCTCGCCAAGCGACTGGGCATGGCGAGCGAACTCGGCGCCTATCTCGATCCGATCGCGGACAAGGCGCTGATCGTCTCGATCTACATCACGCTGGCGGTGGTTGGGGCCGTGCCGACCTGGCTCGTCATCCTCGTCGTGGCGCGCGACGTGATGATCGTTTCGGCCGTGATCCTGTCCTGGGTGCTGGGGAAGCCGCTGGCGATCTCGCCCTTTGTCGTCAGCAAGCTGAACACGGGCGCACAGCTGGTCTATGCCGCGCTGGTGCTGGGCTCGCGCGCCTTTGGCGTCGATCCGGGCCAGGCGATCCAGGTCGGCCAGCTCTTCGTGGCGCTGTTGACGCTCGGTTCGATGACGGCCTATCTGGCCTTCTGGCTGCGCCACATGGCGGCGTGACGCCGATCCGGCACGACGGCGAGGCGTTTTCAAGCGAAGTGGATCCCGGTTCGCATGAAGACAACGCGATAGCATAAAGGGCCAGAGCATTTTAACGATCCAGCCGGATCGGACAATGCTCCAGCCGCGAGACTCCTCCGGGGCGAGGTCTTGGAACCTTCATCGTCCCGATCCATTTGAAGACCGCGCCGCCGGATCCGCGAAAGGCCCGAGAATGACCCTGCAACGCCAAATCGGCTTCTGGCTGCTCTCGCTTGCTGCCTTCGTGCTGTTTCTCGTGGTGTTCCGCGACGTTCTTTTGCCCTTCATCGCGGCGCTCGCGCTGGCCTATCTGCTCGATCCGCTGGCCGACCGTCTCGAGAAGATCGGGATGAGCCGGCTTCTGGCGACGATCGCGATCCTTTTCGTCTTCCTGCTGGTCTTCGTGCTGGCGCTCGTGCTTCTCGCGCCGCTGCTGGGCCAGCAACTGGCCGGACTCGTCGCGCGGCTGCCGGCGGATGCCGCCAAGCTGCAGGCCCTGGTGCTGGAGCAGGGGGGGCCCTGGCTTGAGCGGTTCGGCGGGACCAAGCTGACGGAGGAGGCGCAGAACTCGCTGGGTGAGCTTGTCGGGCAGGGAACGAAATGGGTCGGCAGCGTGCTGCAGTCGCTCTGGACCGGCGGCACCGCGATCATCGGCGTGTTTTCGCTGCTGGTCCTGACGCCCGTCATCGCCTTCTACTTGCTGGTCGATTGGGACCGGATGTGCGCCACCGTCGACAGCTGGCTCCCGCTCGAGCACCGCGAGACGATCCGTGGACTGCTGCATGAAATGGATGTCGCGATCGCCGGCTTCCTGCGCGGCCAGGCTCTGGTCTGCCTGCTGCTGGGCATCTTCTATGCGGTGGGGTTGAGCCTGCTTGGGGTGAATTTCGGTGCGCTGATCGGCATCATCTCAGGCTTCCTCTCCTTCGTTCCCTATGTCGGCTCGCTGACCGGGCTCGTGCTGTCGGTCGGCGTGGCGATCGTGCAGTTCTGGCCGGACTGGACCTGGCCCTTGGCGACCCTGGCCGTTTTCGCGGCCGGGCAGTTCCTCGAAGGCAATATCTTCCAGCCAAAATTTGTCGGCGATTCGATCGGCGTGCATCCGGTCTGGCTGATGTTTGCGCTGCTCGCCTTCGGTTCTCTGTTCGGCTTCGTCGGGCTGCTGCTGGCGGTGCCGCTGGCGGCGGTGATCGGCGTGCTCTGCCGCTTCGCGCTGAGGCAGTATCTCGCAAGCAACATCTATCATGGCGGCGACGCCGCGCGGGCCGCTGCCGTTCAGGCGCGCCTCGACGTCGATGGCTGAGACGCCCGATGCATGAGATTCCTGGCAGGCCGCGCCAGCTCGCCTTCGACCTGCCGGTCGATAGCCGCCATGGCGTGGAGGACTTCCTGATCGGTCCATCGAACGAAGCGGCCTATAATCTCGTCGAGGCCTGGCCGGCATGGCCCGACGCTTGGCTGCGGCTGGTCGGGCCGGAGGGGGCCGGCAAGACCCATCTCGCCGCGATCTGGGCGAAATCCGCTCATGCCTGGACCGTGCCCGCGGCGGAGGTGGTCGCCAGCGCCGTGCCGCATCTGGTTTCAGGCGGCGCGCTCGTCGTGGAGGATTGCGATCGGGGCCTGCGCGACGAGGCGGCCCTGTTTCACCTGATGAATGCGATCAAGGCGCGCAGCGGCTTCCTGCTGCTGACGGCGCGGCAGTCGCCCGATCAATGGGGCTTGCGCGTGCCCGACCTGCTGTCGCGGCTGAGGCTGGCCCCCCACGCGACCATCGAGTCGCCCGACGACGCGCTCCTGCGCGCGGTTCTGGTCAAGCTCTTCATCGACCGGCAACTCGTCGTCGACACCGGCATCATCGAGATGCTGGCGCAGCGGATGGAGCGCTCCTTCGCGGCGGCGCGGGCGCTGGTCGACGCTCTGGACCGGCTCTCGCTCGAGCGTGGGCGACGTGTGACGCGGACGCTCGCGGGCGAGGCGCTGGCGCAGCTGTTTCCTGCGGACTGAGCCGCGCTCAGCCGGCCCGGCCCGGCGCGGCGTCGGCCGGCAGCGCGACGAGCCGGGCATGCATCGCCTCGACCAGCAGTTCATGCGCCCGGGCCGCGATGTCATCGAGCGACGGCGTCTTGACGAACATGGCGGCCGCCTTGTCGCTGAGCTGCTCGCGGCTCGGCAGGACGGGAAGCTGCCAGTTCGACGCATCCCACTGCGCCCAGGCGTCATGCGCCTGCTGCTGGATCTCGGCCAGTCGGCCACCGGCGCGGTCCTGAAGCTCCCCCAGCGCCGTCCGGAGCTCGGCCAGCGTCATACTCGGCCAATGCAGCTCCGGCAGGGAGGGCGTTGCGGCATAAGCCTCGCGGAACGCGACGACGATGCGATCGACAGGAACCGATGCCGCAAGCCGTTCCGCCGAGCGTTCGATGACGCGCGGCGGCAGCGCCTGCGACCGCTCGATCACGGCCTGCGGCGGCTGCTTGAGGTCCCAGACCAGGCGCAGTTTCGAGAGCCCGAGGATGATGTAGTAGGTCGGGTCGATCTGCCACCAGCGGAAGCCCTGGCGGACGCTGTACTGATAGGCGTGGTGGTTGTTGTGCCAGCCCTCGCCCATGGTGATGATCGCCAGCCACCAGTTGTTGCGGCTTTCGTCGCCCGTCACATAGTCCTTGTCGCCATGCACATGGGCGAGCGAGTTGATGCAGAAGGTGGCGTGGAAGACGGCGACCGTCGACCAGAAGAAGCCGACGAACAGGCCGGCCCAGCCGTCGATGGCAAAGCAGATCGCAGCGAGCAGGATTGCGGGCGCGAGCTCGAAGCGGTGCAGCCAGCGCAGCTCGGGGAACTTCGTCAGGTCCTGAATGCTCGAATCGTCGAAGCTGTGATGGTCGCGGCTGAAGATCCAGCCGACATGCGAATAGGCAAAGGCGGTCAGGACCGGCGAATGCACGTCATGCTCGGTGTCGGCGTAGCGGTGATGATGGCGGTGCTTCGAGGCCCACCAGAACACGCTCTTCTGCGCCGTCGACTGCGCCAGCACGGCGAGCAGGAACTGACCGAGGCGGCTGGTCTTGTAGGTCCGGTGTGAAAAATAGCGGTGATAGCCGCCCGTGACGGCAAACATCCGCAGCCAGTACAGGCCGATGGCGAGCCAGACCGAGGTCGCGGTCACGCCGCTCCAGATCGCGCCGAAGCAGGCGAGATGCGCCAGAACGAAGGGGACGGCGGACGGATAGACGATGTCGCCATCGTCATGCTGGGGCGTGCTGTTCAAGACGGCCTCTGTCGGATGGGCGCGGCGCCGGTGGCGGCCGCCGGGGAGGGCTCTCCCACTCCGCGCACGAAACAGGACGCGAGCGCCCCGTGCAAGGGGACCGCTCGACGCAGGCAGATGTAACACAGGGCAGAGGCGAGGCGCGATGTGACGCAAATGGTGTCGTCTGTCATCGAACCGTCACGCTAGGATGGCTCAAGACGCGCAAGGAGACCAACGTGGCCAGAGCAGCGACCGGAACGAGAGCCAAGGGTATGAACACGCAACCCAGTGTCATCGAAGCCACGGACGCCGTTCCCGCCGGGGAGGGCACGGCGCTCCGGCAGTCGCCGTCACGCTTCATGAACCGGGAGTTGTCCTGGCTGCAGTTCAATCGCCGCGTCATGGAGGAAGCCTCCAACCGCAATCACCCGCTGCTGGAGCAGCTGCGCTTCCTCTCGATCTCGGCCGCGAATCTCGACGAGTTCTTCATGGTGCGCGTCTCCGGCTTGCGCGAGCAGCTCAAGGCCGGCGTCGTGACCCCGAGCCAGGATGGGCTGACCCCGGCCGCACAGCTCGGCGAACTCGGCCGGGCGGTCGCGGCGCTGACCGACGACCAGCAGGCGCGCTGGGTCGAGCTCAAGCGCGACCTGCACGAGAACCGCATCCATCTGCTCTCGCCCGGCGACATCGCCCCGCCTGAGCGCGTCTGGCTTGAGGATTATTTCCTCAACTACGTCTTTCCGGTGCTGACGCCGCTGGCGATCGACCCGGCGCATCCCTTCCCGTTCATCCCCAATCTCGGTTTTACCCTGGCGCTGGCGCTGGAGCGGATCAGCGACGGCCGACAGCTCGACGCGCTGATCCGCGTGCCGGTAAAGATGGATCGCTTCATCGAGTTGCCCGACCTCGCCCGCGAGGGCCTGCGCCGCTTCATCACGCTGGAGGATGCGGTTTCGCTGTTCATCGGCAAGCTGTTCCCGGGCTACGACGTGAAGGGCACCGGTTCGTTCCGGGTCATCCGCGACACCGATCTCGACATTGAGGAGGAGGCCGAGGACCTGGTGCGGGTCTTCGAGACCATGCTCAAGCTACGTCGGCTCGGCGTCGTCATCCGCCTGGAGATCAGTGGCGGCATGCCTGCGCATCTGCGCAAGCTGATCGTGCGCGAACTCAAGGTCGACGAGGACGAGATCGTCGCGGTCGAGGGCATGATCGGCCTCAGCGAACTTGCCCAGCTCGTCGGCGTCGACCGACCGGACCTGAAGTTCAAGCCTTACAACGCCCGCTTCCCCGAGCGCATCCGGGAGCATGGCGGCGACTGCTTCGCCGCGATCCGGCAGAAGGACCTGCTCGTCCATCACCCCTATGAGAGCTTCGACGTCGTCGTGCAGTTCCTGGAGCAGGCGGCGCGCGATCCCAATGTCGTCGCGATTAAGCAGACGCTCTACCGCACCTCCTCGAACTCGCCGATCGTCAAGGCGCTGACGGAGGCCGCCGAGGCTGGCAAGTCGGTGACGGCGCTGGTCGAGCTCAAGGCGCGCTTCGACGAGGAGGCCAATATCCGCTGGGCCAAGGAGATGGAGCGCGCCGGCGTCCAGGTCGTCTACGGCTTCATCGAGCTGAAGACCCACGCCAAGCTGTCTCTGGTCGTGCGCCGCGAGGCCGGGCAGCTCGTCAGCTACTGCCATATCGCGACCGGCAACTACCACCCGATCACGGCGCGCATCTACACCGACGTCTCCTTCTTCACCGCCGATCCGGTGATGTCGCAGGATGTCGCCCGCGTCTTCAATTATATCACCGGCTATGCCGAGCCGGCCGAGCTGGAGAAGATGTCGGTCTCGCCGGTGGGACTGAAGCAGCGCCTGCTCGACGACATCGCCGAGGAGATCGCCCATGTGAAGGCCGGCCGCAAGGGCGCGATCTGGGGCAAGTGCAACTCGCTGGTCGACCCCGAGATCATCGACGCGCTCTATGATGCGAGCCAGGCCGGCGTCGAGATCGATTTCGTCGTGCGCGGCATCTGCTGCCTCAGACCGGGACTGCCAGGCCTGTCGGAGAATATCCGGGTCAAGTCGATCATCGGCCGCTTCCTCGAGCATACGCGCGTCTATGCCTTCGGCGCGGGTCATGGCATGCCGTCGCCCAAGGCCAAGCTCTACATCTCCTCGGCCGATCTGATGCCGCGCAATCTCGACCGGCGCGTCGAGGCGCTGACGCCGATCCTGAACGCGACCGTCCACCAGCAGCTGCTCGAACAGATCATGCTGGCGAACTTCCTCGACAACGAACAGAGCTGGACGATCTTGCCCGATGGCGGCTCCCGACGCATTGTCCCGGCGCCGAACGAAGAGTCGTTCAACGCGCATAAGTACTTCATGACGAACCCGAGTCTCTCAGGACGTGGCAAATCACTTTCCAATTCCAGCCCCCGGTCCCTTTCTCGCCGAGGGGGACGCAAGGGCTGACGTCCTGAATGCGCCCGGCCGACTCGGGCTGGGCGCCGGCACGCTGGCGATCGTCGACATCGGCTCCAACTCGGTGCGCCTGGTCGTCTACGAGATGGTCGCGCGTGCGCCCGCGCAGGTCTTCAACGAGAAGGAGATGGCGGGTCTCGGGCGCAACGTCGCCTCGACCGGCAAGCTCTCGACGGGGGCGATGCGGAAGGCGATCGAGGCGCTCGTGCGCTTCCGCATCCTGTGCGAGGCCATGCATGTCGGCGAGATCCGCGTCATCGCCACCGCGGCCGCGCGCTATGCCAGCAACGGCCCGGCTTTCATCGCTCGAGCCGAGGAGGCCATCGGCCAGCCCATCGAACTCATCTCGGGTGATCGCGAGGCGATTCTGTCCGGGCTCGGGGTCATTTCGGGATTCGACAATCCAGACGGCGTGGTCGGCGATCTCGGCGGCGGCAGCCTCGAATTGATCTCGATCGCTGGCGGCGAGGTCGGCCATGGCGCGAGCGTTCCCCTTGGCGGCCTTGCCCTGCTCGACCGCTCGAAGAATTCGCTCAAGCTCGCCGAGAAAATCGTCAAGGACGAGCTCGACAAGCTGCCGCAGGTCGATGCCATGAAGGGCCGCGACTTCTACGCGGTCGGCGGCACCTGGCGGGCGCTGGCGACCCTGCACCAACATCAGGTGAATTACCCCCTCAACGTCATGCACGGCTATACGCTGTCGGCCAAGGATGTCGCCGATTTCGTCAAACTGGTTGAGAAGGCTGATCTGACGGGGCTGGATGCGATCGATTCCGTGTCGTCGGCGCGGCGTCCGTTGCTGGCCTATGGGGCGCTCGTCCTCGACGAACTGATCAAGCGCGGCAAGCCGCGCGCCGTCATCATTTCGGCGCAGGGCGTGCGCGACGGGCTGCTGCACGAACAGCTTTCGCCGGATGAACGCGCCGCCGATCCGCTGCTGCGCGCGGCGCGGGATTACAACCATCTGCGCGCCCGCGATCCGCGCCATGCCAGCGAGCTGATCGCCTGGAGCCGCGCCATCCTCGAGACGGCTGGCCTTGCCGGGGACGAGCCGTCGTCGCGGCTGATCGAATCGGTCTGCCTGCTCTCCGACATCGGGTGGCGTGCCCATCCCGATTATCGGGGCGAGCAGAGCATGAACGTCATCGCGCATGCTTATTTCACCGGTATCGACCATGTCGGCCGGGCCTTCCTCGCGCTGGCGATCTTCCACCGCTATGCCGGGCTGAAATCCTCGTCTCCGGCTGCGATGGCGCTGCGAGTGCTGCTGCCGCCGCCGATCCTGGAACGGGCGCTGCTGCTCGCCGCGATCTTCCGCGTCGCCTATCTGCTCTCAGCGGGAATGGCTGGCCTTTTGCCGCGCATGCCGGCCATGTGTGTCGATGGCCGGCTGATCCTGCGCTTTCCCGATGATTTGCGCCCGCTCGCGAGTGACCGCGTCGTCAGCCGGCTGAAGCAGCTCGCCAAGCTGCTCGGGCGCGAGTTCGAGATCGCGCGGATCTGAGCCTCAGAGCGCCGTTATGGCGCTGGGAACGACGGAGTCATCCTGGACAAGCCGCGCAGCGGCACAGCTCCAGTATCCATCGTAGGGCTATGCGTTCTACGATGGATCCCGGGAAGACGTGCGGTCGCCCAGGATGACGGCGTGGTTCGTCAGAAAATCCCGCGTGGCTCAGCCGACCACGACCCGCCCGCGCACGACGCGCAGGCCCAGCTCGCCGCTCTTGAGCGCCAGCGCCTTGTCGCCGAAGACCTGGCGGCGCCAGCCCTGAAGAGCCGGCACCTCGGCCTCGTCATCGGAGGCGATGGCTTCGAGGTCGTCGCTGGAGGCGATGATCTTGGGGGCGACGCGTTCGGCCTCGGCCACCGCCTTGAGCAGGACCTTGAGCAGGTCGAGCACGGCACCGTTGCCGCCGCGTCCGCGCTCCCGCTCCAGCCGGGGCAGGGTCTTGGGATCGAGCGCCAGCCCGCGCTCGATGGCCGCCAGCACCTCAGCACCGGAGCGCGAGCGCTCGAAGCCGTTGGGCACCGAGCGCAATTCCGCCAGCGCCTCGACCGAACGCGGCGCGCGCGCGACGATGTCCATCATCGCGTCATCCTTGATAACGCGCTGGCGCGGCACGTCGCGGTGCTGCGCCTCGCGCTCGCGCCAGGCGGCGAGCTCGATCAGGACGGCGAGTTCCTTGGGCTTGCGGATGCGGCCCTTGAGGCGCAGCCAGGCGTTCTCGGGCTTGACCTCATAGGTGCCGGGCGAGTTCAGCACCGCCATCTCCTCGGCGACCCAGGCCTCGCGGCCGGTCGATTCGAGGTCGGCCTTCAGCGCGAGATAGATGTCGCGCAGATGGGTCACATCCGCTTCGGCATAGACGAGTTGCGCCTCGTTGAGCGGACGGCGCGACCAGTCGGTGAAGCGCGAGGACTTGTCGATGCGGGCCTTGGCGAGGTCGTTGGCGAGCTGCTCGTAGCCGACCGAGTCGCCATAGCCGCAGACCATGGCGGCGACCTGCGTGTCGAAGAGCGGCGTCGGCAGCACCCGGCCGAGCATCCAGACGATCTCGAGATCCTGCCGCGCGGCATGGAAGACCTTGACCACGGCCTCATCGACCATCAGGCCGAAGAACGGCGCGAGGTCGAGTTCGGGCGCCAGCGGATCGACCAGCACAGCCTCGTCGGGCGAGGCGAGCTGGATCAGGCACAGCTTCGGGTAATAGGTCGTCTCCCGTAGGAACTCGGTGTCGACCGTGACGAAGGTGTGCTGGGCCAGCCGCGCGCAGGCGTCGGCGAGGTCGGCGGTTGTGCTGATCAGGTTCATGCGTCGGGCTTACCGGAGCAGGGGGCGGCCCGTCGAGTCCGCAGACCGCTAATCATGCCTGAATCCTTGACAAACTGCGCGCCTGCGTGTGCTTACGCGCGAAAGATCGGCCTGCCCCGCGCGCCATTCGTGTTCCCAAAGAGATCAGTCCCGTGACCCTGCATCGCTATCGCTCCCACACCTGCGGCGCCCTCCGCGACGGCGACATCGGCTCCCAGGTCCGCTTGTCCGGCTGGTGCCACCGCATCCGCGACCATGGCGGCGTGCTGTTCATCGATCTGCGCGATCATTACGGCATGACGCAGGTCGTGATCGATCCGGATTCGCCGGCTTTCGCCGAGGCCGAGGCGCTGCGCTCGGAATGGGTCGTGCGCATCGACGGCAAGGTCAAGGCGCGCCTCGCGGGCACCGAGAACGCCAACCTGCCGACAGGCGCCGTCGAGGTCTTCGCGACCGGCATCGAGGTTCTGGGCGCGGCCGGCGAGCTGCCGCTGCCGGTCTTCGGCGACCAGGACTATCCCGAGGACACGCGGCTGAAATACCGCTTCCTCGATCTGCGCCGCGAGAAGCTGCACAACAACATCATGCTGCGCACCAAGGTCATCGACTCCATGCGCACGCGCATGAAGGCCTCTGGCTTCTCGGAGTTCCAGACGCCGATCCTGACCGCCTCCAGCCCCGAGGGCGCGCGCGACTTCCTGGTGCCGAGCCGGCTTCATCCGGGCAAGTTCTACGCGCTGCCGCAGGCGCCGCAGCAGTACAAGCAGCTGATGATGATGGCGGGCTTCGACCGCTATTTCCAGATCGCGCCCTGCTTCCGTGACGAGGACCCGCGCGCCGACCGGTTGCCTGGCGAGTTCTACCAGCTCGACGTCGAGATGAGCTTCGTCGAGCAGGAGGACGTCTTCGCGACGATGGAGCCGGTCATATCAGGCATCTTCGAGGAGTTCGGCAACGGCAAGTCGGTCACCAAGACCTGGCCGCGCATCCCTTACGCCGAGGCGATCGCCAAATACGGCTCCGACAAGCCCGATCTGCGCAACCCGCTGGTGATGCAGGACGTCTCCGAGCATTTCCGCGGTTCGGGCTTCAAGGTCTTCGCCCGCATCCTCGAGGACGAGAAGAACCGCGTCTGGGCGATTCCCGGTCCCAAGGGTGGCTCGCGTGCCTTCTGCGACCGGATGAACTCATGGGCTCAAGGGGAAGGCCAGCCGGGGCTGGGCTATCTGATGGTCAAGGAGGATGGCGAAGGGCAGGGGCCGATCGCCAACAACATCGGGCCTGAGCGCGTCGCCGCCATCATCGCCCAGATGGGGCTGAAGGGGGGCGATGCCTGCTTCTTCGCCGCCGGCAACCCCGACAAGTTCTACAAATTCGCTGGCGCTGCCCGCAACAAGGTCGGCCAGGAACTCGGGCTGATCGACGAGAACGCCTTCGCCTTCGCCTGGATCGTCGATTTCCCGATGTTCGAGTATAATGAGGACGAGAAGAGGGTCGATTTCTCGCACAACCCCTTCTCGATGCCGCAGGGCGGCCTGAAGGCGCTGACCGAGGAAGACCCGCTTTCGCTCAAGGCGTTCCAGTACGACATCGCCTGCAACGGCTTCGAACTCGCCTCGGGCGGCATCCGCAACCACAAGCCGGAAGCGATGGTGAAGGCCTTCGAGATTGCTGGCTATGGCGAGGAGACGGTGATCGAGCGGTTCGGCGGCATGTATCGCGCCTTCCAGTATGGCGCGCCGCCCCATGGCGGCATGGCGGCCGGCGTCGACCGCATCATCATGCTGCTCGCGGGCGCGACGAACCTGCGCGAGGTCGCGCTGTTCCCGATGAACCAGCAGGCGGTCGACCTGCTGATGGGCGCTCCGGCGGAAGCCTCGCCTAAGCAGCTGCGCGAGGCCCATCTGCGCATCAACGCACCCGAGAAGAACGGCTGATCCACCGATGACCGCCCTGTCCGTCGCGCGGCCGTTCGCGCTCGCCTGCCTTGTCGCGCTGCCGCTCGGCGCCTGCGTCACGGGCTCGGCCAATCCGAGCGCGTCGCGTGCGTCGGAACTTGCCAGCCTGGTCTCGCGTTCGGTGGCCTGCCGGGCGGGGGCTCCGCGCGCCAGCACGCTGGAGCGCTTCATCGCCTCCGAAAAGGCCCGCGGCGCGACTCCGGAGCAACTCGCCAGCGCGCGCTCGACCTATATCACGGTCTCGGAGGGCGAGATGGTCAATCAGGGCATTGCCCCGGAGGCCTGCACGCCCGAGGAGCGCGCTGCCGTCAAGGAAAAGATGACGCGAATCCGTGCCGGCGATTTCGACGGGCTCTGATCATCGTTCGACGCTGCTGTGATGCCTGTTCCAAGATGGATACTCGCCCTGCCGCTCGTGCTCGGCCTTGCCGCCTGCACCAGCAGCGGCCCCATGCCGGGCACGCCGGAATTCGCCGCCGCCCAGGTTTCGCGCGCCTATGATTGCGGCGTGCGCGTCGATCGCGGGCGGGTGATGGCCACGCTCCCGCGCGAGGAGCGCCAGCGCTTCATGGCGGCCAATGCCGCCTTCGCGGTGAAGTCCTACAAGGCGCCGCGCTCCTGCGACGGTTATGAGCGCGCCAGCGTCCAGCGGGACGTCGCAGCGCTGGGCCGGCGCTGAATTTCGCTTGCGTCTCGCGGGCCATCGCGGTCACAAGGCGCCGATGCCATCCGCGAGCCCGATCACCGCCATCGTCGTCGCCTATGACAGTGCCGAGGTGCTGCCGGCCTGCCTGTCGGCGCTGGCGGGCGAGGGCGTTCCCGCTGTCGTCGTCGACAATGCCAGCGGTGATGCGAGCGCCGGAATAGCCCGGACGCATGGCGCGACGGTGATCGCGAATGCACGCAACGAGGGCTATGGCCGCGCCAACAACCAGGGCGTCGCCGCCAGCGCCACGCCCTATGTGCTGATCGTCAATCCCGATGTCGAAATCAGGCCGGGCGCGGTTGCGGCGCTGCTGGCCGCTGCCGAGCGCTATCCCGATGCCGGCATGCTGGCGCCGCGCATCGTCGAGCCCTCGGGTCGGGTTTTCCTGCAGCCGCGCTCGCTGCTCTCGCCTGATCATCTCAATCGCTCGGGCGCGATGGCGATCCCCGAGGGCGACGCCTGTCTGCCCTTCCTGTCGGGCGCCTGCCTGCTGATCCGCCGCGAGGTCTTCCTGTCGCTCGGCGGCTTCGACCCCGCGATCTTCCTGTTCTACGAGGATGACGATCTCTGCCGGCGCATGCGCGATGCCGGCCATGCCCTGGTGCATGTCCACGAGGCGGAAGCCCGGCACGGGCGCGGCCGCTCGAGCGCCCCGTCGCCGGGGCGCCGCTTCAAGGCGCGCTGGCATCTCGCCTGGTCGGAAGGCTATGTCGCCGGCAAATACGGTCTGCCGCGGCCAGCCTTGGTCAAGATCGTGGAAAACCTGGCGAAGTCAGCGGGTTACGGCCTGCTGCTGAAGCGCGAGAAGATGTTTGCCCATGCCGGTTCGGCCGCCGGCGCGCTGGCCTGGCGTCGCGGACGGACGGCGATCGAGCGCGAAGGTCTCGCGGCTCCGGAGGCTTTGCCGTGAGGTGGCTGCGCGGCATCAGCGTCGCCGAGGGGATGGCGGGACGCCACAATAATTTCGGCCTGCTGCGGCTGGTGCTGGCGCTGGCCGTCGTCGTGTCGCATGCCTTCAGCGTGGCGACGGGGCGCGGCGAGGACGAGCCCTGGTTCCACGCCACCGGCTTCACGCTGGGCGAGCATGCGGTCAATGGCTTCTTCGCCATCTCCGGTTTTCTGGTGACGATGAGCTTCGACCGGCGCGGCTGGCGGGACTATGTGCTGGCGCGGACATTGCGGATCGCGCCCGGCCTGATCGCGGCGACGCTGGTGGTGGCGCTCGTGCTCGGCGGCGTGATGACACGGCTCGATGTGCGGACCTATCTCGCCGATCCGCAGCTCTGGCGCTTCGTCTCGGGCACGCTGACCACCTTCAAGAGCGCGAGCTTCCTACCGGGCGTCTTCGAGGACAACCCGCTGCGTTCACCGATGGGCACGGTCTGGACGCTGAAATACGAGACGCTTTGTTATCTCGGCGTGCTGGCGGCGGGCGTCGCCGGATTGCACTTGCGGCCGAGGCTGGCGCTGGGAGCTGGCGTCTTGCTGCTGGGCGCGACCGTGCTGCGCGAGGTGTTCACACCCGACGGTCCCAAGGGCATCGAGACCGCGTTGCGCCTGCCGCTGATCTTTCTCGCGGGAGGGCTGCTTTATCTGTTCCGCGAGCGCGTGACGCTGTCTCTGCCCGCTCTCGCTTTGGCGCTGGCCGCGCTTTCGCTGCTGTCGCCGACGCCGCTCTACAAGGCCGCGCTCTATCTGGTCACGGCCTGGGGCGTCCTGGTGCTGGCGCTCGCGCCCGCCCTGACGCGCCGGCGCAGCGAACCGCCGTCCGATCTGTCCTATGGCGTCTATCTCTATGGCTGGCCGGTGCAGCAGGCGAGCCATGCGCTGTTTCCGGCGATGGGCGCCTTCGTGCTGTTCTGGCCGGCGCTGGTCGTCACGCTGGTCGTAGCGCTGTTGTCATGGCATCTCGTCGAGAAGCCGGCGCTCGCCCTCAAGCGCCGGCTGCTGCGCCGCTCCTGAGCGCGGCGATCAGCTCGTCTGTTCGATCCGACAGCAGCAGCGGCATCAGTTCCGTCACGCGCGCGTGCTGATGCTCCCACCAGCGGCTGGCGAGGAGGGCCGCGACATTGTCGTCGTCGAAGCGCAGCCGCAGCACCCTGGCCGGATTGCCGGCGACGATGGCGTAGGGCGGCACGTCGCGTGTGACCACGGCGCGCGCCGCGACCACCGCGCCGGTGCCGATGGTGACGCCCGACAGCACCATGCATTGCGAGCCCAGCCAGACGTCATGGCCGATCGCGACATCGCCGCGCGTCGCATCGCTGCCCGGGATGCCGGCCGCCGTCGGCCAGAGAGCGGGCCATTCGGGGAAGGGGTAGGTCGTTGCCCAATCGGTGCGGTGGTTGCCACCGAGCAGGATCTCGACGCCATCCGCGATCGAGCCATAGCGACCGATCGTCAGCTTCGCGCCGCTTTCGGGGAAGCGCACTTTGGGACGACCATAGGTCCAGGCGCCGACCGCGATCTGTCCGGGCCGTCGCGCGATCAGCTTCGCCAGATGCAGCCGCGTCTGGTTATAGGGGTTGAAGCGTTTGCGCAGCAGGCCGTTCGCCACCGGCGCGAGGCCCGCCCACCAGGTGACGAGCGGCCCCGGCCGCCAGCTCGCGTCTTCCGGTGGCAACGCGCCTGCCGGATCAGTCAGCGAATTCACTGGGCATCGGCCTTGAGGTTGATCTTGTCGAGGATCTCGGTCGGATCGGTGATGGTGATCACGTCGGCGAGGCCGAGCCCGCTCGCCGATTTGGCGCTGGCCTCGAGGCTCAGCGTGCCGGGCCTGGCGGCAAAGCGCGCGATCGCCGCCGTCAGCGCCTTGGCGGCGTCGGAGGGGCCGAGGATCGAGGCCAGGCCGAGGCTGGCGATCATCGCGAATTGCTGGCGCATCTCCTCGGGCTTGCGGCCGGCCTTGCGGGCTTCGTTGGCGATCAGCTTCTCGACCAGGCCGAAATTCTCCAGCTTGGCATTGAGGCCGCGCGCAGTTGCACCCAGCGCCGCGACCTGGGCGAGCGCGATGTCGCTCGAGAACAGGTCCTTGGTGACATTGCCGAGCGTGCCGGACAGATTGAGCCGCGCCAGCCCTTCGCCGCCGAAGGAGACCTGGCGGATCGCCAGTTCGTTGCGCGCCGCCTCCCAGGCGAGATCGAGCTTCGCCGAGAGATCGAGCGAGCGGATGCCCATGGCGATCAAGTCGCGGGCAGCAGGGTTGCCTGCGCCCTCGGTGATCGGGGCGACGAGCTTGTCGATGGTCAAGGCGAGGCTGGTCGGAATGCCGTTGAGCTGTTCGCCCGCCTTCAATTCGAAGGTGCCGAGCCCGATCTTGATCGGCTGCCCGCCGGGCAACATGGGCGGTGCGTCGACCGACAGTCCGGCCAGCCGGATCGTGCCGATCGTGGGGATGTATTTGCGCCAGTCGAGCGTGTCGCCATCCGTCTCGGGCTTCACGAGGTCTTCCTGAAGCGCCTTGATCATCGTCGCGAAGGAGAAGCCGGAATAGCTGATCGATTCGATCAGCCCCTTGGCCCCGCCGCCAGCAAATTGCAGACCCTCGACGGCGAAGCCGGATTTGGCCGGCGTATCCTCGCCATAGGCGATGCGGGCGATCTTCACCTCGACCGGGTCGGCCTTGGCGCCCGGTTTGCCGTCGGGCTTCGGGGCGACGACGTTGACGACGATGTCGCGCAGCTCGCCGCTGCCATTGTCGATCTGATCGTAGAGCGCGAGCATGGACAGGCCCAGGCGCTTCTCCGCCGCGCGCTTGGCGGGATCGGTCTTGCCGGGATCAGCCTTGCCGGCGGCGGCGTTGACCTCCTCCGACATCGCCATGACGCGGTTGAGGACCTCGCCCATCGGCTCCGCGCCGACACGGGCGCCGAAATCGCGGCCGACCATCTTGCCCAGGCTGAAACGGCCGGCGGGTCCCATGTCGACGCTGTAGCCGTCCTGCTCGATCCGGCGGACGAGCGGTCGGACCGGTTCGTTCACGCCAGGCTGGGCACGCTCGGTGATGACGCGCGCGGTCTGCCGGATGTCGAAGCCTTCGAAGCCCATGCGCTTCAACGTGCCGGTCATCTTGCCCGTGGACGGGCTTTCGCCTGCCAGCACGCCGCCCGACGATTCGCCGCGCGCGATCTTTCCGTCGCGAAGCTCGGACAAGCGGATGTCGCGATAGGTCGTGACCTGCTTCTGCGGGCCGAAGCTGTGCACGAAGACGAGCTCGGGAGCCGTGATCTCCGCCGCGTTCAACCGGTCGATGCGAGCGATCGCCGTCTCGCCGGATTTCGTGTCGAGCAGCGTGGCGAAGGCCTCGCGCTCCAGCGTCGAACCCTTGATCAGGAGCTTGGGCGCGGTGATCACCATCGCGCCGAAATCGAAGCGGACATTGTCGAGCTGGAAGTCGGCGGCTGCGACCGGGCGGGTCAGTACAATCGCGACGAAGAGGGTGGCGCCCGCATGCAAAGCGAAGCGGCGATAATGCGGAACTGTCATTGCGATCTCCTGATCCTTGGTGGCGACCCTGCCGCAACCCGATGCCGAAAGAAAGGCGACACCCCTCGACATGCTGACGAAATGCTTGACCGGCAGCCCGGCTTGGCCGGTATCTGTCGCAGATTCGCCACCACCGGCATCATAGGATCGCAGGACGCAACGCCATGGAGCTGAACGTGAGGCAGGCCAAGACCCCTTTCATCGCGGCCGGCGTCGCCGCCATCGGCATGCTGGTCGGCGCGTTCCTGATTCCGGCCGCTGCGATCTCGCAGCCGCTGCGCCTGGGGCAGGCCGCGCCTGCGGGGCAGGCGGCCTCGGCGCTGGAAACACTGTCGATCGTCAGCGGCGACAAGCGCCACGCCTTCCAGGTCGAGGTGATGCGGACCGGCGAGCAGCGCGCAAAAGGCCTGATGCATCGCCGCTACATGCCTGCTGATCGCGGCATGCTGTTTGATTTCAACCGCGTGGAACCGGTGGCGATGTGGATGGAGAACACCTTCATCCCGCTCGACATGCTGTTCATCCGGGCCGACGGCACGGTCGCGCGCATCGCCGAGAACACCGAGCCCCTGTCGCAGCGCACGATTCCCTCGGGCGAGCCGGTGCTGTCGGTGCTGGAGATCAATGGCGGCGTGAGCAGGACGCTGGGCCTCAAGCCGGGCGACCGCGTCGAGCACCCGCTGTTCAAGCGTTGAGCGAGCGGCGGGCTTTCGCTTGCGGCACAGGCGCGTGACGTGATAGCCAACCGCGACGCATGGAACGGCCAGTCGGGGTATAGCGCAGCCCGGTAGCGCATCTGCTTTGGGAGCAGAGGGTCCCAGGTTCGAATCCTGGTGCCCCGACCATTCCGAGCGTTTCACGAGGTCCGCGGCAGCGCGGGTCACGCGGATGTTACGAGACCGTCTTGCGGATCAGGTGATCCGGACCAGCAGGTGAGGGCCGAGCGAGAGCCATGACCGCACGCATTTACCGCCCCGCCCGTACGGCAATGCAGTCCGGCACCGCCAAGACCGAGCGCTGGTTGCTCGAATACGAGCCCGAGCAACCGCGCCAGATCGAGCCGCTGATGGGCTGGACCTCGTCGGGCGACATGAAGAGCCAGCTCAAGCTCTGGTTCGACAATGAGGCCGAAGCCGTCGCCTATGCCACGCGCAACGGCATTCCCTATCGCGTCGAGCAGCCCAACGAAGCGTCGCGCCGCACGATTGCCTATTCCGACAATTTCAAGTTCTCGCGTCTGGGACAGTGGACGCATTGAGCGACTGACCGCGGAGGTCTTCGCCTCCGCTCTCGGGCCCGTAGCTCAGATGGATAGAGCAGCAGCCTTCTAAGCTGCTGGTCGCTGGTTCGAATCCAGCCGGGCTCGCCATTCTTTTCATTGAGGAGTCTCCGTTCCGGAGGCTTTTCATTCTGACACGCATGCATCTTTAAGTTTGCGCCGCAGCCATCGCCTCGCCGAGACGGGCGAGCGCCCAGTCGAGTTCGGCGTCGCTGATCGTCAGCGGTGGCGAAAAGCCGAAGCTCGAGAGATCCTTTGCTGTCGTCGACAAGCCATGATCGCGCAGAAGGTCGACGATCGCGGCGATCGGCTGTCGTGCTTCGCCGACGCGGTCCGGGTCGAGGCCGATCGCCAGCAGCAGGCCCTTGCCACGGACCTGGTCGATCAACGGTATGCGCTGGCGCATCCGGGCCAGCCGCGAACGGATCTCGCCTTCGAGCCACGCGGCGCGTTCGATCAGCCCGTCGCGCTCGATGATCGCGATCGTGGTCAGCGCCGCCCGGGTCGTCACCGGGTTCTTCTCATGGGTGTAGTGGCCCAACGAAAGCTCCGGAGCGACGTTGAGCCGCGCATCGGCGATCACGGCGGCGATCGGCAGGATTCCGCCGCCGAGCGCCTTGCCCAGCACCACCGCGTCGGGCGCCGCGCCGACATGCTCGAAGGCGAAGAAGCGCCCGGTCTTGCCGAGGCCCGTGGGAATTTCGTCGAAGATCAGCAGGACGCCATGCTCGTCGCAGAGCTGCCGGATCGCGGGCCAGAGCCAGGGCGGGGGCACATGGCAGTTGGAACGGATCGGCTCGGCCACCAGCGCCCCGATCCATGATGACGCCTCAAGCGCGCGCTTCACCCCCTCGACCATGCGCGCTGCCCCGTCGTCAGGATGCCAGTAGGGCGTGACATGGTGGCGACCGGGCAGGAACGGGCCCAGCCTCGGGTCGGGCGCGGCGCGCGACAGGCCAAACGCGCCAAAGCCATGCCCGTGATAGGAGCCTTCGACCGAGATCGTCTCGTGCTTTCCGGTCGCCACGCGAGCGAGTTTCAGTGCGATCTCGATCGCATCCGAGCCGCCGGTGGCAAACAGCACCCTGGCCGGCGGCCCCGGCCACTTCGACAGAAGCTTTTCCGCCAGCGCTACCGCGGGCTCGTTGGTGAAGCGCCGTGGCGAGAACGGCAGCGTGTCGAGCTGATCCTTCAGCGCGGCGATCAGGTCGGGATGGGCGTAGCCGATATGGTGGGCGGTATTGCCGTGCAGGTCGAGCAGGCGACGGCCTGCGTCGTCCGCCAACCAGACGCCATCGACGCCATGCAGGGCCGAGACGCAGGGGCTGGACCCGTTCTGATGGAAGAAGACAGCGGCATCGCGCGCGACCAGATCCCCGCTCATTGCGCATGGCCTCCCGTTGCCGGCCGCAAGCCCGCATCCGGGGTGATCGCGACGGGCTTCGCAGACGGCCGCCCGCCGCGACGTTCATGCCGGCGCTCGACCAGCCAGACGAGCGACATCGCCGCGAGTGCCAGGGCCAGAAGCGCGACGCTCTTGGCCCCTGCCTGCCCGAAATCCCCCGAGACCGCATGGTTGAAGATCGCCACCGATGCGAGCTTGTGATGGCCCGAGATCAGGAAGATCATCGATGAGAAAGCGGTCAGCGCATCGATGAAGACATAGAGCGTGCCGAGCAGCAGAGCGGGCCGCAGCATCGGCAGGGTGACGCGCCAGAAGCGCGAGACCAGCCCCGCGCCAAGGCTCTCCGCCGCCTCGTCGACCGCGGGATCGAGCCGCTGCAGGGCGGCGCGCGCCGCCAGGAAGCCGACGAACAGGTTCGAGAACAGCACGTTGATGACGAGGATCGCCGAGGTGCCGGTCAGCGACAGGCTCTTGAAGCCCAGCGGCGTGTTGAAGGCGATGATGTAGCCGACGCCGAAGATGATGCCGGGCAAGATCGCCGGGATGAGGGCCAGGCTCGCGATCACGCTCGCGCCCGGCGGGCGAAGCCTCTCGACGACATAGGCGATGACGATGCCGAGCAGGCCGCCGAGCGGCGCCGCGATCGCCGCGATCCTGAAGCTGTCCCAGACCAGCCCGAGCCCGCGCTCGGAACTGCCATAGCCCGAGCCCGACAGCCCGGCATCGACGCCCTCGCTCGTGAAATGGCCCAGCGTGAGCCGCCAATCGACGCCCCAGATGCGGGTGACGGCGCCAAGCGCCATCGTCACGTAGATCGTCGCGATCAGCAGGCCGACCGCGCAAGCCGCGACCGTCAGCGAGAACCGCCAGCTCGCCGGCATCGGCAGTTCGGAGCGGCCACCTGCGTCGCTGACGGCATAGCCCTTGCGCCGGCCGAACCATTCCAGCCCGGCATAGAGCAGAAGCGGCGGGACGAGCAGCCAGACGCAGAGCGCCGCCGCCAGCGGCGTGTTGCGATAGGCCAGGATCTGGTCGTAGACGACGCCGGCCAGGACCGGCATGTCGCCACCAAGGAGGGCGGGATTGCCGAAATCGGTCAGACTCAGGATGAAGACCAGCACGGCCGCGCGCTTGATCGCCGGCCAGGCAAGCGGCAGCGTCACCTGAGTGAAGATGCGGCGATGGCCCGCGCCGAGATTGGCCGCCGCCTCGTCGAGCCGGCCGTTGGGCTTGCGCAGCACATTGTCGAACACGATCAGCGCGGCCGGCAGGCACGACACGCTCTGCGCCAGCACCACGCCGAAGAGCCCGTAGAGATTGGTCCTGTCGGCGTCGATCACGCCGAGTTGCTGGTCGAGCAGCGAGAAGGTCACCAGCCCGCGCCGCCCGAACAGCATCAGCGTCGTCGTCGCCACCAGCACCGGCGGCGCGACCAGCGGCAGGAGCAGGAGCGAGCGCGTCAGGTTCGGCCAGGGAACGGCGCCGGCGTTGACGCCATAGGCCAGCGCCAGCGCCAGCGAGACGGTCGACAGCACGGTCAGGCCGCCCAGCATCAGGCTGTTGAGCGCGGCCAGCCGCAGATAGCGTTCCTGCATGATCGCGAGATAGTGGTCGATGCCGAAACGGCTCTCCGTGCCGCTTCGCAGGCGGTCGAATTTGTCGGGACCGATCGCCTCGCGTACCTTGAAGGCGAGCGCGACGCGCTTGTGCAGCATGATGTGCGCCGTGGGATAGATCGCGGCGATGGCCGAGCGCCTGTCGGCGCCCACGGCCCGCAGGGCCGTCTCCATGTCGCGCGCCTGCTGCGAATAGGGTGCCTGCCGGTCCCAGGCGACGGGCTCGCCTGCGAGCGCGAAGGCGGCTGCGGTCGCTTCGACGCGCTCCTTCTCGGTGGCGGCGGCCAACCAGCCGCGAACAGAGCCCTCGTGCTCGTTTTCGGGAAGCAGAGCCAGCGCCTCCATCGTCACCGCCTGCAGGCGCGGCAGCGGCATTGGCCCCCTGATGACGACGCTCTCGACGAGGACGGAACCGACCGGATAGGCGATGAAGATGCCGAGCAGCGCCGCCACGACGATGGTGACGACGAGACCGGGCAGGCTCAGCGGCGGCGACTTCACGCGGCTGCTCTTGCGGCGACCGGCATGGCGCTCTCATCCGCCTCCCTGAGCGGAACAGCATGGCGGGCATCGGGCAGGATCGCGACCGCCCGGCCGACCGGCAGCGTCGCCTCTGGCGCGAGAGAGGGCAGATCGACGATGACCGTCTCGCCCGAGGCAAGGCGCAGATGCTGGCGCATGACCGCGCCCATGAAGGTCGAGGCGATGATCGTCGCTGCGAGCCCGCGCTTCGCACCGGCGTCGATCGCGAGATGCTCGGGCCGGTAGAGCACGGTGGCGCGCCGGCCGACCTCAATGGTCGCCGGCCAGTCGACCGGCCAGAGCGCGCCGCCGGTGTCGACGCCGCCAGCCACGACGCGGCCCTCGATCAGGTTCGACGAACCGACGAACTGCGCCACGAAGCGCGACGCCGGGCGATGATAGATCTCGGATGGCGTGCCGATCTGCTCGATCCTGCCGGCGCGCATCACCGCGACCCGGTCCGACAGCGCCATCGCCTCGTCCTGGTCGTGGGTGACGTAGAGCGTCGTCAGGCCGAGCCGGCGCACGAGGTCGCGCAGTTCCTGCCTGAGCTTGCCGCGGATGCGGGCATCGAGCGCCGACATCGGCTCGTCGAGCAGCAGCGCCTCAGGCTCGCTGGCGAGGGCCCGCGCCAGCGCGACGCGCTGCTGCTGCCCGCCCGACAGTTCGCCCGGATAGCGCTGGAGCAGATGCCCGAGTTCGACCATCGCCGCGAGATCTGCGACGCGGGCGCGGGTTTCACTGCGCGACTTGCCGTTCAGCGACAGCGCAAAGCCGATATTCTCCGCGACGGTCTTGGTCGGGAACAGCGCATAGGACTGGAAGACGAAACCGAGCCGGCGCTTTGACGGACCGAGATCGGTGATGTCCTGCCCGGAGCGCCGGACCCGGCCGGCGTCGGGCCTCGCGAAGCCGGCGATGATCCGAAGCAGCGTGGTCTTGCCGCAACCGGAGTCGCCGAGGAGCGTGACGAACTCGCCGCGCCGCAAGGAGAGTGAGATGCCGTCGACCGCGACCGCGTCGCCATAGGCCTTGCTGACGGACTCGACGGCGAGATGGGGCCGCCCGCCTTCCGCAAGCGGCACCATCGACACCGTGTTGGTCGTATCAGTCACTGCTTCAGGATCCGGCTGGCAAAGGCCTTCCGGAATTCGGGCACATCGACCGGGCGGCGCATCTTCCAGAGCGTGATCTGGCTGAGATCGACCAGGCCATGGCCGGGAACCGCAGTAGCCCCGACGACTTTGCCGAGCACCTTGGCCGCGTCGTCGCTCGCCATGAAATCGAGGAAGATCTTGCCTTCCTTCGGGTTCGGCCCGCCCGCGACGAGCCCGCCGCCCTCGGTGATGTTGGGCGTGATGCGCCCGAACACGATCTCGACCGGCCTGCCGGCTGATTTGAGCTTGTAGCAGGTCGTGTCGAAGGACAATCCGATGGCGATCTCGCCGACCGAGGCGAGCTCCGCCCCGCCCGAGCCGCCATCGGCGTACTGATAGACGTTCTCGTTGAGGTTCTCGACGAAGGGCCAGCCGAAGGCATCGATGAAGGTGGTCAGAATGGCGCCGCCGGTGCCCGACTTCAAAGGCGAGGGCAACGAAATTTCCTTGGCGTAGACCGGCTTGATCAGGTCTTCCCAGGTGGTGGGCATGGGGAGCTTCTTCTGCGCCAGCCGGTCCTTGTTGACGACCATGCACATCGTCGTGGCGAAATGCTTGGTGTAGAAGCCGTCCGGCTCGCGGAAGTCGGCGGCGATCTTGGAGGCCTTGGGCGCATAGGGCTCGAACACGCCGGCCTGCTTCAACTGCTCCAGCGCATCGTTGTTGACGAGATAGACGACATCCGCCTGCGGATTGGCTTTTTCGGCGATGGCGCGCTCGGTAATCGGCCCGGTCGAGCCCGACACGAACTTGACGGAGATTTCGGGGTGCTTCGCCTTGAACGCGGTGACGAGGGCGGAGTTGACGCTGTCGGAGGCGTTGTAGATGACGACCTCAGCCGCCTGAGCCAGCCCCCCTGACATTGTCATGGCAAGGGCCACGGCAAGGCCGAGGAAACGCGGTGTCGAATTAGCCATGACCTGCTCCAGACGCATGGGGACGCCGGTTTCAGCCGGCAGTCATATAAGTTATGCTTAAGTCTGTGACGGTGATGTGAAGTCATACTTATTCGTTGCGAATCGGGACATGCCGTGAATTTCGCTCAGCTCCGCGCTTTCCATGCCATCGCCACCCATGGTGGCTTCTCGGCTGCCGCCAAGGCGCTCGGCGTCAGTCAGCCCGCCATCACGCAGCATGTGAAGGCGCTGGAGGAGGCGATCGGCGCGCGCCTCTTCCTGCGCATCGGCACGGGCGTCGAACTGACCCGTGATGGCCGGGATCTGCTGCCCAAGGTCCGCGAGGCCGTCCTGACACTGGACGACATCGGCTCGCGGATGGAAAACGGTCGCGCCTTGCGCGCTGGCCACTTGGCGCTCGGTCTGTGCGCGCCGTTTCTCGCGATGCCGATCCTGCAGCGGTTCTCGGCGCTTCATCCGGGCCTGCGCCTCGATGTCCGTTTCGACAATTCCAGCCGCCTGCTCGGCCTCCTCGCCGGACACCGGATCGATGTGGTGATCGTCACGCTGACCGGGCCTGAGGACGGCTTCATCTGCGAAAAGCTGGTCGATCAGCGCATCGAAATCCTCGTCCCGGCCGGGCATCCTTGGTGGGATCGCGCGAGTCTGAAGCCATCCGACCTCGCAGGCGAGCGCATTATTCTGCGGGAGGAGGGCTCGATGACGCGCCATCTCTTTGAGCGTGGGCTGACGGCGCGGGGCGTCACGATCACGCCAGCTCTCGTCCTCGGCAGCCGCGAGGCGGTCAAGGAGGCGGTCGCCGCCGGTCTCGGGCTCGGGATCGTGCTCTGCCGCGAGCTGGGAACCGACCCGCGGCTGCGCGGCGTGCCCGTCGACGATGCGGCGATGGCGGCCGGCGAATATCTCGTCACGCTGCCCGATCTGCGGGCGAGGGGAGCGGTGGGGGCGTTCTTCGAGGTGGCGCGGCAGGCGTTCGACTAGAGAATTTTCCGATCCGGCTGGGTCGTTCAGGCACAGGAAGCCGGCTTCAGTCATGTTTGCGTGCTGGCCGACATCGAGACCAGGCTCGCCCAGGAACAGCTTGGTTTTACTCCGTCCCGCTGGTCTGGAACCCCAACGCCGTTGGCACTGAAACGGCCCGTTACAAAAAAGTAGCCATCGGTAACCTCTGCGGCGTCGCTCAGCGCATCCGAACATGACGGCGCGCCGAGCTTGGCTTCAGCGGGTATGGGCGGGCCTCGTCAGCGCAGGGTCGGGTCAAGCCGGTCGCGCAGCCAGTCGCCGACAAGGCTGACCGCGAGCGTGGTCAGGACGATCGTGCAGGCCGGCGCCAGCATGATCCAGGGCGCGCGGGTGAGATATTCGCGACCATAGCCGACCATGTTGCCGAGCGACGTCATCGGCGGCTGAACGCCGAGCCCGAGGAAGGACAAGCCGCTTTCGAGCAGGATCACCTCCGGGAAGGTCAGCGTCATCGAGACGATCAGGGTCGAGGCGATGTTGGGCAGGATATGCTTGAGATAGACGCGCGCGGGCGAAGCCCCGATCTGGCGCACCGCACCGGCATAGCCTTGCGCTCCGGCCGAAATCGCCAACCCCCGCGAGATGCGGGCATAGCGCTCCCAGCCATAGAGGCCCATCAGGCCGATGAAGAGCGGCAGGGCATTGCCGAAGAAGGCGAGCACCGACAGCGCCAGGATCAGGAATGGCATCGCCGCCTGGAAATCGGCCAGCATCAACACGAACTGCTCGACCAGCCCGCGGAAATGCGCGGCGAGGAAGCCCATCAGCGTGCCCAGCACGGCCGAGATGATCGTCGCGCCGAACGCGACCAGCAGCGAGATCCGTACCGAGACGATCAGTCGCGACAGCACATCGCGGCCGAGTTCGTCCGTGCCAAGCCAATGCAAGGGATGGAAAGGGAGGGCGAGCCGGTTCTTCAGGTCGTAGGCCGTGAAGCGATAGGGCGTGATCCAATCGGCTGCGAGTGCGACGACAATGATGAAGGCGATCCAGATCAGGCCGAACCAGACCAGCAACGGGACAGGCTTCTTCGCCTGCGGCTTTTCGACGTTCATGGCTGGAAGGCCGACTGCTGTGACGATATCGGCCATCTCAATGCGCTCCCGCTTTGGCGCCGCTGCGCAGGCGCGGGTCGAGCACGCCATAGAGCAGATCGACGATCAGGTTGGCGCTGACCATGGTGATCGCGACCAGCAGCAGGATGCATTGCACGACGGCGAGGTCGCGGTTCGAGACGGCGACCACGAGCAGCCGCCCGACGCCGGGCCAGGAGAACACGCTTTCGACGACGACCGCGCCCGCGATCAGGCTGCCGACCATGAAGCCGACGACGGTAACAGTCGGGACGGCGGCGTTTGGCAGCGCGTGGTTGCGCACGACGCTTGCCCAGGGCACGCCCTTGGCGCTGGCGGTGCGGATGTAGGACTGTCCGAGCACTTCGAGCATCGCGCTGCGGGTGAAGCGCGCCAGCACGGCAGCTCCGCCGATGCCCAAGGTGAACACCGGCAGGATGGCATGGCGCCAGCTTTCCTGCCCGCCCGATGGCAGCCAGCCGAGCTGGACCGAGAAGACCAGCACCAGCACGAGCCCAAGCACGAAGCTGGGAACCGTGAAACCAGCGACCGCCGTGACCATGACGACGCGGTCCATCAGGCTGTCGCGATGCAGCGCGGCATAGACGCCGGCCGGGATGCCGATGCCGAGCTTGAGAGCCAGGGCCGGCAGCGTCAGCGCCAGCGTCGCCGGGATGCGTTCCAGCACGAGTTGCATTGCCGGGCGCCCGTCGCGCATCGACAGGCCGAGCTCGCCTTGGCCGATCGCCGAGAAATAACGCAGATATTGCAGCCAGATCGGATCATCGAGACCCCAAGCCTTGCGGAAAGCAGCGATGGCTTCGGGAGGTGCATCGACGCTCATGATGATCAGCGCAGGATCGCCCGACATCCGCAGAACGATGAAGGCGAAGGTCACGACCAACGCCACCGTTAGCGCCGCGCGGCAGAGCCTGATGAAGAAGAAGCGCAGCATCAGCTTGCAGCCTTGAGGAAGTTGGCCTGATCATGGGCGACATGGCAGGCGGCCAGGCGCCCATCCGGCAGTGGCATCAGGGCAGGGCTCTCGATCTTGCAGCGCGCGCGGACAGCATGGCAGCGCGGGTGGAAGGCGCAGCCAGAGGGGCGCGCCGCCGGGTTGGGCGGATCGCCCTGCAGCACGATGCGCGGGCGGGCCCGGCGGCCGGGCACCGGCGATGCCGAGACCAGCGCCTCGGTGTAGGGGTGGGCCGGATTGGCGAGCAGCAGGTCGGCGTCGCCCTCCTCGACGATACGGCCGAGATACATCACTGCGACGCGATGGCTGACCTGGCGGATCACCTTGAGGTCATGGCTGATGAACAGCATGCCCAGCCCGAGATCCTGCTGGATGTCGACCAGCAGGTTGACCACCTGCGCCTGGATCGAGACGTCGAGCGCCGAGACCGGCTCGTCGCAGACCAGCAGGTCGGGCTTCGTGGCCAAGGCGCGGGCGATCACGACGCGCTGGCGCTGGCCGCCCGACAGCTCATGCGGATAGCGTCGACCTTGGACGGCGCGCAGGCCGACGGACTGGAGCAAAGCGAGCGCCATATCGTCTCGCTGCTTGGCCTCGCCGAGCCCGTGGACGTCATAGGGCTCGCGCACCTGCTCCAGAATGGAGAGACGGCGGTCGAGCGCGCCCAGCGGATCCTGATAGATCATTTGCATGCGCGCGCGCATCTGCCGCCAGGCAAGCGTGTTGGCCGGCGGAATCGGCGCTCCCTTGAAAAGGACATCGCCGTCATCGGGCGGCTCCAGTCCCAAAGCGAGCCGGCCCGTGGTCGATTTGCCCGAACCGGATTCGCCGACAAGGCCCAGAGTCTTGCCCTGCTCCACCATCAGCGAAACGCCATCGACCGCGCGAACATCGACCGACCGGCCGAACAGGCCCTGTCGCATGGGGTAGCGCCGCGCGACGCCGCGCGCCTGAAGCAGAGGGACGGTCTTCATGCGTAGACGGGCTCCGGCTGGCGCTGCAGCTGGCCGAGAGGTGGCGTCATGATGCAGGCGGCGCGACGGTCGGGCGCCTTGAGGTCGAGCGGCGGCAGGCGCATCTCGCAGGCGTCGATCCGGCGCGGGCAGCGCGGTGCGAATGAGCAGCCGGGCGGCAGGTTCCAGGGTTCGGGGATAGTGCCCTCGACCGGTTGCAGCCGGCGACGGACGCCATCCAGCGGTGGCAACGCTGCCAGCAGACCTTGCGTGTAAGGATGCAGTGGCTGCGAAAACAGCGGCTCGGACGCTGCCGTCTCGATGATGCGCCCCGCATACATCACGCAGACGCGGTCGCAGGTTTCGGAGATGACGCCGAGGTCATGGCTGATGAGCACCAGCGCCATGTTGGTCTCGCGCCTGATCAGCGTCAGGAGTTCGAGAATCTGCGCCTGGATGGTGGCATCGAGCGCTGTCGTCGGCTCGTCGGCGATCAGGATGTCGGGCTTGCCGGCGAGCGCCATCGCGATCATCACGCGTTGGTTCTGGCCGCCGGACAGCTCATGGGGGAAGGCGTCGAGCCGGCGCGCGGCATCGGGAATCCCGACGAGGTCGAAGAGCCGCTTCGTCTCGGCCCGGATCGCCTTGCCGGAGAGCCCCCCATGCAGCGCCAGCGCCTCGCCGATTTGCTTGCCGAGCTTGATCACGGGGTTCAGCGCGCTGGCCGGATCCTGGAAGATCATGGCGATGCGCCCGCCGCGCACGCTGTCCAGCGTCGCGGGCGCGGCGCCGATCAGTTCACGGCCCTCCAGCATGACGCTGCCGGTGATATGGGCCTTTTTCGGCAGCAGGCTCAGCGCGGCGAGCCAGGTCACCGACTTGCCGCAGCCGGACTCGCCGACGAGCCCGACGGCCTCGCCGCGATTGACGGTGAGGTCGATGCCATGGAGCACCGTGACGCCGTCGAAGGAGACCGCGAGGTCGCGGATGGCGACGAGCGGGCCTTGCTCAGCCTTCCGGTGGGACACGGTCATGGGAACCTCGTCGAAGGGCTTGAAAAAAGGGAAGCGGCGCGACCCATGGGGCCGCGCCGTCGATGAACTTGGTCTCAGCTCCGGCCACCCCAGTTCCCGGCGCGGAAGTCCATGGCGAAGGCCGGCGAGGCCTTCCATGCCAGCGCCTTCGGCTTGGCGGTGAAGGTCGCGTTCTGGTGCAGCACTGTGTAGGCGGGGTCCTCGCGCTCGGCGATTTCCAGCATGCGACGGAAAGCGGCCTTCCGGCGGGCGCGGTCCGTCGAGGTTTCCAGCTCGACGGAGAGCATGTTCAGCTCGGCATTGGTCCATTCGCCGACCTGCTGTTGCTGACCGTTGGGACCGTGCTGGCTGACGAGCGACGAGACCGGATCGTTGAAGGGAGCCGAGTTCGACCAGTCGCGCACCGCCCGCGTCGGGGTCCGCTCGAGTATCTGCTGCCAGTTTTCCTTGACCTGGATCTCGACGTTGAGCCCGGCCTCCTTCCACATCTCGACCAGGATCTGCGCGGTGGCGGTCTGGTTGGTGTAGTAGTTGTTGAGCAGCCGGTAGGGGATCGGATCACCCTTGTAGCCAGACTGCCTGACCAGATCCTTGGCGACCTTGAGGTCGAAGGCCGGCACCGACCAGTCGGAGATGAACATATCGCCGTAATAGGGCCACTGCAGGCCCTTCGGGACCGAGGTCCGGCCGGCCCAGAGCGAGTCGACGATCGCCTGGCGGTCGATCGAGTGCGTCATCGCGCGGCGCACCAGCGGGTTGGCGAGTTGCGGATGGCCCTTGTCGAACACCGTCAGGCGGTGGTTCAGGATCGTGCCGCCCTGCACCTCGAAGGCGGGGTTCTTCTCGATCTGCGCGATCTGGTCGGGCGGGATGTCGCAGGCGAACTGATACTGGCCCGAGAGCAACCCGTTGATGCGTGAGGACGTCTCCGGCACCTCGACGAAGCGAACCGACTTCAGCGGCGGCCGTCCGCCCCAGTATTCGTCATGGGCTTCCAGCAGCAGCGACACGTCGGGGCGGTATTCCGCGACGCGATAGGGGCCGGTGGTGACCGGCCTGGAGGCCCAGTCGCTATAGGTCTTGGCTTCCTCGAAGGCGCGGCGGTTCATGATCTCGCTGCCGAAACGCGAGATGCGGCCTTCGAGCGTGACGTCGGGCGTGCCGTTGACGAAACGGACAGTGTACTTGTCGACGACCTCGATGCCGAGCAGCGCAGGCCAGGCGCGGCGCGCCACGGCCGGGACCTCGGCAGGCAGTTCCTTGGAGGCGCGACCGCCGCCGACGGAGAAGTCGGCCGAGATCGTCTTGCCCGCGCTCGGCTTGGTGTCGCCGAACATGCGCTCCTTGCCGAAGGAAAAGACGACGTCCTCGGCCGTCATTTCGTCGCCGTTGTGGAACTTGACGCCCTGGCGAAGCTTCAGCTCGACGGTCTTGTCGTCGATGCGCTTCCACTCTGTCGCGAGACCGGGCACCGGCTCGAGATTGCCGGTCCAGTTCTTGCCGATCAGACCTTCCCAGATCGAGGAGAAGAAAATCCGCTCGCCGACATTAGACTGCTCGCGCAGCACGTCGAGCAGGTTCGTGTTCGAGATTTTCTGCACCGCGACGGTGATCGCCGGCCGGTTGTCGGCCTGCGCGATGGCAAAGCGCGAGGGCAGGATGAGGGCGGAACCGCCGAGCGCTATTGCGCCGCGACGCGTGAGGGAACGGACCATGATGGCTCTCCTGTTTCGGTCGTGTCGGGATGGCGCTCCTCGAGCCCGCGCGGGCTCGAGCGGAAATGGGTCAGCGTCCGGTCGGCATGGATCAGCCGCCAGGACAAAGCCTTCTGGGCGTAGTCGCGCACCAGGGCCGCATAGGCTGGGTCATCAGCCAGATTGACGAACTGGTTGGGGTCGCGCGCCAGGTCGAAGAACAGCGGCGGCAGGGCGGCGAAATGGACGTATTTGTAGTTTTCGTCCTGCACGACGCAGAGGCTGGACTCGTCCATGCCGAGCCCGAGCACCTTCTCCGGCTCGGAATAGTGCACGTCGCGGAAGTCATATTCGTAGTGAAGTTCGGTGCGCCAGTCGGGCGGGCGAACCCCTTGCGTGAAGGGCATCACCGAGCGGCCGTCGCAGGCGCGCGGCGCCTCGCCGCCGAGCCAGTCGAGGATCGTCGGCATCACGTCGACGCTCTCGGTGAAAGCCGCCTCGATCGCGCCGCGCCGGTCTTGCGCGCCGCGCGGATCCTTGACGACGAGGGGGATGCGGAAGCTCTCGTCGTGGAAGCCGATCTTGCCGAGCAGGTGATGGTCGCCGAGCTGTTCGCCATGATCGCTGGTGAAGACGACGAGCGTGTCGTCCCACTGTCCGGTCTCGTCGAGATAGGAAAAGACCTGGCCGAGGCAGTCGTCGATCTCGCTGATCAGGCCGCAATAGGTCGCGCGCATCTGGCGGATCTCGGCTTCGTCCAGCGTCGCGCCGGAGCCTTCCGCGCCATGGAAGAACGAACCCCGACCAATGGCATCGACATAGTATTTGACCAGCGGGTGCTGCGCGCCCTCGGCTTCGGGCGATGGCGCCCGGATCGGCGCGGGCATGTCCTGCGCCTGGTACATCTCGTGATAGGGCGCCGGCGCGACGAAGGGCGGGTGCGGCCGGTAGTAACCGAGATGCAGGAAGAACGGCTTTCCGGCGCGGCCCTTGAGATAGGTCAGCGCGCGCTCGGTGAAGAACGACGAGTCCGAGAGCTCTTTGGGGATGCGCGAGGGCCGCTCGGTGGCGCCAGGCACGCTGTCCTCGCCCTCAGGCAGCCAGATGTCCTCACGGTTCTCAGGAAGTTCGAAGCCGTTCTGCGCCACCCAGCCAAAATAGCCGTCCATGTTCGGCTCGAAGGCGCCCACCGAACGGAAGCCATCCATCAGGTCCCCAAGCACGAGGAAGCGTGGGTCGTTCTTCGAGGTCGTGCGCGGGTCCGGCGTCGTCGTGGTGTAGCCGATCAGGGCGGGGTCATAGCCGATCTCGCGCAGCGCCTTGCCGAGGTTGAAATGGCGCTGGTCGAGCGGCACCGTGTTCTGCACCGCGCGATGGTTCATCAAATAGAGCCCGGTCAGCAGGCTGGTCCGGGCCGGGCCGCAGGGCACGCAGGCCGTGACATGGTTGGCGAAGGTGACGCCCTCGGCGCAAAGCCGATCGAGATTAGGCGTCTTCAGGAAGGGAGCCTGGCCCTTCGCCCGCAATAGATGCGGCACGAAATCCGCGCGCCACTGATCGACGACAATAAGCAGAACGTTGCGACGCATCATGCGTGACCTCTCTTGGATCGGGGCTGCGTAGGAGCCGTGGATGACGCGCCGATGACTGACGCAACGGCGGCCGGGCGCGTCATGCCGTCGAGCGTTCGGCGTTATTCGGCTGCCAAGGCCAGGCGGCGTTGGCGTAGCTCGGGATGCTCATGGAAGGGCTGGAGAGGCGTCATCCAGCGCCGCTGCGTCTCCGCAGCCTCGATCCGCGCCGAGAACGGATCCTTGCCGAACACCGTCCAGACGATGGTCTCGTCGAGTTCGAGGAGGCCCCAGGCGGCCGCGGGCTCCGGCATCGTGGTGAAACTCTCCGTCAGCGACTGCAGCGTCAGATGCGGAATGCCGTCGACGGTCGCCAGCGTGTTCCAGTGCACATGCCCCGACAGGCAGACCACCGGCACGGTCGCCTGGCGCAGCACGGCCCGCGCCCGCTCGGCCCCGGGATAGGTCGAGAATTCCGGATTGCGCTCGAAATAATAGTTGCCGGTCTGGGCGTGGCCGGAGACCGGGACATGGCTCATGATCGCCAGTGGCCGGTCCGCGGCTTTGACGGTGGCGGCGAGCCAGAGCAGGTCCTCCTCCCGCAGCACGAAACCGCCGGGACGATGGATTTTCGCATCCGCCGCCCAAAGCACGAGGCGCCAATCGCCGAGATCGACGACCCGGTGGCCGAGCGGCTGGCGCAGGATCGCCGCGTTTTCGGCGACGGTGAGATGGTCGCGATCATGGTTGCCGCAGAGATGGAGGCGGGGCGCGTCGATGGCCGCGAAGGCGTCCGCGACCTCCTGCTCCAGCCGAAGGTCCGTCGCATGGTCGCAGTCGGAGATGCGGTCGCCGAGATCGATGACGGCATCGGGCTTCGCTTCCGCGACGAAGCGGCGGAATTCCGACATGAGCGGCAGCGCCTGCGCGCCCATCTTGGTGAAGCTGTTCTGGCCATGATGGATATCGGCGACGAAGGCCAGGCGAAGGGCTTTGCTCATGACGGGGCTCGGAGAGGTTGAAGGGTATGGCTTGGGAAAGCCCTCCCACCGCAGGCGGGGGGAGGGCGAAGCGTTGCGTCTTCAGCGCGCGGCCAGCGTGATGCGGCCGGCGCGGAAATCGAGCACATAGGGGATGTGGCCGGGCAGCGGGCGCCAGGCGAGCGAGCGCTTCATGCCGTAGGATTCGTAGGGCTGGTACAGCGGCAGCACCGGCGGATCGTTCTTGATCGCCTGCATCAGCCCGGCATAGGCCTGCTTGCGCTCGGCGAGATCGGTCGAGAAGCGGAACTTCTCCCACAGCGCGACATAGGCGTCGTCGGCCTTGAAGCGGCCTTCCGAGGCGGAGTTGCCGGTGGGCGCCCACATGATGCCGAAGGCGCCGGCGGGATCGGGGAAATACATCGGGTTGGACCAGCCGCGCGCCATCATGGTCGGGTCCGAGCCGGTCCATTGCTCGGTGACGTTGAGCTGGGTCTTCACGCCGACGGCGCCCCACATCTCCTGGATCGCCTGGGCCGCAAGCAGGCCGTTGGTGTAGTAGGCGGACTGGATGTCGTAGCGGATCGGCATGCCATCATAGCCGGCTTCCTTGAGCAGCGCCCTGGCCTTGGCCGGATCGTATTCGAAGGTGGCGAGCTCGGGCATGTAGAGCGGGCCGAACTGCGCAAACGTATGCGAGGTCGGCACCTTCGCCTTGCCGTACCAGAGCGCCTCGTTCAGCGTCTTGCGGTCGATCGCGTAGGACAGGGCCTGGCGCAGCTTCGGGTTCGCCATCTTCGGGTTCTGCGTGTTGAAGATGACGACGTGGAAGAGCGGCGTCTGCATGCCCTCGACCTTGAGCTTGGCATCCGAGGCGATCGGATCGAGCTGGTCCGGCGGGATGTTGGTGACGAGATCGACTTCGGCGTTCTTCAGCGCGGTCAGGCGGCCCGACAGCTCCGGAATGCGTTGGACGGTGACCTTCTGGAACGGCGCCTTCTCGCCCCAGAAGCCGTCATGGCGCTCATAGACGAGGCGCTGGTTTGGTACGAATTCGCTGATCTTGTAGGGGCCGGTTCCGACGGGCTTCAGGGCAAAGGCCTCGAAGTCGGCGGGCTCGGCGACATTGGGATCGCCGGTCAGGGCCATGATGTATTTCTTGGGCACGATCATGCCCTGCTGGACGTTGAGCAGGGTTTCGAACAGCGGCTCGGGCTTCGTCGCGGTGATCAGGACCGTCTCGGCATCGACCGCCTCGACCTTGGCCATGTTGGGCAGCGTGTCGCGCTTGCGCACGGTGTAGGGCGGGAAGGTCGAGTTGATGATGCGGTCGAAGGAGAAAACCACATCTTCGGCCGTCATCGGCGCGCCGTTGTGGAAGGTCACGCCCTGCCGGATCTTCAGTTCGATCTGCGTCGGAGAGATCTGCTTCCAGCTCGTGGCGATGCCCGGCTGCCAGACGCTCTCTGCCTTGGTCGCATCTTTGCCGATCAGCGGATCGAAGGCGTTGAAATAGAACTGCGAGCCGACATTGGAGAAGTCGCGGCCCGGGTCGAGCCAGGGCGCCATGTTCTGCACGCCGACCTTGAGCTCTTGCGCGGCGGCGATCCCGCTCAGCGCGGTTGTCGCAAGCGCGGCGGCGGCGATGGTCTTCTTCAGGCTCTTGAGCATGGTGTTCAGCCCTTTCGGTTCGAGCGAAGGCGAGATTGGCGGCAAGACAAGAGGGCGTCAGCGTTCGCGCAGGCGGACGTCGAGATGGTCGCGCAGCGCGTCCCCCAGCAGCATGGCGGCGAGGCTGACGAGCACGATCAACAGCGCCGGGATCGCCACGATCCAGGGCGCGGACGCCATGTAGTCGCGGCCCTGGCCGACCATGGAGCCGAGCGTCGCGGTCGGCGGCTGCACGCCCAGTCCGAGGAAGGACAGGGCGGATTCGAGCAAGATTAGGTTTGAGAAATTCAGGCTCGCCATCACCACGATTGGCGAGACGATGTTGGGGATCATGTGGACGGTCGCGATGTGCCGGCGCGTGGCGCCGGCGGCCCGGGCGGCCTCGACGAAGGGCATCTCGCGCAGGCCCAGCACCTGAGCGCGCACCAGCCGGGCGAAATGCGCCCAGTAGGCGATGCCGAGCACGCAGACCAGGACCGTGACGTCCGTGCCCGCGAAGGCGATGACGAGGAGCGCAACGAGCGTGAAGGGCAGCGACAGCTTGATGTCGACGAGGCCCATGATCAGTGCATCGGCCCAGCCGCCGAACAGCCCTGCGACGAGCCCGAGCGAGACGCCGAGCGCCAGCCCGATCAGCGTGCCGAACAGGGCCAGCGCCAGCGTCAGTCGCAGGCCGTGCAGGCAGCGCGAGAGCAGGTCGCGGCCGAGCTGGTCGGTGCCGAACCAGTACGCCGGATTGGCGCGCTCGAAACCCAGCGGAGGACGCAGACGCGCCAGCAGCTTCTGTTGGTCGGGCTCGAACGGCGCGATGGCCGACGCCAGGACCGCGAGCACGATCAGAACCAGGGCGAGAAGAGCTGCGGCCGCCACGAGCGGTCCCAGTCCTTGCGGCCAGGTCAGGATGCGGCGCGGCGGGGCAGGGGAGGCGGGGATGCTGTTGGCGTCGATGATGTCGGTCATGATCGCTCAGGCTCCAGCCAGGCGCACGCGCGGATCGACCAGCGCATAGGCGAGATCGACCAGCAGGTTCACGACGATGACCGACGAGGCGACGATCAGGACGCCGAATTGCAGGACGGGGTAGTCGCGCCGCAGTGTCGCGCCGACGAGCAGGTCGCCAACGCCGTTCCAGGCAAACACGGTCTCGACCACGACCGCACCCGACACCAGCGTGGTGATCTGCAAGCCGAGCACGGTGATGACCGGGATCAAGGCATTGCGCAGGCCGTGGTCGAGGATGATCCTGTGCTCGGCGACACCCTTGGCGCGGGCCGTGCGCATATAGTCCTGCGAGAGGACATCGAGCATGGCGTTGCGGGTGTAGCGAACCAGCGACGCGACGAAATAGGCCGAGAGCGCGATCGTCGGCATGATGTAATGCGCCAGCGAGCCCGATCCGGCGCTGGGAAGCCAGTGCAGCGAGTATGAGAAGACGAGCAGCAGCAGGATGGCGAGCACGAAATTCGGGATCGCGTAGCCGAGGAAGGCTGCAAACATCACGCCGCCGCCGCGCGCCTGCCCGCGCCAGATCGCCGCCAGGATCCCCGCCGGCACGCCGACACCGATCGTTAGCGCGAGCGTCGCCACCATGAGCGAAGCGCTCTGCCAGAGCCGCTCGACGAAGATCGTGGCGACGGGACGACGCTCCGTCAGTCCGAGGCCGAAATCGCCCGAGAGCAGCGAGCGCCAGTAGAGCCAGTATTGTTCGATCACTGGCCGATCGAGCCCCCAATAGGCGATCATCTCGCGCCGGGAGACGGCATCGAGCCCGTCGGGCATCAGGAAGTCGATCGGATTGCCGGTCAGGCGGGTCGCGAGAAAGACGACGGAGACGATCGCCCAGAGCGTGATCGCCATCCGCAACAACCGCGCGGAGAGAAACTCGACCATGCCGCCCTCCTGCCTTGCTCTCTCGCCATCCACCGACGGCCCCCTGAGGTTGGTCGCCGTGGTCGAGGCAAAAGAGCAGCGCTTCATGACAGGACTATGAAAATAGATCAGTCTCGTATCGATTTGACACTGAGATAATCTCAGTTATGGAAACCGCATGCGTCCCGACAGCTTGTGAGATTCGCGCGATGGGCTCGTTTCAGGACATTCGCGGCTGCCTCGTCGATCTCGACGGAACCCTGGTGCGTGGCGGCGAAGCCCTGCCGGGGGCGAGCGCGTTTCTCGATGCGATGGAAGGTCGCTTCGTCGTCGTTTCCAACGATGCCGAGCATACGCCGCTGGAACTGTCGCGCGGTCTCAAACGGATGGGTATCCGCGTCGGACAGGGCCGGATCCTGCTGGCGGGGACGACGGCGCTCGACGACATCGCGCAGGCCAGGCCGCGCGCCCGCATCCTCATGCTGGCGGGCAGAAGCCTGATGGCCTACGCCCGCGACCAGGGACTCCTGCCGGTTTCGACGAGGCCCGACATCGTCTTTCTCGGCCGTGACCGGCAGTTCTCGTACGACCGCCTGATGGCGGCCGCCAATGCCGTGCGGGATGGCGCAGAACTCGTCGTCGCCAATCCCGACCTGGTGCATCCCGGGCCCGACGGTGCGGTGGTGCCGGAAACCGGTGCGCTGCTGGCCGCATTGCTCGCCTGTACGGGTCCAGTGCCGCACCGCATTGTCGGAAAGCCGGAGCCTGGTCTGTTCGAGGCAGGCCTCAGGCTGCTTGGCCTGCCCAGGCGCGCCGTCTTGATGGTTGGCGACAACCCCGCCACCGATGGCGACGGAGCGCGCCGTTTCGGCCTGCGCTATTTCGAACTGCGCAACGGCCTCTTTCCGGCTTTGAATACCTTGCCGCCGGCGCGCGAGGTCGCCGACATGCTAGCCTTTCCGGCATGACGCCGCCGAATCGCAAAACCACGCCGAGCAAGACCACGCCGAGCAAGCCTGAGCCGATCCCGGCCGAGAAGCGGAAAAGCAGCGGTGCGCCCGGTCTTGACGGCGCGCTCGATCGTTTGCAGGCCCTGCGAGCGAACCTGCCACCGACGGCAGCGCGCATCGCCGATTTCATGATCGCCCACGCTGCCGACGTGGTGCACATGTCCGTCACCGAGGTGGCCGAAAGCGCGGGCGCGAGCGAGGGCAGCGTGATTGCGCTGTGCCAGCAACTGGGTGCGCGCGGCTTCCAGCAGGTCAAGATCGCGCTGGCTCGCGATCTGGTGCAGCCCGTCCAGTTCATCCATGAAGACCTCGCGCGGACGGATGATACAGGCACGGTGATCGAGAAGATTTTCCGCAGCGACCTTCAGGCCTTGCACGACACGATGAAGGTGCTCGACACTAGGGCGATGGAGGCTGCGGTCGCGGCGATCCGGAAGGCGCGGCGCGTCGAGCTTTACGGCATCGGCAGCGCCGCGCCGATCGCCGAGGACGCCCATTATCGTCTGCTGCGCATCGGCGTCGAGGCCAAGGTGGTGGTCGATTCCCATATCCAGGCGATCAGCGCCTCGCTGACCGGACCGGACGTGGCCGTGATCACCATCTCCCATTCCGGCAGCACGCATGAGACGGTCTCGGCAACCAAACTCGCCAAGGAGGCCGGTGCGACGACGATCTGCATCACCAATTTCGGCAAATCGCCTTTGCTCGCCTATGCCGATATCGTGCTTCACACGATGGCGCGCGAAACCCAGTTCCGCACCGAGGCGATGACGAGCCGGATCGCGCAGCTCGCCATCATCGATGCATTGATCGCCTGCCTGTCTCTCGCGGACTACGACAAGGCGCTGGCGACGATCGGCAAGACCTTCGACGTCCTTGCGACCAAGCGTTTCTGACCACCGCTCCCGCTTGTTCGGGGATCGAAGGGTCGTTTTCAACCGCGCAGTCCCGCTCCGATCGGAGCGGCGAACGAAGCAAAGGCCGGGAATAGGCTGAGGAGAGTGCCAACGCTGACAGCACCTCGGCGGGGAAGAACGCCATCGTGCCGCCGCCCTGGCGATACTGGCTGCGCAAGGCGTCGGCCCCGGCGACGCTGCGCGGCTTGACGACGATCGCGGGCACGCCGGGGAGGGGCGTCCCAGCTGCCAGCGGGTCCGTGCCAATGCCGCACCTGCAAACGCCAAGCCGCATCTTGTTGTCACATGATCGCGCCGAAAGTCGCCTCGTTGTCATGTGACTCACTGAAACGTCGAACCTCATTTGACGGAGTCGAAATGGATTATTTCAGGCGCTTCACCTTCCTGTTCGCGACGCCGAACTTCGACGCGGAGGATCTTGAGGGAATCCGCTTCCATCAGATCGTCGACGAGATCGAGCGTTCGGGCTTCGAGGTCGTGAAGGCCCGCAAGCTGGAGGATGCCGAGATCGCTGTGCAGACCGATGCGGCGATCGGCTGCATGGTCGTGGACTGGGGCAAGAAGGGGTTGGAGGGCAAGACGGCGGCCCTCATCAACCTGATGCGTCGGCGCGGCCTCGAATTCCCGATCATCCTGCTGATCCGCCGGAAGCGCTTCGAGGATGTCCCGGTCGAGGTGCTGGATTTCATCGACGGTTACATTTTTCTCTCCGAGGAAACTCCGCCCTTCATCGCCAAGAGCCTGATCAGCCGGCTGAAGCAATATGCCGAGACGCTGAAGACGCCCTTCTTCGGCGCGCTGGTCGACTATGCCGAGGAAGGCAACCATCTCTGGACCTGCCCCGGCCATAACGGTGGCGTGTTCTACAGCCGCAGCCCGATCGGCCGGGTGTTCATGGAGCATCTCGGCGAGGCGATCTTCCGCGACGATCTCGACAATTCGGTGCTCGATCTTGGCGACCTGCTGACCCATGAAGGGCCAGCTCTCAAGGCGCAGAAGGAGGCCGCCCAGATTTTCGGGGCCGAGAAGACCTATTTCGTCCTCAACGGCACCTCGACGTCCAACAAAGTCGCGCTCGCCGCGCTGGTGACGGATGGCGATCTCGTGCTGTTCGACCGCAACAACCACAAGGCCGCTCATCACGGCGCGCTGCTGATCGCCGGCGGTATCCCGGTCTACATCCCCACGATCCGCAACGCCTGGGGCCTGATCGGCCCGATGCGCTGGGACACCTTCGACGAGGATGCCCTGCGCGAGCGCATCCGCACCAATCCGCTGGTCAAGGATCGCGACGCGTGGAAGAAGCCGCGCCCGTTCCGCGTCGCCGTGGTCGAGCAATGCACCTATGACGGCACGATCCACAGCGCCCAGATGATCCTCGATCGCATCGGCCACCTCTGCGACTACATCATGTTCGACGAGGCCTGGGCGGGCTTCATGAAGTTCCACCCGCTCTATGCCGGGCGCTTCGCGATGGGGCTGAAGGATCTCGGCCCCGACTCGCCGGGCATCATCGCCACGCAATCGACCCATAAGCAGCTGGCGAGCTTCAGCCAAGCCTCGCAGATCCACATGAAGGACCGGCACATCAAGGGGCAGAAGCGGCGCGTCGAGCACCGCCGTTTCAATGAGAGCTTTATGCAGTACGCCTCGACTTCGCCCTTCTACCCGCTTTTCGCCTCGCTCGATGTCGGCGCGCAGATGATGAAGGGGCGTTCCGGCGAAGTGCTCTGGGACGATACGATCCGGCTCGGCATCGAGCTCCGCAAGAAAATCCGGGCCGTCCGGCGCGAGTTCGAGGACAAGGAGGCGCGGCCCGAGCGCCGCTGGTTCTTCGAGCCCTTCGTGCCCGACCGGGTCAGCATTCCCGATGCGGCGCGGCCGGGTGGCGTCCATGACGTCGCCTGGGAGATGGTCGCGACCGACCAGCTCGCAAGCGACCCGGCCTATTGGCAGCTTGCGCCCGGTGCGGCCTGGCACGGTTTTGCGGGGATGGAGCCGGGCTTCGCCATGACCGACCCCAACAAGCTGACGCTGCTGACGCCCGGCTTCGACCGCATGACCGGAGCCTGCACCGAGCATGGCATTCCCGCGCCGGTCGTCGCTCAGTTCCTGCGCGAGAACCGCATCGTCGCCGAGAAAAACGATCTCAACTCGCTGCTCTTCCTGCTGACGCCCGGCGTCGAGGCCAGCAAGGCAGGGACGCTGATCAGCGGGCTCGTCGCCTTCAAGAAGCTCCATGACGAAAACGTGCTGCTCGAAGACGCGATTCCGGAGTTCTACCGGCGTCGGCCCGCGCGCTATGATGGCGTGCGCCTGCGCGATCTCTGCGGACAGATGCACCGGTTCTTCCGCGACGCGGGTGTCAGCGGGCTGCAGGCGAAGCAGTTCTCCCCCGAGCATCTGCCGGAGATGGCAATGTCACCCCATGACGCGGCGCGCTGCCTGACCCGCAACGACGTCGACTACCTGCCGATCGACGCCATTGCCGGCCGCATCGCGACGACGCCCTTCGTGGTCTACCCGCCGGGCATCGCGACGATCGTCCCCGGCGAGCGCCTGACCGAGCGGGCTCAGCCGATGATCGATTATCTCAGGATGTTCGAGGCGAGCTTCAACACCTTCCCGGGCTTCGATGTCGAGATTCAGGGCGTCTATCGCGAGACCGATCACACCGGCGCCGTGCGGCTCTACACCTATGTCGTCAGCGAACAGGCCGGCGGCTGATCGTCATGATCGAGACCGCTGCTGCCGTCGTCGTCCGCCCCTCGCGCGACACCGATGTCGAAGCCATGCTGGCGATCTACCGCCGGCATATCCGTCGCGGCATCGAGGAGGGGGTCGAGGAAACAGGAACGCCGCAACCTGACGATCTGAAAGACCGACGCAAGAACCTGCGCAACCGGAAGCTGCCGCATCTCGTCGCGACGCTCCGAGGCGAGGTCGTCGGCTATGCCTATGTCGTGCTCTTCCGGAAACGGCCGGCCTACCGCTTCACCGTCAAGCACTCGATCTATGTCCATCACGACCATCACGGCCAGGGCATAGGGCGCCTGCTGATGCAGGCGCTCATCGACGCCTGCGCCGCGTCCGGCTTCAGGCAGATGATCGGCTATATCGACGCCGAGAATACTGCATCGCTGACGCTGCATGAGCGTTTCGGCTTCGCGCGGGTCGGCCTGCTGCCGGGCGTCGCCTATCGCTACGGCAAATGGTCCGACAGCGTCATGGTACAAAGGTCGCTGGGTGCCGGCGTCACCGCGCCAATCACGGTGAATGGCAGGCCGCCGGCCGCCTGACCACCGCACTCTTTGGCCTGGCGAGGCCATGCATGCGCGGTCGGGCTCGAGCGACGCGGCCGGCGCGGCCGGCGCGGCGGCGACGGCGATCAGCCGATGGCTCAGTAGAGATCCGGGACGTGGATCTCGGGGGGCACGGCCTGCCGGGCATAGTCGGGATGGCGCACGCGTTCGGGCAGCGTGATCTCCTGCTTGGGAACGTCTTCATAGGGAATCTGGCTCAGCAGATGCGCGATGCAGTTGAGGCGCGCCTTCTTCTTGTCGACCGCCTGAACCACCCACCACGGGGCATAGTCCGTATGGGTGCGGTCGAACATCTCTTCCTTGGCGCGCGTATAGTCCTCCCAGTGGACACGGCTTTCCATGTCCATGGGCGAGAGCTTCCACTGCTTCAGAGGGTCGGCGATCCGCATCTGGAAGCGGAACTCCTGCTCCTCGTCGGTGATCGAGAACCAGTATTTGATCAGGATGACGCCGGAGCGCACGAGCATATGCTCGAACTCCGGAACGGAGCGGAAGAACTCCTCGAGCTCGGCGGGCGAGCAGAAGCCCATGACCCGCTCGACGCCGGCGCGGTTGTACCAGCTGCGGTCGAACAGCACCATTTCGCCAGCTGTCGGCAGATGCGGGACGTAGCGCTGGAAATACCACTGATGCTTCTCGCGCTCGGTCGGCGCCGGCAGCGCGACGACGCGGCAGAGCCGTGGATTGAGGCGCTGCGTCACGCGCTTGATCGCGCCGCCCTTGCCGGCCGAGTCGCGCCCTTCGAACAGGACCACGACCTTCAGCTTCTTGTACTGGATCCAGTCCTGGAGGCGCACGAGTTCGTGCTGGAGCCGAAACAGCTCCCGGAAATAGATCTTCCGGTCGAGGGTCGATCCGCCCGGAACGACGCCTTCGGCGACGAGCTCGTCTAGACGGTCCTCCTCCAGCTGCATCTCCAGCTCTTCGTCGAAGCTATCGGCGATCTCGGCTTTGATGCGGTCCAGATCGATGGTCATGAGTATAGCCTCTGAAATCTGCACTGGGGCCGGCAGTCTTAACACCGGTGAGGGGGGATAATCCTCTTTGGGCTCTGACTGGCCGGACCCCATGTCCCGGTCATTTTGGCTGGAACATCATCAGCCACGACTTCTGTCCCGTGGCGTTGTCGATGGCCTAGATGACGCTGGAATGAAGGCCATTTGCCGATGCACCCGATACCGCAGGCTCTCCACCATCGATGGAAGATGGCTACTTCAGTGGACCGGGGGCATAGGACCCTGGGTCCAGGGGTAGATATCGCAACCAAAATCTAATCGGCAACAGCCGATGACCCCATCAGCTACACCACGGTATCGGAGACGCCCCCCTGCTCGACAGGCCTCGGCGCGCGATGGTGCAACCCTCTTGACGCGCAAGCCGAGCCGATACCCGGTTTTCTCACTGCCGGCATTCTGACCTCGACGATCATCCCTGCTTTTTCAAGCGGGGCAAATCTGCGCATTTGTCAGAATGCCGCGCGATTTGACGACGTTCTGCTGAGCCTTCTAAGCTGCTGGTCGCAGGGTCGAATCCAGCCGGGCTCGCCACTTTCCCTGCCTTGGCCGGCGCTGCCGCCTTGTTGCGAGGCCGCTTGTTGGGACGCCGGTCTTGGCCGGCCGCCGATGCGGCCTCCGGGAGACGAGATGAACAGCCGTCAGATCGAGTTGTTTGCGGCGGTGATGAAGGCCGGCAGCGTGTCGCGGGCGGCCGAACTGCTCGGCGTCACCCAGCCCGGCGTCAGCCGGGCGATCGCCGAGCTGGAGCGCGCGCTCGGCTTCCGGCTGTTCGACCGCGTCCGCAACCGCATCGTGCCGACGCCCGAGGGCAGGCTGTTCCATGCCGAGGTCCAGGCCAGCTTTCTCGGCATGGACCGGCTGCGCGCGAGCGCCGCGCGGATTCGCGACCATGGCGCCGGGCAGGTCAGGATCGGCTCGCTGTCGGCGCTGGGGTCGTCGCTGGTGCCAAGCGCGGTGCGCCGGTTCCGCGAGATGCGGCCCGACATCGCGGTGACGCTGATGGTACTGCCCTCGCGCGATGTGCGCGACGGCGTCGTCTCGGGCGCCTTCGACATCGGGTTGGCGGCCGACGAGATCGATGTCAGCGGCGTGCTGCATCAGCCCTTCGTGTCGCCGCGCGCGCTTTGCGCCATGCCCGTCGGGCACCCGCTCGGCGCATGCGAGACGATCACGCCGCATGATCTCGCCGGCGTCGATTTCGTCGCCTATGTGCCGGAGGATCGGGCGCGCCAGCGGCTCGACCTGATCCTGTCGGAATCCGGGGCCGCGCCGCCCCGCGTCGTCGTCGAGACGATCTATGCCGCGACCGTCTGCGCGCTGGTGGCGGAAGGCGTCGGGGTCGGGCTCGTCAGCCCTTATGCGGTCGCCGGCGTCGATCCGAGCCGCCTGGTGCTGAGGCCCTTCGAGCCGGCGGTCCAGAGCAAGAGCCTGCTGATCCTGCCGCTCGACCGGCCGAAATCGCAGCTGGTGCGGGACTTCATCGACTGCCTGATGGCGGCGCGCTGAGCGCAGGGCGCCAAGCCAAGCATAAGCGCACGGCATCGAGCGATGCCCGAGGCCTCATTGTCTCATCGGAGCAAGGCTTTACGCCTTGTCCCTCGAAAGGGACATTCCATGCATGACTCGACACGCTGCGTACATCACCCCGCCGTCAATGAGGATGGCTATGCCTCGCTCGCGGTGCCGACGCATCGCGCCTCGACCATCGTCTACAAGGACGCGGCGAGCTTCGCCGCCCGCAAGTACCGCGGCTTCGACGGCTACACCTACGGGCTGCACGGCACGCCGACGACGCGCACGCTGGAGGCGCAGCTCACGGCGCTGCATGGCGGCCTCCGCACCGTGCTGGTGCCCTCGGGCCAGGCGGCGGTCACCATGGTGATGCTCGCCGTGCTGATGCCGGGCGACAAGGTGCTGATCCCCGACCATGTCTATCCGCCGGTGCGCAGCTTCTGCGAGGATTACCTCAAACCGCGCGGCATCGCTTACAGCGTCTACGATCCGCTGCTCGGCGCCGGCATCGCCGATCTGATCGACGACGCGACCAGACTGGTCTGGGTCGAGTCGCCGGGCTCCGGCACGATGGAGGTCCAGGATGTGCCGGCGATCGTCAAGGCGGCCAAGGCCAAAGGCGTGCTCGTCGGCTGCGACAACACCTGGGCGACGCCTCTGATCTTCAAGCCGCTGGCCCATGGCGCCGACTTCGCCTGCGAGGCGCTGACCAAATATGTCGGCGGCCATTCCGACCTGCTGCTCGGCTCGATCACCGTGGCCGATCTGGGCCTGCGCCAGAAGCTCAAGGAGATCCTGCGCGGCTTCGGCGTCGGCGTCTCCCCCGACGAATGCCAACTCGCGCTGCGCGGCATCGAGACCATGGGGCTACGTGTGGCCCATATGGGCAAGGTGTCGGAGGACTTCGCCAAGCGCCTGACGCATTCGCCGGCGATCGAGACCGTGCTGCATCCGGCGCTGACATCCTGCCCGGGCCATGAATTCTGGAAGCGCGATATGGGACGTTCTTCCGGCGTCTTCAGCGTCGTCCTGAAGCCGGTCGCCGAGGCACAGCTCGAAGCCGCGCTGACGGCGCTTCAGGTCTTCGCGATCGGCGCCTCCTGGGGCGGCACGCGCAGCCTGATCGCGCCGATGGCGGTCAAGGGCGACCGCAGCGTCAATCCCTGGACCCATGAAGGCACGGTGCTGCGCATCAGCATCGGCCTGGAGGATCCCGACGACCTCTGGAACGACCTCGACGCGCTGCTGGTCGCGCTCGAACAGAAGCCGGCCGCCAAGGTCGCCTGAGACAAGAAGAGCCGGGACGAAACCAACGCGGCGGGCAAGCGCCCGCTGCGCGAGGAGAGCTGTGCCTCCGAACTAAAAAAGGGGATCACCATGAAACGATGGATTTTCGGACTGTCCGCGCTCGTCGCCTCGATCGCGCCGGCAGCAGCCCAGACGACAGGCACGCTCGCCAAAATCAAGGAACGCGGCCACATCATCTGCGGCACCAGCCCGGGCGTCGCGGGCTTCTCGATCCAGGACGCGGCAGGGCGCTGGAACGGCTTCGACATCGACATCTGCCGGGCGCTGGCCGTGGCGATTTTCGACGATCAGGAGAAGGCCAAGTTCGTGCCCCTGACCTCGAAGGACCGACTGATCGCGCTCCAGGGCGGCGAGATCGACGTCCTGCCGCGCACCACCACCTGGACGCTGTCGCGCAATCTCGGTCAGGGCGTCACCTTCACGGCGGTCAACTACTATGACGGCCAGGGCTTCATGGTCGCCAAGAAGCTCGGCGTCGACAGCGCGGCCAAGCTTGGCGGCGCCTCGGTCTGCGTCGCTCAGGGCACGACGAGCGAGCTCAACCTCGCCGACTACTTCCGGAAGCTCGGCCAAAAATACGAGCCGGCGGCCTTCGGGACGTCGGAAGAGGCGCTCAAGGCCTATGAGTCAGGCCGCTGCGACGCCTACACCACCGACGTCTCGGCGCTGTCGGCGGTGAAGCTCAAGCTCCAGGATCCCGACGGCCATGTCATTCTGCCGGAGGTGATTTCCAAGGAGCCGCTCGGCCCCTGGGTCCGCACCGGAGACGAGGGCTGGTTCAACCTCGTGCGCTGGACCGTGGCGGCCCTGGTCAATGCCGAGGAGCTCGGCGTGACGCAGGCCAATGTCCGCGAGATGACGAAATCGACCAATCCGGAGATCAAGCGCTTTCTCGGGCTGGACGGCACGTTCGGCGAGGCGATGGGCGTCAGCAATGACTGGGTCGTGCGGATCATCGCCACCGTCGGCAATTACGGCGAATCCTTCGAGCGCTATCTGGGCGCACAGTCGCGCCTCAAGCTCGCGCGCGGCCCGAACGCGCTTTGGACCCAAGGCGGCCTGCAATACAGCCCGCCCTTCCGCTGAGAACGCGGGCGTCCGTGCCCGGCGACCTCGGTCAAGCCGGGGTGGGAGGCAGCGCCTCTCACCCTTGCCGTTGCCCCTCGGCCTGACGCCGGCGGTCTACTCCTCCCGACCCCAGTTGCGCAGGCGCGCGATGGTGGCGGCAGGGTCGGCGGGCCGGCGTTGCCACAGGCCGCGCAGCAGGCCGATCGCGAAGAACAGCCCGAAGCTCGGCAGGGCGATGGCGACCGGCGCGGTGACGATGCCCATGGCGCAGCCGCCGGAATCGCCGACACCGCATTTCGGGTCGAAGATCATCGCGCCGACGACCAGCAGGACGGCGAGGAGCGGGCCGATGAGCAGGCCCCAGAGTCCCATGCGCAACGCCGCGACGACCAGTCGGCCCATATCCGTTTCCTGAACCAAAGCCGAGGCTAGCGCCCCTGTCGCTCGCTGTCATGTCCGGCCCGCTTGCCGCGACGCAGCATGCGGCGTAAACCGCGCCGGCCGCCGTTTGCGCGGCTTCGCCTTGATCGCGCCCGAAAAGCCCGTCATCGCGACGCTGGCTTTGCGGGGATGGCCGGTCCCGCCGTTCCCGGCCTTTTCAGGACAGGCGCGACCCGGCCGGTCGCGAGGATGAACCATGCTGTCGCTCAGTCCCGCGCTCGATCGTCTCGCGACCATGGCCTGCGCCAGCCATGCCCGCGCCTGCGCGCTGCTCGTCTTGCTGTCGCTGGCGGCTTTCCTGCCCGGCTTCCAGACCCTGCAGCCGCTCGACCGTGACGAGCCGCGCTTCGCCCAGGCGAGCAAGCAGATGCTCGAGACGCGCGATTTCGTCGACATCCGCTTCCAGGACGAGGCCCGCCACAAGAAGCCGGTCGGGATCTACTGGCTCCAGAGCGCCACCGTTGCTGCCGGCGAGGCGCTCGGCGTGCCCGAGGCGCGCACGCAGATCTGGCTCTACCGCATTCCCTCGCTGGTCGGCGCCGTCGCGACGGTCCTGCTGACCTACTGGGCGCTGCTGGCCTTCGTCGGGCCGCGCCTGGCGCTGCTCGGCGCGGCGCTGATGGCCGCTTGCGTCCTGCTCGGCGTCGAGGCGCGCATCGCCAAGACCGATGCGCTGCTGGCGGCCTGCGCGGTCGCGACCATGGGCGCGCTGGCGCGGACCTGGCTCGACTGGACGCGTTCGCTCGCCTTCGTGCCGAGCTCGCGCAACTGGCTCGTCTTCTGGGCCGCGACCGCGCTTGGCCTCCTGCTCAAGGGGCCGATCGTGCCGGTGGTCTGGGGGCTGGCCATCCTCGTCCTGAGCATCCGGGAGCGCAGCTTCCGCTGGCTCGCGCCGCTGCGCTTCGGCCGGGGGCTGCTGCTCTGCCTGGTGGTCGTGCTGCCCTGGTTTGCGGCAATAGCCTGGAAGACCGGCGGCAGCTTCTTTGCCGAAAGCGTCGGGCAGGACATGCTCGGCAAGGTCGCGGAGGGCCAGGAAAAGCACTGGGGGCCGCCGGGGCTCTACCTCGTGATCTTCTTCGGCACCTACTGGCCGGCCGCTGCTTTCGCCGCGATGGCGGTTCCCTTCGCCTGGGTCCGGCGGCGCGAGCCGCAGGTGCTGTTCCTGCTGGCCTGGATCGTCCCGTCCTGGATCGTGTTCGAGGCAGTGCCGACGAAGCTGCCGCATTACGTCCTGCCGCTCTATCCGGCCATCACGGCGCTGCTGCTGCTTGCGGTCGTCAATGGTGGGATCGCCCGTTTCCGGCGCGGCGCGGTCGCGACCGCCTTGCTCGTCGTGCTGGTGCCGCTCGCGCTGATCGGCGTCATCATCGGGGCGAACTGGTCGCTCGACGGCTCCCTGCCTTACCGCGCCCTGCCGTTCCTGGCGCTGACGCTCCTCGTCGCGGCGAGCGTGGTCGCAGCGTTCCGACGCAGCGATTTCGAGGGCGCGCTCTGGCGCTGCGTGCTGGCGAGCCTGCTGCTAGGCGTCGGCGTCTATGGCTTCGCGGTCGAGAGCCTGCGCTCGCTCAAGCTGTCGCCGCGGCTTGCCGAGGCGGCGCGCTCGGTCGGCTGCGCCGATCCGGCTGTCATGACGGTCGGCTATCGCGAGCCCAGCCTCGTCTTTCTGACGGGGACGAACCTCGCCATGGGCATCGACGGAGCGGCCGCCGCCGCCTTCCTGAACCAGCCCGGCTGCCGCGTCGCCTTCGTCGAGGCGCGCCATTCCGCCGGCTTCCAGAGCGCGATTGCCCAATCGGGCCTGACGCCGCGATTGATCACCACGATCCGCGGCTTCAACCTGAATGGCGGCCGCCGCCTCGAAATGGCGGTCTATGCCCGGCCGTGAGGCCGGCGCAAGGGCGCCGCGCCTGAAAGTTCCTTGCCCTGTCCGCCTCGCTGACGCAGGTTGCGGGCCGTTTTGCCGGATGATGCTCTGTTGACCGAACCTTCTTCTCCCTTGCCGCTTCTCAGCGTCGTCGTGCCCGTCCGCAACGAGGTGGGCAATGTCGGGCCGCTGTTGGCCGACATTGAGGCCGCCTGCGCGAGGGTGGGCGCTTTCGAGGTCGTCTTCGTCAATGACGGCTCGAGCGACGGCACGCCGTCGGCGCTGGCGGACCTCGCGGCGAGCCGGCCCTGGCTGCGCATCGTCAGCCATGCGCAGTCCTGCGGGCAAAGCGCGGCCGTGCGGAGCGGCGTGCGCCATGCCCGCTCAGCCGTCGTCGCGACGCTCGACGGCGACGGCCAGAACGACCCGGCCTTCCTGCCGGCCATGCTGGAGGCGTTGCAGAACGCCGGGATGCAGGCCGGCCTCGTCCAGGGCCAGCGCGTCGGGCGCAAGGACACCGGTTTCAAGAAGCTGCAGTCGCGCATCGCCAATGGCGTGCGCGGCCGGCTCCTGAAGGACGGCACGCGCGATGCCGGCTGCGGCCTGAAATGCTTCCGGCGCGAGGCCTATCTGGCGCTGCCCTATTTCGACGCGCTGCACCGCTTCATGCCGGCGCTGATGGTCCGCGAGGGCTATGCGGTGGTGCATGTCGACGTGCGCGACCGGCCGCGCCTGACCGGCGTCTCGAATTACGGCTTCTTCGACCGGCTCTGGGTCGGCATCCTCGATCTGGTCGGCGTCTGGTGGCTGATCCGCCGCCGCAAGCGCGTTCCGCAGATCGTCACGGAGGCACAATCGTGATCATCTCGATCGGCCAGGCCGTTTCCGACTACCTCTTCGACGTCTTCGTGCTGAAGTTCGACTTCTGGCTTGCCTTCGGCATCGTGGCGCAGCTCCTGTTCACCGCGCGCTTCCTCGTGCAGTGGCTCGCCAGCGAGCGCGAGGGCAACTCGGTGATGCCGCTGTCCTTCTGGTACTTCTCGATGGCGGGCGGCCTGATGACCCTGGTCTACGGCATCGTCCGGCGCGAGCCGATCATCATCATGGGCCAGGCGCTGGCGATGGTGATCTACACCCGCAACCTGATCCTGATCTTCCGCAACAAGCGCCGCCAGCGCGGCACGAGCGCCTGAGGCGCCGAACCTTCTCCGCCTGGCGGCTCAGGCCGCCGCGCGTAAGCGGGCAAAGCCGGCATCGAGATCGGCCTTGAGGTCGTCGAGGTCCTCCAGCCCGATATGGATGCGGACCGTCGGTCCCTTGAAGCCCGGCGTCGTCGCTGTGCGATAGGCCTTGCAGTCGAAGGGCAGGACGAGGCTCTCATAGCCGCCCCAGGATGCGCCCATGCCAAACAGGCTCAGCCCGTCCAGCATCGCCGCCACGGCCGTCATCGAGACGGGCGCGAGTTCGAACCCGAAGAGCGACGAGGCGCCGGTGAAGTCGCGCGTCCAGATGGCGTGGCCGGGGTCATCAGGCAGGGCCGGGTGCATGACGCGGGCGACCTCGGGACGCTGGCTGAGCCACTGCGCCATGGCGATGCCTGCCGGCATCTGCTCCTTCAGGCGGATCGCCATGGTGCGCATGCCGCGCAGCGTCAGGAAGGCGTCCTCCGGCGCTATGATCACGCCGAGCTGCTCCCAACTGGCGCGCAACTGCGTGTAGAGCTCTGGAGTCCGGGCCGAGACGGTGCCGATCAGCACATCGGAATGGCCGGCGTAATACTTCGTGCCGGCCTGGACCGTGATGTCGACCCCGGCCTTATGACTGTCGAAGAACAGCGGCGTCGCCCAGGTGTTGTCCATCATCACCAGGATGTCGTGGGCATGGGCGGCCGCGACGATCGCAGGAATGTCCTGCATCTCGAAGGTCTGCGAGCCCGGCGCCTCAGTCCAGATCGCCTTGGTGTTCGGCTTGAACAGATTCTCGATCCCGGCGCCCAGCGTCGGATCGTAATAGGTCGCCTCGATGCCCATGCGCTTCAGCATCGTCGCGCAGAAATTGCGTGTCGGCCGATAGACGCTGTCGGTCACCAGGACGTGATCGCCTGCCGACAGGAAGGCGAGGAAGGGCAGGGTGCAGGCCAGCAGACCCGATGGGGTCACGACGGTGCCTGCGCCGCCCTCGATCGTGTTGCAGGCCGCCACCAGCGCGTCGATCGTCGGGTTGCCCTGGGTGCCATAACTATAGCGCGCCTTGCGGGCGAGGAAATCCGCAGTGTTGGGATAGACCACGGTCGAGCCGCGCACGATCGGCGGGTTGACGAAGCCGTAGCTGTCGGCCGGATCGCGGCCGGCCATGACGAGACGGGTTCTTTCGCCCAGGCGCGCGAAGTCGGATGCAGGCAGCTTTTTCATGGAACCGGGAGGCGCAGGGGCTTCGAAGGGAATGGGTCAGGCTTGACCACCCCCACAAACTCGCATGTGATGCATGCAGTGGACAAGGGGCGGCGTCGACGGATGCCCTTGCTTGACGCTCATGCGGGGCTCTGGCAATCGACGAGGGGACGTCGCTTATTTTGTGTGCAATCGAGCGGGCTCAGATCCGCCGACAATGCGACAGATGACGGCCTGCCGGCCCAGGCCGGGCAGGAGACCTCGATGGGCAGAAAGCCTCAATGGGAGAGAATTCGATGAAAAAGATTCTGGCAGCCGCGATCGCAGGGCTCGGGCTTGCGTTCACGGCCACGACGGTGTCGGCACAGGCACCCACGACGCTGGCTCAGGTCAAACAGCGCAATATCCTCAACTGCGGCTCGAACACCGGCCTTGCCGGCTTCGGCCTGCCCGACGCCCAGGGCAACTGGGTCGGCCTCGACGTTGATTTCTGCCGCGCCGTCGCGGCCGCGATCTTCAACGATCCAGCCAAGGTCAAGTTCATCCCGCTTTCGGCCAAGGATCGCTTCACGGCGTTGCAGTCGGGCGAGACCGATCTGCTGGTCCGCAACTCGACCTGGACCATGACCCGCGACACCTCGCTGGGCCTGCTCTTCACCGGCGTGAACTACTATGACGGCCAGGGCTTCCTGGTGCGCAAGAAACTCGGCGTCACCTCGGCGCTGCAGCTTTCGGGCGCCTCGGTCTGCACCCAGCAGGGCACGACCACCGAGCTCAACCTCGCGGACTTCTTCCGCTCCAACAACCTGAAATACGAGGTCGTCGCCTTTGCTTCGGCCGACGAAACGGTCAAGGCCTATGACGCCGGCCGCTGCGACGCCTTCACCACCGACGCCTCGGGCCTCTACGCCGAGCGCCTAAAGCTGACGGCTGCGGACGACCACATCGTCCTGCCGGAGATCATCTCCAAGGAGCCGCTCGGCCCGTCCGTCCGCAACAACGATCCGCAGTGGTTCAACCTGGTGAAGTGGGTCGGCTTCGCCATGCTGAACGCCGAGGAACTCGGCGTGACCAAGGCCAATGTCGACGAGATGCTGAAGTCGCCCAATCCGGAGATCAAGCGTCTGCTCGGCACCGAGGGCAAGTTCGGCGAGACCGTCGGCCTGACCACCGACTGGGCCTACCGGATCATCAAGCATGTCGGCAATTACGGCGAATCCTTCGAGAAGAACGTCGGTGCCGGCTCGCTCCTGAAGATCGCCCGCGGCCAGAACGCGCTCTGGACCAAGGGCGGCCTGCAATACGCCCCGCCGGTTCGCTAGGTCCAATTTCGACGGGCGCCGGGACAACGCGGCGCCCGCCACTTTTCACGACAATCCGGGGCCCTGAATCGGCCAAAAGGAGGATAAGCCAAGCGGGTCGCTTGGTCCGGGACTTGCAAGGTAACCGAGAACGGGCAGGAACCCGTTCCGCCAACAGGGGAATAGGCATGAAGAAAATTTTCGCCGCGGTGCTCGTCGCCGCAGCAACAGTGGTCGGTGCCGGTGGCACGCAGGCCCAGACCGGGACGCTGGCCCAGGTCAAGAACCGAGGCATTCTGCACTGCGGTTCGGGAACGGGCCTTGCCGGCTTCGGCATTCCCGATGCCCAGGGCAACTGGACCGGCCTGGACGTCGATATGTGCCGCGCCGTCGCGGCCGCGATCTTCAACGATCCGCTCAAGGTCAAGTTCATCCCGCTTTCGGCGAAGGATCGCTTCACTTCGCTGCAATCGGGCGAGGTTGACATGCTCTCGCGCACCACGACCTGGACCTTGTCGCGCGATACCTCGCTCGGCCTGAACTTCGCCGGCATCAACTACTATGACGGCCAGGGCTTCCTGGTTCGCAAGAAGCTCGGCATCGATTCCGCGCTGAAGCTCGCCGGGGCCTCGATCTGCACCCAGCAGGGCACGACGACCGAACTCAACCTTGCCGACTTCTTCCGCGCCAACAAGATGAAGTATGAGGTCGTCGCCTTCGCCAGCAACACCGAAACCGTCAAGGCCTATGAGTCGGGCCGTTGCGATGCCTTCACCACCGACGCCTCGGGCCTCTACGCCGAGCGCCTCAACCTGACGACACCGGCCGACCATATCGTCTTGCCGGAGATCATCTCCAAGGAGCCGCTCGGCCCGGTGGTGCGCCATGGCGACGACAATTGGCTCGACATCGTGAAATGGGCTCATTTCGCCATGCTGAACGCCGAAGAACTCGGCATCACCAAGGGCAATGTCGACGAGATGCTGAAGTCCGAAAATCCCGAGATCAAGCGCTTCGTCGGGACCGAGGGCAAGTTCGGCGAACCGATGGGCCTGACCAATGACTGGGCCTACCGGATCATCAAGCATGTCGGCAATTATGGCGAAGCCTTCGAGAGGAACATCGGCGCCGGCTCGCTTTTGAAGATCGCCCGCGGCCAGAACGCGCTGTGGACCAAGGGCGGGCTGCAATACGCCCCGCCGATCCGCTGATCGGTCGGCGCGGCGCCTTTGGCGTCGCGCCATTCCTATAAGGCACGGACAAGACAGCACGACCGGCGCGGTCCATCGACCGTCGCCGGTTCGCTGGCCGCAGCAGGCGACAAAGAGGGCGTAACAGGTGTCGACCATTCCGACCGAGACTGTTCAACCGGGCAGGGCCTCACTGTTCTATGATCCCAAGATCAGAGGCTATGTCTACCAGATCGCCCTGATCGCGGTCGTCGGCTTCCTGATCTGGTCGGCGGCGTCCAATGCGATCGAGAACCTGCGGGCGCAGAAGATCGCCTCTGGCCTCGGCTTCTGGCACAACGCCGCCGGCTTCGACGTCAACCAGAAGCTGATTCCGTTCAGCGCGTCGGGCTCGACCTATGGCCAGGCCTTCTTCGTCGGCCTGCTCAACACGCTGCTGGTCGCGGCGATCGGCATCGTGCTCTCGACCTTCCTCGGCTTTTTCGTCGGCGTCGCCAGGCTATCCAGCAACTGGGTCTTGTCGAAGCTCGCGATGATCTATGTCGAGGTCATCCGCAACCTGCCGCTGCTGCTGCAGCTGTTCTTCTGGTACAATGCGGTGCTGAAGCCGCTGCCGGATGCGCGCAACTCGATCGCGCTACCGGGCAACATCTTCCTGAACAACCGCGGCATTATCATGCCGAACCCGCAATTCGGGCCGGCTTTTGAAGCCGTGGTGATCGCCTTCTTCGTCGCGATCGTCGTGGCGATCGTGTTCTATACCTGGTCCAAGAAGCAGCAGGAGCGTACCGGCACGCAGTATCCGAACGGGCTGATCACGCTCGCGCTGGTCCTCGGCCTGCCGCTGCTGGTCTATTTCATCGCCGGGCAACCGCTCGCTTTCGAGTTGCCGCAGCAGGGCCGCTTCAATCTCACCGGCGGCCTGCAGATCTATCCCGAATTCGTCGCCCTGCTCATCGGCCTGACGACCTACACCGCCGGCTTCATCGCCGAGGTGGTCCGCGCCGGCATCCTCGCGGTATCGAGGGGCCAGACCGAGGCTGCCAATGCGCTCGGCCTGCGTGCCGGCCCGACGCTGAAGCTCGTGGTGATCCCGCAGGCAATGCGCGTGATCATCCCGCCGCTGACCTCGAACTACCTCAACCTGACCAAGAACTCGTCGCTCGCGGTCGCGATCGGCTATCCCGATCTCGTCCAGGTCTTCACCGGCACGGTGCTGAACCAGACCGGGCAGGCCGTCGAGGTCGTCGCCATCACCATGGCGGTCTATCTGACCATCTCGCTCGTGACGTCGCTGTTCATGAACATCTACAACAAGCGCATGGCGCTGGTGGAACGGTGAGGGCGCCCCGATGACCGACGCAACGCTCGAAAACGCACCCTATGCCTTCGTCCGGCAGGAGACGCTGCAACAGGAGGCCGCGCCCCTATCGGTGGCGGGTCCCGTCGCCTGGGTCCGGAACAACCTGTTTTCCGGGCCGGTGAACTCGCTGATGACGCTGGTCTGCCTCTATATCGTGGTGGCCAGCGTACCCGACCTGGTGCGTTTCTACTTCATCGACGCGGTCTGGAGCGGGACCAATCGCGACGCCTGCCTGGCCGAAAAGGTGGGCCGGCCCGTCGGCGCCTGCTGGGCCTATGTCGCCGATCGCTTCCAGTATTTCATCTATGGTTCCTATCCGGTGCCGCAGCGCTGGCGCGTCAACATCGTCTTCGTGATGTTCGCGCTCGGCGTTGTCTGGATGCTGTGGGACAGCGCGCCGCTGAAGAAGGTCGGTGCGTTCTTCTTCTTCGTGATGCTGCCGATCAGCGCCTATCTGCTGCTGATGGGCGGCAATGGCGGCGAGACCTTCCTGCGCTTCCTGATCCTGCTGACCTTCGCGCTGGCGGTGCTCTACCTGGTGCTGTCCTTCGTGCCGAACCTGGCCCGGTTCTGGGTTCCGCCGGCGCTGCTGGCGGTCGAGCAGGCGGCGCCGCCCTGGCAACGCTTCTACCGGCCCAAGCGGCTGATCCTGATGGCGATGGTGATCTTCGGCCTGATCGCGGTGCTCGCCGACTCGGTCGGCCTGCCCAGGGTCGATACCGGCCTGTGGGGCGGCATGATGGTGACCTTCCTGATCGCGGCGGTCGGCATTGTGTTCTCGCTGCCGCTCGGCGTGATCCTGGCGCTGGGGCGCCGCTCGAAGCTGCCGATTATCCAGCTGCTCTCGGTGGTCTTCATCGAGTTCGTGCGCGGCGTGCCGCTGATCACCGTGCTGTTCATGGCCAACACCATGTTGCCGCTGTTCGTGCCGCAGGAGTATTCGCCGGACCGCCTGCTGCGCCCGCTGATCGGCGTCGCGTTGTTTGCCGCCGCCTACATGGCGGAGGTGATCCGCGGCGGCCTGCAGGCGATCCCGAAGGGCCAGTACGAGGGCGCGATGTCGCTCGGCCTGGGCTACTGGCAGATGATGCGGCTGATTATCCTGCCGCAGGCGCTGCGCATCGTGATCCCCGGCATCGTCAACACCTTCATCGGGCTGTTCAAGGATACGACGCTGGTCACCATCGTCGGCATCTTCGACTTCCTGAGGACCATCGAGGCGACGCTGGTCGATCCGACCTGGGCGACGCCGACCACCCGCGCGACGGGCTATGCCTTCGCCGCGATGTTCTATTTCCTGTGCTGCTGGGGGATGTCGCGCTACTCGATCGCGGTCGAGAAGCGCCTCGCCGCCGGCCAGAGACGTTGAGAGGAACCACGATCATGGCAATGGCAGACATGAAGGCGACGGATTCCCGTCCTGCGGCTTTGAAGGCGACGTCATTGAATACGGCCACCGCCGTCGAGATGGTCGGCGTCAACAAGTGGTATGGCGAGTTCCACGTGTTGCGCGACATCAACCTGAAGGTCGAGCGCGGCGAGAAGCTGGTCATCTGCGGCCCGTCCGGCTCGGGCAAGTCGACGATGATCCGCTGCATCAACCGGCTGGAGGAGCACCAGAAGGGCTCGATCATCGTCGACGGGACGGAGCTGACCAACGATCTCAAGAAGATCGACGAGATCCGCCGCGATGTCGGCATGGTGTTCCAGCACTTCAACCTGTTCCCGCATCTGACGATCCTGGAGAACCTGACGCTGGCGCCGATTTGGGTCCGCAAGATGCCCAAGAAGGACGCCGAGGAGATCGCGATGCACTATCTCAAGCGCGTGAAGATCCCCGAGCAGGCGGCCAAATACCCGGGCCAGCTCTCGGGCGGCCAGCAGCAGCGCGTTGCGATCGCGCGCTCGCTCTGCATGAGCCCCAAGATCATGCTGTTCGACGAGCCGACCTCGGCGCTCGACCCCGAGATGGTCAAGGAGGTGCTCGACACCATGGTCTCGCTCGCCGACGAGGGCATGACCATGCTCTGCGTCACCCACGAAATGGGCTTCGCCCGTCAGGTCGCCGACCGCGTCATCTTCATGGATGCCGGACAGATCGTCGAAATGAACAAGCCCGACGCCTTCTTCAAGAATCCGCAGCACGAACGCACCAAGCTCTTCCTCAGCCAGATCCTGCACTGATCTTGCTGCCGCGAATGACAAAACGGCGGGCCTGACCGTCAGACGCGCCGTTTTGCGTGGTCATTTATGATCATCGCGCCGCCGACCCTTGGTCAGATGGCGCGAACGCCTGCTACGCGGCGGAACAAATCACGTCCGCATTTGTTTTCTTCTGGAAACGGAGGAAACACGATGAAACGCTTTATTTCCGCTCTCATAGGCGCAACGCTGATCACGGGCGGCGCCTATGCCCAATCCATCAGTGTCGGGCCCGGCGGCATCGGCGTCGATACGCGCGGACCGCGCGACCGCGTTATCGAGCGCGAAGTTCGCAGAGATAGCTATGATCGACGCGATGATCGCCGTCGCGTCGAGTACCGCAACCGCGAGCGTTGCCGCACTGTCATCACGCGTGAGGAAACGCGACGTGGCGTCGTGAAAACCCGGCAGCGCGTCTGCGACTGATCGGCCCCCACTTCGGATCGATCCACACCGAAAGGCCGTCCCGCTCGCGCGGGGCGGCCTTTTTGGCTGTACGTTGTTCAATGGCCTATTTGCCGTCGCGCGCCTTCACGGCCGCGTCGGGGAAGTCGGAGAACAGCCCGTCGATGCCGAGCGCCAGGAAGGCCTTGTACTCGGCGAGCGGATCGCCGTTGAAATTTGACGCCAGGCGCTTCGGCTCGCTGCGGAAGGTCCAGCTATGGACCATGAGTCCGGCGGCATGGGCGTTCTTTACGACATCGGTTGGCGGCAGGAGGACGCGGTCGCGCTCGTCGATGGCGCCGTCCTTGTTCAGGTCCTGCGGCTTGCCATCGGCACCGAGGGCCTGCTTGCCGGCCATCAGATAGGGCTTCCAGGGTGCGATGATGTCCGCATAGGTCGCGACCTCCTTCAGGCCCTCGGCGGTGACGAGGTCCTTAAAGGTCCGCTTGTCGCCGGTGACGACGAAGTCATAGGGCTTGTCGAAGGGGGCGGCGAGGACGATGCCGCCATCCTTGTCGACATCGTCGGCATCGACGAGCTGCGACAGCCGCACCTGCGTCTTGCCGCGCAGATATTTGAGGTTGGCGGTCTCGAAGCTCTGGATGATCACCGGCGATGATTTCTGCGTCCAGCCGGCCGCCTTCAGGGCGTCGAGCAGCCGGTCTTCGAGCGGCAGCCCGACTGCGGCGTGGAAGATCGGGTGCTTGGTCTCGGGATAGATGCCGATGGTGCGGCCGAGGCGGGCGCTCTCCGACTTGGCGAGGTCGATGATCTCCTGGAAGGTCGGGATCTCGTATTTGCCGTTATGCGACTGGTCGCGGTCGGCGAAGGCCTGCTTGGCGCGCAGCGTCTTGATCTCGGCCAGCGTGAAGTCGCCGGCGAACCAATCGGTTGTCTCGACGCCGTCGAGCTTGCGGGTGGTCTTGCGGCTGGCGAATTCCGGCCGGCTGGCGACATCGGTCGTGCCGCTCATGATCGGCTCGTGCCGGGCGACCAGCACGCCGTCCTTCGTCGCGACGAGATCGGGCTCGATGAAATCGGCGCCCTGTTCGATCGCGAGCTTGTAGGATTCGAGCGTGTGCTCGGGGCGATAGCCGCTGGCGCCGCGATGGCCGACGATCAGCGGCTTCTGGCCCGTCAGCTTGGGCGCGGGTGATTGCGCCAGCGCAGACGGCGCCGCCCCGGCAAGGCCCAGGCCGATCGCGAGGCCGGCGGTCAAAAGCGTCTTCGTCATCATGGCATCGATCCTTGGTCGCGTCGTTTCCAGCGAGACCCTGGTCGGATGATATGACAGGCGGTTGAATGCCTGAAGCGCCTCCCCGCCGCCGATGGGGCGGGGAGGCGGAATTCTCAGCGGCGCGGGCCGTTCTCGAGCGTGGTCTTGGCGTCGAGACGCTTGGCGGGCGGCGGCGACAGGTCTGGCGCCGGCTGCGTGGCGCAGGCGGCGAGCGCGAGCGCGAGGAGGGAAGCGAGAACAAGATGGCCAGCGCGCTGCATGGATCGAGACCTTTTGTTGCAAGAGGCAGTTGCCTCGTGTTTCAGCCTGTGGAAGGACCGCGTCAAGAGCATGTCGTTGGGCGCGCTATGACCGTGCGTCATGTTTGAAATCGTCCAATCTCGCTATTGGCCCGCATAATCGCCGGTGCGCTGACGATCGTCCGGCCCCGGAATTTGCCGCCATGACCCGTTCGCCGCTATGACCAGTTCGCCGCTATGACGCCTGCCGCCCGCATCAGCGCCGCCATCGAGGTGCTGGACGACATCATCCAGCGCCGCCGTCCGGCCTCCGACGCCCTCAAGGACTGGGGCCTGTCGCGCCGCTTCGCCGGCTCGAAGGACCGGGCCGCGATCGCGTCGCTGGTCTATGACGCGCTGCGCCGAAAGGCGTCGAGCGCCTTCCTCATGGGCGCAGAGACGCCGCGCGCGCTGGTGCTTGGCATGCTGGCGCGGCTGCGCGGGCTGGGACTGGAGGAGATCGCCGCGCTCTGTTCGGGCGAAAGCCATGCTCCGGCGCCGCTGGAGGGCGAGGAGGTCGACCGACTTGTCGCGCTGTCGCTCGCAGGCGCGCCCGATTGGGTCCGCGCCGACGTTCCCGAATGGCTCTGGCCTGCGCTCGAGGCGGCTTTCGCGGCTGACGCGGTCGTGGAGGGCGAGGCGCTCGCGGCGCGTGCGCCGATCGACATCCGGGCGAACCGGCTGAAAACCACGCGCGACACGCTGATGGCCGCTCTCGCCCATGCCGAGCCTGAGGCGGGAACATGGTCGCCGGACGCCTTGCGCTTCCAGCCAGGGCAGGATGGGCGCGGCCCCTCGCTGCAATCCGAGCCGTCTTTCTTCGCCGGCGGCTTCGAAATCCAGGACGAGGGCTCGCAGCTCGTCACGCTGCTGGCCGGGGCCAGGCCTGGGCAGACCGTGATCGACCTCTGTGCGGGTGCCGGCGGCAAGACGCTGGCGCTGGCGGCGCTGATGAACAATCAGGGGCGGCTGTTCGCGACCGACCTCGACGCTCGCCGCCTCGCACCGCTGCATGAGCGGCTTGCCCGCTCGGGCGCTGCAATCGTCGAAATCCGGATTCCGCGTTCGCGCGGCCATGAACCGCTCGCCGATGTCCAGGGGCAGGCCGACCTCGTGCTGGTCGATGCGCCCTGCACCGGCTCTGGCACCTGGCGGCGCAATCCGGATGCGAAATGGCGGGTGCGGCCAGGTGCGCTCGGGGAGCGTATCAAGGACCAGGCTGAGGTGCTGGCGCGCGCCGGCCGGCTGGTCAAGCCGGGCGGACGCATCGCCTATATCACCTGCTCGGTGCTGCCCGACGAGAATGACGCGGCCATCTCTGCCTTCCTGGCGCGGAATGCCGACTTTGTCCCTGTTTCGTTGGCAGAGGTCCTGGAGTCGGCTGATGGCGATTTCGGCGCTCTGTCGCGCTTTGCCACCACGCATGGCGTGCAGTTCTCGCCACGGCGCACCGGTACGGACGGTTTCTACCTGGCCTGCGTCCAGCGTGGGGCCTGACCCGAGAAACAGGCCGTTGCACGCCATCGCGCGATGGCTTAACCGAGCGCGATGACGAGCGAAACGATCCACGACTCCATCCTGATCATCGACTTCGGCAGCCAGGTGACGCAGCTGATCGCGCGGCGCATCCGCGAGATCGGGGTCTATTGCGAAATCGCGCCGTTTCAGTCGGCCTCCGAGGCATTCCAGCGGCTGAAGCCCAAGGGCGTGATCTTCTCGGGCGGGCCGGCCTCGGTGCCCGACGAGGGCTCGCCGCGCGCGCCGCAGGAGGTGTTCTCGACGGGGCTGCCGGTGCTGGGCATCTGCTACGGCCAGCAGACCATGGCGCAGCAGCTTGGGGGCAGGGTCGAGAGCGGCCATGCCGCCGAGTTCGGCCGGGCCGATGTCGAGATCGTCACGCCGTCGGCGCTGTTTGAGGGCGTTTGGGAGGAGGGCGGTCGCTACCCCGTCTGGATGAGCCATGGCGACCGCGTGACGCAGCTGCCGGCCGGCTTCACCGTCAAGGCGACCTCCGAGAACGCCCCCTATGCGGTGGCGAGCGACGAGATCAGGCGCTTCTACTCGACGATGTTCCACCCCGAGGTCGTGCACACGCCCGATGGCGGCAAGCTTCTACGCAACTTCGTCGTCAACATCTGCGGCTGCGTGCCCGACTGGAGCATGTCGGCCTATCGCGCCGAGATGCAGAAGAAGATCCGCGACCAGGTCGGCAGCGGCCGCGTCATCTGCGGCTTGTCGGGCGGCGTCGATTCCGCCGTCGCGGCGGTGCTGATCCACGAGGCGATCGGCGACCAGCTCACCTGTGTCTTCGTCGATCACGGGCTGATGCGGATGAACGAGGCGGAGGAGGTCGTGCGCCTTTTCCGCGACCACTACAACATCCCGCTCGTTCACGTTGAAGCTGAAGAGCTGTTCCTGTCGGAGCTCGCCAAATGCGGCGCTGATCCGGAAGCGAAGCGCAAGACCATCGGCCGGCTCTTCATCGACGTCTTCGACGCCGAGGCCGCCAAGATCGGCGGCGCCGACTTCCTCGCCCAGGGCACGCTCTATCCCGACGTGATCGAGAGCGTCTCGTTCAGCGGCGGGCCCTCGGTCACGATCAAGTCGCACCATAATGTCGGCGGCCTGCCCGATCGCATGAAGATGAAGCTCGTCGAGCCGCTGCGCGAGCTGTTCAAGGACGAGGTCCGGGTGCTCGGCCGCGAACTCGGCCTGCCGGAAGCCTTCGTCGGCCGCCACCCCTTCCCGGGGCCGGGGCTGGCCATCCGCTGCCCGGGAGAGATCACCAAGGAGAAGCTCGACATCCTGCGCAAGGCCGATGCGATCTATCTCGACGAGATCCGCAAGGCCGGCCTCTACGACGTGATCTGGCAGGCCTTCGCGGTGCTGCTTCCGGTGCGGACCGTCGGCGTGATGGGCGACCACCGCACCTATGACCATGTCTGCGCGCTGCGCGCCGTGACCTCGGTCGATGGGATGACGGCGGATTTCTATCCCTACGACATGGCCTTCCTCGGCCGTACCGCGACGCGCATCATCAACGAGGTCAAGGGCATCAACCGCGTCGTCTACGACGTGACGAGCAAGCCGCCCGGCACGATCGAGTGGGAATGATTTTGGCCGATCCGAACGTGTTCAGTTCAACGGCATCCTGAATGTGAAGCGTGTCAGCTCGGGCGTCGATGAGACGTCGAGCGTGCCGCCATGCGCCTTGGCGATCTCCGAGCAGATGTAGAGGCCAAGACCCAAGCCCTGCTGGTTCGGCTTGGCGGAGGCACGGACGAACGGCTTGAACAGCTCCCTCGTCACTTCGGGCGGGATCATCGCGCCCGAATTCGACACGGTCAGCTCGAAGAAGGTGGGAGTCTTTCGGGCCGCTACCATCACGGGCTTTTCATCGCCACCATGGGTCAGGGCGTTGCCGACGAGGTTCGACAGCATCTGGGCGATGCGGGCGTTGTCGCAGTCGACATCGCCGACGAAGTGCAGGTCGCTGACGATCTCGCGGTCAGGGCGTGCCGTGCGCAGTTCGGCAATGACATCGTCGAGCGTCTGCTTCAGATCGCCGGAGACCTGACGCTCCAGCTTGAAGCCGCCGCCGAGCCTGTCCCTGGCGAAATCGAGGACGTCCTCGATCAGGTCGGACATGCGCGTGACGCTCCGCAACATCAGCGTCGTCAGCGACTGGATCTTCGCGATGTCGTCGGTGCGCTGAACGAGCTGCAGCCCGGCAGAGATCGAGGCCAGCGGGTTTCGCAGGTCATGCCCCAGGACCGCGATGAACTGCTCTCGCGTATCGGAATTCTGGAGTTCGCCGACAAGCCGGGCCTCACTTTCGGCGAGCTGTCGATGGGCATCGAGGTGGAATGCGATCAGCTCGGCGAAAAGCGTGAACATGCCCAGCGTCGTGGGGTCGTTGAGCTGGCGGGGCTTGGGGTCGATCGCGCAGAGCGTGCCGAAGAACTTGCCGTCGGGCAGCACGATCGGCACCGAGATGTAGCTTTGGAAGCCATAGGCTGCCGGCGTCTGGTGCGTGCGGTAGACCGGATCCTCCGCCACATGATCGATCACGACGATCTCGCGGTGATCCCGGATCTCGTTGCAGATCGTCGTCTCGACCTGCAGCTCGCCGCCCGGCTGGAGACCGAACGCGATCTCGTCGCGAACGCCGCAGACGACCCAGCGGTCCTCCGTCACCCGTGCGATCGCGGCAAAGCCTATGCCCGTCGTCCGGCATACGACGTCGAGAATCGAGGGCACAGCGGCAATCGAGGCGATGGCGGCAATGTCTTGGGAGAAGTCCTGATACATCTGGCTCGGCCTGCGGAAACAACAGCCGACGCATGCCGGCGGCTTTGCGTTTATGTCAAAAGCTTATTGATCGACCATCAGCAGAGGGTCGGAAGCGGCGGCTTCGGCAATCCGTGCCATCGGCGTGGCGCTCATTCCCTCGCGCGGCTCGTCATCGCCGATGAAGATGCCTGTCCGCATGACGGGGCAAGCTCAGGGAGGCGATGGGTCAGCCTGATTGAGCAGCGTCGAGATGGCGGTCACGATTTGCGGAAACACGAACGGCTTGGCGATCATGATGCTGTTGGGAACACCGTGAGCGGCCCAGTCGGAAGCGCTGTCGCCACTCATATAGATCACAGGCATGGCGGGCATGGCTTCGCGGACGTGTCTGCCGACATCCCAGCCCGTCGCACCCTTGCCAAGCCGGATATCGGTCAGGACGGCACGAATTTCATCCATGCGTTCGTCGAACACGGACTTGGCCTCCGCCGCGTTCGACGCCGCGACGACCTCAAACCCGGCGTCAGTGAGCGCGTCTTCGACATCCATGCGGATGAGGGGCTCGTCTTCGACAAGCAGAACGACGAGTGGCGACATCAGCGACTTCTCCCATAAGGCCGATTAACGCCCGATCCGGTAAACGGTTCATCGCATTTGCTCGAATTCCGCGATTTATTTCTGCCGGCCGCGGGTGTCACGGTGCAACCGCAGCCTTCCAGCGACGCCGACCCTGAGGAGATCACTGGGCGAGCGCTGCCATCCGATGCTCTGATTTGTTGGAACGTTCCGGTCCGCCATCTGTTGCTTGCCCGCTGGGGGATCAGACGACGGCCAGGGAGTTGTGTCTTGTCCACCGAAGCGGGAAAGCCGGCGGTTCTGATCGTCGATGACGAAGCCATCATCAGGATGTACGCGGCCGTTCTGGTCGAGGATGCCGGCTACGTCGCCATCGAGGCCGCGACTGCCGATGAGGCCTTGGCGATCCTCAGCGCGCGCGACGACATCCGCGTGCTGTTCACCGACGTCGAAATGCCCGGGTCGCTGAACGGTCTCGAACTCGTGGAAGTCGTCCGGGAGAAATGGCCACCGATCGAGCTGATCGTTGCATCCGGTCATGTGCAGGTCGATCCGCAGCGGCTGCCCGAGAGAGCGCGGTTCTTTCGGAAACCGTACACTGAGAACGAGGTCATCAAGGCGCTCAAGGCGCTGCCCCTGCGATGAGCACCGCATCGGAGAAGCCGACCATGACGATCGAGACAAACGAAGATTACGAAATGGCCATCGAGCGGCTGAACGCGCTCGGGGACGATCCGGCCAGTGGACCCGATCGGGACGAGTTCTTCGAGATCAACGCCGCGATGGTGGACTACGAGACCCGTCATCATCGCGCGGCCGGAGAGAGGGCAGAGGCATGATCGACGCAAGGAAAGCCATCGTTCGGTGTCCGGACGATTACGAGCGCGCCGTCGAGCGCGTCGCCGAACTGGGAACGCCCGCCGAAGGATCGGAGGAAGAGGCCGAGCTGATCGGTCTGATGGAGGCGATCGAGAAATGGGAGGCCCGTCATGAAGACGATGATCCGGGCTGGGATTAGCGGCTCGGCGACGCGCCGGTGGATATCCTTGGCTCTGCGGCCATCGCGGACATTGGTTTATTTGAGCGGTGAATCGGGACTTCGTCTGGAACGCTTCCAAACTTTGCGCAGTTAAGGAGGCAAACATCCGCCAAGCGCGGCATCGCGACGACGAGGCTCCAGGAGGATCGTTGCTGCGCGACACCGTTGCAAGCGTTGGCCATTCCGGAGTGACCATGAATTTACCCAGTGATCTGGCGGCAACACGCCGCGATGTGCTGATCGGCACCGCAGCCGCGGTCGCGACAACCTCGTCATCCTCGCGGCTGGCAGCGCAAACCCCGAACGACCTTGCGCCTGTCATCTCGGCCGTGACCTTCGAAGTGAACGGTGCTTCGCGCAAACTCAGCCTCGATGCGCGAACGACCCTTCTCGACGCGCTGCGCGAGCACCTTCACTTGAACGGCACCAAGAAGGGCTGCGACCATGGCCAGTGCGGCGCCTGCACGGTGATCGTCGAGGGCCGGCGGATCAACGCCTGCCTGACGCTCGCCGTGATGCATCAAGGCCAGCGCATCACCACGATCGAGGGGTTTGGCACACCCGACAGCCTGCACCCGATGCAGGCCGCCTTCGTCAAGCATGACGGTTTCCAGTGCGGCTACTGCACGCCGGGCCAGATCTGCTCGGCCATCGGCGTGCTCGACGAGATCAAGGCCGGCATCCCCAGCCATGTCAGCGCCGACCTCTTGGCCGTCCCAGAGGGATCGCAGGCCGAAATCCGCGAACGCATGAGCGGCAACATCTGCCGCTGCGGCGCCTATCCCAACATCGTCGATGCGATCACCGAAGTTGCCGGGAGGAAGGCATGAAATCCTTCACCTATGAACGCGCCAGCACGCCGGCTGAGGCCGCATCGGCCGCAGCCCGCAACGTTGGCGCCCGGTTCATCGCCGGCGGCACCAACCTGCTCGACCTGATGAAGCTGGAGATCGAAACCCCGCGCCATCTGATCGATGTCAACGGCCTCGCGCTCGACACCATCGAGTCGACTGAAGGCGGCGGCGTGCGGATCGGCGCACTCGTGCGCAACACCGATCTCGCGGCCGATGTGCGCATCCGGCGCGACTATGGCCTGCTTTCGCGCGCGCTGCTGGCCGGCGCCTCCGGTCAGCTTCGCAACAAGGCGACGACAGCCGGAAATCTGCTCCAGCGCACGCGCTGTCCTTATTTCTACGACACCAACCAGCCCTGCAACAAACGCCAGCCCGGCAGCGGCTGCTCGGCGCTCGGCGGCTTCAGCCGGTCTCTCGCCGTCGTCGGGGCGAGCGACGCCTGCATCGCCACGCATCCCAGCGACATGGCGGTGGCGATGCGCGCGCTCGATGCCCAGGTCGATACCGTCAGGCCCGACGGCGCAACGCGCAGCCTGCCGATCGCGGAGTTCTACCGCGCGCCGGGGCAGACGCCGCACCTGGAGACGTCGCTCGCGCCTGGAGAGCTGATCACGGCGGTGTCGCTGCCGAAGCCGGTCGGAGGCAAGCATGTCTATCGCAAGGTGCGCGACCGCGCTTCCTACGCCTTCGCGCTGATCTCGGTGGCGGCGGTCGTCCAGGCTGACGGCAGCGGGCGCGTGGCGCTTGGCGGCGTCGCCCACAAGCCATGGCGCAGCGAAGCGGCCGAAGCCCGCTTGCCGGAAGGCGCCAAGGCCGTGACCGACGACCTGCTGGCGAATGCCCGTACGACCGAAGAGAACGAGTTCAAGCTCCCGCTGGTCGAGCGCACGCTCGCCGCCGTGCTGGCCGAAGCGAGGGCCTGACACCATGAAGTTCGACACCCCCGCGACCACCAACCCGATCGACCGCCTCAAGGTCATCGGCCAGCCGCTCGACCGGATCGACGGACCCCGTAAGGCGACGGGCACGGCCCGCTATGCCTATGAGCAACACGATGTCGCGCCCGATCAAGCCTATGGCTATGTCGTCGGCTCCTCGATCGCCAAGGGGCGGATCACCGCGATGGACATCACCGCGGCCAAGAGCGCGCCCGGCGTGATATCCATCGTGACGGCGCAAAGCGCCGGCAAGCTGGGCCAGGGCAAGCTGAACACCGCCAGGCTGCTTGGTGGGCCGGAGATCGAGCATTATCATCAGGCTGTCGCGCTCGTCGTCGCCGAGACCTTCGAGCAGGCCCGCGCCGCAGCATCTCTGGTCAAGGTCCGCTACGAAGAGGCCAAGGGCGTCTTCGACCTGGCCGCGGTCAAGGACGCGGCGCCCAACGCCCCCGATGACGGCGAGAGTCCGACACAGAGCGCCGTCGGCGATTTCGCGGGGGCCTTCGCGAGCGCGAAGGTGACGCTCGACCAAAGCTATGTGACCCCGGATCAGGCCCATGCGATGATGGAGCCGCACGCTTCGATCGCCCGCTGGGAGGGCGATCGGCTGACGCTGTGGACCTCGAATCAGATGATCGCCTGGACCGTCGGCGACCTCGCCAAGACGCTCGGCATCCCCAAGGAAAACGTCCGGCTGATCTCGCCTTTCATCGGCGGCGGCTTCGGCGGCAAGCTTTTCCTGCGCGCCGACGCATTGCTCGCGGCGCTCGGCGCGCGTGCCGCCGGTCGCCCCGTCAAGGTCGCGCTGAGCCGGCCGATGATGTTCAACAACACGACCCATCGTCCCGCCACGATCCAGCGCATCCGCATCGGCGCGACGCCCGACGGGACGATCACCGCCATCGGCCATGAGAGCTGGTCGGGCGATTTGAAGGATGGCGGGCCGGAGGTCGCGACGCAGCAGACGCGCCTGCTCTATGCCGGCGCCAACCGAATGACCTCGCTGAAGCTCGCGGTCCTCGACCTGCCCGAGGGCAATGCGATGCGCGCGCCGGGCGAAGCGCCAGGGCTGATGGCGCTGGAAATCGCGATGGACGAGATGGCGGAGAAGCTGAAGCTCGACCCGATCGAATTCCGCATCCGCAACGACACGCAGGTCGATCCGGAGAAGCCCGGGCGGCCGTTCTCGCAGCGCCGCCTGGTCGAGTGCCTGCGCCTTGGCGCCGAGCGCTTCGGTTGGGACAAGCGGTCGGCGACGCCGGCCAGCGTCCGCGACGGTCAGTGGCTGGTCGGGATCGGCGTCGCGGCTGCGTTCCGCAACAACCAGGTCATGAAATCCGGTGCGCGCGTCACTCTCGGTCGCGATGGCGTCGTCACCGTCCAGTCCGACATGACCGATATCGGCACCGGCAGCTACACCGTCATCGCCCAGACGGCGGCCGAGATGATGGGCCTTCCGGTCGACAAGGTGAAGGTCGAGCTCGGCGACTCGACCTTTCCGGTCTCGGCCGGCTCAGGCGGCCAGTGGGGCGCGAACTCGGCGACGGCCGGGGTCTATGCGGCCTGCGTCAAGCTGCGCGAGGCGGTGCTGCAGAAGCTCGGCTTCAATTCGGAGGATGCGGTCTTCGAGGCCGGCGCAGTGAAATCGGGCAATCGTGCCGTTCCGCTCGCGCTGGCGGCCCGCGAAGGCGACATCGCCGCCGAGGACACGATCGAGTTCGGCGACCTCGACAAGACGCACCAGCAATCGACCTTTGGCAGCCATTTTGTCGAGGTCGGCGTCGACGTAGCCACCGGCGAGGTACGGCTCCGGCGCATGCTCGCGGTCTGCGCGGCCGGGCGCATCCTCAACCCGAAATCAGCGCGCAGCCAGGTCATCGGCGCGATGACGATGGGTGCCGGCGCGGCGTTGATGGAGGACCTCATCGTCGACAAGCGGCGCGGCTTCTTCGTCAACCACGATTTGGCCGGCTACGAAGTCCCGGTTCATGCTGACATCCCGCATCAGGATGTGATTTTCCTCGACGAGACCGACCCGATGTCCTCGCCGATGAAGGCCAAGGGTGTCGGAGAACTCGGCATCTGCGGCGTGGGAGCCGCCGTCGCCAACGCGATCCACAACGCGACCGGCGTGCGCGTTCGCAACTATCCGATCACGCTCGACAAACTGCTCGACAGGCTGCCGGCAGTCATCTGAACCATCGACCTTCGCCTCTTTCACGGCCGGTGTACGGCCGTGAAAGAGGCGAAGGGTCCTCATGTTCGTTGCTCGCAGGCGTGAGCGCGGGCTGGATTGCCGCGCCGATTGCCGCAGTCCATCCCCCGATCCGATCGCTTTGGAACTCTCATGAATGGCGGAAGGGGTGGGATTCGAACCCACGGTGGGCTTGCACCCACGGCGGTTTTCAAGACCGCTGCCTTAAACCACTCGGCCACCCTTCCGTTGCCGCAGTCATTGCCGGGCGCGGGACGTTTTGGCAAGCGTCATCAGCAGAAGGCGAGGCGAGGGGGCGGATGTGCGCAAAGGCCGCTCGTGGCGCGCCGATTGACCCCAAACCGGTCCTTCTCCGCTATCGCCGAGGAACTCGGCCAATGCGTGGCGGCGCTGCAACGGCGCGCTGGAATCGGGGCGACGAGAGGCTTCGGGTTGACAGTTGCCGCATTTCCGACACCTTTGTGCCCGCTCAAGGGCAGACAGGGATGGACCGTTAAGGCTATCGCGACTCGTCGTTCGGCATTAACGATCCCTTAACGGGATTGACCGAAAGCTCTGGCTTCGCCGCGTTGCGGCTAGGCTGGCCTGCTGGTTTTTGGCGCAGAAAGCGGAACAACGGCATGATGCGAGGCGCTCGCCCTTCGGCACCGGACACCCTTTCCGCCGCGACCGATACGGGCCTCGCCCCGCCTTCCAGCAGCATCGCCATCCGCGCCGCACGCCTCGGCTGCGTCGCGCTCGCCGGGCTCTTCCTCGCCAATTGCGCCAATGACCAGGTTGCGCGTCGCGGCAAGTCGAAGGAGATCGGCGCCTTCCCGCAGTCGAAATACGGGCCAGCCAGCCCGCGCGTCGTCGCCGATGGCGAGGATGTGCCAAAGGGTGGCGGACGCCAGCTGATCGGCAAGACCTATTCGGTCGCCGGCAAGCGCTACACGCCTTACGACAAGCCGGTCGGCTATACGGCGGTGGGCACCGCATCCTGGTATGGCGAGGCCTTCCACGGCCGCCGCACCGCCAATGGCGAGGTCTATGACCGCCAGGGCATCAGCGCCGCGCATCCCACCATGCCGCTGCCGGCCTATGCACGCGTCACCAACATGCTCAACAACCGCTCGATCATCGTGCGGGTGAACGATCGCGGGCCCTATCATGGCGGCCGCGTGATGGACGTCTCGCAGAAGACGGCCGAGGCGCTTGCCTTCCGCCATCTCGGCACAGCCCGCATCAAGCTCGAATATCTCGGCCAGGCTTCGCTGGCGGGTTCGGACGACAAGCTGCTGCTGGCGACATTGCGCACCGATGGCCAGCCGGCCGCTATCCCGGGTACCAGCGCGCGCACCATGGTCGCCAGTTCTGCGCCGGTCGCGGCAGGGCGTTCGCCGAGCGCCGATCTCAACGAGGCGCAGCCCGAGCCGGTCATCTCGCGGCCCGTCGCACAGAGCTATTCGACCGCTTCGACCTCCACCTCCAATTCTTCCACCTCGACAGCGCAAGCCTACGTGCCTCAGGGCTATTCCACGGCGTCGGTCGAGTCGGTCCGGACGATCTCGCCCAGCACGCCGGTCGCGGCCTCGCTGGTCTCGATCTCGCCGGTGGCCGGCGTTCCGGTGCGCGGCGCGCCGATGCCTCCGAGCCGTCCCTTCGACCTCGACACCATCGCCAACGCCGGCAGGCCGGTGCTTGTTCCCGCCGTGATGCGCAGTACGCTGCCGCCGAGCCGGGGCCCCGTGGCGAGCCTGTTCGCGCAGCCGGAGCGCGCGCCGACGCAGCGTTTCGCAGCATCCCATCCGCTCAACCGTGCGCTCGTGCCGCAGCCGCTGCAGCCGCTGTCGCGGAATTGAACCGGTCGGGCCTTGACCGGCCGCGCCGGGCTCTGCTTCAGATCGGATATGAGCGCGCCTCGGCGATTTTCTGACAGGTTTGGGTCCGTCGCGGCCTTGAGGCGCTGGGCGTTGCGCGCTCGGGCGCTTGGCGTCGCCTCGATGCTGGCTGTTGCGGCCTTTGTGCCGGCTTCGGCTGTATTCGCGCAGGGCTTCCAGTCGCCGGCCCCCTTCGCGGTGCTGCTTGATTCCGCCAGCGGCACCGTCCTCTACGAAAAAGCCGCCGACGAATTGATGGTGCCGGCGAGCCTCGCCAAGATCGCGACCGCGCTCGTCGCCTTCGAGGAGATCGCCCAGGGCCGTCTGACGCTCGACAGCGAGATCGGCATTTCGGAAAACGCCTGGCGCAAGGGCGGGGGCGTCTCGGGCGGTTCGACCATGTTCGCCCAGCTCAACAGCCGGGTGAAGCTTTCCGACATCCTGCAAGGCATCATCGTCCAGTCCGGCAACGATGCCTCGATCGCGCTGGCCGAGGCCGTCGCGGGCGACGAGGCGACCTTCGCCCGGCTGATGACAGAGCGGGTGCGTGCACTGGGCCTGCCGAAGTCGGTCTTCCGCAACGCGACCGGGATGGGTGATCCGCTGCAGAAGGTCACGGCGCGGGAGCTCGCGCTCCTGTCGGACCACATCATCAAGACCTATCCCGAGCACTACAGGATCTTCGGCCAGCGCGAGTTCACCTGGAACAAGATCAGGCAGCAGAACCGCAATCCGTTGCTGGCGATGGAGATCGGCGCGGACGGGCTCAAGACCGGCAATATCGACGAATCCGGCTATGGCCTCGTCGGCTCCGCCGTGCAGAACGGTCAGCGGCTGATCGTCGTCGTCAATGGGCTCAAGACGGCCCGCGACCGCGCCAATGAATCGCGCAAGCTGCTGGAATGGGGCTTTCGCGCCTTCGAACCCCGCAAGGTCTTCGAGGCGGGCGAGATCGTCGGCGAGGCCAGCGTCTTCGGCGGCGCGAAGGGCCGGGTCGGGCTCAAGGCCAAGGGCCCGGTTAGCCTGCTGCTGCCACGCGGCAGCAGCGAGCGTCTCAGCGCTCGGATCGTCTATCGCGGGCCGCTCACGGTTCCCGTGCAGGAGGGGGCGGAGGTCGCCCGACTCCTGGTCACGCGTGGCGAGGTCAAGACCCTCGACATTCCCCTCTATGCGGCGGAGAGCGTGCAGGCCGGCAGCTTGCAGAGCCGGGCGCTCGACGCGCTGATGGAGGCGGCGTCAGGCTGGGTCCGCAAGGCCCTGGGCCGTAGCTGATGCGGGGCGTCGCACCCGGCCGCTTCATCACGCTCGAGGGCGGGGAGGGGGCGGGCAAATCGACGCTGGCCCGCCACCTCAAGGACCGCGTCGAGGCGCTCGGCCTGCGTGTCAGCGTGACGCGCGAGCCCGGCGGTTCGCCCAAGGCCGAGGCGATCCGCGAGGTGATCCTGTCGGGCCAGGTCAAGCAGCACGGCCCCTTCGTCGAGGCGCTGATGTTCTCGGCGGCGCGCATCGACCATATCGACCGTTTGATCCGGCCCGCTCTGGAGCGGGGGGAATGGGTGATTTGCGACCGCTTCATCGATTCGACGCGGGCCTATCAGGGCACGCTCGGGCGCATCGAACCGGGGCTTCTCGCCGAGCTGGAGGCCGTCACCATCGACGGGCTGTTGCCGGACCTGACGCTGATCCTCGATCTTGACCCGACCATCGGGCTGGCGCGTGCGGCCCGTCGCCGCGCCCCCGGCGAAGGGACCGACCGCTTCGAGAGCGAGGCGCTGGTGTTCCACCGCACGCTTCGGCAGGCTTTCCTCGCCATCGCGGAGAGCGAGCCCTCGCGCTGCGTCGTGCTCGACGCCGCCCAGCCGCCGACGCTGCTGGCACAGGCCGCCTGGAATGTGATCCGCGAGCGTCTGCCGGCGCCGCAGGGCGCCTGAAGCGGCGGACTTGCTGTCATGGGCTTGCTCTCGCGGGCAGGGCGGATCAAACACGGCTGATCCGCGACACGAGGCCGGCATGCTCCAGACCAGCGACGAACCCGACCGCCTGCCGAGCGCGCCGCATCCGCGCGAGACGCTGGCTCTGATCGGGCACGACGCACAGGAGCAGGCCTTCCTGGCGGCGCTGGCCTCGGGCCGGATGCATCATGGCTGGCTGCTGGGCGGTCCAGAGGGCATCGGCAAGGCGAGCTTCGCCTATCGTGCCGCGCGCTTCGTGCTGGCGGCGGGCGATCCGGCCGTTCGGGCGGCGGGCGCGACCTCGCTCGCCATGCCGGCGGAGGACCCGGCAACGCGCCGCGTCATGGCCCAGTCGCATCCCGATCTGCATCTGCTGCGGCGGATCCAGAAGCCCGACGGCAAGGGCTATACTAGTAACATTCCCGTCGATGCGGTCAGGCGGGTGCTCGATCGATTCGGATCGAGCGCGGCCGAGGGCGGCTGGCGTGTCTGCATCGTCGATTCGGCCGAGGACATGGACCGCTCGGCGGGGAATGCCCTGCTCAAGCTTCTGGAGGAACCGCCGCCCCGCGCGCTGTTCCTGATCGTGGCGCATGCGCCGGGCCGCATGCTGCCGACGATCCGTTCGCGCTGCCGGCTGATGACCTTTGGCGCGCTCGACGAGACGCAGGTGGCGCAGGCCGGCGAGATCGCGCTGGAGCGGATGGGCGGGCCTTTCGACCCGTCGGCGCTGATACGGGCCGCGCGGCTCGCCGATGGCTCGGTGCGCCGGGCGCTGACCTATGTCGATCCGGAAACGCTGGCGCTGGTCGAGGCGGTGCGGGCGCGGCTGGACGCGCTGCCGGGAATCGACCTCAACGCGCTGATGGCCTTGGCCGAGGATGTCGCGGGCAAGGCCGGCGAGAGCGATTTCGCGGTGATGATCGAGACGGTGCAGAGCTGGCTCTCCGACCATCTCCACGCGCATGCTGCAGCGCAACCGGCGCGTCTTGCACCGCTGGCAGAGGTATGGGACAAGCTGGGGCGTGCGGCCCGCGACGTCGAAACCTATAATCTCGACCGCCGCCCGCTCGTGATGACGATGTTTCATGATCTGTCGGATGCGGTTGCCCGCTCGCGCGCAGCGTGAAGCGAACTTCCGGATCGACCATGGCCACGGCCCCGAAATTCTACCTGACGACCGCGATCCACTACACCAACGGGCCGCCGCATATCGGCCACGCCTATGAGATGGTGGCGTCGGACGCGATCGCGCGCTTCAAGCGGCTCGACGGCTTCGACGTCTTTGCGATGACCGGCACCGACGAGCATGGCCAGAAGGTGCAGCGCACCGCAGCCCAGAACGGTCAGTCACCCAAGGACTTCGTCGACGGCATCGCCGGCCGCTTTGAGGAGATGGAGCAGCGGCTGGGCTGTTCCTTCGATCGTTTCATCCGCACGACCGACGCCGACCATCTGCCCTCGACGCAGGAGCTGTGGCGGCGGATGGAGGCCAATGGCGACATCTACCTGTCGAAATATGCTGGCTGGTACTCGATTCGGGACGAGGCCTTCTACGGCGAGGACGAAACGACGCTCCTGGGCGACGGCTCGCGCCTGGGCGGGCAGGGCACACCGGTCGAATGGGTCGAGGAGGAAAGCTACTTCTTCCGCCTGAAATCCTTTCAGGACCGGCTCCTGAGCCTTTACGAGGACGTGCCGGACTTCATCTCGCCGCCGACGCGCAGGAACGAGATCGTCTCCTTCGTGAAGGGCGGGCTGGAGGATCTCTCGATCAGCCGGACGACCTTCGACTGGGGCCTGCCCGTGCCGGGCGACCCGAAGCATGTGATGTATGTCTGGGTCGATGCGCTGAACAACTACCTGACCGGGACGGGTTTCCCCGACCCGGACAATCCGCGCGCGCATTACTGGCCTGCCGACGTCCACATCATCGGCAAGGACATTGTGCGCTTCCACACGGTCTACTGGCCGGCCTTCCTGATGGCGGCCGGGCTGCCCTTGCCCAAGCGCGTCTTCGGCCATGGCTTCCTGCTCACCAAGGGCGAAAAGATGTCGAAGTCGCTCGGCAATGTCGTCGATCCCTTCGAGCTGGCCGATGCCTATGGCGTCGATCAATTGCGCTATTTCTTCCTGCGCGAGGTCTCCTTCGGCCAGGACGGCAATTACAGCCATGAGGCGATCGTCGGGCGCATCAATGCCGACCTCTCCAACGATCTCGGCAATCTGGCGCAGCGTTCGCTCTCGATGATCGCGAAGAACTGCGAGGGCAGGGTGCCGCCCTGCGGAGCGCTGACCGAGGGTGATGCGGCGATGCTGGCGCTGGCCGATGGCGCACTGGGCAAGGCGCGCACGGCCATGACCGATTTCGCGCTGCATGTCGTGCTGTCGGAGATCTGGGCCGTGGTGGCCGAAGCCAACCGCTATTTCGCCGCCAACGAGCCCTGGCGCCTGTCCAAGACCGATCCGGCTCGGCGCGACACCGTGCTCTACGTCACGGCCGAGGTGATCAGGCAGGTCGCGATCCTGGTTCAGCCGGTGATGCCGGCTGCCATGGGCAAGCTGCTCGACCTTCTTGGCGTGGCGCCCGAGGCGCGCAATTTCGCGGCATTGGGCGAGGGTGGGCGTCTGGCCTCCCGCACGGCCCTGCCGGCGCCGAGCGGCATCTTCCCGCGCTATGTCGAGCCGGAAGGCGGCGAGGCCGCCTGATGCTGATCGACACGCACTGCCATCTCGACTTCCCGGATTTTGCCGAGGATCTCGACGCCTATGTCGCGCGCGCCGAGGCCGCGGGCGTCGGGCGCATGGTGACGATCTCGACCCGGGTCGCACGCTTTTCGGCCTATGTGGCGATCGCCGAGCGCTTCCCATCGGTCTGGTGCAGCGTCGGCACGCATCCCCATGGCGCGCATGAGGAGTTGGACGTCACCGCCGAACAGCTCGTGGCGCTGTCGGCCCATCCGCGTTGCGTCGCCATCGGTGAGGCCGGGCTCGATTATCACTATGACAAGAGCCCGCGCGAGGCGCAGGCTCAAGGCTTGCGCGTCCACATCGCGGCAGCGCGCATCACCCAGCTGCCGCTCGTCATTCATGCGCGCCAGGCCGACGACGACATGATCGCGATCCTGCGTGAGGAGATGGGGAAGGGCGCCTTCCCCGCCATCCTGCACTGCTTCACCGCCGGCGAGGCTTTGGCGATGGCCGGCGTCGAGCTCGGGCTCTACGTCTCCTTCTCCGGCATCCTGACCTTCAAAACCTCGGAGGAGCTGCGCCGGATCGCCCGGATGGTGCCGAAAGACCGCCTTCTGGTCGAGACCGACGCGCCCTATCTCGCGCCGGTGCCGTTCAGGGGCAAGCGCAACGAGCCATCCTATGTCGTTGAGACGGCTAAGATTCTGGGCGATGCGATCGGCGTCTCCTTCGAGGAGGTCGCGGCGTTGACCACGGCCAATGCGCGGCGCTGCTACTGGAAGATGGACCAAGCCGCGCCGGTGGCGCGGGTGGCCTGAAGCAGCAGGCACCATGACATACACACTGACCATTCTCGGCTGCGGTTCATCGGGCGGCGTGCCCAGGCCCGGCTCGGGCTGGGGCGACTGCGATCCGTCCGAGCCGAAGAATCGTCGTCGGCGCTGTTCGATTCTGGTCGAGCGCACCCAGGAAGCCGGCACGACGCGGCTGATCGTCGATACCTCGCCCGATCTGCGCGAGCAGCTTGTCGACGCGAATGTCAGCGATCTCGATGCCGTGCTTTTCAGCCACGACCATGCCGATCACACCCACGGCATCGACGACCTGCGCTCGCTCGTCCTTTATAATCGGCACCGCATCGTCGTCCATGCCGACGCCACCACGGCGCGGTCGCTGGGTGGACGCTTCTCGTATCTTTTCGAAACGCCGGCCGGGAGCCTGTATCCGCCGATCCTCGACCTGCGCCCGATGACATCCGGCACGCCCGTGGCTGTCGCTGGCGCCGGCGGCGAGATCGTCGCGTTGCCCATCGCCGTCGAGCACGGGCCGAGCTACGAGGCTTTGGGCTTCCGTTTCGGCGATGTCGGCTATGTGCCCGATGTCAGCCTGATCCCGCCGCAGGCCATGGCCGCGCTGGCCGGGCTCGACATCCTGATCCTCGACTGCCTGCGCGAGACGCCGCATCCGAGCCACTTCAATATCGCGCAGACGCTGGCCGCGATCGCGGAACTGAAGCCGAAGCGAGCGATCGTGACCGATCTGCATTCGGATCTCGATTATGCTCGCCTTGCCAGCATGTTGCCTGCCGGCGTTGATGTGGCGTTCGACGGCATGCAGGTACTGTTCAATGTCGCAGCAGGCCCCGCCGGGACCGCTGGGGTATCGGTTTAGGTTCCATAATATGTCTTATGCGAATCAAGGGTGGGCCTGTTCGAGGGGGTTCCCGGACATCCCCTGCTTCTGACGGTCGTCCCTCAGCCGAGGCTGACCTCGCGGCCGGCTTACCTGCTGACCCGCCTGGCCAGAGCAAACAACGCGATCGCCGCGATGGCCGACAACGTGATCAGCAGCAGCATGCTGGACACCTGTCCGGCTCGCTCGATCAGAACCGCGAAAGCGAGCGGCGCCGCCGCCTTGATGACGAGGCCGGGCGCCGAGAGCTTGCCCAGCATCGCGCCATAGCCGGTCGGTCCGAACAATTGCAGCGGCACCGTTCCGCGCACGATCGAGCTCAAGCCCATGCTGATGCCGTAGGTGATCGCGAACAGCCCGGCCAGCGTCGCCGTCATGCCGCCGGCCAGAAGCAGCATAAAGCCCAGCGGCATCAGCAAGGCCGAGATCCAGGCCGTGGTCACCGGCTGCACGGTGGTGCCGAAGAGCATCTCGACCAGCCGCCCGGCCACCTGGGATGGCCCCACCATCGCGCCGATCGCGACGGCGACGGCCGCGCTGAGCCCGAACCCCTGCAGCATCGTCAGCATATGGACCGACATCGCCGAGACGACGAAGCCCTGTAGCGAAAAGGCCAGGGCCAGCAGCAGGAAAGCGGAGCGTCGCGCATCGCCATGGAGATAGTCGCTCGCGGCCGCCGCCCCGGCCGGGTTTGCCGGCGCTGCATGGGCGGGCGGGCGCACCCGGCCCGGCAGCAGGAAGAGGTGCAGCGGCACGCAGAGCGCCAACTGCATGACGGCATAGATGCGGTAGATTCCGCGCCAATCGAATTCGGACAGCAGCGCCGTGCTCAGCGGCCAGAACAACGTCGATGCGAAACCGCCGATCAGCGTGAGCTGGCTGATGGACCGGCGCGCACCGGCGCCTCGCGCCTGCGTCAGGGCGGCGAAGGCGGCATCGTAGAGCACCATCGTCGCGATGGCTTCCATCACGATCATCGCCGCGAAATAGCTGACAGGCCCCCTCGCCTCGGCCAATGCGAAGAGGCTGAGACCGGCCAGGACCGAGCCGATGCTCATGACCAGCCGCGTGCCATGGACGTCGATCAGGCGGCCGGAGACAGGTGCCACCAGCCCTCCCGCCAGAAGTCCCGCTGCGAAGCCGCCATAGGTCCATTCCGGCGCCCATCCGAAGCTTTCGGTCATGCGCGGCGCCAGCACCGCGAAGGCGTAGTAGAGCGTGCCGTAGCCGATGACCTGGGTGATGCCGAGCCCGACGATCAGGGCGAGGCTGCCGGCGCCGCGTGGGGCGAGCGTCGGATGAGAGAATCCAGACATCAGGCTTCGAGGGCCTCTCGTTTCGGCGCCGTGCCGCAGCCGCAGCCCGGCTTTCCCGCATCTTTCGCCACGGCATCATCTCCACAGCAGGCATCGACGGCGGCCGGCGCGGGGCCGCCGCAGCAGCCCGATGCGGCCGCGCCCGGCCCGCCGGGCGTCGAGCTGCACACGCCGGTCTCGGGCAGCACGAGTTCGACACGCCTGGCCGCCTCATGGTCGCCGGCTATCGCGGCCACGATCGAACGCACCTGCTCATGCCCGGTCGCCAGCAGGAAGGTCGGCGCCCGCCCGTAGGACTTCATCCCCGCGATGTAGAAGCCCTTCTCGGGATGGGCAAGCTCGGCTGCGCCATGCGGGCGGACCGTGCCGCAGGAGTGCTCGTTCGGGTCGATCAGCGGTGCCAGCGCCGGGGTGCATTCCAGCGCGGGATCGAGCAAGACGCGCAGTTCGCGCAGGAAGCCGAGATCGGGCCTGAAGCCGGTGGCGACGATGAGCTCATCGACCGCGACGGCGCGGCCGTCGTCGCTGGCGAGGCGCAGGCCGCCCGGTTGCCGGTCGATCCGCTCCAGGCGAAAGGAGGTCTCGACCGTGACCACGCCACGTTCGACGAGGCGTGCGATCCGCACTCCGAGTTCGCCGCGACCCGCGAGCTGGTCGGCGGCGCCGCCGCCAAAGGCCTTGGCCAGGCGATCGCCCCGGTAGAGCCAGGTGATCCTGGTTCCGGGCGCCCGCGCCTGAAGCTCGGCCAGCGCCGTCATGGTGCCGATGGCCGAGTGCCCGCCCCCCAGCACGGCGATCCTGCGGCCGGTGTAGCGTGCTGCGGCCGATCCGAGCACATCGGGCATGGCGTAGCTGATCTGCTGGGCCGCCTCCGGCTCGCCGATGGCGGGCAAGCCCGAAGCGCCGGCCGGGCTGGGAGAAAACCAGGTCCCGGAGGCGTCGATCACAGCGTCCGCCACGGCAATGTGCTGCCCTGCCCCGTCACGGTAGTGGATCGCGAAGGCTGCGCCATCGCGTCCTGCGCTTCTGACCTTGTCGATGCCGAGGCGAGAGATGGCGGTGACGTCCGCACCGAGCCGGATGGCGTTTTCGAGGGGAGGTAGTCCGGCGAGAGGTGTCAGATACCGGGCCAGAAGATCGCCTCCCGTCGGATAGGAATCGGGCGATGGTTCAGTCCAGCCACTGGCCGCCAGCAGCCGGGCCGCGGAGGCGTCGATATTGTAGGCCCAGGGCGAGAACATCGGCACATGGGCCCATTGGCGCACGGCATGGCCGACCGTCGCGCCGCGCTCGAAGACGAGTGGCGTCAGCCCACGTTCGATGGCATGGGCGGCTGCCGCCAGGCCCACGGGCCCGGCCCCGATGATCGCGATGGTCTTGCTCATGATTTTCACCGTATATCCGGAATTATGGAATTATGTGGCAAATTCAGGCTGCGTCCGTCGCCTGGGCCTGGCAACACGCATCGGCGCAGCACTCGTCGACGAGGAACCCGACCAGCGCGTTCATGACCTCGTAATTGGCGCGGCAGATCAGCGTCCGGCTCTGCCGCTCCTGTGTGACGAGACCTGCGTGGATCAACGCCTTGAGATGAAAGGACAACGTCGACTGGGCGATCTGGAGCCGGTGCTGGCATTCGCCGACCGAGAGCCCGCCATGCCCGGCCCTGACCAGCGTGCGATAGAGCAAAAGTCTCGTCGGGTTGCCAAGCGCCTCGAGGCGTGAAGCTGCATCGTTTGTATCCATGCCCGGATGATGGATTTTGCCGCGTGCGTTGTCAATCGATATTTCCAGTTTTGTGAATTCAATTGCTGCAAAGCATGGAAGCTGGTTCTTTGCGCCCGATCAGACGAGCACGGCCTGATCGGTGAGATGCACCAGTCGCCCTTTCGCGATGACGGCGACCACGCGCGGGTGCTCCCTGTCCTCGACCAGGACCAGGTCGGCGCGCTTGCCTGGCGCGATGACACCGCGATCGTTCAGTCCAAAGGCCTTCGCCGGCGCCTTCGAGACCAGCGCCCAGGCCTCAGCGAAGGTGGCGGCCCCGTTGCGGGCCAGGACGAAGGGCGCCAGCAGCAGCGCCGGATAGTAGTAGTCCGAGGCGAGGATGGTGCAGAGGCCGGCGCGCACCATCTCCTCGGCCGCCGGACAGCCGATATGCGAGCCGCCGCGCACGACGTTGGGGGCGCCGAAGACGATCGCCTCGCCATGGGCGGCAGCCTCGCGCGCCGTGAGCTCGTCGATGGGAAACTCCGCGACCGCGACGCCGAGCCCGCGATACCAGCGCCGCATCTCCGGCGTCATGTCGTCATGGGATAGCATCGGCACGCCCTGCGCGCGGGCCGCCGCTGCCAGCCGTGTCACCGACGCCGCGACCTCGTCCCTGCGGGCGTAGACGCGCTCGACCAGCGCCGCGAACTCCTCGGCGCTCAGCCCCGAGCGCTCGACCATCTTGCCGACCTTGTCGGGACGGTGCCGGGTCTTCAGCGTGCCTTCGGTGTGGTCGTTAAAGGCCAGCAGCCCCACCCGGCCCATTGCGATCCATTGCAGGATCTCCGCCTCGGCATCGAGGTTGAAAGTCTCATGGCGCAGGTGGAAGCGCGTATCGGCGCCGAGATCGGGCGCGAGCGCATCGATCCGCTCGAAAAGGCGCCGCGCATTGGCCGCGCTGCGAAGGCCCGGCTCCCAAGACCAGGTCACGCCGTGAAAGGCCGTGGTGATGCCACTGGCGAGAACGGCGCGGTCGGCGTCGCGCAACGCCAGGTCGATGTCGAAGGCGACCTTGGGGCGCGGCATGATATGGCGCTCGAAGGCGTCGCCATGGCAATCGACGATCCCCGGCAGCACCAGCAGGCCGGTCGCATCGAGGCGCAGCGCACCGGCGGCCGCAGCGCCGTCCAGGGCCGCGATGACGGCGCCATTCGTGACGAGGTCAGCGCTTGCGAGTTCGTCGAGCAGCACCCGTCCGCCCGTGATGTGAAGCGCCATCCCTGCCCTCTCTCGCGTGCTGCAGCCGTGCCGCAGGGGGACGGGCCATGGTGCCTGACCATGACGAAGGGATGACAGGTCTTGTGATGGACGGGTCGTGTGGCCGTCACCGCTGCATCATGCTGCCGCTTGCGGTCAACCGATGCGGCGATAGGCGAAGTAGCGCCCGGCGGGAACGCCCACCGGCAGCGCAACCGTCGCCAGCGCCGGGTGACCGATCTCCCAACCGCTCAGCACCAGCGCGTCGGCGGCGGCGAGCGCCACGACGTGGTCGGGCAGCCAGGCGAACAGGATGATGTCGCGCTCGGGCACGCCGGTCGTTACATCGACATGCACCAGCGCGGCGCTGCGGCCATGGCGCAGGGCGAAAGCCGGCAGCGTCACCGCCATGTCACCCTCCACCAGCATCCCGGCCGGCGGCATCGAAGCCGGATTGGGGCTGACGTCGCGTTCGAAGACATGGATGTCGCGCTCCGGCAGGATCTCGCGGAGATGGTCATAGGTCCGGCCGTTGCCGAGACCGAGTTCGAGCACGAGGCCGGGACGGTCCGCGATCGCTGTCGCCGCCCAGTCCAGCATGCGGCGCTGGGCCTCGAGGCGCCGGATAAAGCTGTCGAGACGGCTCATGCGGTTGTCATCTCCAGGCGCGGTCCGGCCGAGGGCTGGACCTCGTATCGGCCTGCCCCGGCATAGCAGCGGCAGCCGCCGGCCCGATACCCCCTCCGAACGACAGGCTTGTCAGGATCATCGACGAATGCGCTAATCCGGCGCGATGACCGTCTTTCCGCTTCGGCGGGTGACCAGTGGCCGCCAAGAGCCGCTTTTCAACGTTCCCAGGGAGGTATCCGTTTCCATGACCCCATCACGTTCCCTTGCCGTGTTCGCCGCGGCGGCCGGTCTCTGCCTGGCCGCGGCCGGCTCTGTCCAGGCCCAGGCCTGGCCGCAGCGGCCGATCACCTTCATCGTGCCCTTCCCGGCCGGCGGTGGTACCGACGCCTTCGCCCGGCCGCTCGCAGCCCAGCTCGACCAGCAGCTTGGCCAGCGCATCATCATCGAGAATCGCGGCGGGGCTGGCGGGACAGTCGGTGCTTCGGCCGCCTCCAAGATGCAGCCGGACGGCTACGGCTTCTTCGTCGGCGCGGCTCACCATGCCATCGCACCAGCGCTCTATCCGAAGCTCGACTACAACATCCAGACCGACTTCATCCCGATCGCGGTGATCGCCCAGCCGCCGCAGGTCATCGTCGTGCATCCGAAGGTGGAGGCCAAGACGGTCGCCGAACTGATCGCCTATGCCAAGGCCAACCCCAACAAGCTGAACTATGCCTCGGCCGGCAACGGCACCACGCATCACCTCGCCGGCGAACTGTTCAAGCTGCAGAACAAGGTGAATCTGACGCATGTGCCCTATCGCGGCGCCGGGCCGGCGCTGCAGGACATCGTCGCGGGCCAGGTCGATGTCTTGTTCGACGGTCTCGGTTCGTCCGCGCCGCAGATTCAATCGGGGCGCCTGCGTGGTCTGGCAGTTGCGGCAGCCACGCGCTCTGATGCCATACCCGACGTGCCAACCGCCAAGGAAGCCGGGCTCGAGGGCTACGAGGTTGCGACCTGGTACGCGCTTTGGGCGCCCAAGGGCACCCCGCCCGAGATCGTTGCCCGCATGCGCGCCGAGGTCGCCAAGGCGCTCGCGGCGCCCGCCATCGCCGAGGCCTGGAAGAAGAACGGATCGCCGATCCCGACCCTCGCGGGCGACGATTTCGGCAAGTTCGTCACGGCCGAAGTCGCGCGCTGGGGCAAGGTGGTGACGGATGCGCAGGTCAAGCTGGAGTGAGCTAAGCTGGAGTGAGACGGGGCGGCTCGGGCCGCCCTGCCCTTACGGTTCCGTCACGTCCTCATCGCCCGCGCCGTCGATCACGGTGCGGGCGATCGTCATCGAGAACCCCGCCCGCGCCATGGCCGCGAGATCCTTCTGCCGGGACAGGCCACGGTCGCCACGGCTCCAGGGGCCGAGCCGCTTGCGCCGGGCGGTCTTGTGCGCCGCCGCCAGCTCCTCCTCGTCACTGGCGCCGCTCGCCTGAACCGCGAGATGGCGCGTCACACCCTTTGCCGAGAGGCTGGCTGCGACGGCGCGGGAGGAGCGGCCCTTGCGCCTGAGAGTGGCCGCCCTCGCCTGCGCGAAGCGCTGGTCGTCGACGAGGCCCGAGCTGACGCAGCGCGCCACGACGTCGTCCAGCATCGCATCGAACGCCGCCGTCTCCAGGCCGTGATGCCGGCAGCTGATGTTGACCTTGCGCGCCAGCACCCGACGCAATTGCGCGGCCGGCGCCGCATAGCGTTCGAGATAATACATCGCAGCGCGCTGGAGATACTCGGCGGTGATGCGGCGCGGCGTCCGGCGCTCGGGCCTGCCATTCTGGGACTTGCCGCTGTCGGGGCGCCCTCCTCCTGCCTCCATCAATCGTCGCCCGGCCTGGCGCGGCCGGCCTTTACCGAGGAGCGCTTGTCCTTGGAGACCAGGCGGCGTTCCTTCGAGGCCTTGGTCGGCTTCGTCGGGCGGCGGGTCTGCGGGCGCACAGCGGCCTCGCGGATCATCTCCAGCAGGCGTTCGAGCGCCTCCTCGCGGTTGCGCTTCTGGCTGCGCTGGGCCTGCGCGACGATGACGATGACGCCGTCCTGCGTCAGCCGGCTGCCGGCGAGCTTCATCAGCCGGATCGCGACATCGTTGGGCAACGAGGAGGATCGCCTTGCGTCGAAGCGCAGCTGCACCGCGCTGGAGACCTTGTTGACGTTCTGCCCACCTGGACCCGAGGCGCGCACGAAGGTTTCCTCGATCTCGCTCTCGTCGATGGCGATGGACGGCGTGACTTGAATCATGGGAGGAACCGTAGCTCATATTACGGAGATTTTCAGCCTTGCAGCCTTCCCGCGACATCGCCCGGCTGATCGAGATCATGGCGGCGCTGCGCACGCCCGGCACGGGCTGCCCCTGGGACCTCGAGCAGGATTTCGCCTCGATCGCGCCCTACACGATCGAGGAGGCCTATGAGGTTGCCGACGCCATCGCGTGCGGCGATCGGCTCGATCTCAAGGACGAGCTCGGCGACCTGCTGCTCCAGGTCGCCTTCCATGCCAGGATGGCGGAAGAAGAAGGCGCCTTCGCCTTCCCCGACGTGGTCGAGGCCATCACCGCCAAGCTGATCCGGCGCCATCCGCATGTCTTTGGCGAGGCGCGCGATCTGTCGCCGACGCAGGTGAAGACGCTCTGGCATCAGATCAAGGCGCGGGAAAAGGCCGACAAGGCGGCCGCGCGCCATGCAGCCGGCCTGCCCGAACGGGTCGAGGAAAAGGGCGTGCTCGCCGGCGTCACGCACGGCTTGCCCGCCCTCACCCGCGCCTGGAAGCTCCAGGCGCGGGCCTCGACGGTCGGTTTCGACTGGAACGACGCCCGGCTCGTGCTCGACAAGGTCCGCGAGGAGACCGCCGAGATCGACGAGGCTCTGGCGTCTGGCGACAAGGCCGCCATCGTGGAGGAGATCGGCGACCTGCTCTTCGTAGTCGCCAACCTCGCCCGCCATGTCGATGCCGATCCGGAAGGTTGTCTCCAGGCGGCCAACGCCAAATTCGAGCGCCGTTTCAAAGGGATCGAGCGGGCTTTGGAGGCGCAAGGCAAGGTCGCCGCCGACGTCGGCCTCGCCGAACTCGAAGCGCTCTGGCAGGAGGTCAAGCGGAGCGAGAAGGTAGGCGCCTGAGGCGTCGTGCGCTGGTTCGAAGCTTGCTTTCGGCGTATCGCGCTGGTTCCCGGTCCATTCCGGCACGAGCGGCGTGCTCAAGAGCTATGGAAGCCGGGCGTGACATGACGGACGCGATACGACAGATACGAACTCGATGACGCAGAGACGCCCCGAGACTGCCCGCGCGCGCCGCATCGAGCCGCTCGCGACCTTGCCGCTCTTCCACAAGCTGGAGGGGCGCAAGGTCGTGCTGGCCGGCGACAGCGAGGGCGCGCTCTGGAAGGCCGAGCTCCTGGCTGCGACAGGAGCCGAGTTGCACATCTTCGCCGGTCAAGGGGGAGATCAGTTCGGCGCACTTGCTGCCACCCCGCCGGGAGGACGAATCGTCGTTCACGGCCGGGGATGGCAGCCCGACGACCTGCGGAATGCCGCGCTTGCGATCGGCGACATAGAGGGTGAGGCCGAGATCGGCGCCTTCGTCGCAGCGGCAAGGCAGGCCGGGGCGCCCGTCAATATCGTCGACAAGCCGGATTTCTGCGATTTCTCCTTCGGCACGCTGGTCAACCGCTCGCCGCTGATCGTCGCGATCTCGACGGACGGGGCGGCGCCCGTCTTCGGGCAGGCGATCCGCGCCCGGGTCGAGACGCTGCTGCCGGCCGGCCTCAAATCCTGGGCGCAGGCGGCGAAGGACTGGCGGCCCGCCGTGCAGGCGCGCGAACTGCCCTTCGCGCTGCGGCGCGCCTTCTGGGAGCTTTTCACCACGAAGGCGATGAGCGAACCGGAGCGGATGCCGGACGAGGACGACAGGGCGGCGTTGTTTGCCGCGCTCGACCGGCTCGAGGGCAGCCATGACGGGGGCGGCCGGGTCAGCCTCGTCGGCGCCGGCCCGGGCGATCCGGAATTGCTGACCCTCAAGGCGATCCGCGCGCTCCAGAGCGCAGACATCATCCTCTATGACGACCTCGTCTCGCCTGGCGTGCTCGAACTTGCCCGTCGCGAGGCCAAACGCATGATGGTCGGCAAGACGGGCTATGGACCCTCGGTCAAGCAGAGCGACATCAATGCGCTGATCGTCTCGCTGGCGAGCCAGGGCAAGCATGTCGTGCGGCTGAAGGGCGGCGACCCGGGTATCTTCGGGCGCGCCGGCGAGGAGATCGCGGCCTGCGAGGCGGCCGGGCTGCCCGTGACGATCGTGCCGGGGATTTCGGCGGCGCAGGGGGCTGCGGCATCGCTGGGCCTGTCGCTGACCCATCGCGACCATGCCCGGCGCTTACAATTCGTCACCGGCCATGCGCGCAGCGGTGACTTGCCCGAGGATCTCGATTGGCGCGCCATGGCCGATCCCCATGCCACGACGGTGATCTACATGGCGCGGGCGACGCTGGCCGGCTTCCGCGACCGGGCGATCGCGGCCGGGCTGGATCCGGCGACGCCGGCCATCGCCGTGCAGTCGGCGACACTGCCCGACGAAGCGCGCGTCGCGGCCACCATCGCGACGCTGCCGGAGCGGCTGAAAGAGCTGCCCAAGGGCGGCCCCGTGCTCGTGATCGTCGGTCATGCGCTCGGCGAGGCGCTGGCCGGCACGAACTCGCTGGTAGACCGCCGCCGCGCCTGACATCTCGCCCATGTCTGGGCCAAGCTCGCCTCATTGCGCCCAAGCGACTATGCCATGGGTGAATCGCAAGGCGGGAGATGGACCATGAAAGCGCGCGCAAGATGGGTCGAAGGCATGGCCTTCATGGGCGAGGCCGGCAGCGGCCATGCCGTGATGATGGACGGCGCGCCTGAACATGGCGGGCGCAATATTGGCATCCGGCCGATGGAGATGCTGCTGATCGGGCTCGCCGGCTGCACCGGTTTCGACGTCGTGCAGATCCTGAAGAAGGGGCGCGAGCCGGTGACCGGCTGCGAGGTCGAGGTCGAGGCGGAGCGCGCCACGGAGGACCCGAAGGTCTTCACCAAGATCCATCTCGGCTATCGCATCAGCGGTCCCGGCTTGTCGCCGGCCAAGGTCGAACGGGCCGTCACATTGTCGAAGGAAAAATACTGTTCGGCTTCGATCATGCTCGGTGCCACCGCCGCGTTCACCTACGCGATCGACATCGTCGACGACTTGAAGAAGGAAGCCGCCGAATGACCGATACCGCATTCTCCGGACTGATCAGCCCAGAAGCGCTGCAAGCGCGGCTCGGCGACGGCCGCCTTGTCGTGGTCGACATCCGCTCGTCGATCGATGGCGGTGGCAAGACGGCCTTCGAGGCGGGCCATGTCCCGGGCGCCGTGCATTCCGACTATGTCGCGGATGGCTGGCGCGCCAAGGTCGGCAATGCGCCGGGCATACTGCCGTCGCTCGACCATCTCGCCGCTCTCGTGGGCCGGCTCGGCATCAAGCCGCATGACGACGTGGTGATCGTGCCCGCCGGCGTCAGCGCCACCGATTTCGCGGCCGCGGCCCGGGTCTACTGGACGCTGACGACGATCGGCCACGGCCAGCAGGCGATCCTCGATGGCGGCTTCAAGGCCTGGGCTGCCGATGGCTCGCGTCCGGTCGAGACCGGTCCGTCGTCTCCAGCGTCGGCTGATCCTTATCCAGTGGTGATGCAGCAGCGGCTGCGCAGCACGAGCGACGCCACGCTCGTGGCCTCCCGCAGCAAGCTCGCGACGCTCGTCGATGCGCGTTCCACCAGCTATTATGAAGGGCATGAGAAGGCGCCCGAGGCGATGCGCGCGGGGCATATTCCCGGCGCGGTCTCGCGCGATTATGCCGAGGCCTTCGACCCGGAGACCGGTCGACTGAAGCCGCTCAAGGCGTTGTCGACCCTGTTCGGCGGCGTGCCGCAGGGCCCGGCGATCTCCTATTGCAACACCGGCCATACCGCCGCGCTGAACTGGTTCGTGATGTCGGAACTGCTGGAGCGAGACGAGGTCGCGCTCTATGACGGTTCGATGACCGACTGGACGCAGGATCCCGAGCGGCCGGTGGCGACGGGTGCCTAGCGGGCGTCCGGAAATTTGCCAAACAGGCTGAAACCGTTCAAAGGAGGCGGCGTGCGCGAGCCGAGCCGTGCCGCCTCCTTTCAGACCTGTCGAGTTTGCCGCCGATGAACGCCGTCGCGCCGAAGATTTCTTTCGTGTCCCTGGGGTGCCCCAAGGCGCTGGTCGATTCCGAGCGCATCATCACCTCGTTGCGCTCCGAGGGCTATGAGCTGAGCAAGAGCCATGCGGGCTCCGACCTCGTCATCGTCAACACCTGCGGCTTCCTCGACTCAGCCAAGGCGGAATCGCTCGAGGCGATCGGCACGGCCATGGCGGAGAACGGCAAGGTCATCGTCACCGGCTGCATGGGCGCCGAGCCCGAGCAGATCCGTGATCGCTTCCCAAACCTGCTCGCGATCACCGGCCCGCAGGCCTATGAGAGCGTCGTTTCGGCCGTGCACCAGGCCCTGCCGCCGCGCCACGACCCCTTCGTCGACCTCGTGCCCGACCAGGGCATCAAGCTGACGCCGCGCCACTACGCCTATCTGAAGATCTCCGAGGGCTGCAACAACCGCTGCAGCTTCTGCATCATCCCCAAGCTGCGCGGCGATCTCGTCTCGCGGCCGATCGGCGAGGTGCTGCGCGAGGCCGAGAAGCTGGTGAAGGCCGGTGTCAAGGAACTGCTGGTGATCTCGCAGGACACGAGCGCCTACGGCCTCGACATCAAGTACCAGCCCTCGATGTGGCAGGACCGCGAGGTCCGCACGCGCTTCTTCGAGCTCGCCCGCGAACTCGGCCAGATGGGGGTCTGGGTGCGGATGCACTATGTCTACCCCTACCCGCATGTCGACGAGGTCATCCCGCTGATGCAGGAGGGGCTGATCCTGCCCTATCTCGATATCCCCTTCCAGCATGCGTCTCCCAATGTTCTCAAGGCGATGAAGCGCCCGGCTCATCAGGATCGCACGCTCGACCGCCTCAGGAAATGGCGCGACATCTGCCCCGACCTCGCCATCCGCTCGACCTTCATCGTCGGCTTCCCCGGCGAGACGGAAGAAGACTTCCAGTTCCTGCTCGACTGGCTGAAGGAGGCGAAGCTCGAGCGCGTCGGCGCCTTCAAATACGAGCCGGTCAAGGGCGCCCCCGCCAACGATCTCGGCCTTCCTCTCGTCCCGGAAGACGAGAAGGAAGCGCGCTGGCACCGCTTCATGCAGGCGCAGGCCGAGATCTCGACGCGCATCGTCAGGAACCGCGTCGGCAAGCGCATCCAGGTGATCATCGACGAAGTCGGCCCGACGGTCGCCAAGGGCCGCTCGAAATGGGATGCGCCCGAGATCGACGGCAATGTCTATGTCGCGAGCCGCCGACCCTTACGCCAAGGCGACATCGTCAGCGTCAAGATCGAGCGCGCCGACGCCTATGATTTGCATGGAGTGGCGGTCTAGCCACCACTTCCAACCTGGTTTTTAGAAGAACTGGCAAATCCGGCGGATGGGCTTGCCGTTGCGGTCGCGCGCGCCGTCCCCGCAGCCTCCCTGCACGGTCGCGTCGTTGAGCGCCGCCTGAGCGGCCTTCGGCGGCGTGTCGCAGGCTTCCGCCGGGCAATCCGTTACGGCACGGCGCGGCGCTGCCGCACGCGACAGCCGGGCCTTGCCCTGATCCGCCGCCGAGACGACCGCCGCCAGCGGCGGGGCATCGCTGCGGCCCGTGCCGCCGCTCTGCTGCGCCAATGCGACCGTCACAATGGTCAGCGAAGCGAGGAAGAGGCCGGTGATGCGAAGGGGGCGGGACATAACGGCAGGTCCAAATGAGCATCAGCGGGCGCTGACAGCCATTCGTCGCGGCAGCCCGGCCGCCGGTTCAGCTCAGGGACGAGATTTTCGTCAGGCCGGCGCGCGGCGCGGAAACAGCCTGCGGCCCAGCCACCAGCCCAGGCGCTGCGCCAGCATGGCGAGCGCGATCGCGTAGCCGATCAAAGCGAGCATCCAGCCCGTCGCGCTCAGGCTCAGCGCGCCCAGCACGAGCGCGCCGCGTCCGAGCAGTTTCAGGATGGCGCGGGTCGTCGAGCCCTTGGCCGCGCCGAGCTTGGCCGCCTTGCCGATGTCGCCGGCATCGTCGGCGATGCTGAGGACCTGGCGCAGGCCGCGCTGGCCGGTGCGGGCATAGACGGCGCCCGCATCCTGGCCGAGCGTGGCAAAGCGCGCCATCGCGGCGGGCTTGACGATGCCCCCGGCCGCAACGCGCGCCGCGGCGATATCGAAGCGCGATGCCGCGGCAAGGCTCGCCGTCAGCGCAGGGCGGTCGATCGCGCCGGCTGCCGCGCGGGTCAGGTTCGCCGTCAACAGCGGCGACAGGAGCCTGGCCTTGCTCGCCGCCTTGACCGCGCTCAGGCCATTGCGCGCGGGCAGCGTGCCGCCCAGGCTCACCCAGGTCGCGGCGCTGATCGCCAGGCCGGCCGCCGCAATGGCGAGTACGGTCGGGTCGGCGCCCTCCCCGCCGAGCCATTTGCGGCCTTCGAGCGCGAGATCGCGCAGGTCGCCATAGCCGGTGACGTCGCCGACGAGGGCGCCTGCGAAGGCGGCGCCGCTCTCGCGGTAGCCCGCCACGAGCCCGTGTCCGAAATCGGCGACGGCCTGCATGACGGCGCCGTCCTTCAGCGCCTGCAGGCGGCTGAGCTGCTCCGGCGAGACCGCGATGCGGCGTTCGGCGGCCAGCGCAACGAGGCTGTCGGCCAGGTCGGAATCGCGGGAGGCGATGGCGCCGTCGATCTCGGCCTCGAGGCGACCTGCCGAGAGCGCGCCTGTCAGCCGCAACTCGGAGAGCGCGACGGGATCGTCCTGCGCGACATGCAACTGCCAATGCTGCCAGCCCGGCGGCAGGACGAGCGTACCTGCCGCAGCCAGTCCGAGCACGAGCCCGAGCGCCAGCGAAACCCTCTTCATCCCGACGCGACGCTCCGGACCGCTCCCACCCGGCGCCTGCCGGACGGGAACGGTTCTAGCAGCCGATTTGGGCGAGATTGCCGCCGCTCTACTCCGACCACGGTCGACCCGATCAGGGGATCAGAACGGTCGATCCGGTCGTGCCGCGCCCTTCGAGCACGCGGTGGGCTTCCGCCGCATCGGCCAGCGCGAAGCGGGCATTGACGGGCACGACGACCTTGCCCGACGCCACGGCGCCGAACAGGTTCTTCGCCATCTCGACCATGGTCTCGCGCTTGGCGATATGCGTGAACAGCGTCGGGCGGGTCACATAGAGCGACCCTTTGGGGCCGAGCAGGCCGAGATTGAACGGCTCGACCGCGCCAGAGGCATTGCCGAAGCTCGCCAGCACGCCGAAGGGACGCAAGGTGTCGAGCGAGGGCAGGAAGGTGTCCTTGCCGACGCCGTCATAGACCACGTCGCAGAGCTTGCCGCCGGTGATTTCCTTCACCCGGGCGACGAAATCCTCCTCGCGATAGAAGATGACGTGATCGGCCCCGTGAGCCTTGGCGAGCTCGCCCTTCTCCCTGGAGCCGACGGTGCCGATGACGGTCGCGCCGAGCGCCTTGCCCCACTGGCACAGTATCAGCCCGGTGCCGCCGGCTGCGGCATGGACCAGGATGGTGTCGCCCGGCTTCACCTTGTAGGTCCGGTGCAGCAGGTATTCCGCCGTCATGCCCTTGAGCATCATGCTGGCGGCGGCCTCGAAGGAGACCGCGTCCGGTAGCGCCACGGTCGAGTTGACCGCGACGATGCGCTCCTCGGCATAGGCCCCCAGCGTCGCGACATAGGCGACCCGGTCGCCCGGCTTGAACTCGGTGACGTTGGGGCCGACGGCGAGGATCTCGCCGGCGCCCTCGTTGCCGGGAACGAAGGGCATATGCGGGGCGGGATACAGCCCCGTGCGGAAATAGGTGTCGATGAAGTTCAGGCCGATGGCCCGGTTGCGCACCAGCACTTCGCCGGGGCCGGGCTGCGGCAGTGTGATGTCCTCGAACCGCAGGACGTCGGGGCCGCCGGTCTTGTGGATGCGGATCGCCTTGACCATCACTCGTCTCCTTTAGGCTTCGTGGACGCGACCATAGGGCCTCAGGCCCGCCGCGCAATGTCGCGGCCACGCGGTCAGGGCATCACGTCTGTGCGATGGGATAGGTCTCGTCGCCCCGTCGCTCCCTGCGACGCCTCGGCCAGTGGTCAAGACCCGGCTCTTGGGCTAGCCAAGACGAATGAGCACGCCCGCTGATTTTCAGGTCGATATCGCCATCGTCGGCGCAGGCGCCGTCGGTCTTGCCGCCGCGCTGGCGCTGGCGCGGACAGGCCGCAGCGTCGCGGTTCTCGGACCGATGCAAGCCCCTCGCGACGGACGCACGATCGCCCTGCTCGACGGCTCCTGGCGGCTGCTCGGCGAATTCGGCCTGACCGAGGTTCTCGTGGACCGCGCCGCGCCGCTGGCGGTGATGCGGCTCGTCGACGACACCGGCAGCCTGTTTCGCCAGCCGCCGGTCGAGTTTCGGGCGTCCGAGGTCGGGCTCGAGGCCTTCGGCTGGAATGTCGAGAATGCCGAACTGGTCGAGGCGCTTGCTGCAAAGCTGCGCGAGAACGGCGCGATCTCGCATGTGCCGGGGCTGGTCACAGGAATCACCGCCGATGGGTCGGGCGTGACGCTGACCGGCGAGGGGTTTTCACCGATGCGGGCGCGCCTCGTCGTCGGCGCCGATGGACGGCAATCGCGGGTGCGGGCTGCCGCCGGCATCGCCGCGCGCGACTGGCTCTATCCGCAGGTCGCACTGACCGCGATCTTCGCCCACGCCAGAGACCATCGCGAGTCCTCGACCGAGTTCCACACCCGAAAAGGTCCGTTCACGCTCGTTCCCCTGCCCGGCCGGCGCTCCTCGCTGGTCTGGCTGCTCGACCCCGAAGAGGCCGACGGCGTCGCTGCGCTCGACGACGCCGCCTTCGCGCGCCGCGTCGAGAGCCAAGCGCATTCGCTGCTCGGCGCGATGCGGCTCGACGGGCCACGCGGGCGGGTGCCGATGGGCGGGCTTTCGGTCGAGCGTTTCGGCTCGGGGCGCATGGTGCTGATCGGCGAGGCCGCGCATGTCTTTCCGCCGATCGGCGCGCAAGGCCTCAATCTTGGTTTACGCGACGTGATCGCGCTGCGGGAGGCGGTCACCCATGCGTCCGATCCCGGCGATGCCGCCGTCGTCGCGGCCTATGACCGGGCACGCACAGCCGATGTCCGCCTGCGGACCGGGGCCGTCGACGCGCTGAACCGGACGCTGCTGACCGATCTGCTGCCGGCCGACCTGTTGCGCGGCGCCGGATTGCTGGCGCTGTCGCGGATCGGGCCGCTGCGGCGGCTCGTCATGCGGCAGGGGCTGGCGGGCGGGACGGGGCGGTAGCGGCAGAGGCTGCACCAACCTCTCCGTCATCCGAGCCTATCCCAGTAGCTCGTCCGTATCCTCGCCACTCGCCGCGACCTTTCGCAGCGCGGCCACCTTGTCGCGAAACACAGGCGCCAGCGGCAGCGGCGTCGAGACCAGCCTGCGGCCGCCGGGTTCCTCGGCTTGCGCGTCGAACAGGCCGCGCGCCGTCAGGTGCGGATCGGCCAGCGCCTCTTCCAGCGTGCGGACCACCGTGCAGCAGCAGTCGCGCGGTTCGAGCTGCGCGCGCCAATGGGCCGCCGGCTGGCTTGCGATGATGGCGGCGATGGCGGCGTGCGTCGCTTGCGGGTCGCTACGGTCGTCACGCAGGGCCGGCTCCAGCGCAATCGCCTCGCAGAAAATCTCCCAGAACTTCGGTTCGAGCGCGCCGACGGCCAGGAACCAGCCATCGGCCGTGGCGTAGAGGCCGTAGCGCGGGCTTGCGCCCGTTAGCAGCCCCTCCCCGCCTTCGGGATAGCGGCCGCAAGCCTGGCCCTGCGCCAGCGCGTACCAGGCGAAGGTCGGCATGGCGTCGGCCATGGCGATGTCGAGATGGCAGCCCTGGCCGCTACGCTCGCGCTGGCGCAAGGCGAGCAGGATGTTGAGCAGGGCAGGCATGGTGCCCCCAGTGATGTCGGCGACGAGGGCCGGTGGCAGCGGCGGCGGCTCGCCGCGCTTCAGCGACTGGCCGAGCAGGCCGCCGATCGCCTGGTAGTTGATGTCATGTCCGGCCTGCCCGGTGCGCGGGCCGGACTGGCCGTAACCGCTGATCGAGCAATAGATCAGGCGGGGATTGATGCGAGCCAACGCCTCGAAACCGAAGCCGAGCCTGTTCATCACGCCCGGCCGGAACTGCTCGATCAGGATGTCGGCCCCGGCGATCAGCGGCGTCAGGCGCGCCAGCGCGACGTCCGCCTTCAGGTCGATCTCGACGCTGGCCTTGCCGCGGTTGAGCGCGGCATAGGGCGCCGAGGTCTCGCCAAAGCGCGGCGGGAAGCGGCGCATCTCCTCGCCGCCCGGCCGCTCGATCCGGATCACGCGGGCTCCGGCCTCGGCCAGGAACAGGCTGGCGAGCGGCCCCGGCAGCAGGGTCGAGAAGTCCAGGACCGTGAGGTCGTCCAGCGGCAGCATCGGCGTCCCGGCTTGGTGCCGGCGCACCGGCAAATCAGGGGAAGAGGTCGGCGGCCATCCTGCCCGTCTTCACCAGCCACAGGAACCCCGTCAGCGTCACCATCGAGACGATGGTGCCCACGAGGATGCAGGCCGAGGCGCGTTCGATCCCGACCTTGTACTGGGTCGAGATCACGAAGATGTTCAGCGCCGGCGGCAGTGCCGCCATGATGACCGCCGTGAAGATCCAGATGTCGGGAAAATTGCCGATCGCCGAGAGCAACACCCAGACCAGCAGCGGGTGCAGCAGGAGCTTGATCGCGACGAGGACCGGCACCTCGACGGGAAGCCGCTTCATCGGCCGCAGCGCGACGGTGACGCCGAGCAGGAAGAGCGCGCAGGGCGCTGCCGCCTGCGACAGCCACAACGTCATCTTGTCGAGCGCGGTCGGCAGCTCGAAATGCGTGGCGGCCGCGAGCACGCCGAGCAGCGTGGCGATGTTGAAGGGATGCGTCGCGACCTGCCAGACGACCCGGCGGGCGGTGTCGAGCGGGCTTTTCTTCTCGACGCCGGCCAGCGCCATCAGGAAGGGGATGAGCGAGAACAGCAGCAGGCTGTCGAAGACGAAGACCAGCACCAGCGGCGCGCTTGCCGCTGGGCCGAGCGCCGCCAGCAGCAGCGGCGGGCCCATATAGCCGATATTCGAATAGGAGCCGGCGACGCCCTGCATCACCGCCTGGGGCATGTCCTTGCGCGTCGCCCTCCAGCCCACCGCCAGCGACAGCGCGAAGGCCAGGAAGGTCGAGAGTGTGGTCGCCAGGATGAAACGGCCATTGGCCAGTTCGGTGACCGGCTTGTCGGCGATCAGCCGGTAGAACAGCGGCGGCAGCGCGACATAGATCAGGAAGAACTGCAGCCAGATCAGCCCGGATTCCGGAAGCTTGCTGCGCCGGCCGATGACGAAGCCGAGCAGGATCAGCCCGAAGAAGGGCGCCACGAGATTGGCGATATTCGCGAGGTCGGCCATGCGGGCGAAGGTCCCAGCGGGTGCGCCGACCCTGAGCCGGATCGGGAAACGAGATTGCCGCTGTTTAGCCGGTGGACGCCACCGCACAAGCGGCATCGACGCCGTGGCGGCAGATGACAGGCGAGGAGAGAGATAATACCTAGGAATTTATGGCTGGAACTTAGTCCTAGGCTTTCAGGCCTATGCCCGCCGCGCCTGCCGCCGAATAGACGATGGACGCCGCCGGCTCGCTCCGTCACATTCGCCGCAATGCAGCATGGAGCGTTGCCATGACCACCAAGACGCCGCGCCAGTTCTTCCGCCCGCTCGCGATTGGCGCGCCGGAGCCCTATCGAGAGCTGCCGCTGAAGCTGGAGCGGATGATCCATTTCGTGCCGCCGCATCTGGAGAAGGTGCGCGCCAAGGTCGGCGAGCTGGCACCGCAGGTCGACATCGTGCTCGGCAATCTCGAGGATGCGATTCCCGTCGAGGCCAAGCAGGCGGCGCGCGACGGCTTCATCGCGATGGGCAAGGCGGTCGATTTCGGCCAGACGGGATTATGGACTCGGGTGAATGCGCTGAACTCGCCCTGGTTCCTCGACGACATCACCGCCATCATGGGCGAAATCGGCGGCAAGCTCGACGTAGTCATGGTGCCCAAGGTCGAGGGTCCCTGGGACATCCATTATGTCGACCAGCTGCTGGCGCAGTTCGAGGCGCGCCACCAGCTGCCCAAGCCGATCATGATCCACGCCATCCTGGAGACGGCCGAGGGCGTGAAGAATGTCGAGACCATCGCCACCGCCTCGCCGCGCATGCACGGCATGAGCCTGGGCCCCGCCGATCTCGCGGCGTCGCGGGCGATGAAGACGACGCGGGTCGGCGGCGGCCATCCCGACTACAAGGTGATCGCCGACCCCACGCCGGATGGCGGGCTGCGCACTGTGGCCCAGCAGGATCTCTGGCACTACACGCTGGCGAAGATGGTCGATGCCTGCGCCGCGGCTGGAATCAAGCCGTTCTACGGGCCTTTCGGGGATTTCTCGGACACGGAGGCCTGCGAGGCGCAGTTCCGCAACGCCTTCCTGCTCGGCTGCGCCGGGGCCTGGACGCTGCACCCCTCGCAGATCGGTATCGCCAAGCGCGTCTTCAGCCCCGACCCTGCAGAGGTCGCCTTCGCCAGACGCATCATCGATGCGATGCCGGATGGATCGGGCGCCGTCATGATCGACGGCAAGATGCAGGATGACGCCACCTGGAAACAGGCCAAGGTGATCGTCGATCTGGCCCGACAGGTCGCGGCCCGCGACCCCGCTTTGGCGGCCCACTACGGGATGTGATCGCCACTTGCGTCTAAATGGTTGATTTTGACGTATTTGCGACGCAATTCTCACGCAAGCGCGGGGCTCCACCCTCGCCTGCGATCGTTCGCTCTGGCCGCCGAAGCATGGATTTTCCACTGATGGAAGCACGTTCCGCCAAGTTCAGGATCGGACAGGTGGTCAAGCACCGCGTCTACCCGTTCCGGGGCGTGGTGTTCGACGTCGATCCGGTATTTTCCAACACCGAGGAGTGGTGGCTCGCGATTCCAGAGCATCTGCGCCCGTCGAAGGACCAGCCCTTCTACCATCTCTTCGCCGAGAACGAGGAGACGGAATACGTCGCCTATGTCTCGGAGCAAAACCTCGTCATCGACGAGACCGGCCGGCCGGTGCGCCATCCGCAGGCCAAGGAGTTCTTCCGGCGCGACCGCAAGGGCCGCTACACGATCGACCGCGCCGGCCTGAACTGAGCCGACCCTCGTCCCGTCTCGACTGGGTCGGGGTGTTTGGCGGCCAACGGACCGACGCAACAAAAAAGGCCGCCCTTTCGGGCGGCCCAATTTTTTAGCCGAGGCGCCCGGATCAGGGCTTGGGCGGCACGGTCGGAGCGACACCAGGAGCCGGCGCTGCGCCGGGAACCGCAGGCGCGCCCGGAGCCGCATTGGCGCCACCGGAGCCCAGACGCTGGCGCAGTTCTTCCTGGCGCTTGGCGAGTTCGTCCTGGAGCTGCTTCTGCTGCTCCTCGAGAACCTTGGGGTCGATCGCCGCACCGTCGAAGCCCTTGGCGAAGTCGGTCAGCGGGATGGCGAAGGAGACCTCGCGGGCGCCCTGGTTCTGGACGCTGACGCTGAGCGTGGTGCCCTTCTTCATCGCGTTGATGAAGTCGTCCTTGACCTGAGCCTCGGCGAAGCAACCATTCGGGAAGCAGATCGCGAAGCGACCGGGCGTCGGCTGGGCCGTATCGACGCCGAAGCGGATGCCCGGCTGCAGCAGCAGGCCGAGCGGCATCAGGAAGCGCACGATCTTGTTGGCGTCGCCCTTGACGTCATAAATCGCGACCGCAAGCACCGGCTGGCCCTGATCCGAGACGAAATCGCGCGTCGTGTAGCAGATTTCCTTCTTGGCCGCCTCGTCCTTGCCGCAGACCTTCGTCCAGGACGTCTGGGACGGCTCGGGCTTGACCTGAACCACGGTCGGGCCGGTCGCTGCGGCCTGGCCGGCGGGGGGCTGGGCCGGGGCGGGCTGGCCGGCGCGCGGAGCGGGCGTGCGCGGCTGCGCCTGCTGGGCGAAGGAGGCCACCGGGGCGAGGCCGATCGCCGTGCTGAGGGCGATGCCGAGGGCGCGCGTGGTCAGGCGAAACGAAGCGGACATGTATCTTTCCTTAATCAGCGAATTCGGGATCACGACTTCGCAAGCCGCGCGCGTCACCACCGACAGCCCCATCGCATATCCGCGCCGGCCATCGCAAGCCGTGCACATCAGGGGCGATTGAGGCGTTTGCATGACACCTTGGTTCGGCTTTAGCGAGTTCCGCTACGGGATTCCAGCCCGAATAGCTGCGCGACAGCCGCGCTGGCATGTTATTCTCGGTGCGGGAATCAGGTTGAACGATGGATGTTCTTCAGGCGGCCAGGGCGGTTTCACGTAGCCTGGCCGGAACGATCTTCGCCATGCTGGCGCTTATCCTCGCGATGGGCGCGCTTTCGCATGCCGAATCGCCTAAGCCAGACCGGCTCGCTTCCGGCCTCGCCATCGTCGATCACGCCATCGCGATGCATGGCGAGCCGGCGCTGCCGCGCGGCTTCACGCATCTGCCCTATGCCGATCCGAACGCCCCCAAGGGCGGGCGCATCGTCTTTGGTTTGCAGGGTACCTTCGACAGTCTGAACCCGCTGGTCGTGCTGGGCGTCGCGCCCGACGCGGTGCCGCGCTATGTCCAGCAGAGCCTGCTGTCGCGCTCGGCCGACGAGCCTTTCACCGCCTATGGCCTGCTGGCCTCGCGCGTCGAACTCAATGAAGAGCGGACGCGGCTGGCCTTCGAGATCGACGAGCGCGCGACCTTCTCCGACGGCAAGCCGGTGACCGCGCAGGATGTGCTGTTCACCTTCGAGATGCTGAAGACCAAGGGCAAGCCGTTCCATCGCTCCAGCCTGGCCCGCGTGACGAAGGCGCAGGCGCCCTCCCCGCGCCGCGTGGAGTTCGAACTCGGCGACGGCTCGAACCGCGAATTGCCGCTGGTGATCGGCGCGATGCCGATCTTCGCCCAGCACGCCACCAATGCCGAGACCTTCGGCGAGACCAGCTTCAAGCCGGCGCTGGGGTCCGGCCCCTATATCGTCAGCGAGGTCGTTCCGGGCGCGACGCTGACGCTGAAACGGCGCAAGGATTTCTGGGCCGAGGCCCATCCGCTGACCCGCGGCCTCTTCAACCCCGATGAGATCCGCTACGATTTCTACCGCGACGCCAACGCCCTGTTCGAGGCCTTCAAGGCCGGGCTTTACGATGTCCGCATCGAGCCCGACCCGACGCGCTGGATGACGGGCTATGACGTGCCGGCGGTCCGGGACGGCCGTATCATCCGCGAGACGCTGCAGTTCCAGTCGCCCAAGGGCATGACCGGGCTGGTCTTCAACACACGCCGCCCGTTCTTCGCCGATGTCCGGGTGCGCGAGGCGCTCGGCATCCTGTTCGATTTCGAATGGGTCAACCGCAACCTGTTCCATGGCGTCTATCGCCGTGCCGGCAGCTTCTTCTCGGGCTCGGACCTCTCGGCGCTGGGCGTGCCCGCCGATGCGCGCGAGAAGGCCCTGCTCGCGGCCTTTCCGGGCGCGGTGCGCGCGGACATCCTGGCGGGCACCTGGTCGCCCTCGGCGACGGACGGATCGGGGCGAGACCGCGACCAAGCGCGCCGCGCGCTCGACCTGCTCAACCAGGCCGGGTTCGGCCTGGTTGACGGCGTGCTGCGCAGCATGAAGGGCGGCGATGCGCTGGCCTTCGAGATTACCGTGACCAACCGCCCGCAGGAGCGGCTGGCGCTGAACTACGCCCAGTCGCTCGGCCGGCTCGGCATTGCGGTCACCGTCAGGCTGATCGACGACGTGCAGTACTGGCGGCGGCTCTCGGCCTATGATTTCGACATGATCCAGTGGACCTGGCCGGCCTCGGCCTCGCCGGGTAACGAGCAGATCGGCCGCTGGGGCTCGGCCAATGCCACCCGCAACGGCGCGCTGAACTATGCCGGCGTGGCCTCGCCGGCCATCGACGCGACCCTGCAGGCGCTGTTGGGGGCCCGCGAGCGCGAGGATTTCGTCGCCGCCGTGCGCACGCTCGACCGGCTCCTGCTGTCGGGCTTCTATGTCGTGCCGCTCTACTATCTGCCCGACACCTGGCTGGCGCATGGGCGCGACATCGTCCTGCCGGCCCGCAAGCCGACCTATTTCCTTTCCACCGAAGCCCTGGCGCGCCTTCCGGCGCTGCCTGCGCCCGCGAACTGAAAGCAAAACGCGATGCGGGCCGAACAGGACGAAGCCGCCGCCCTGCTCGACGGCCTGCATTTCGACACGCTGCTGCGGGCGCTGACGGCTGGGCGCAGCTATGAGCCGGCCCTGCGCGACCCGCCGGGGCGGCAGGGCTGGAGCGACACGATCCCCAATTCGCTGAGCTTCGGGCAGCTCGAAAGCAAAGTCGACCAGCTGGCCCGGCTGCTCGCGATCAACCGGGCCCAGCCCGGTGCGCGCGTCGCCATTCTCGCCCCACTTGGCCCCGAGGCGATCATCTCGATTCTCGCCAGCCTGCGGGCCGGCCTCTCGCCGATGCTGCTGCCGCTGCATGGCAACGAGCTGGAACTGCTGGACCTGATCGAGGCCTCCGAGGCGGTGATGGCGATCGGGGTCGGCCGCGTCGGGACGCTGCGGCCGCTGCTGATGTTGCGGGAGCTCGCGGTGCGGGCCTTCGGGACGCGTTTCGTCGGCGGCTTCGGTGCCCAGGTTCCCGATGGGATCGCCCCGCTCGATACGCTGATGGCAAGCGCGACGCTGCATCCCCTGCCCGAGATCGCGCCGCGTGCGGCGCTTCAGGTCGTCGATGCGGCGACGCTCAAGGGACCTTTTTCCATCTCCGAACGCGATGTTCTCGGCAAGGCGCTCGAGATTTCGCGCCTGCTCAAGCCGATGGCCTCCTCGCGCATCGTCACGACGCTGGTCGGCGGCGATCTCGCGGCGCTGGCGAGCGGGCCGGCCATGGCTATGCTGACCGGCGTCGAGCTGTTGCCGCTCGGCCTGTTCAGCCTCGGCGATCTTCAGGCCTGCGTCGAGGGCGGCCGAAACGTTCACCTCGTCCTGCCCGGCGCGATGGAGCCGGCCCTGGCGCATTCGCGGCTGGCGAGCCATCCGGCGCTGTCGAGTCTCGTCTTCGTGCAGCGCCCGGCCGGGCACCGCGCCCTGCCCGCGCTCGACCGGCCCGACATCGCGATCGTCGATGTCGACGTGACGAGCGCGGCCGAGGTTTCGGTCAGCCGGCGCTGACGGAAGGCGGCCTCAACCCGCCTTCTTCCGTTCCGCGATCCGCGCGAGGTCCGTCAGCAGGCGGCGCGTGCCCTTCAGGCGCGATTCGGCCGTCTCGAAATCGTCGATGAAGACGACGCGCATGTCGGGGCGGACCTTCGCCAGCGTGCCGATCTTCGCGACGTAGCCCACCAGGCCCTCGGGATTGGCGAACTCGTTGTCGCGGAAGGCGACGATGATGCCCTTCGGCCCGGCCTCGACCTTCTCGACATTGGCGCGCTTGCAGAGCGCCTTGATCGCGACGATTTCCAGCAATTGCTGGACCTCTTCCGGCAAGGGTCCGAAGCGGTCGATCAGCTCGGCGCCGAAGGACTGGATGTCGCCATCGTCGTCCAGCGTCGAGAGTCGCTTGTAGAGGGTCAGCCGCAGCGTCAGGTCGGTGACGTAATGCTCGGGGATCATCACCGGCGCGCCGATCTGGATCGTCGGCGACCATTGCGTGGTGCTCTCGAAATCGACGCCGGACTTCAAGGCGGCCACCGCCTCCTCCAGCATCTGCTGGTAGAGTTCGTAGCCGACCTCCTTGATATGGCCCGATTGCTCGTCGCCGAGCAGGTTGCCGGCGCCCCGGATGTCGAGGTCGTGGCTGGCGAGCTGGAAGCCGGCGCCCAGCGTGTCGAGCGATTGCAGCACCTTGAGCCGGCGCTCGGCCTGGTCCGTCATCTTGCGCTTGGCCGAGACGGTGAACAGCGCATAGGCGCGCACTTTGGAGCGCCCGACGCGGCCCCTGAGCTGATAGAGCTGGGCGAGGCCGAACATGTCGGCGCGGTGGACGATCAGGGTGTTGGCATTGGGGATGTCGAGGCCCGATTCGACGATCGTCGTCGAGAGCAGCACGTCGTACTGGCCCTCGTAGAAGGCCGTCATCACGTCCTCGAGCTGGCCCGCCGCCATCTGGCCATGAGCGATACCGACCTTGGCCTCGGGCACCTGCTTGTCGAGGAAGTCCTTGACCTCGGCGATGTCCTCGATGCGCGGCACGACATAGAAGCTGCGCCCGCCGCGATAGCGCTCGCGCAGCAGCGCCTCGCGCACGATCAGCGGATCGAACGGCGTGACGAAGGTCCGCACGGCGAGACGATCGACCGGCGGCGTCGCGATGATCGAGAGTTCGCGCACCCCGGTCATGGCGAGCTGGAGCGTGCGCGGGATCGGTGTCGCGGTCAGCGTCAGCATATGGACCTCGGCGCGGAACTCCTTCAGCCGTTCCTTGTGGTTGACGCCGAAATGCTGCTCCTCATCGACGATGACGAGGCCGAGATCCTTGAATTCGACGCCCTTGGCGAGTAGCGCATGGGTGCCGACGACGATGTCCATCGTGCCGTCCTTGATGCCGGCCTTGACCGCCTTGAGGTCTTGCGCGCCGACGAAGCGCGAGGCCTGGCCGACATGGACCGGCAGCCCTTTGAAGCGCTCGGCGAAGTTGCGATAGTGCTGGCGCGCCAGCAGCGTGGTGGGCACCACGACGGCGACCTGCTTGCCGTTGAGCGCGCAGGTGAAGGCGGCCCGCAGCGCGACCTCGGTCTTGCCGAAGCCGACATCGCCGCAGACGAGCCGGTCCATCGGGCGCCCGGCCGCCATGTCGTCGAGCACGGCGTCGATCGTGGCCTGCTGGTCCTCCGTCTCCTCGAACGGAAAACGGGCGCAGAACTCGTCATAGAGTCCATCCTGCGGGATCAGGCGCGGCGCCTCCTTCAGGGCGCGGGCGGCTGCGATCGCGATCAGCTTGCCCGCCATCTCGCGGATGCGCTGCTTCAGCTTGGCCTTGCGCGCCTGCCAGCCGCCGCCGCCGAGTCGGTCAAGCGCGACCTCGGTATCCTCGGAGCCGTAGCGCGACAGGAGCTCGATGTTCTCGACCGGCAGGAAGAGTTTGGAATCGGCGGCGTAGTGGATCTCCAGACAGTCATGCGGCGCGCCGACCGCCGTGATCGAGCGCAAGCCGATGAAGCGGCCGATGCCGTGATCGACATGGACGACGAGATCGCCTGGCGAGAGCGAGGACAGCTCCGCGATGAAATCCTGCGGCCGGCGCGACTTCTTGCGCGGGCGCACCAGCCGGTCGCCGAGAATGTCCTGCTCGCCGATGACTGCGAGCTTGCCGGCCTCGAAGCCGGTCTCGAAACCCCAGACGGCGAGCGCCGTCGTGCCCGGCTTGAGATCGAAGGCGGCGCGCAGCGAGCCGGTCATCTGCACGGTCTTGAGGCCGTGATCGGCGAGCACATGCCCCAGCCGTTCGCGCGAGCCTTCCGACCAGGCCGAGAGGATAACGCGCTTGCCATCGGCCTGCAGCGCCTTCACATGGGCCACCGCCGCATCGAAGACGCTGCCGGCGTTGTCGGCGCGCTCGGCTGCGAAGCTGCGGCCTTGGCGGGCGCCGAGATCGACGATCAGCTTGCCGTCGCTGTCGGGCAACTGGAAGGGCGTCAGGGCGGCGACGCCGGACTGGTCGATGATGCCGCGCCAATCGGCCGGCGACAGGTAGAGCTGGTCGGGCTTCAGCGGCTTGTAGGGCGCGCCCCCGGCGCTGGGCTGGTCCATCGCCGCCTTGCGGGCGTCGTAATAGTCCTTGATCAGGCTGATCCGCTCGCCGACGGCATCCTCGGCCTGATGGTCGATAATGAGTGGTACGTCGGGCAGATAGGTGAAGAGCGTGTCGAGCCGCTCGGCCAGAAGCGGCAGCCAGTGCTCCAACCCAGCCGGGCGGCGGCCTTCGCTCACCGCCTCGTAGAGCGTGTCGTCGCGGCCGGGCGTGCCGAAGGTGGTGATGTAGCTTTGGCGAAAGCGCTTGATGCTCTCGCTGGTCATCTGCGCCTCGGACATCGGCACGAGGTCGAGGCCGCGCATCTGCCCGGTGGTGCGCTGTGTCTCCGGATCGAAGGTACGGATCGATTCCAGCGTGTCGCCAAAGAAATCGAGCCGGATCGGCGTCGGCATGCCCGGCGGGTAGAGATCGACGATGCCGCCGCGCACCGCGAATTCACCGGTCTCGCGCACGGTCGAGGTCCGCAGATAGCCGTTCATGTCGAGCCAGCGCGCGAGCTGCTCGGTATCGACCATGTTGCCCGGCGCGGCCGAAAAGCTCTCGGAGGCCACCTTGGAGAAGGCCGGCACGCGCTGGAGCGCCGCATTGACGGTGGTCAGCAGCAGGCGCGGCTTGTCGCCCGACTTGGTCTTGGCGAGCCGCGACAGCGTCGTCATGCGGTGCGCGACGATGGAGGGCGCCGGCGAGACGCGGTCATAGGGCTGGCAGTCCCAGGCCGGGAAGGACATCACCTCGAGATCAGGCGCAATGAATTGCAGTGCGTTCTCCAGCACCTGCAGCCGCTGGCCGTCGCGGGCGACGAAGACCAGCATGGCGGCGCCGTCCGCCTTCTTCGCGCGGGCACGGGTCAGGTCGGCGAGGACGACCGCGTCGAAGCCGTCAGGCACGCTGGCGAGCGTCGGCTTGTCGCCACGGTTGAGCGCATCGAGAATGCGATCGCTCTGCAGCTTGGCGATCTGGGCGGGAGGCGGAATGCTCATGGGATGGGCGTCATTCTCGGGCTTGCCCCGAGAATCTCAGGACGAATGGTCAATGGATTCTGAGATGGTCGGGTCAAGCCCGACCATGACGCGCACGCCGGTCTGCGCCCGGTCACGTCACACGTGGATCGGCTTCTCATGGTGATGAAACGCCTTGAGCTGGCGGAACACATCCGTGTCGTAATTCTCCGGCACCTCCGCCTCGCCGGTAATCCAGCTCAGCAGGTCGCGGTCGAGCACCTCGATCAGGCCTTCGAACGCGTCGAGTTCGGAATCCGTCAGCGTGCCGATATGGGCATCGGCGAAGCCGCCCATGATCAGGTCGTTCTCGCGCATGCCGCGATGCCAGGCGCGGAACAGGATCTTGCGGCGGCGCGGATCGAGATCGGCGCTGGTTCGGCTCGAGCCACTCATGGACACCTCGGTCGAAACGGAAAACCACGGGATGGTGCAATGACAAGCGGGCCGGCCCCTTCGCGGAGCCTGCCGATGCGGGCTATATAACCTTCGCATCCCGCGAAGTCAGCGGCCCTCGGGCGGCAAATCTTCGCACTCCTGACAAAGCCGAGTCACAGCTTGCGCCCGTCCCTGCTCGATCCGCTGTTTGCTCCCGTGACGTCGCTGCCCGGCGTCGGTCCCAAGACGGCCAAGGCGCTCGATAAGCTGCTCGGCGACGAGACGCGGGGCGCACGGGTGGTCGATTTGCTGTTTCATCTTCCGACGGGTGCGATCGACCGACGGCCGAGCCCGTCGATCGTCGATGCGCCGATCGGCGGCGTCGCGACCTTCTCGGCGCGGGTCACCGAGCACCGCCCACCGCAGCCCGGCAAGGCGAAGGCGCCTTATCGCATCCTCGTCGAGGACGAGACCGGCGACGTCACGCTGGTGTTCTTCCATGCCGATGTCCGGCATCTGCTGCAGACCATGCCGATGGGCGCCTACAAGATCATCTCGGGCAAGCTCGAGCTCTGGGACGGAATGCGCCAGATGGTGCACCCCGAGCGCCTCCTCGATCCACAGCAGGCCGCGACCCTGCCCGCGATCGAGCCGGTCTACGGCATGACCGAGGGCATCGGTCCGCGCCTGATGACGCGGATCGCGGCGACGGCGGCCGAGAAATGCCCGGTCCTCGCCGAATGGCAGGACCCGGCCTTCCTGGCCAGAAGCGCGTTCCCGACCTTCGCGGAGGCGATGCAGGGGCTGCATCATCCCGATGATCTCAAGGCGGTCGAAGGCGACACGATCGTGCGCCGTCGCGTGGCTTACGACGAATTGCTGGCGAGCCAGGTCGCGCTGGCGCTGGTGCGCCGCCAGCAGAAGAAGAGCGCCGGCCGCGCCACGGCCGGCGACGGCCGGCTCCGCCATGCGATCGAAAGCGCCCTCCCCTTCACGCTGACGGACGGCCAGCGCCAGGCGCTCGCGGACATCCATGACGACATGGAAAAACCCGAGCGCATGCTGCGGCTTCTTCAAGGCGATGTGGGGTCCGGCAAGACTGTGGTCGCGCTGCTGGCGATGGCGGCCGCCGCCGAGGCCGGGCGGCAATCGGTCCTGATGGCGCCGACCGAAATCCTGGCGCGTCAGCATGCCGAACGTCTCGCCCCCCTCGCCCAGAAGGCCGGGCTCAAGCTCGCCTTGCTGACCGGCCGGGAAAAGGGTCCGGGCCGGGCGCGCGTGCTGGAAGGGCTGGCCAATGGCGAGATCGCGATTGCGGTGGGCACCCATGCGCTGTTCCAGGAGGGCGTCGCCTTCCGCGACCTCGCGCTGGCCATCGTCGACGAGCAGCACCGATTCGGCGTGCATCAGCGCCTGCTGCTCGGCTCCAAGGGCGAGGCCGTCGACATCCTCGTGATGACGGCGACGCCGATCCCGCGCACGCTGTCGCTGACCTGGTTCGGCGACATGGACATCTCCGTGCTCGCCGAGAAGCCGGCCGGCCGCAAGCCGATTGCCACCAAGGTGATCTCGTCGGAGCGCCATGAAGAGGTCGTCGGCGCCGTCGGGCGCGCGGTCGAGGCCGGCGCGCAGGTCTACTGGGTCTGCCCGCTCGTGCAGGAATCCGACACGCTCGACGTCGCCGCCGCGCAGGAGCGCTATGAGGCGCTGCAAGAGCTTTTCGGTGACAAGGTCGGGCTGCTGCACGGCCAGATGCCCGGCCGCGAGAAGGATGCGGCGATGGCGTCCTTCGTCGCCGGGGAGACCCGCATCCTGATCTCGACCACGGTGATCGAGGTCGGCGTCGACGTTCCCAATGCCAGCGTGATGGTGATCGAACATGCCGAGCGCTTCGGCCTGGCGCAACTGCATCAGTTGCGCGGCCGGATCGGGCGTGGCTCGGCCGCCTCGACCTGCCTCTTGCTTTACAAAGGCCCGCTCGGCCCGGTCGCCGAGGCCCGGCTGACGATCATGCGCGAGACCGAGGACGGCTTCCGCATCGCCGAGGAAGATCTGCGCCTGCGTGGTGAGGGCGAGGTTCTGGGCACAAGGCAATCGGGCTCGCCGGACTGGCGAATCGCCCGCCCTGAGGTTGATGGAGACCTGCTGGCGGCGGCGCGCGACGACGCCCGCCTGCTGATCGAGCGTGATCCGCATCTGGAGACACCGCGCGGTGAGGCCGTCAGGACGCTGCTTTATTTGTTCGAGCGCGATGTCGCGATCAGGCTGCTGCGGGCGGGGTAGAAGGGCCGGGCGCGAGTTTCGGCGCGACCTGCCCTGGCTGGATCAGGCCGGCCGACATGACGAGCTTTGCCCCGTCCTCGACCGAAATCGCCACCTCCACCACCTCGCGACGCGGCAGATAGAAGAAGAAGCCGGTCGTCGGGTTCGGCGTGCAGGGCAGGAAGACGCCGATCTGCTCGTCGCCATCGGGCAGCTTCCCCGCGATCTCGGGGGCGGCCTCCTGCGCGATGAAGACGATCGACCACATGCCCGGCTGCGGGAACTGCACCATGCCGACCTTGCGGAACGAGGTGCCCGATTGCGAAAAGATGGTCTCGAAGACCTGTTTCACGCCCTTGTAGAGCCCCCGCACCACCGGCATGCGGTTGAGGATCGTCTCGCCGGCGTCGATCAGTGTGCGTCCGACGAAATTGGCGGTCATGAAGCCGAGCAGCGTCAATCCGACCAGTCCGATGACGAGGCCGAAACCCGGAACCGGATAAGGCAGATGCGTATCGGGCCAATAGGCGGTCGGAATCAGCGGCTTGACCAGGCCGTCGATGAAATTGACGAACCACCACGTCACGGATGCGGTGATCGCCAGCGGCGCCGCGATCACGAGGCCCGTCAGGAAATAGCGCCTCAGCCTGGTGCCGAAACTCGGATTCAGGAGATCGGACTGGATGAAGAGGCTTGGGTCGGGTGGGCTCGGCGTCATTCGGGATTGTCCGATACGGCTGGCTGCGAGCAAGCGGTGTTTACGAGCAGCATGCGACAGACGTGCCAGTCGCCTCGGCCAATTTCAAGGTGGCGTGGTCGCCGCCCGCTTGCGACGTTCCCCGATCGGGTGCTTTCGTCGCGGCAGGCGAGAAAGCCAGGGAGAATCGGGGCAATCATGCGCGGCGTTCAACAGTTTCGCCGCCCGCTGCTCTTCGTGGCCGGCTGGTTTTTCACGGCGCTCGGCGTGGCCGGGCTGATCCTGCCGCTGATGCCGGGAACGATCTTCCTGATCCTGGCGGCATGGTGCTTCTCGCAGTCGTCGCCGCGCTTCGAGGCGTGGCTCTTGGGGCATCCCCGTCTCGGGCCGCAGATCCGGCGCTGGCGCGAGACCGGATCGATCGCCCGCAGGGTGAAGTACATCGCCTGCGGCTCGATGCTGCTGAGCTTCGCCATCCTGACCCGCACCAGCGCACCGCCGATCGCTTTGTGGATCAGCGGCGCGTGCCTTTTCGCGTCGGGCTTCTATGTGGCGAGCCGGCCGGAGACCTGAGCGAGCGCCGCAGCGCTCACTCCACTGTCACGGATTTCGCCAGGTTGCGCGGCTGGTCGACGTCCTTGCCCATGAAAACCGCCGTCTGGTAGGCGATCATCTGGATCGGGAGCGCATAGACGATCGCAGCAAAAGTCGGGTCCATGTCCGGCATGATGATCGTCGTTTCCGGAACGATGCCGCATTCGGCCGCGCCCTTGGCGTCGGTGATCAGGATGATCCGGCCGCCGCGCGCCGCGACCTCCTGCATGTTGGAGGTGGTCTTCTCGAACAACGCGTCATGCGGCGCGACCACGATGACCGGCATCGCCTCGTCGATCAGCGCGATCGGGCCGTGCTTGAGCTCGCCCGCCGGATAGCCTTCGGCGTGGATGTAGCTGATTTCCTTCAGCTTCAGCGCGCCTTCGAGCGCGAGCGGGAAGCTCGTGCCGCGACCGAGATAAAGCACGTCCTTGGCTTTGGAGAGTTCGCGGGCGAGCTTCTCGATCTCGGGCTCCAGTTCGAGCGCCTTGGCCATGAGGCCAGGCAACGCGATCAGGCTCTGGACGTGGCGGGCCTCGTCCTGCGCCGACAAGGTGCCGCGCGCGCGGGCTGCGGCGAGCGAAAGGCAGGCCAGAGTGGTGAGCTGGCAGGTGAAGGCCTTGGTCGAGGCGACGCCGATCTCGGGGCCAGCCAGCGTCGGGGCGACGGCGTCGCTCTCACGCGCGATGGTCGAGGTCGGCACGTTGACGACGGAGAGGACCTTCTGGTTCTCCTGCTTGGCATAGCGCAGGCAGGCGAGCGTGTCGGCGGTTTCGCCGGACTGCGAGATGAACAACGCGAGCCCGTTCTCGGGCATCGGCGCCTCGCGGTAGCGGAACTCGGAGGCGACATCGATCTCGACCGGCAGGCGGGCAAGCTTCTCGAACCAGTACTTTGCCGTCAGGCCGGCATAATACGCCGTACCGCAGGCCGAAACCGAGAGCCGCGACAGCGACTTCCATTCGATCGTGTCCTCGAAGGGCAGGCGGACGCTGCCAGCGGCCATATCGAGATACTGCGTCAACGTGTGGCCGACGACCTCGGGCTGCTCATAGATTTCCTTCGCCATGAAATGGCGGTGGTTCCCTTTCTCGACGAGGAAGGCGCCGGCTGCGACGCGCTGGGCGCGGCGCTCGACGAGCTGATTGGCCTTGTCGTAGAAGGTCGCGCCGTTGCGATGCAGGACGACCCAGTCGCCCTCATCCAGATAGGCGATGAGATTGGTGAAGGGGGCGAGCGCCAGCGCGTCGGAGCCGAGATACATCTCGCCATCGCCGACGCCGACCGCCAGCGGCGAACCCTTTCGGGCGCCGATCAGCAGGTCTTCCTCACCCTCGAACAGGAAGGCGAGCGCGAAGGCGCCGCGCAGGCGCGGCAGGCTCGCGGCCACCGCCTCGACCGGCTGCAGGCCGCGATCGAGCTCGCGGGTGACGAGATGGGCGACGATCTCCGTGTCGGTCTCGGTCTCGAAGACATAGCCATCGGCCCGCAATTCGGCGCGCAGCTCGCGGAAATTCTCGATGATGCCGTTATGGACGACGGCGAGCTTGGCGGTCGCGTGCGGATGGGCATTGGTTTCGTTGGGCTTGCCATGCGTCGCCCAGCGGGTGTGGCCAATGCCGATCAGGCCTTCCAGCGGCTCGTTGGAGAGGCGGACCTCGAGGTTCCGGAGCTTGCCCTCGGCGCGGCGGCGGGTAAGCACGCCATGCTCCAGCGTGGCGACGCCGGCCGAATCATAGCCGCGATATTCAAGCCGCCTGAGCGCCTCGACCACCTGGGTCGCGACCGCTTCCTTGCCCAGAATCCCAACGATGCCGCACATGCGAAAACCTCTTCAGACGTTGCCGTTGGGAATCCGCATAGCGGCCCGGCGCGGCCAAGCAAAATCACTCTAAATGTCGAACTATGAACGGCGGCCTGCTGCGATCGCGGTGTTTCAGGGCTTTTTCGCCGCCGCCTTGCGCGCCAGGGATGTCTCGCGGAAGCTCTTCGCCCAGCCCTCCCTGGCGATCTGGCGGCTGCGGCCGACCGCCAGCGAATCGGGAGCCACGTCATCCGTCACGACCGAGCCGGAGCCGACGAAGGCGCCGGCGCCGATCGTGACCGGAGCCACGAGCGATGAATTCGAGCCGACGAAGGCGCCGGCCCCGATGGTCGTGCGATACTTGAAGAAACCGTCGTAATTGCAGGTGATCGTTCCCGCGCCGATGTTGACGTCGGCGCCAACGGTCGCATCGCCGATATAGCTCAGGTGGCTGACCTTGGCGCCGGCGCCGATCTCGGCCGACTTGATCTCGACGAAATTTCCGACCTTGGCCCGCGCGGCGAGCTCCGCGCCCGGCCGCAGCCGGGCATAGGGGCCGACCGTCGCGGCCTGGCCGACGCTGGCGCCTTCCAGATGCGAGAAGGCGTGGATCACGGCGCCGTCTGCGACGCTCACGCGGGGCCCGAAGACGACATGGGGTTCGATCAGCACGTCGCGGCCGATCTGCGTGTCATGGCTGAAGAACACGGTCTCGGGCGCGGTCAGGGTCGCGCCCCCGGCCATGACGGCGAGCCGCTTGCGGCGCTGGAACTCGGCTTCGGCGGAGGCCAGCTGGATGCGGTCGTTGACGCCCTGGACCTCGCTCTCGGGTGCCTCCAGCGCGCGCGCCGCCAGGCCCTGCGAGCGCGCCACCGCGACGGCGTCGGTGAGGTAGAATTCGGACTGGGCGTTGGCGTTGCCGATCGCCTCAAGCAGCGCCAGTGCCCTGGCGCCATCCAGCGCCATCAGCCCGGCGTTGCAGAGCGTGATCGTGCGCTGTTGCGCCGTCGCGTCCTTGTGCTCGACGATGGCGTCCAGGACGCCGTCACGCGTGACGAGCCGACCATAGCCGGCAGGGTCGCGCGCCTCGAAACCAAGCGCGACGACGGCCGCCCCGTCCGCGAGGGCGGCGCGCAGGGCGCTGAAGGTCTCGGGCCGGACCAGCGGCGTGTCAGCGAAAGCGACGATGACGTCGTCATAGCCCTTCGCCAGCGCGGCGCGCGCCGCCAGCGCGGCATGGGCCGTGCCACGTCGCTCGGCCTGGACTGCGATCTGCACGGCCGGCAGAAGCGCCTGCGCTTCTGCCGCGACCTCTGGCCTGCCGGAGCCCACCACCACGACGACATCGTCGGCGCCGGCCTCGGCGAGCGAGGCCAGCGCGTGTCCGAGCAGCGAGCGCCCGCCGACCTCATGCAGGACCTTGGGCCGCTCCGACCTCATACGTGTCCCCTCGCCGGCGGCGAGCAGAATCGCGAGACAGGACCGGCCGGACTGCATTTCGGTCATGATTGTCGTTTCCTTTGCGGCGATTGGCCGGCCGCGGGGTTCCGCTCGCGGATTTTGGCGGTCGATCTGGCGCATGGTGGCATTGCGGGTGCCGTGGATAGCCGATCCCGTCGGCATTTGCCAAAATCGGTGCGGGTGTCGGCCGTCCGGCCGCGCGATCACGCAAGGAGATACACGATCGGCAACAAAATACAGCTACTGCCGCTTTTCAGATCACGGGGAAATGCTCTAGAAGCGCGGAAGGGCGAGGGCGTCGCCCGAGCATGTTGGATATAATGTCGAAACCTTTGAATCGTCGGCAGTTTCTCGAAGGTTCCGGCGGGGCCGCAGCTGCTTCGTTGCTTGCTGCGGGGGCCGTCCGCGCGCAGTCGCAATCGCTGACCGCAGCCATCAACCAGGCGTTCCTGTTCGAAGGCAAGACGTTCGATCCGTCGCTTGTCGTGGACGCCGCACGCATCCTGGCGCAGCGCCCGGTCGTGCCGCTCGTCGCGACCGACCTGCCCGACGGCTACGCAGCCCTGCCCTTCGACCAGTATTCGGGAATCAGGGCGCAAGCCAGCGGCCTGATCTGGGCCGGCGAGAATCGCGGCTTCACGGTGGAACCGCTGCATCGCGGCTATGTCTTCTCGAACCCGGTCAGCCTGTTCACGATCGAGGAAGGCACCGTGCGGCGGGTCGGCTTCGACCGCAGCAAGTTCGATTATGGGAGGGTGCCGCCACCGCCGGCGAATGTCGACCTCCAGTTCTCCGGCATGCGGATCGCGACCGGCCTGGAGCGGCCCTTCGAGGTCGCGATCTTCCAGGGCGCTACCTTCTTCCGCTCGCTGGCGCGGGGACAGAATTACGGCGCCCTTTCGCGCGCCTTGATCCTGCGGCCCGGCGAGACGCGCGGCGAGGAAATCCCGTTCTTCCGCGCCTTCTGGATTGAACGGCCGAGCCCGGCGTCGGGCCTGCTGGTGATCCATGCGCTGCTCGATTCCGAGAGCCTGACGGGCGCCGTCCGGATGACGCTGCGGCCCGGCGACGTCACGCTGATCGACGTCGAGATGACGCTGTTTGCGCGCCAGGCGCTGGATCATGTCGGCTTCGGCTGCACCATGGGCACCTTTCTCTCGGGTCCGCAGAGCCGGCGCAGTTTCGACGACGTTCGGCCGGCGGTGCACGAGGTCTCCGGCGTGCAGATGCGTTCGGGATCTGACGAGTGGATCTACCGGCCGGTCAGCAACCCGGCGACGCTGCAGGTCTCGTCCTTCATGGACGGAAACCCGAAAGGCTTCGGGCTGGTCCAGCGCGAGCGCGACCCGTCCGCCTTCATGGATGACGACCAGCGTTTCGAACTGCGTCCCAGCGTCTGGATGGAGCCGCTGGGCGACTGGGGCGCCGGCTCGGTCCAGCTCATCGAGATACCCAGCGAGTCCGACGTCAATGACAACGTCATCATGTACTGGCGCCCGCGCCAGCCGCTCGCGGCCGGCAGCGAGACGGTGGTCGCTTATCGGCAGGCCTGGTGCTGGCAGCCGCCCGAGCGGCCGCCTCTCGCGCTCGCCACGCGCGTCCGCCAGGGGCGTGGCACGCAAGCGCGGCGGCGGCGCTTCATCGTCGATTTTACCGGCGACAAGCTGGCCGATGCCGGCATGGTCGCCTCGACCCGCGCCAACATCACCACGCAGCCCGGCCAGATCCACAATGTCCGGCTCTGGCCCTTCCCCGAGCGCAAGCTGATGCGGGTCGGCTTCGAGGTCGATCCCGGCACGGATAATCTCTGTGAACTGAGGCTCGTGTTGCAGTCCGGCGGTCAGCCGGTCTCGGAAACCTGGTTGAACCGATGGACGTGGTAACCGCGACCCGCCCTGGCGAGGCCGCGACGCAGGCGCCACCCTTTGTCGCGAGCCAGCAGCCCGCGACGCCGCCCGAGAGCCGGCTCGTCATGCCGGTCCAGTCCTTCCGCAGCTGGAATGCGTCCGACCGCCGGAAGCCGGCTTCGCCGCGCGACTGGACGACGCCATGGCTGAAGCGGCTCTTCGTCTTCGGCGGCGGCCTGGCGTTGACCGCCTATGGCGCCTGGGAAATGTACCATGTCGTGTCGGTCAGCCGCACGACGTCGCTGCAGTATGTCCTGCTCGTGCTGTTCACGGTCAATTTCTCGTGGATCGCGCTCGCCTTCACCAGCGCCGTGCTCGGCTTCTTCGGGCTGCTCTTCAACAAGGGTTTCTCGGGGCGCGTCGAGGCGCTGCAGCACCGCACCGTCGTGGTGATGCCGATCTACAACGAATCATCGGCGCGCACCTTTGCCGCGCTGGCAGCGATCCGCGAATCGGTCGAGGCCACGGGGCTCGGCGGTCATTTCGACTATTTCATCGTCTCGGACACGACGAACCCGGATGTCTGGATCGCCGAGGAGCGGGCCTTCCTGGCGCTGCGCCAGCGGCTGGGACCCGATGCCCGGGTCTATTATCGCCACCGGCCCAAGAACCACCATCGCAAGGCCGGCAACATCGCCGACTTCGTGACGCGCTGGGGCGGGCATTACGAGCACATGGTCGTGCTCGACGCCGACAGCCTGATGACCGGCACCTGCATCGTGCGCCTGGCCGAGGCGATGGAGCAGGATCCCGATGCGGGCATCATCCAGTCTCTGCCGCTGATCATCAACCGCAATACCTTCTTCGCGCGGCTGCAGCAGTTCGCGGCGCGGGTCTACGGGCCCGTGATCGCGACCGGACTCGCGATGTGGTCGGGCCGCGACGGCAATTACTGGGGGCACAACGCCATCATCCGGACGAAGGCCTTCGCCGATCATTGCGGCCTGCCCGATCTCAAGGGCAAGCCGCCCTTCGGCGGGCATGTGCTCTCACATGATTTCGTCGAGGCCGCCCTGATCCGGCGTGCCGGCTGGTCGGTCTACATGCTGCCGGACCTGACGGGTTCCTATGAGGAAAGCCCGCCCTCGCTGATCGACGTCTCCGTGCGCGATCGGCGCTGGTGCCAGGGCAATCTGCAGCATTCGCGCATCATCGGAGCCAAGGGCTTTGTCCTGCCGACACGCCAGCATTTCGCCACCGGCATCATGGGCTATCTCGCCTCGCCGTTCTGGCTGATGCAGCTCGTGGTCGGCATCCTGATCGTGCTTCAGGTCAGCTATGCTAGGCCTGAATATTTCACGCAGGAATTCACGCTCTTCCCGGTCTGGCCGCGCTTCGACCCCGAGCGCGCCTTGAACCTCTTCGCGGTGACGATGGCGATCCTGCTCGCGCCAAAACTGTTCGGGCTTCTGCTGACGCTGTTCAACGGCAAGCTGCGCCGGGCCGGCGGCGGCGCGATCCGCCTGGTGATCTCGGCCCTGATCGAAGTGCTGTTCTCGGCCTTCTTCGCGCCCATCATGATGCTGATCCAGTCGGGATCGGTGTTCCAGATCCTGCTCGGGCGCGACACCGGCTGGAATCCGCAGCGCCGCGACGATGGTTCGATTCCGCTCAAGGACATCATCCGCCGCCACCGCACCCATACGGTGCTCGGCATCGTCGCCGGCCTCTCGGCCTTCATGATCGCGACCTCGCTGTTTGCCTGGATGTCGCCCACCATCGTCGGCCTCGTGCTGGCGATCCCGCTGTCATGGGCGTCGGGCCAGCTCGCGATCGGCCTCTGGCTCAAGCGGCACAAGCTGCTGGTCACGCCCGAGGAAGGCGATCCGCCGGCCGTGGCGCTGCGCGCCAACGCGCTCCAGGCGGAGTTCGACGCGGCCGGCTATGACGACGCCGACGGCCTGCGGGCCTTGCACGCCGACCCGGCGCTGCGCGAGGCCCATGAGCTGATGCTGCCCGAAAATCCGCCCCGGCGCCGTGGCGAGATCGAGCCGGACAGGGCCGTGGCCCAGGCCAAGCTGGTCGATGCCGAGACGATCGACGACGCGGCGATCTGGCTGAAGCCGAAGGAGCGCATGGTCGTGCTGCACGACCGGGCGCTGGTTGCGCTGCTGGCGTCCCTGGCGGGAGCGCGCGCCGCCGAGTGAAGGTGATCGCGCGGCGGGGCTTTCAGAAGCTCATCGCGGCGGCGTTGATGACGCCGGCAGCCAGCGATGCGGCGCCGAGAAAGAGCGCCGCCGCGAGTTCTCCCGCCGCGATCCGGGCCGACAGGTTGGGCAGAACGATCCTGACGAGCGCATAGACGATCAATTGCACGACGATCGCGACGACGCCCCAGATCATCAGGGCGACGATGGTGTTGGCATGCACCACCGCGCTCGAGAGCGGCAGCGCGAAGCCGGTCAGGCTCAAGCCCAACGACAGCGCTGCCGCGATGTTGTTCTGCCGGATCAGACCGAACTCGTTATGCGAGGTCGCCAGCGTGTAGACCAGCAGGTAGATGCCGACGAGGGCGAGCGATACCGAGAAGAACAGTGCAAAGTCCGGAAGCTTCAACAGCGCCTGCGCGATCATTCTCGTCCGAATCCCCTGGTTCCGTCGCGCCGATCCTGAACCTCAAGCCTGCTCGAAGGCAATGACGCAGCCGAGCGCCGCCTGCGCCGGCACGACGATGCGCTCGTCGCCGCGCGCGAACGGCACGCCGGCCGCCTCAAGCCGCTCCGCCACCGCGTCGAGCTCCGGCACGGAGACGCAGAAGCCGAGAAACCGGGCCGGCGTCGTGTCGGGCTCGACATGGTAGATCGCCTGGGCGGCCTCCGGGTCGAGCACGTCGATGCGGCCGCGCGGCAAGGTCAGGACAAGATCGGCGTTGCCCTCCAGCACTTCGGGCGAGCCGGCGAAGGTGCTCAGGAACTCACGATGGGCGGCCGGGCTGTCGGTGACGATCATCACGGAGGCCAGCGCCGTCGTGCCATTGGCATGCTGCTGGAAGGCCGGGTTCCAGAAGTTCTGCGGCTCGTGCTGCTGGCAGACGAAGAAGCCGCATTCCGGCGCCAGGGGATCGGCGGCGAAGGCCAGCGAGAAGGCAACACGCACCTCGCTGCCATCGGGACGCCTGGCCTGGCGCTCGAAGAAGAACGGTTCGAAATCGCCGATGCCGGCCGCCTGGAACGCGGCGGCGTCGGCCTTCGCATCGCTGCTTTCGAGGACGAGCATGGACAGCCCCTCCCCGCGCGCCAGCGAGTCCTGCATGAAGCTGCCGAAGGAGAACACCCGCGGCGCCGCCGGCGCGATCGCGCTCGCATCGCCGATCGTCAAAAGTTCGAGGAAGGAACCGGGAAACTGGACGATTCGGTTTTCCGTGCCCCAAGGATGGCGGTTGCGGGCGCCGACGGTGAAACCGAGCTTCTCATAGAAGGCCCCGGCGGCATCGAGATCGCGGACCCCGATGACGAGGTGGTCGAGGCCGCGCGGGGCGGAGGTGATGGTCGTGTCAGGCATGGGCTTGGCTCGCTTGCGGCAGGCTCGGACTTTGAGGTCTAGCAGGTTGGCGGAGGCGGGTCATGCGTCGAGGCTCGTCTGGCCTAAGAACCTCTCGGTCATCCCGGACAAGCGGCGCAGCCGCGCCGATCCGCGATCCATCGGAGGCCTCCGCAACTCTACGATGGATCCCGGCGCTCCGCTTCGCTGCGGCCGGGATGACGGCGTGGTTCGGAGGACAATGACCCGTCGCCGCAATCCCTCACCTTCCGGTTATGCCTCGATATAATGCGGCACGAAGCGGGAGGTGTTCTTGGTGATCGGCGAGGCGTCCTCGCGGATGCAAAGCCCGCAGGCCTGCGAGGCGACGAGCCAGGAGCCCAGAACGGCATAGTGTCCGGGCGATCCGAACAGGTTTGGCGCCGCATCCTGCAGGATGAAGCCTTCCGCGCCATAGGGCCCGTCATCGCTGTCCAGCACCGTGCCGCGCTCGATCAGGCTGACATTGGCGCCTTCGCGCGAGTAGAGCGGCTTGCGGACATGGCGGGGCGACAGGCCCGCGCAGCGCGGGTCGCCCTCGAAGAAGGCCGGCAGCAGGTTTGGATGGCCGGCCTCCATCTCCCAGAGACAGGCGAGCAGGCCCTTGTTCGAGAGGATCGCCTTCCAGGGTGGCTCGATGAACTGGCAGCGCGACGTAGCGAGGTTCCCGGCATAGCGCTCGCGAAACAGCCACTCCCAGGGATAAAGCTTGAACAGGGTCTCGATCGGCTGGTTGGCGCCGTCGCAGAAGCGCCCGTCCGAAAGCAGGCCGATCTCCTCGATGAAGCTGAAGCGCGCGTCGAGCCCGGCCTGGACGGCGCAGTCCTGGAGGTAATCGACCGTGCCCTTGTCCTCGTTGCTGTTCTGGACGCAAGCCAGGTGCAGCCGGTAGGGCGACGGCTCGCGCAGATGACGGAGCGCCGCGATCAGCCGCTCATGCAGGGAATTGAACTGGTCGCATCCTGGCGGCAGCGCGCCGCGCGCCATCGCCTGTTCGAGCCAGTCCCACTGCACGACGCTCGATTCGAACAGCCCCGTCGGCGTGTCGGCGTTGTATTCCAGCAGCTTGGCGGGCCCGCGCCCGTCATAGGCGAGATCGAGCCGGCCATAGAGATTGCGGTCGCCGCGCTGCCAGCTCTCGCGGATGAAATCCCATTGCGTATCGGGGATCGCAAGCCGGCTCAGGATTTGATCGTCACTGAGCGCCTTCTCGATGAAGGCGAAGCAGAGCTGCTCGATCGCATCGGTCGGCGCCTCGATGTCGCGCTCGATCTGCTCCAGCGTGAAGGCATAGGCGGCGCTCTCGTCCCAATAGGTTTCGCCGTCGATGGTGTGGAAGGCGAAACCGAGCCGCTCGACCTGCTCCTGCCAGTCGGGGCGCAAGGCGAGAGGGACGCGGCGCATCTCAGGACGACGAGGATGACGAGTACGAGCGCGCGGTCGAGCCGAAGCCGCCCCGCGAGGTCGTGGTCGTGCTGGCGACGCCATTGACGGTGCCGCTGCGCGCCACGAGCGCCGCGCCCGAGGTCGTCGAATAGGCGCGCGATGACGATGACCGACTGCCGCCATAGCCCCCGCCACTGCTCGACGAGGAGCGGGCCTGCTGGCATTCCTGCGCTGGGCTCCCAGGCGGGCAGGCCTGCTGTGTCGGCGGCAGCAGGGGCTGGGCCGCGCCGCCACCCTGGGTGAGGCTTCGTGCCAGCATGAAGCCGGCGAGCGCGGGGACGACGACCTGCGCCCCGTTCCAGACGGCGCTGCGGCAGGAGCCCGCGCCGTATTCGGTCTCGCAGGCGCTGGTGCTGGTGAATTTCTTGGCGTCGCGCAGATGGTTGGCCGAGGCCTCCCTGAAGCGCTCGTCGCACTGGGTCGAGGTCAGCTGCCCGCCCGCGCGGCAATCGGCGAGGCTGTTGTAGACGAGGCTGTCCTCCTGCGTGTCGTCGCCGGAATTCGCCCATATCGTCGCGACCAGGACGAGCCCCGCCGCCGCCAGGCCAATCTGGGTCGAGCGCTTCATCGCCGCCTCCCCTCTCAGGCCGTCATGCTGGCTGCGGCCAGCGTGCCGGAGATCACGGCGATGACCGCGAGCATCGCCGCCGACGGCAGGCGATCCTCCTCGATCTTGCGCGACAGATCCGGAATCAGGATACGCGCCAGGCCATAGGCGCCGAACTGAATGATCATCGCCGCGAGCGCCCAGAGCACCAGATCGGGAATGCTGCTGGCCTGCGCGATGGCCTTTTCGAGCGGGATCGAGAAGCCGGTGACATTGCCGCCCAGCGCCACCGCCGCCGACAGGTTGCCGCCCCGGATCAGGGCGATCTCGTCATGCGCGGTGAGGCGCAGATAGACGGCGGTGAAGCAGGCGATCAGCGCCACGCCCAGGGCAAAATAGAGCAGGAATGCGGGCAGCCCCGCCATCGAGATCGCCATGCCCCTGCCCCCAGCTGCTCATGATCGATGCCATCACTATACGTCAGCCAGCCTGCAGCGCCAGAGGCATGCAGCCTCGTCCGCCCGCGCTGTCGCACGACGGTTTCACAAAGCGAGGGGCAGCGGAGCGCCGCGAGGCGCGGGAGTAGAAGTCCGCATCCGTTGAGCCAGGATGCGGCGCGACAGGATTGAGCCACCTGCCGCACGCCCCGTGGCGCTCCGCTCATCGGCGATTTTGGGCTCCGGGCCGCGCTTATCGGGTCGAGGGCCATCCTCCGCCGCGAGCCCTTTCGACGCCAGTTCCCCTCATCGGGTTGTCGCGTCTCATCAGGCATGGGACGCAGGCGTGATGCCGCCGACCGTTCCAGCGAGCTCCTCGCACAGGGACCGTAATATCCCCAGGGCGGTGCCCCGAAGCCTCCCGAGTCCAGCTTGCAAGGCTGGCCGCAGGCGCCGCGCCCATCCCCACCAACGGCTTGCCTTCCGGATGGCTGCCCCTCGGGGATGAGGTGGGGAGAGGATAAGGGGATGGGAGAGCGCCGGGGATAAGTTTTTTGCGAGAAACGCAACGCTCTCTTCCCTTCTCCCCGATGGGAGAAGGTGGCCCGGAGGGCCGGATGAGGGCCTTCCGCTGCAGCAAGCAGGCGCAACGGCTCCGTCGCGCCCCTTGCAATCAGCGGCGGTCCCTCACCCCTGCCCCTCTCCTATCCGGGAGAGGGGTTCTTCCAGCGCCTCACTCGTCTTGGTCGCCCTTGTGGCGACCACCCCCGTCTTGGCTCTGTCGAGTGGACAACTGTGTCCGAAAGGCTCGCCTGCCATCAGCGTCGCAAGACGTGGATGGTCGCCACAAGGGCGACCATGACGACCGAGGGGTGGCACGACAAGTTCTAGCCGGCCATCTAAGATGAACGGAGTGGCGATCTAGCGCCCCAGCCGAAGCAGCGGAGAGTCGCTTGAGACTTGGCATCAATCTTCGCGGCGACCTCGTGAAGCTCGGGGATGATGAACTTGCTGCCCATTTCGAAAAGTGCCTCGCCTACCGCGAATGGCTTGGACCGCGCGCTGGCGACGGGGCAAACCGATGGCTGTACAAGATTGGGCTCGGGATGCCCTTCGGAAGAGGCCCTTTTCACGCCCGCATCTTTTATCGAGCCATGGGTCTCATGTATGGCGGCTCTTGGAACGGCTTGAACGGTCGCTCTCTGGGGGACCTTTTCGTCCTCGATTGTGAGATCAAGGACATTGTGGATGAACTGAAGCGCCGAGAGCACGTCGCGCAGCGCCGCCGCCGCGCTGATTAATGGCCGCTCGCGACCCCTAGCAGCCCAAACGGCCCCTCCCCAGGCCGCGCCGCGCCGCGCCTTCCCTGCCTCAGACCAACCGGCTCTGGACCACCGCCGCCTCGACGAAGCTCGCAAACAGCGGGTGCGGCTCGAAGGGGCGCGACTTCAGCTCGGGGTGGTACTGCACGCCGATGAACCAGGGATGGTCGGGATACTCGATCGTCTCCGGCAGCAGCCCGTCCGGCGACAGGCCGCAGAAGCTCATGCCCTGCGCCTCCAGCCGGTCGCGATAGCCCATATTGACCTCATAGCGGTGGCGATGGCGCTCGGAGATCTCGGTCGTGCCGTAGATCTTGGCGATCTTCGAGCCGGCTGCCAGCGTCGAGGCATAGGCGCCAAGGCGCATGGTGCCGCCGAGATTGCCGTCGGCGGCGCGCTGCTCGATCTCGTTGCCGCGCATCCATTCGGTCATCAGGCCGACGACGGGCTCATTGGTCGGGCCAAACTCGCTGGAGTTGGCGTCCGCGATCCCGGCGAGCGAGCGGGCGCCCTCGATCACGGCCATCTGCATGCCGAAGCAGATGCCGAAATACGGCACCTTGCGCTGCCTGGCGAAGGTCGCCGCCTTGATCTTGCCCTCGGCGCCGCGATGGCCGAAGCCGCCGGGTACCAAGATGCCGTGGACATGCTCCAGGAACGGCGTCGGGTCCTCCTTCTCGAAGACCTCCGACTCGATCCAGTCGAGATTGACCTTGACCCGGTTGGCGATGCCGCCATGCATCAGCGCCTCGATGAGGGACTTATAGGCGTCCTTCATGCCGGTGTATTTGCCGACGATGGCGATCGTGACCTCGCCCTCGGGGTTCTTGACGCGCTCCGAGATGCGCCGCCAGTTCGAGAGGTCGGGCTCGCGGCTGGCATCCATGCCGAAGGCGGCCAGCACCTCGTTGTCGAGACCTTCCGCGTGGTAGGACAGCGGCACGTCGTAGATCGAGGCGACGTCGCGGGCCTCGATCACCGCGGTCTCGCGGACATTGCAGAACAGAGCGAGCTTGCGGCGCTCCTCGCGCGGGATCTCGCGGTCGGTGCGGCAGAGCAGGATGTCGGGCTGGATGCCGATCGAGCGCAGTTCGGCGACGGAATGCTGGGTCGGCTTGGTCTTCAGCTCGCCGGCGGTCGGGATATAGGGCAGCAGCGTCAGGTGGATGAAGATGCACTGCCCGCGCGGCAATTGCTGGCCGGTCTGGCGGATCGCCTCCAGGAAGGGCAGGCTCTCGATGTCGCCGACCGTGCCGCCCACTTCGATCAGGACGAAATCATAGCCCTCGTTGCCGTCGAGGATGAACTCCTTGATGGCATTGGTGACGTGCGGGACGACCTGGATCGTGGCGCCGAGATAATCGCCGCGCCGCTCCTTGGTCAGGATGTCCATGTAGATGCGGCCGGTGGTGATGTTGTCGCCCCGGTTGCAGGGCCGGCCGGTGAAGCGCTCGTAATGGCCGAGGTCGAGGTCGGTCTCCGCACCGTCATCGGTGACGAAGACCTCGCCGTGCTGATACGGGCTCATCGTGCCCGGATCGACATTGAGATAGGGGTCGAGCTTGCGCAGGCGGACCGTATGGCCACGCGCCTGCAGGAGAGCGGCCAGTGCCGCCGACGCCAGGCCCTTGCCCAGCGAAGACACCACGCCGCCGGTGATGAAAACATACCGCGTCATGGGTGGACACCTCTAAAGCGACGGGCGCGATTCGCTAAGTCCATGGGTGCAATCCCGTCTTGTCCTGCACGCTTGTCCACAGGAGAGCGCCGCCGTCCGGCGAACGCACCCCACACAAAAGAGAAGGGCCGGTTGCCCGGCCCCTGCCCTGTCTTCCGTTACTGCTGCGGCGCAGGAGGCGCCGGTGTCGGCGGCTGCGGCGCGCCGCTGGGCGCCTGCATCTGCCGGAGCTGGTCGAGGACGCCGCCGGCGTTGGGGGCGCTCGGCCCGGTCGGCGTGGCGGGCGCGCTCTGCGCCGGCGCACCGTCGATGATCGAGCGCTGGACACGGCCCTGGTTGGCCATCACGGCCAGCACGATCGAGGTCAGGAAGAAGGCGCCCGCGAGGATCGCCGTCGTCCGGGTCAGGGCGTTGGCCTGGCCACGCCCGGTCATGAAGCCGCCGGCTCCGCCGCCGCCCGAGCCCATGCCGAGCCCGCCGCCTTCGGAGCGCTGCAACAGGACCACGCCGACGAGCGCGACCACGATGATCAGGTGGATGACGATGATGACGTTCTGCATATTCTCGACAGACTGAGACTGAGCTCACGAAATGGGTACGGCGCAGGCTGCCGCCAAGGGCCGCCCGCACCTCCTGCTCGCCTTTTGCCGGAAGCCGGCCGGCGAACTCGGCGCGGCACATAGCACGCGTCCGCGAGCCGCACCACCCCGTCGATGCGATCTCGCGCGGGGCATCGTGCGAATGGCGTTCGCTTCCGCTCAGGCGCAGGCCCGGGCGATCGCCAGGAATTCCTCGGCCTTGAGGCTGGCGCCGCCGACGAGCGCGCCATCGACATGGGCGACATTCATCAGTTCGGCGGCGTTGGACGGCTTGACCGAGCCGCCATAAAGCAATCGAACGCCCGCCGCCGCCGTCTTGCCGAGCAGCCGGCCCAGCTCGGCGCGAATCGCCTCGTGCATCCCGGCGACGTCGGCCGCAGTCGGGGTGAGCCCGGTGCCGATGGCCCAGACCGGCTCATAGGCGACGACGAGCGTCGCCGCCATCGCGCCATCAGGAATCGAGCCGCGCAACTGCTTCTTGACGACGGTCAGGGCCTTGCCGGCCTCACGCTCGTCCTTCGTCTCGCCGACGCAGACGATCGGCACGAGCAGCGCCTTCTGGGCGGCCTCTGCCTTGGCCTTTACCGTTGCATTGGTCTCGCCATGCAGCGTGCGGCGCTCGGAATGGCCGACGATGGCGAAGCTCGCCCCGGCATCCGCCAGCATTGCGGCCGAGACCTCGCCGGTGAAGGCGCCGGAGGCTTGCGTGCTGCAATCCTGCCCGCCGGTCGCGATGCGCGAGCCGACCAGCGCCACGGTCGCGGGATAGAGCAGGCTCGCCGGCGGGCAGATCGCGAGGTCGACGGCGGCTTTTAAGGCGGCGTCATAGCCCTTGGCGACCTCGACCGCGATGGCGAGATCGGCCTTCAGCCCGTTCATCTTCCAGTTGCCGGCTACCAGCGGCCTGATGCTGCGCGTCACGTCGATCCTCCAGAGAATGCTGATCCGGCTCTAGCAATGCCTGCAACCGGCTGCAATGTCGTGGGCGGAGATCACCGGGGCGCGAGGTCAAGACGAATCCACGCGGGCGATTGCGGCTTGGCGCTCCGGTTCCTATAAGCAGCGCCGAACAAAACCGGCGACGGCGACGTCGGCGCCGCGTCAGGCTCAAGGAAAGACACATCCCAATGATGATGCAAGGCATCCGCAAGGCGGGCCAGAGCTTGATCGGCAAGCTCATCATCTTCGTCCTGTTCGGCTTCCTGATCTTCTCCTTCGCGATCTGGGGCATCGGCGACATCTTCCAGGGCTATGGCCGCAATTCGGTTGCGCGCGTCGGCAAGGCCGAGATCGGCCTGGAGCAGATGCGCACGGCCTTCCAGAACGACGTCCAGGCGCTGACGCGCCAGCAGCGCCGCCAGATCACGCCCGATATGGCCCGCGCGCTCGGCCTCGACCGGCAGGCCCTGTCGCGCCTCGTGACGGAGTCCGTGCTCGACCAGACGGCGCAGGGGATGCGGCTCGCGGTCTCGGACGAGACGATCCGCAATCTGATCTTCGAGGATCCGACCTTCCGCGACGCCTCCGGTAATTTCTCCCCGGCGCGCTTCAACGAGTTGCTGCGCTCGAACGGCTTTTCCGAAGCGACCTACGTCCGCGAGCAGCGCGCCACGATCCTGCGCCAGCAGATCGCCGAGATGGTCGTCGGCGCCGTGCTGGCGCCCGGCGCCCTGCAGGAACTTGGCCATCGCCTGCGCAACGAGCGCCGCAACGTGACCTTCGCGCGGCTGGCTCCCAGCGTGGCCGGCGAGATCCCGGCGCCGACCGAGGCGCAGCTCAAGACCTTCTTCGACGAGCGCAAGGGCGCCTTCCGCGCCCCGGAGCGACGCAGCGCCGACATCCTCGCGATCTCGGCCGAGACGTTGGCCGATGCCGGTGCGGTGACCGAGGCCGATGCGAAGGCCCGCTACGAGGAGGTCAAGGCGCAGCGCTTCACCACGGCCGAGAGCCGCGTGATCCAGCAGATCACCTTCCCGACACTGGAGGAGGCCCAGGCCGCCAAGGCGCGCATCGACGCCGGCGAGACCTTCGAGGCCATCGCCGCCGCGCGCAACGTCGCCGCCGCCGACCTGACGCTGGGCACCTTCACCCGCACGCAGGTGTTCGACCCCGTGGTGCGCGAAGCCGCCTTCGGGCTGGCTGAGGGGGCGGTGAGCGCGCCCGCCGCCAGTGCCTTCGGCCCGGTGCTGCTGCGCGTCACCGTGATCCGCCCCGAGAGCGTGCGCGCCTTCGAGGACGTCGCGGCCGAGATCCGGACGGAACTCGCCACCAGCCGCGCCGCGAGCCGCGTCACCGAGATCCACGACAAGATCGAGGACCAGCGCGCCGCCGCCAAGCCGCTGGCCGAGATCGCCAAGGAATTCAGCCTGACGCTGCGCAGCGTCGGCCCGATCGACAATGGCCTGCGGCGCCCCGATGGGACGGTGGAACCGGCGCTGCCGGGCGGCGACGCGACCGCCCAGGCGATCTTCCGCTCGGATGTCGGCGTCGACAACGAGGCGATCCGCCTGCCCCGCGACACCGGCTATGTCTGGTACGAGGTGAAGAAGATCGAGCCGGCGCGCGAACAGGGCTTCGACGAGGTCAAGACACAGGTCGAGGCGCAATGGCGCTCCGACGAGGTTGCGACGCGGCTCTCGGCCAAGGCGCGCGAACTGGTCGAGCGGCTCGACAAGGGCGAGGCTTTTGATGCGGTCGCCGCCTCCGCCGGGCTCACCGTCGAGCAGGCGAGCGAGGTCGGCCGCCAGGACCAGCGCCCGGAACTGGCCTCGAACGTCATCAGCCTGATCTTCGGCACGCTGGCCGGCAAGAGCAATTCGGCCTCCGTGAGCGATGGCGGGCGCATCCTGTTCAAGGTCGATGCCGCGACGGTGCCCAGTTATGCCCGCACGACGCAGGAGGCCGACAACTTCGCCCGCCAGCTCGGCGCCAGCGTCAGCGAGGACATTCTCGCCCAGTATGTCAGTCAGCGGCAGATGGAGCTCGGCGTCGCGATCAACGAGGCGGCCTTCCGCAACGCCACCGGCGGCGCGCAGAACTGACGACGCAGAAAGTGACGATGCAGGCCTTGCGATGACCAGCGCCCAGGATCATGAGCGTTTCACGGCGGCCTACGAGGCCGGCACGCCGCAACTGCTGCGGCAGGTGCTGGTCGGCGATTGCGAGACGCCGGTCGCCGCCTTTCTGAAGCTGCGCCATGCCACCACGGGGCCGGCCTTCCTGCTCGAATCGGTCGAGGGCGGGGCGGTGCGCGGGCGCTATTCGATGATCGGGCTCGAGCCGGACCTGATCTGGCGCTGCCATCGCGGCGAGGCCTCGGTCTGCCGCCCGGCGCTGGGCGATGCCTTCCTGGTCGATCCGCGGCCGGCCTTCGAGAGCCTGCGCGCGCTGCTCGCCGAGAGCGCCATCCCCGATGGCGAGGCGCTGGCTGGCGGTGACGAACTGCCGCCGATGGCTGCGGGCGTGTTCGGCTATCTCGGCTACGACATGGTCCGGCTGATGGAGCGCTTGCCTGAGCCGAAGGAGACCGGCACCGGTGTGCCGGACGCGATCCTGACGCGGCCGACGCTGATGGTCGTGTTCGATTCGATCCGCGACGAGATCCATGTGGTGACGCCGGTGCGCCATCAGCCCGGCGTGCCGGCGCGTGCGGCCCATGAGCGGGCGCTGGAGCGGCTGGACGCCGTGGTGCGGGCCCTGGAAGGCCCCCTGCCCCCTGACGCCGCCATCGACATCGCCGCCCTGCCGGAGCCGACGATCGTCTCGAACACCACCGAGGCGGAGTTCAGCGCCATGGTCGCCACCGCGCAGGACTACATCCGCGCCGGCGACATCTTCCAGGTGGTGCTGTCGCAGCGTTTCGAGGCGCCCTTCGCCCTTCCGCCCTTCGCGCTCTACCGGGCCCTGCGGCGGGTCAATCCGGCGCCCTTCCTGTGCTATCTCGACTTCGCCGATTTCCAGATCGTCTGTTCGAGCCCGGAGATCCTGGTCCGGCTGCGCGACGAGACCGTCACGATCCGGCCGATTGCCGGCACGCGCCGCCGCGGCGCGACCCCCGCGGAAGACGAGGCGCTGGCGCAGGAGCTTCTGGCCGATCCCAAGGAGCGCGCCGAACATTTGATGCTGCTCGATCTCGGCCGAAACGATGTCGGCCGCGTCGCGAAGATCGGCACCGTGAAGGTCACGGACTCCTTCTTCATCGAGCGCTACAGCCAGGTCATGCACATCGTCTCGAACGTCGAGGGGCAGATCGATCCGCGCCATGACGCGCTGGCGGCCTTGTCGGCCGGCTTCCCGGCTGGAACGGTCTCGGGCGCGCCGAAGGTGCGGGCGATGGAGATTATCGACGAGCTCGAGCACGATGCGCGCGGCGCCTATGGCGGCTGCATCGGCTATTTCGGCGCGAGCGGCGAGATGGACACCTGCATCGTGCTGCGCACGGCCGTGGTCCAGGACGGGCGCATGCATGTCCAGGCCGGCGCGGGCATCGTCTATGATTCCAATCCCGCGTCCGAGCAGGCCGAATGCGTCAACAAGGCCAAGGCGCTGTTCCGGGCTGCCGAAGAGGCGATCCGTTTCGCTGCGCGGGCCGACCGGGGACAGTAGCGCCCCGGCTGCGTCACAAGCGCTGCTGGACGCGTCAGCGGCCCATATCCGTCAGTGGCCCTTGCCGTTCGCCGGCACCGTCATCCTGTCGACCCAGGCGATGCCGATCGCCGACAGGATGAACACTGTGTGGATCACCGTCTGCAGGATGATGCCGGTCTCGGTGTATTCCGTCGTGCGGCCGGCGCTGCCGATATTGCCGGCCTCGATGAAGGTCCGCAGCAGATGGATCGACGAGATGCCGATGATCGCCATCGCGAGCTTGATCTTGAGTACGCTCGCATTGACGTGGCTCAGCCATTCCGGCTGGTCGGGGTGGTTCTGGAGGCCGAGCCGGGAGACGAAGGTCTCGTAGCCGCCGATGATGACCATGATCAGCAGGTTCGAGATCATCACCACGTCGATCAGGCCGAGCACCACGAGCATGATCTGCTGCTCGGAGAAATTGAACGCGTGCGTGATCAGGTGCCAGAGCTCCTTGAGGAACAGGAACACATAGACGCACTGCGCCACGATCAGCCCGAGATAGAGCGGCAATTGCAGCCAGCGCGAGGCGAAGATGATCCTCGGCAGCGGGCCAAGACGCCCGGCGACGGCCGGCGTGGCAAGAGCGGGGGTGTCAGGCGTCTCGCCGGGGTGCGACATGGTCGATCTCAAGTCCTTCGAACGAATGATGCAGTGCAAAATAGGCCGCTGCTAGATGGGGCTCAAAGAGCTATCGCGCAAGCGCATGAAAAGCATTTGCGATGGCCGTGCTGACTGGTCGACGACGAAATTTTGACGCTATCGCGTGTCATGCTTTCATCACAACGGCGTAACAGCTACGCTTGGCGATCATTCAGAGGATGCGCGAGCGTCCGGTCGCCGGAGAGGAAAGGATTTTCCCATGATCAAGACGTTTCCCATGATCAAGAGCTGGGCCCTCGCTGCGACTCTCGTCGGCGGCGCGTTGATCGCGTTGCCCGCGAGCGCGGCTCCCATCGGTGCGGCCGCGGGGCCGGCGCTGGCCCTCGCGACGGGCAGCAACGACCTCGTCGAGACCGTGCAGTATCGGCGCTATGGCTACGGCCCGCGCTATGGCTATCGTGGCGGGTATTATCGTGGCGGTCGCGGTGCAGCTGTCGGCGCGGGCATCGCCGCTGGCGTGATCGGCGGCGCGCTTGCTGCCGGCGCGCTGGCTGGCCCGCGCTATGTCGAGCCTGCGCCGATCTATGCCGCGCCGATCTATGGGGCGCCGGTTCGCGCCTATGGCTACGACGCTTCGGATGTCGATGCGGTCGCCTATTGCTCGCGCCGCTTCCGCACCTACGATCCGGAGACCGGCACCTATATCGCCACCGGTGGCGTGGTTCGCGCCTGCCCCTGACATCGCCTGACCGCGGGGACAAGCAAGGTTCCAGACATCAAGCCTCCCGGCAGCGCTGCCGGGAGGCTTTTTTGTGATGTATGGTCGCGTCAGCCTCGCGGCGCTTTCCCGAATCGGAGCCGATCCCTTGCGTATCGCCACCTGGAACGTCAATTCCGTCCGCCAGCGGCTCGGCCATCTCCTCGACTTCCTCAAGGAGGCGCAGCCCGATGCGCTCTGTCTGCAGGAGATCAAATGCGTCGATGCCGATTTTCCGCGCCGCGAGATCGAGGAGGCTGGCTGGCAGGTCGAAACCCTCGGCCAGAAGACCTTCAACGGTGTCGCCATTCTTTCGCGAGCGAAGCTGGAGGATGTCCGGCGCGGCCTGCCGGGCGACGAGGCCGACGAGCAGGCTCGCTATCTGGAAGGCGTGCTGCCGCTGGGCAACGGCGTCGTGCGCCTCGCCACGATCTACCTGCCCAACGGCAACCCGCCCAACACCGAGAAATATCCCTACAAGCTCGGCTGGATGAAGCGGCTCACCGCTCATGCCCGGATGCTGTTGGCTCTCGAGGAGCCGCTGGTTCTGGCGGGCGACTACAACGTGATTCCCGAACCGCGCGACGCGCGCGACCCGGCGGCCTGGACCTCGGACGCGCTGTTCCTGCCGCAGACGCGCGCCGCCTTCCGGGGGCTGCTCAATCTCGGCCTGACCGAGGCGCTGCGCGCCAGCAGCGATGATGCGGGCCTCTACACCTTCTGGGACTATCAGGCCGGCGCCTGGCAGCGCAACAACGGCATCCGCATCGACCATCTCCTGCTGTCGCCGCAGGCGGCCGACCGGCTTTCCGGCGTGCAGATCGTCAAGCATGTGCGCGGCTGGGAGAAGCCGTCCGACCATGTGCCGGTGATGGTCGACCTGAAGGCGGCCTGAGAGGCCGTCCAGTGGGCCAGGCGCTACTCGCCCGAGCCGCGCTTCACGCCGCCCTTGATGAAGACGCGAAATGGCGTCGTGCCGGTCGCGCTGCCGTCGGCGGAGCGCCATCTGCCGTTGGTGCAGAGAATGCCACCCTGGGCCTCGATGGCGTCGAAGACGATGCTGTTGTGGTAGGTGGTGCCGTTGGGCTCGATCGCGCGGAACCGGGTCGCGCATTGCGCGCCGGAAACCACAGGGTCGTAGTCGTGGATCATGATGCCGCCGCCGCCCGTGCTCGGGAAGGGGTCGGCAAGCGGGGACCAGGATTCGAAATTGTCCTGGGCCATGGCGAGGCCGCCAGCCGCCACCGCAAAAGCGGCACAAAATCCCAGTGAGATGATCGCGCGCATGGAACTGACCCCTGTGGTTCTGTTCCGGCTACGTCCGGCGCGCCAGCGCGGATGCAGGGCGTGGTCAGCGCTGCGGGGCGCGGGCTCCTGCCACCTGCTGGCGCTCGATCATGGCGAGCGCGGCCGTGCGGTCGCTCGCGGAGGCCGAGGCGAAGGCGGTTTCATGCCGCTCGATGATCCAGGTCTCGCGAGCCGGGTCGGCGCTCTCGCGGGCGAGCGACAGCCACATCAGCCCGAGCACCGGCTGGCGCGGCACGCCCTCGCCACCGCGCAGCAGCAGGTCGCCGAAGACGGCGCGGGCGGGGGCATAGCCCTTCTCGGCGGACAGCTTCATCCAGCGCGCCGCCTGCCTTGCATCGCGGCGGGTTCCCTGCCCGCTCATATAGAGCCGGCCGAGATTATACTGGCCTTCCGGGTCGCCGAAATAGGAGGCGGCGTAGTGGAACATGTCGAAGGCGCGGTCGATATTGGGCTTCACATAGCTGCCCTTGATGCCGTCCATGAAATAGCCGCCGAGCGCCACGAAGGCGCCGCCGACGATGCGGCCATCGGCGGTGCCGGGCGTGGCGTCGGCATTCTCGTCCGCGATCTTCGAGAAGTACTCGAAGGCTTTGAGATCATTGGTCGGAACGCCCTCGCCGCCGGCATACATCCGGCCCAGCTTGAACTGCGCCGTCAGATGGCCCTGGGCGGCGGCATATTCCAGCGCGCGCACGGCTCCGACCTGGTCGCCGGCGGTCGAGTCGCGCATCCAGGCGCGAATCGCGTCGCGGGCGCTGCTGAAGGGCACGAGCGGCAGCGCGGTATGGGCGGCCGGAGCATTCGGGGCCGGGGCGATGGTCGCCGTCCCCGGGGCGACGCCCGGCGCGGCTTCGGGCTCGGGCAAGGCGATGCCGGGAATCGGGCGCGGCGGAATCGGGCCGCGACCGCCCACGACATCCTGCGCCCAGGCGGCCTGCTGGCCGCCCAGGACGAGGAAGAGTGCTGCGATCGCGAGGTCAGATATCCGCATAGCAATGGGTCTCGGCCGCGCCGCCGGGGTGGGTCACGGCCCCACCTTTGGCGGAGCCGACCGTCTGCGCGTATTTCCAGAGCGCGCCCGAATTGAAGTCAGTCTTGCGCGGCTTCCAGCTCTTAAGACGCTCCTCAAGTTCGGCATCAGAAAGGCGGACTGCGAGCTTTCCTGTGATGGCGTCGAGTTCGATGATGTCGCCGTCGCGGATCAGGCCGATCGGCCCGCCCACCGCCGCCTCGGGGCCGACATGGCCGACGCAGAAGCCGCGCGTGGCGCCCGAGAAGCGCCCATCGGTGATAAGCGCGACCTTGTCGCCCATGCCTTGCCCGTAGAGGGCGGCGGTGGTCGACAGCATCTCGCGCATGCCCGGGCCGCCCTTGGGGCCCTCATAGCGGATCACCAGTACGTCTCCGATCTGATAGCCGCGCTGGCTGACGCAGGCGAAGGCATCCTCCTCGCAGTCGAAGCAGCGCGCCGGGCCGGAGAAGGTCAGCTGCTCCGTGGTCATGCCGGCGATCTTCACGATCGCGCCCTCGGGGGCGAGGTTACCCTGCAGGCCGACGACGCCGCCATTGCCGGAGAGCGGCTTGTTGGCGGGGCGGATGACGTCCTGCTCGTCGTTCCACTTCACGCTGGCGAGGTTCTCGGCGATGGTGCGGCCGGTCACGGTCATGCAGTCGCCGTGCAGGAAGCCGTGGTCGAGCAGCGTCTTCATGAGCAGCGGGATGCCGCCGACCTCGAACATGTCCTTGGCGACGTATTTTCCGCCGGGCTTCAGGTCGGCGATGTAGGGCGTCTTCTTGAAGATCTCGGCGACGGCGAAGAGATCGAAATCGATGCCGCATTCATGCGCGATCGCCGGCAGGTGCAGCGCGCCATTGGTCGAGCCGCCCGAGGCCGCGACAACGGTGGCTGCGTTCTCCAGCGCCTTGCGGGTAACGATGTCGCGCGGGCGGATGTTGCGGGCGATCAGCTCCATCACCATTTCGCCGGCGGTGTAGCAGAAGCTGTCGCGGACATCGTAGGGAGCCGGCGCGCCGCAGCTATAGGGCAGCGCTAGGCCGATCGCCTCGGCCACGGTCGCCATGGTGTTGGCGGTGAACTGCGCGCCGCAGGAGCCCGAGGACGGACAGGCCGCCTCCTCAAGCTCTTTCAGATCCTCGTCCGACATGGCGCCGACGGAATGCTTGCCGACGGCCTCGAAGACGTCCTGAACGGTGACCGGCTTGCCCTTGAAGGTACCGGGCAGGATCGAGCCGCCATAGATGAAGATCGACGGCACGTTGAGGCGCACCATCGCCATCATCATGCCCGGCAGCGACTTGTCGCAGCCGGCCAGGCCGACGAGCGCGTCATAGCAATGGCCGCGCATGGTCAACTCGACCGAGTCGGCGATGCACTCGCGCGAGGCCAGCGAGGACTTCATGCCCTGATGGCCCATGGCGATGCCGTCGGTGACAGAGATCGTGCAGAACTCGCGCGGCGTGCCATTGGCCGAGGCGACGCCCTTCTTCACAGCCTGGGCCTGGCGCATCAGCGAGATGTTGCAGGGCGCGGCCTCGTTCCAGCAGGAGGCGACGCCGACGAAGGGCTGGGCAATCTGACCGGCGGTCATGCCCATGGCGTAGTAGTAGGAGCGGTGGGGAGCGCGGGCGGGGCCGACGCTCACATGCCTGCTGGGAAGTTTCGACTTGTCGAACACACGCGCATCCATGGTTTTTTCCTTGTTCCGCCCTGCGCCTTCCGGCGCGGGGCGGATGTTCCACGCGGGCCATGCCGCGCGCAACGCTCACGCTTTGAGGGCCTGATGGCAGAGCTGGGCCCCGGCCTGCAAGCCGCAGACTTTAATTCCTCGATATCTCAGAGACTTAATCGGCCCCTTAGCTGGGCGTGCTTTGTGGCGGCTTCGCGGCAATTGTTCCCTTGACGGGGCGCGCCGGATGCGAAGCTTTCAGGCTGTTGCGGGCATGCAACAAACTGCGTCGCCGCAGAGGCTCACGCAGCAAAAAGGCGCTGCCTGGAGAGCAGCGCCTGGATGGTGACCGGCCGCGTGGCGGGGACGGAGGCCTGGACGCCCTACAGCACCATCGGCAGCACGAAGAAGCCGCCGACGACGACGACCAGCAGCCCGATGGCGACCATCGGCAGGTGCTTCTCGATGAAGATGCGGATGTCGTCGCCATAGAAGCGCAGGGCCACCGCGATCATCATGAAGAAGGTGACGCGCGAGACCACCATGCCGATGGTGAACTTCCAGATGTCGAAATGCAGGAAGCCCGACATGATCGTCACGATCTTGAAGGGGATCGGCGTCAGGCCCTTGGTCACCAGGACCCAGAACCAATAATCCTGCGAGGTCGCGATCAGCTGGGCCGCTTTGTCCTGCAGGCCGTAGAGCGAGATCAGCCAGGAACCGACCGAGTCGTAGAGCAGCGCGCCGATGGCGTAGCCGAGATAACCGCCAAGCACCGCACCGAGCGAGCAGACACCGGCATAAAACCAGGCCCGGTCAGGCCGCGCGATGCACATCGGCAGGAGCAGCGGCAGCGGCGGCAGCGGGCTGAACGAACTTTCGACGAAGGTCAGTCCGAAAAGCAGCCACGGGGCGCCGGGGTGCGACGCATAGGAAACGCACCAATCATAGGCTCGCTTGAGCATGGCGTGGGAACAACCGGTCCTAGGTTAGCGGCGTCGATGTGCATGGCAGGCTTGCGCCTGACGCGCATCTAACGGCCTCAGCGGGAGAATGCCAGAGTTGTCTTACACCAACGTCAATTTGAAGACGGAGTCGTGACCGCATGCAGGCGGCCACGACCTCGGATATGTTCAGGAGAGCCGAGTCAGCGCCTCGGCGATCTTGATCTTCCGGGCCTCGGCTGCGGCCTTGCGGTCCCGGTTCTCCTCGACGATCTCGTCGGGTGCCCGGGCCATGAAATCGGGATTGCCGAGCTTCTTGTCGACGACCGCGATGTCCTGGTCGAGCTTGGCCATCTCCTTGGTCAGGCGCGCGCGCTCGACCTCCAGGTCGATGATACCGGCGAGTGGCAGCGCCGCAACCTCGCCCCGGACGATGATCTGCGCCGATTGGGCCGGCGAGGCCGTCTCGAAAGCGATTTCCGAGATGCGCGCCAGGCGCTCGATCATCGGTGCCCAGGCCTCGACCGTCGCGCGCGTCGCCGCCGAGGCCTTGACCAGCACGAGCGGCGCCTGCGTCCCAGCGGGGACGTTGACCTCCGAACGGACCGAGCGGATGTCCGAGATCAGGTCGACGACGAAGCCGATCTCGGCCTCGGCCGCCTCGTCCTTGAGCGCCGAGAGATCGGGCCAGCGCGTCAGGCAGACCAGTGCGTCGTCGCCCTCCGTCAGCTTCCGGGGAGCGCCCTCGCCCGCTTTCTGCGCCCAGAGCTCCTCGGTGAGGAAGGGCATGAACGGGTGCAGCAGCTGGCAGATCAGGTCGATGACATGCGCGACCGTGGCCTGAGTCTCTGCCTTCTCGGCGGGATCGACGCCCTCGCCCTGCAACACCGGCTTGGCGAGTTCGAGATACCAGTCGCAGAACTGGTTCCAGACGAAGCGATAGGCGGCACCCGCCGCCTCGTTGAACTTGAAGGTGGGAATGCCCGCCGCGATTCCCTCGGCTGCCGTCGCGGCCTCGCTGAGGATCCAGCGGTTGAGCGGCTGCTTGACGGCCTTCGGATCGAAGCCCTCGGCGCGGGCGCAGCCGTTGAGTTCGGCGAAGCGAGCCGCGTTCCAGATCTTGGTCGCGAAGTTGCGATAGCCCTCGACGCGGGCGGTCGAGAGCTTGATGTCGCGCCCCTGGGCCGCCATCGCCGCCAGCGTGAAGCGCAGCGCGTCCGCCCCGTACTGGTCGACCAGCGTCAGCGGATCGATGACGTTGCCCTTCGACTTCGACATCTTCGCGCCCTTCTCGTCGCGAACGATGGCGTGGATGTAGACGTCCTTGAACGGCACCTCGTCCATGAAGTTGAGGCCCATCATCATCATCCGGGCGACCCAGAAGAAGATGATGTCGAAGGCGGTGACCAGCGTCGCCGTCGGGTAGTAGCGCTTCAGCTCGGCGGTCTCGTCGGGCCAGCCCAGCGTCGAGAACGGCCACAGCGCCGAGGAAAACCACGTGTCGAGGACGTCCTCGTCGCGGGTGAGCTGAACCGCGCCGCCGTAATGGCCGAGCGCCTGCGCCTGGGCAGCGGCTTCCGATTCGGCGACGAAGCACTCGCCGTCGGGGCCATACCAGGCCGGAATCTGGTGTCCCCACCAGAGCTGGCGCGAGACGCACCAGGGCTCGATGTTCTCGAGCCAGTCGTAATAGACCTTGGTCCAGCTCTCGGGCGTAAACTTGGTGCGGCCGTCCTGCACCGCCTTGAGCGCGCGGTTGGCCAGCGGCTTGACGTCGACATACCACTGGTCGGTGAGCCAGGGCTCGATGACCACGTCGGAGCGGTCGCCATGGGGAACCGTGTGGGCATGAGGCTCGACCTTGGCGAGCAGGCCACGCTGCGCCATCAGCGCGACGACGACTTTGCGCGCGGCGAAGCGATCGAGGCCATGCAGCGCCAACGTATCCGGTTCGGGCGCGCTTCCGGCGAGGAAGTCCTCATTGTCTGCGAGCAGGATCCTGGCCTCGCCGTCGAGGATGTTGATGACGGCGAGCCTGTGCCGCTTGCCAACCTCGAAGTCGTTGAAATCATGCGCCGGGGTGATCTTGACCGCGCCGGTGCCCTTCTCGGGATCTGCATAGTCGTCGCCGAAGATCGGGATGACGCGGCCGACCAGTGGCAGCACGACATTGCGGCCGATCAGGTGTCCGAGAGTCTCGTTTTCGGCATGAACCGCGACGCCGGTGTCGCCCAGCATGGTCTCCGGCCGCGTCGTCGCGACCGTGATGAAGGTCGAGGCGTCGTCGGCGTCGTAGACCGCGCCCTCGAGCGGGTAGTTGAAATAATAGAGGTGGCCGTTCGAGTCCTTGGTCAGGACCTTGTCGAGCTTGGCGGAATCAAATTCGTCCTCGCCGCCGCGCTGCCATTTGAACGAGCCGGCCTTCTCGACCTGCAGAACTTCGAGATCGGAGATCGCAGTCTGGAATTTCGGGTCCCAGTTCACCAGCCGCTTGGCGCGGTAGATCAGGCCCTGCTTGTGGAGCCCGACAAAGACCTTGAGGACGGCCTGGCTCAAGCCCTCATCCATGGTGAAGCGCTCGCGCGACCAGTCGCAGGAGGCGCCTAGCCGCTTCAGCTGGTTGACGATTGTGCCGCCGGATTCCTCTTTCCACTTCCAGACTTCGGCCAGGAAGGCCTCGCGGCCCATGGTGCGGCGGTCGGTCTTGTTCTCGGCGGCGAGCCGGCGCTCGACGACCATCTGCGTCGCGATGCCGGCATGGTCGGTGCCGGGTTGCCAGAGCACGTCCTTGCCGCGCATGCGCTCGAAGCGGCAGAGCGCGTCCTGCAGCGTGTTGTTGAGGGCGTGGCCCATATGCAGCGAGCCGGTGACGTTGGGCGGCGGGATCACGATGCAGTACGGCTCGGCGCCGGGCGCTGCGCCGCGTCCGGCGGCAAAGGCGTTCGCCTCCTCCCAGGCCTTGCTGACGCGCGCCTCGACGGCGGCCGGCTCGAATGTCTTGTCCATCATCGCTTCGCTCGAACGCAAAACGGCCGGGGCATGCCCCGGCCGAAAGATTTAAGGCCTGAAAGGTCGGAGGACTTAAGAGCCCAAGGAAACCCCTCGCGTCAACCTTGGCGCCTGCCGCAGATGCGCCTGCTTGGTCAGGAGCGCGAGATCGATGCCGTCGGCGAGGCGCGCATTGAGCAGGCCGGCGATTTCGCTCCTGGCGTTCGAGGCGAGATCGACCTTGCTGCTCTTGACGATCCTGGTGGTGAGGGATTTGGCGACCGTCCTGGTGCCGGTTGGCGCGGCGCACGCCGCCAAGCTGCCACGCGCGAGCGCCGGAGGCGTTCCGTGGACAGGCGGAGGTCTGGTTTTCGCGCCGAGTTTTCACGAAAGGACGGAACTGTCGCGCGCGCCGCTGGTTGAAGCCTTCGACAAGCGAGGAGCTTCAACATGACCCATCACAGCGACCAGGACCGCGTCTGGGACCTCATCGACGACATCAAGTTCGCGATGCTCGTGACCCATGACGGCGAAGGCGACGAACTGCGCGCCCGACCGATGCATGCCCATGGCAAGCGTGAGGAGGACGCGATCTACTTCCTCAGCGACCGGCGCCACCACAAGGACGACGAAATCCACGTCAACGACAATGTCTGCGTCGCCTTCGCCGACAACAGCGGCATGCGCTACGTCTCGGTGACGGGCACGGCGACCGTCCTCGACGACCGCGCCAAGATCCAGGCGCTCTGGGACCCCAGCAACAAGGCTTTCTGGGACAATGAGAACGATCCCAACATCTGCGTGCTGCGCGTGCGGCCGTCGATGGCGGAGTTCTGGGCCAGCCCCGGAAAGATCGTCACCACCGTCAAGATGGCCGCCGCCGCGCTGACCGGCGCCAAGCCGGATCTCGGCGTCAACAGGAAGGTCGCGCTGTGATGAACCTGCTCGTCCATGCCGCCGGCGCCTGGATCGCCGCCGAAGCCGCGTCAGGCCGCTATCCGCGCCCCGTTGCGGTGGGACTGTCGATGCTGGTTTCGCGGCTCGGCGCACCGACGGCGGCGATGACGCTGCTGGCCTTCGCGTTCAAGCGCCTGAACGAGGCCGGCGCCTTCGAGGCGGTGAAGGCCGCCGTTCCGGCCAAGCGCCGCCGGACAATCCGCAGCCGATAGCAGGCGGGTCGTTCTCGCGATCGTCTCGCGCGCTGCGGACGTCTCAGTGTCGTCCGCCTCGTGCGACCCGTTCGATCTCGGCGCGCACGAGGCGTTCGACCATGGTCGGCAGATTGTCGTCGAGCCAGCCCTTGAGCATCGGCTTGAGCATGTCCTTGACGAGGTCTTCCAGCGTGCGCGCATTGTTCGACAGCACGGTATGCGCGAGCTGCCCGAAGGCGTTGGTGACCGCCGAACTGCTCTGGTCCGACAGCAACTGCGCCATGTCGAACGGGGCGCTCGGCGGGGGCGGTGCTGAGGCGAAGACGGGCGGCGCGACAGGCTCAGGCTCGGGTTCCGGTGCGAGCTGGACCGGCTCGGGCTCGGGTTCGGGCTCAGGCACCGGCGGATCGAGGAAATCGATGTCGCCATCGGCTGATTCAGCCGGCACTTCCGGTTCCGGCACCAGAATGCGCGCAGCTTCGGCGCCGAGATCGAGCACGTCCTCATCGATATCGACAACCGGCTCCTCCGCGACCGGAGCCGGTTCGACCCCCGCCTCGGCAGGCTTGACCTCGTCATCCGATATGATCCGCCGGATGGAGGCGAGAATCTCCTCCATCGACGGTTCGCTGGGCTTCGGTTGCGCGCTCATCTGGATCCGGACCACTCGACTCCGGGCACACCGACGAGAATCAATGCTGCCCTATCTTCGAGTATTTCACGCAGGCCATCTCAGGCAAGGCAGCTTGTCGTTCCACCCACAGGGAAACCCCGCCTGTTGCGCGAATGTCGACGATGCCGGCCGGATGCACGTCTCGAGCGCCGTCACGCGCAGCGCGCGACCGGAGCCTCGACAGCTGCGCCTCGGGTCAGCGCCCGTCGGGCGTCTGCGTGCCCCAGAGCAGGCCCTTGACCTGATCATAGTGCTTGCGGGCGTCGTAGATTGCCGCCTTCAGCTTCAGCGTGTCGGCCGAGAGCCGGCCGGTCGCCGACAGCACGGCGTAGGACGCGACGACGCGGTCACGCTGGGCCGTCACCAATGTCGAGCGCGCGATCACGAGTTCCTGCTGGGCGTTGAGCACGTCGAGCGTGGTGCGCTGGCCGACCTTGGCTTCCTCGCGGACGCCGGCGAGCGCGGTCTCGGCGGCCTGGACCTGCGCCTGGGCCGCGACGATCTGGGCCTTGGCGGCTTCGTGCCCGCCCCAGGCCGAGACCACGGCGGCGCGAACCGTGTCACGCTGCGTGTCGACCTCGATCCGGCGCTGGCCGGCCGTCTCCTTGGCCTGCCGGGTCCGCGAATAAACCTGCCCGCCCTCGTAGATCGGGATGGTCAGCGTGCCGACGATGCTGGCCGAGGTGCGATTGTCTCCGAAGGTCTGCGAATCATAGCGCTGCTGAACCGTGCCGCGGACGCCGAGCACCGGATAAAGGTCGGCCTCCGTCACCTTGACCTGCAATTCGGCGGCATCGACGCCATGCAGCGAGGCGATGATCGCCGGATGCGTGGACAGCGCCGCGTTCAGCGCGACCGGCAGCGATTTCGGCATCAAATTCTCGACCGGGCGACCCGGCGCGAGCTGCCTGGGCTCCACGCCGACATTCTGGCGATAGCGCGCGATCGAGGTCTTGAGGTTCGATTCGGCCAGGATCGCCTGCGATTGCGACTGCGACAGGCGCGCCTCGGCCTGCGCCACGTCCGTGCGCGTGACTTCGCCGACCTGGAAGCGATCGCGCGTCTGGCGCAGCTGCTCCTCCAGAACCTCGACGTTGTTGCGGTTGAGCGTGAGGATCGCGGTGTCGCGCAACACGTTCATATAGGACGTCGCGGCATCGAGCAGGACGTTCTGCTCGGTATTGCGCAGCGTCGCCCGGGCGCCAAGCACCTGAGATTCGGCCTGGCCGACGGAGCTGCGCGTCTTGCCGCCGTCGAAGATGTTCTGGTCGATCTGCACGCCGGCGCCACGAGGGCCCAGGCGCGAAATCGAGCTTGCGTTGACGCCGGGGATGTTCGCGTCGGTGATGCTGGCGCCGATGTCGGCGGAGGCGGTGATGCGCGGCCGATAACCCGAGAGCGCCTGCGGCACATTCTCATTGGTCGCCCGCACCGACGCGCGCTGCGCGTTCAGCGTCGGATTGCCGGCATAGGCGCGCGCCAGAGCTGCATCCATCGTCTGCGCCAGCGCAGATGACGAGACGCCTGATGCGAGCATCAGACCCAGCGCTGTGGCCAAGCCGAGACCGGCGATCGTTGTATTCTTGTTCCGTCGTGTCACTGGACGCCTCATGTGCGGACTCAAGTCGCGCCCAGGCATCGCCCCAGCCTCGGCATACTATCAACGCAATATATAGCCTGCCTGCGGACGCCCGCCAACGCGGAGATCGGATGGGCCCGGCTTTGAATTGCGCAGTGCCGCAAAAATGCGACACAGAGCGTCGTCAGAACACGAAGGCAGGGACGCGGCGAAACTCGGCCAAAACGGGCGCGGCAGCATCGAAAACGGCGCGTCCAGAGACTTTTCCGCCCGATTTCTGATATAAATTGACCCTTGCCGAGCGGCCGAGACCATCGATCGCGATCAGGCGGCCGCCCTCGCGGAGCAGCGGAAAAAGCTTTTCCGCGACGATTTCGCACGCGCCGCTGACGAGAATCGCGTCGAAAGCTTCGTTGGCGGGACGATTCGCGCTCGTCGAAACGGTGATCGCCGCGTCGCGCAGGGCCGATTCCGCCATCGCAAGGGCCTCGGAATCAGGCTCCCAGAGCGTGGCCTGCGTGCCCATGCTGGCCATCAAGGCGGCGCCGTAGCCGGTTCCGCCGCCATATTCGAGGACATCCTCGCCCCGCTGCAGATCGAGCACCTGGATCATGCGGGCGATCACCATCGGGGTCATCAACGCGCGACCGGTTCCCGGCAGAGCGACCGGCTGATCGAGATAGGCCAGATGCGACAGGGATTGCGGCAGGAAGGCTTCGCGCGGGACCTCGTCGGCGGCGGCGAGGACCGCGCGGTCGGTCACGTCATAGGTCCGCAGTTGGCAATCGACCATCATGCGGCGCAGTGCGGCGAAACTTTCCATGTCCCGAAATCTCCGTCCGCGGAACCCGTGGGCCTGGCTGCGGCCATGGCCGGCGAGGATGCCCTGGAGGCGCCCTGCCCGACCCGGCCTCGGTGCCGATCCTGTGTGCTTTCTGTTCGAGCGCGCCGCAAAAGGCAAGCTGTCGCGGCGCGAGCGCGCGACCGCGATCAACGCCGCCCGTTCCGTCATGCGATCAGTGGGAGAATTTGGAGGCCTCGCCCGGAATCGAACCGGGGTGCAAGGATTTGCAGTCCTCTGCGTAACCACTCCGCCACGAGGCCTTCCGCGGGACCGCGCCGCAGCGAGATCCCGAAGGCCCGCCTATAACCACATGCCGGCGCCGGCTGCAACCGCCAACCGCTCGGGATGAAGGCCGGCGACGCATTCCGGTCCAACGCTTCCGAAAAGGGTTGCGCAGTCGGAGAGGCGTGGTTATACGGCGGCCACTGATCCCGGATAGCTCAGCGGTAGAGCAATCGACTGTTAATCGATTGGTCGCAGGTTCGAATCCTGCTCCGGGAGCCAGCATTTCCAGGGGCTTGGGTGGACATCACCCGGGCCCTTTTTGCTGACTGGGCTCCGGGCGCGGCAACGCATTTTCCAACCCATCCCGATTTGCCGCGCAGCCAGGGGCCGCGCGCGCCCTTGTCTTTGCCCGCAGCCCGGGCTCGGGGGCCCGATCGCGTTCCGCCGGGATGCTTTACGGAGACTTTACGGCGCGGCGCCGCAATCGACATGGCGGCCTTACGGGCATCGACCCTAGTTCCGATCCGACAAACGATCGGAGTTTTCCATGATCATCGACACCCTCTTCCTGCTGGGCGGCCTCGGGCTGTTCGGGCTCGCCTGCGTCGCCGTTTCCGCCGCTGACCGGCTGTGAGGCGAATCATGCCCCTCGACATCATCCTCGGGCTGACCGCGGCCGCGCTGCTGCTGGCCTACCTGCTCAAGGCGCTGCTGCGCCCCGAATCCTTCTGAGAGGGGTGCATCCGATGACCCTCGACCTGATCCAGTTCCTGACATTCTGCGCGCTGCTGCTGCTCGCGGCCTGGCCCCTCGCGCACTACATGGCGCGCGTCTTCACCGGCGAGGCCCGTTTCCTCACGCCGGTGGAAAACGCGATTCTGCGGCTCGCCGGCCAAGGCGCGCCGCAGCCGCAGCGTTGGCAGGCCTACGCCTTCTCGCTGCTCGCCTTCAACGCGGCGGGATTCGCGCTGCTGTTCCTGATTTTGCGCTTCCAGCATCTCCTGCCGCTCAATCCGCAGGGTTTCGACGGCCTGTCGGGGCATCTCGCCTTCAACACCGCGATCTCCTTCGTCACCAACACCAACTGGCAGTCCTATGGCGGCGAGACGACGCTCTCGAATCTGAGCCAGATGCTGGGTCTGACGACGCAGAACTTCGTCTCCGCTGCCAGCGGCGCGGCCGTCGCTGCCGCCGTGGCGCGTGGTTTCGCGGCCCGGCAGACGCGGGTGCTCGGGAATTTCTGGGTCGATCTGACCCGGTTCACGCTCTACGTCCTGCTGCCGGCGGCGCTCGTACTGGCGCTGACCCTGGTCGCCATCGGCCTGCCGCAGACGCTGGCGGGCTCCTTCGACGCGACGACGCTGGAAGGCGCCAAGCAGAGCATTGCGCTCGGCCCCGTCGCCAGCCAGATCGCGATCAAGCAACTCGGCACCAATGGCGGCGGCTTCTTCAACGTCAACTCCTCCCACCCCTTCGAGAACCCGAACGCGATCAGCAACCTGCTGACGACGATCTCGATCCTGCTGATTCCCGTCGCCTTCTGCTTCACCTATGGCCGACTCGTCGGCGATCGGCGCCAGGGCCGGGCCCTGTTCGCGGCAATGGCCGTGCTTTTCCTGGTCGGATTCGCCGCGATCTACGGGGCGGAGCGCCTCGGAAACCCACTGCATGCCGGGCTGGTCGATGCCGCTGCCGGCAATATGGAGGGCAAGGAGGTCCGCTTCGGCATCCTGGCCTCGACGCTCTGGGCGGCGGCCACCACTGCTGCCTCCAACGGCTCGGTCAACGCCATGCTCGATTCGTTCACGCCGCTGGGCGGGCTCGTCGCCATGCTCAACATCCAGCTCGGCGAGGTCGTCTATGGCGGCGTCGGCGTCGGGCTCACCGGCATGCTGCTCTTCGTCATCATCACCGTCTTCCTGGCGGGGCTGATGGTCGGCCGGACGCCGGAATATCTCGGCAAGAAGATCGAGGCGCGCGAGATCAAGCTGGCGGCGCTGACCCTGCTGGTCATGCCGCTCGGCATCCTGGTCCTGGCCTCGCTCGCCATCGCGACGGGACAGGCGCAATCCTCGGTGCAGGATGCCGGCCCGCACGGGCTCTCCGAGCTGCTCTACGCCTACACCTCGGCGACGGGAAACAACGGCTCGGCCTTCGCCGGCTTCACCGCCAACACGCCCTGGCACAACGCCTTTCTCGGCGTCGCGATGATGCTCGGCCGCTTCGGCTACATCATCCCGATCCTGGCGATCGCCGGAAGCCTTTCGGCCAAGCGCCCCGCTGCCGAGACGGCGGGCACCTTCCCGACGCATGGGCCGCTCTTCGTCACCCTTCTGGTCGCGACGATCCTGATCGTGGGCGCCCTCACCTTCCTTCCCATCCTCGCCCTGGGCCCGATCGCAGAACATGTGTCGATCCTGGCCGGGCAGAGCTTTTAGAGCTGTTGGAAAGTCATCGCATGAGCAAGCACGCTCCCGCCGAGATGGGCCTGTTCTCGCCCGTCATCATCCGCCCTGCGATCCTGCAGGCCTTCCGCAAGCTCGATCCGCGCAGCCTCGCCCGCAACCCGGTGATCTTCTCGACCGCGCTGGTCTCGGTGTTGGCGACCGCGCTCGTCATCCGCGAGGGGCTGACCGGGGGCCCGGTCTTCTGGATCGGGCTGCAGATCGCGATCTGGCTCTGGTTCACGGTCCTGTTCGCCAACTTCGCCGAAGCCGTCGCCGAAGGGCGCGGCAAGGCGCGGGCCGACGCCTTCCGCTCAACCCGCTCCTCGGCCTTGGCCAAGGTGCTGGTCGATCCGGCCAACCGCGTCGTCTACGGCACCAAGGAGGTCGAGCTCGTCGAGCCGGGCGAGGTCATCCTCGTCGAGGCCGGCGACACGGTCCCCACCGATGGCGAGATCATCGAGGGTGTGGCCTCGGTCGACGAGAGCGCGATCACCGGCGAATCAGCCCCCGTGATCCGCGAATCCGGCGGCGACCGCTCCTCGGTCACCGGCGGTACGCGGCTGGTCTCCGACTGGCTCGTGGTCCGCGTCACCGCCCGGCAGGGCGAGACCTTCCTCGACCGGATGATCGCGCTGGTCGAGGGCGCCAAGCGCCAGAAGACGCCCAACGAGATCGCGCTCGACATCCTGCTGGCGGCGCTGACGCTGGTCTTCCTCTTCGTCGTGGTCACGCTGCCGTTCTTCGCCTCCTGGTCCGGCACGAAACTCCCCGTGATTTATCTCGCGGCGCTGTTCGTGACGCTGATTCCGACGACGATCGGCGGCCTGCTCTCGGCCATCGGCATCGCCGGCATGGACCGGCTGGTGAAGGCGAACGTCATCGCCAAATCCGGCCGCGCGGTCGAGGCGGCCGGCGACATCGACGTCCTGCTGCTCGACAAGACCGGCACGATCACCTTCGGCAACCGCATGGCCGACGCCTTCGAGCCGGCGCCGGGTGTCAGCGAGCGCGACCTGGCGGAAGCCGCCTTCCTCGCCTCGCTCGCCGACGAGACGCCCGAGGGCAAGTCGATCGTCGATCTCGCCGCGAAGCGTTTCGGCTTCGAGGCTGCCGCTGGCGCAGGCGCGACATTCGTGCCCTTCACCGCGCAGACGCGCATGTCGGGCGTCGACCTGCCGGGCGGCATCGCCCTGCGCAAGGGCGCTTCCGACACCATGGCCAAGCTCACCGGTGGCGCGCTCGCTGCCGGCGTCGAGCAGGCCGTGCGGAAGATCGCTTCGTCGGGCGGCACGCCGCTGGTCGTCGCCCGCGACAATGCCGTCCTCGGCGTCATCCATCTCAAGGACGTGGTGAAGCCCAATATCCGCGAGCGCTTCGCCGAACTGCGCCGGATGGGCATTCGCACGGTGATGATCACCGGCGACAATCCGCTGACGGCGGCCGCCATCGCGGCCGAGGCCGGGGTCGATGACTTCCTGGCCGAGGCGACTCCGGAAGCCAAGCTCGCCCTCATCCGCAAGGAACAGGCTGAGGGCCGCCTCGTGGCGATGTGCGGCGACGGCTCGAACGACGCGCCGGCGCTGGCGCAGGCCGATGTTGGCGTCGCGATGAATTCGGGCACGCCGGCCGCCAAGGAAGCGGGCAACCTGATCGATCTCGACAGCGACCCGACGAAGCTGATCGAGATCGTCATGGTCGGCAAGCAGCTGCTGATCTCGCGCGGGGCGCTGACCACGTTCTCGATCGCCAACGACGTGGCGAAGTATTTCGCCATCCTGCCGGCGCTGTTCGTCACGGCCTATCCGGGCCTGGCCGTGCTCGACGTGATGGGGCTAGGCAGCCCGCAATCGGCGATCCTGTCGGCCATCATCTTCAACGCGCTCGTCATCGTCGCGCTGATCCCGATCGCGCTCAAGGGCGTGCGTTATGCGCCGGCCTCCGCCTCGACGCTGCTGCGCCGCAACCTGCTGATCTACGGGCTCGGCGGACTCGTCGTCCCCTTCATCGGCATCAAGGCGATCGATCTGATCGTCGATCTGCTGCACCTCGCCTGAAAGACAGACATCATGACCTCCTATCTTCGCCCCTCACTCGTGCTGCTTGGCGTCTTCAGCCTGCTGACGGGAGCGGCCTATCCGCTCGCCGTCACAGGCGTCGCCCAGGCGGTGTTTCCCTTCCAGGCCAATGGCTCTCCGGTGCTGAAGGACGGCGCCGTGATCGGCTCGACGCTGATCGGACAGTCCTTCGTGGGGGATAACTATTTCCACGGCAGGCCTTCGGCCACGACTGCCGCCGATCCGCAGGATGCGTCCAAGTCGATCGACAGTCCCTACAACGCCGCCAACTCGACCGGCTCCAATCTTGGGCCCAGCTCGGCCGCGCTCAAGCAGGCGATCAGCGACCGCGTCGCGGCGCTCGGGGGCGGGGCGCAGCCGGCCGATCTGGTGACGGCTTCAGGCTCGGGTCTCGATCCGCATATCTCGCCGGAAGCCGCTCTCGTCCAGGTCGGTCGCGTCGCCAAGGCGAGGAGCCTGCGCGAGGATCGCGTGAGGCAGCTCGTCCAGGGCCAGGTCGAGCCGCGCCTGCTCGGTGTCCTGGGCGAGCCGCGCGTCAACGTGCTCGCGCTGAACCTCGCTCTCGACAGGCTCAGCCGCTGATGCTCTGCTTTTAACCAGATGCCGAGCGCGCCTGACGAGAGACCGACACCTGAATCCTTCCTGGCCGCGGCACGCGGCGAGGACGGCAGCGGGGTCGGCCGTCTCAAGATCTTCCTTGGCGCCTCGCCCGGCGTCGGCAAGACCTTCGCCATGATCGAGGAGGCTCGCGTGCGGCAGCGCGCGGGCCTCGACGTCGTGGTGGCGCTGGTCGAGACCCATGGCCGGGCGGAGACGGCCGCCCTGCTCCAGACGCTCGAGCAGCTGCCCCGAAAGCCGGTCGAGTATCGCGGCCAGACGCTCAGCGAGCTCGACCTCGACGCCCTGCTGGCGCGCAAGCCCGGCATCGCGCTGATCGACGAACTGGCCCATACCAATGCGCCGGGCTCGCGCCATCCCAAGCGCTGGCAGGATGTCGTCGAGGTGCTCGATGCCGGCATCGACGTCGTCACGACGATGAACATCCAGCATGTCGAGAGCCTGAACGACGTCGTCGCCCGCATCACCGGCGTGCGCGTGCAGGAGACGGTGCCGGACCATATCCTGCAGCGCGCCGACGAGATCGAGCTGATCGACCTGGCTCCGGAAGAGCTGATCAAGCGGCTCAAGGATGGCAAGGTCTATGTTCCCCAGCAGATCGGCCAGGCGCTGGAGAACTTCTTCGGCAAGGGCAAGCTGACGGCGCTGCGCGAACTGGCCCTGCGCACGGCGGCCAGCCGCGTCGATGCAGAGATGCTGGCCTGGATGCAGGCCAACGCGGTCAAGGGGCCCTGGCCGGCGGAAGAACGCCTGCTGGTCTGCATCAACGAGGCCCCGGTCGCCCGCAGCCTCGTGCGCGCCGGCAAGCGCATGGCCGAGCGCTCGCGCCTGGCCTGGATCGTCGCGACGGTGATGACGCCACGGCACGAGGCCCTGCCCTCCGAGGCGCGGGCGGTCACAGTCGAGGCGTTGCGCCTGGCCGAAACGCTGGGTGCGGAAACGATCGTGCTGCACGCCGAGTGCGACGTTGCGGGCGAAGTGCTGCGCTATGCCCGCCAGCGCAATGTGTCGCGCATCGTGATCGGCCGACCGCGCTCGCACCGGTCGTGGTGGCAAAGGCTGGTCGGGGCCTTCCGCGAGCCGGTCGCTGACCGCCTGCTCGACGATGCGACCGATTTCGAAATCACGGTGGTGACGCCGCATGCCCGGATCGAGCGGCGCAAGCTGTCCCGGCCGGCATGGATCGCGCCTGAGTGGCGAGGCTACGCCGTCGCGTTACTCGCGATCGCGGCGGCGTCGCTGGTCGCGCTGCCACTGGCGATCTGGGATGCCGTCCCGGGCGGCGCGATTTCCGCAATCTATCTGGCGGCGGTTCTGGTCGTCGGCGCGCGCCACGGCCTCGGCCCGTCACTGTTCGCCGGCCTGCTCGGCTCCGGTGCCTATAACCTGTTTTATACGCCACCCTTCTATTCGCTCGCGATCCGGCGACCGGAAGACATCGTCTCGGTCGTGGTCTTCCTGCTCGGCGCGGTCTTCACCGGCAGCCTGGCCAGCCGCCTGAAGGCGCAGGTGGAGGCGATGCGCTCGGCCCAGCGCCGCACTGCGACGCTCTATGACTTCGCCCGCAAGATCGCATCCGCCAACGATACCGACGACGTGCTGTGGGCGGCTGCCTTCCACATTGCCGCGACGCTGGACTGTCACTCGCTCATCCTGATGCCGGATGCGGCAGGCGCGCTGCAGCAGGTCCAGGGTCACCCGACAATCGACGATCTCGATGCGCGGGCTGAAGGCGCCGCGCGCTGGGCCTTCGAGAAGAACGAGCCGGCGGGAGCCGGCACCGCGACGCTGCCGATGAGCGAATGGCTGTTCGTGCCGCTTTCCACTGCCACTGCGACGCTCGGCGTCATCGGCGTGCGCTTCCGCGACCGGCTGCGCGGGCTCGATCCGGAGACGCGGCGGCTGCTCGTGGCGGTCGAGGACCAGGTCGCGGTCGCCGTCGAGCGCACGCGGCTCGCCGGGGAGTTGGCCAATGCGCGGGTGTCGGCGGAAGGGGAGAAGTTGCGCGGCGCGCTGCTCAACTCCGTCAGCCACGATCTGCGCACGCCGCTGGTCACGGTGATCGGGGCCGTGTCCAGCCTGGCGGAAACCGACGGGACATTGAGCCCGGCCGACCGGCGCGAACTGACGGCGACGGCGCTGGACGAGGCGCGCCGGCTCGACCGCTACGTCCAGAACCTGCTCGACATGACGCGGCTGGGCCACGGTGCGCTGGCGCCCAAGCGCGCGGCGGTGGATTTGCGCGAGATTCTCGGCGTCGTCCGCAACGACCTCAAGCGCGTGCTGGCCGGCCACAGCCTCGTCATCGAGACACCGCGCGATCTGCCGGCGCTCGATGTCGACCCGGTGCTGATCGGACAGGCCATCGCGAACGTCGTCGAGAATGCCGCGAAATATGCGCCTGCCGGCACCTCTATCCGCATCCTGGCCAAAAGTGCGCGAGGGATGGCCGAGATCGCCGTTATCGACGAAGGGCCAGGCATTCCCGAGGACGAGCGCGACCGCGTCTTCGAGCTGTTTCATCGGGTGGCGCAGGGCGATTCACGGCCGGCCGGGACGGGGCTGGGTCTTTCGATCGTCAAGGGGCTGGTCGAGGCGCATGATGGAACGGTCTGCGCCCAGGCCGGGCCGGATGGACGCGGCACCGCCATCGTGATCAGGCTGCCATTCGCATCCCAGAGAAACGAAGACCCGGAATGACCGACGGCAAGCCCGCCCGCATCCTCGTGATCGACGACGAAGCGCCGATCCGGCGGTTTCTCGCCATCGTGCTCGGCGCCGGTGGTTTCGAGATGCTGGAGGCCGATCGCGGCCGCCTCGGCATCGAGCGCGCCGCGACGATGGCGCCCGATGCCGTGCTGCTCGATCTCGGCCTGCCCGACATGGACGGGAAGGCGGTGATCGAGGCGATCCGGGAATGGTCGAGCCTGCCGATCCTCGTGCTCTCGGTGCGTGATGCCGAGACGGAGAAGATCGCGGCGCTCGATGCCGGCGCCGACGACTATGTCACGAAGCCGTTCTCGACCGGCGAATTGCTTGCGCGGCTGCGGGCCCTGCTGCGCAGCCGCCGCGAGCGCGCCGCCGAGCCTGCCGCGATGCGGATCGGCGGGCTCGCGATCGACCTGGCGAGCCGGATGGTGGTCGTGGACGGTGCCCAGGTGAAGCTGACCCGCAAGGAGTTCGACGTGCTGGCGCTGCTGGCGCGCAATGCCGGCAAACTCGTCGGGCACCGGCAGTTGCTGACGACGATCTGGGGGCCGGCCCACACCGCTGACACGCATTATCTGCGCATCGCGATCGCGCATATCCGCGAGAAGATCGGCGACGATGCAGCCGATCCGCGCTTCATCATGACGGAGCCGGGCGTCGGCTATCGTCTGGTCGATTCGCAGGATGGCCTGGGCGCCTGATCAGCGCTGGCTCGGATTGGCGGCGGAATTCGCTCGTTCATGAACGGGAGCGAACTTTTCGCTTCATGCGCCGTTGTCCTCCGATGGCGTTGGATGGACCGATACCGTCAACACCAAGGAGATCGATATGCGCAGACTGATTCTCGCGGCGACACTGGCACTCGGCCTCGGAGCGATTCCGGGCACGGTGTCGGCGGCTCCCGCCTTCGCCGTTCCGCAGGACATTGCGAGCTCCGCCGATGTCCAGCTGGCTCAGTATGGCAACGGCCACTACCGGGGCCGCGTTTATTCGCGCGGCCCGCGCTATGGCCATCGCGGCCGTGGCTATGGCCGCCATTATGGCCCGCCGCCGCATGCGCGCGCTTATGGCCGTCGCTACAATGATCGCCAGTGGGATCGTCGCTGGTGAACTGACAAGCCGCCGCCGGGCTTTCCTGCCCGGCGGCGAAACCTGTTGATGCCGCAGCGATCCGATCCTCGGTTTCGTCCGTATACTCTCCTTGCGGAGCAGGCCTATGACCGGCGGACCGCCCAACGGAGCGCCGCGCCGGCCCATGCCCGACCCCTCTCTCCACTGGTTCCGCGACGACCTTCGCCTCGCGGACAATCCCGCTCTGGCGGCCGCGGTTGGCCACGGCCCGACGCTTTGCCTCTACATCCTCGACGAAGGCGGTTCGCGCCGCCCGCCCGGTGGCGCCAGCCGCTGGTGGCTGTCGCGCTCGCTCGAGGCGCTGGCCGCCGCGCTCGCGGGCAAGGGCGGCGAACTCGTCCTGATGCGCGGCGACCCGGCCGAGATCCTGCCGCGTGTCGTCGAAGCGGCCGGCATCGGTCTCGTCACCTGGAGCCGTCGTTACGATGCGCAATCGGTCGCGCTCGATAGCCGGCTTAAGAATGAACTCATTGACGCTGGCACGAAGGTCGCGAGCTTCAACGCGGCGCTCCTGAACGAGCCCTGGCAGGTCACGACCAAGACCGGCGATCCGATGAAGGTGTTCACGCCCTATTGGCGTGCGGCGCGTGCCACCGGCGAACCGCCGGCGCCGATCCCCGCCCCCGGCCGGATCGAGGCGCTTGAGCTTCCCGCCTCCGTCGCCGCAATGACGATTTCGCACGCGGAGCTGGCGCTCGAACCGACGACACCCGATTGGGCCGGCGGCCTGCGCGAAGTCTGGACGCCCGGTGAGGCCGCCGCGGCGGCGCGCCTCGGTGAATTCCTCTCCGGCCCGCTCGATGGCTATGGCGAAGGCCGCAACCGCCCCGACCAGGTCTCGACATCGCGGCTGTCGCCGCATCTGCGTTTCGGCGAGATCAGCCCGCGCCAGATCTGGCATGCGACCCGCAGCGCGATCGAGAGCGGAGAGGCTTCAGCCGGGTCGTCCGATGCGGAGAAGTTCCTGTCGGAGGTGGGCTGGCGCGAGTTTTCCTATCATCTGCTGTTCCACAATCCGGGTCTTGCGACCCGCAACTACAATCCACGCTTCGACGCCTTTCCCTGGCAGCAGGACGCGGCGTCGCTCAAGAGCTGGCAGCGCGGGCTGACGGGCTACCCCATCGTCGACGCCGGTTTGCGCGAACTCTGGACGACGGGCTGGATGCACAATCGCGTGCGGATGATCGCAGCCTCCTTCCTGATCAAGCATCTGCTGATCGACTGGCGGCAGGGCGAGGACTGGTTCTGGGATACGCTCGTCGATGCCGATCCGGCCAGCAATGCCGCGAGCTGGCAGTGGGTCGCGGGCTCGGGCGCCGATGCCGCGCCCTATTACCGCATCTTCAATCCGGTGACGCAGGGGCTGAAGTTCGACCCGAAAGGCCTATACGTCCGGCGTTGGATCCCCGAGATCGGCGGTCTCGACGACGCCCTGATCCACGAGCCCTGGAAGGCCGACGCTCAGGCGCTGCGCCGGGCGGGGATCACGCTGGGCGAGACCTATCCCCGCCCGATCGTCGAGCTGGATTTCGGGCGCCGGCGCGCGCTGGATGCGTTGGCGGCGACGCGGGCGGATTGAAGCGCCAGCCGGCTCGTCACAGCGACTTTGCGCCGCTGCGGCGGGCGGCCTGTTCGATCAGCCAGAAATACACCGGATAGGGCAGAAGGTTGACGGCCTTCATCACCCAGGCGAGGCGGCGCGGGAACGTGATCTCGAAGCCTCCGCGCTCGAAGCCGTCGACGATGCGCCGCGCCGCTTCCTTTTGGGTTTGGATGAACGGCATCGGGACATGCTTGCTGCGGGTCAGCGGCGTATCGACCCAGCCGGGATTGACGAGTTGGAGCCGGATGCCGCGCTTGTCGCAGGTGAATTTCAAGGTCTCGCAGAGATGGATCGCGGCGGCCTTCGAGACGCCGTAGGCCGAGGCTCCGGGCAGGCCGCCATAGCCTGCGACTGAGGCGTTGACCGCGATGTGGCCACGCCCGCGCAGGGACATGCGGTCCAGCACCACCGAGAGGCCGCGCGCCGCGCCGACGAGATTGACGGCGATGATGCGCTCGAAAACCTCGATGTCGAGCAGCCCGTGCGAATCCGGCGCGATTCCGGCGTTCAGGAAAGCCAGCGCGATCGGCCCATGGACGCTCTCGATGCCATCCACGACCGCCTTCATCGAGGCGGTGCTGGTCACGTCTCCGGCATGGGCGACGATGCGGCCGGGCCGGCCTTCGGCCCGGCGCGCGACATCCTCGAGCTGGTCGAGCCGGCGGGCCGTGATCGCCACAGTCCAGCCGCGTTGCGCCAGCTCCAGCGCCACGGCCTCGCCGATGCCCGAGCTTGCCCCGGTGATCCAGGCGACGCCGTCGCCCGGCTGCATGCGCGGCAGTGACATGAAACCTCCGGGCCATGGCCAGATGGGCCGGCAGCCTGTCTAGGGCGTATTGCCGTCGCATGGAACCGAACATCGCGCAGTGACAGCCATGGAATGACGGCGCGGGTCCGTCGCGGGCGATGTGATGACGTCATGGTGGCGCCATCGCGCCGATCCGTGCAATCTCCGCTCCCTTTCCCGAAGACCGACGCCGCTGCGTCGGCGCGACGACAGCGAGCCCACCGACGATGGCGACCGAACTGCTTTTCCGCGACGATGCTTATCTCACCGAGGCGACGGCCACCGTCGTCGCCGTGAACGAGCGCGGCGGCATCATCCTCGACCGCACCGTGTTCTATGCCACCGGCGGCGGGCAACCCGGCGATTCCGGCAGCCTGCAGCGCGCTGACGGCAGCCCGATATCGATCGGAACCGCGATCTACGATCCCGAGGACAGAAGCCGCGTCGTCCATGTGCCGCTGGACGGGCCGTCCCTGCCCCAGCCCGGCGAGACGGTCACGGTCATTCTCGACTGGGAGCGGCGGCTGAAGCGCATGCGCATCCACACCGCCTTACATCTGCTCAGCGTCGTCCTGTCCTATCCGGTGACGGGCGGCGCGATCGGTGAGGGCGATGGCCGGCTCGACTTCGACATTCCAGAAGGCGGGCTCGACAAGGCCGAGATCACCGAGAAGCTCAACGCATTGATCGCCCGCAACGCCGATGTCACCGAACGCTGGATCAGCGATGCTGAGCTCGACGCCAATCCCGGCCTCGTCAAGACGATGTCGGTGAAGCCGCCGCGCGGCTCCGGCCGGGTCCGGCTGGTCGCGATCGGCGACATCGACCTGCAGCCCTGCGGCGGCACCCATGTCCGCAACACCGCCGAGATCGGCCTTGTCGTGGTCACGGATATCGAGAAGAAGGGCAAGCAGAACCGGCGCGTCCGGATCGCGCTGGCCTGAGCCGACAACCGGCAAGATGCGCCCCTAGCAACAAGACAAGCTCCTACAAAGAGTCCACGAGGAATAGTCCGACATGGCACGCGACACTGTTTTCGTCTCGACCGAATGGCTCGCCGAGCACCTGAACGCCCCCGACATCGTCGTGGTCGACGGCTCCTGGTATCTGCCGGTGCATGGCCGCGATCCGCATGCAGAGTATGCCGACCGGCGGATTCCGGGCGCGCTTCGCTTCGACATCGACACGGTGAAGGACGCCACCTCGGACCTGCCGCATATGCTGCCGCGACCGGAGGCGTTCGCAGCCACCGTGGGCGCCATGGGGATCGGCGACGGCATGACGATCGTCGTCTATGATGGGCTCGGGCTGTTTTCAGCGCCGCGCGTGCGCTGGACCTTCAAGACCTTCGGGGCGAAGGACGTCGTTATTCTCGAAGGCGGATTCCCGAAATGGCAGGCCGAAAACCGGCCTGTCGAGCACGGCCCGCCGCGCAGCCGCGCAGCCCGCAGCTTCACCGCGCGGCTCGACCATTCGGCCGTGGCCGATGCCGACGACGTCGCGCGGGCGCTGTCCAACGGCACGGCGCAGGTGGTCGATGCCCGCCCCGGCGACCGCTTTCGTGGCGAGGCGCCGGAGCCGCGCGCCGGTGTCCGCTCCGGCCATATGCCGGGCTCGCTGAGCCTGCCCTTCCCCGCCATCGTGCAGGACGGGCAGCTGAAATCGCCCGCCGCGATCACCGCCGCCTTCGCGGAGGCCGGCGTCGATCTCGACAAGCCGCTGATCACAAGTTGCGGTTCGGGCGTGTCCGCCGCGATCCTGTCGATGGCGCTGGAGACGATCGGCAAGCCGGCGCGCGCGATCTATGACGGCTCCTGGGCCGAATGGGGCGCGAGCGAGCGGCCGCTCGCGACGGGGCCAGCCCGGAAGGTCTGAGCGCGCCGCGCCACCGCATCGAGGCGGCGTTGACCCCAACGCCGCCAGTCTATAGTGAACCGAACCGTTAAGCGTCGGCGGGCGGCCGACGCGCGTGCTGTCGCAAACCGACGTCAGACTGCCGCATGACGGCGGTCCATGAAGGCCAGGCCAGGCCTCGCCGCAGCAGAGCAGATTCGAGACGATGATTCCGACCGACGACATGCCGAAGGCCACGCGGCGCGAATGGCTCGGGCTGGCCGTGATCGCCCTGCCCTGCCTGCTCTATTCGATGGACCTCACGGTCCTGAATCTCGCCGTGCCGCAGCTCAGCGCTGATCTCAAGCCGAGCGCGGCGCAACTGCTTTGGATTGTCGACATCTACGGCTTCATGGTGGCGGGTTCGCTGATCACCATGGGCACGCTGGGCGACCGGATCGGACGGCGTAAGCTGCTCCTGATCGGTGCTGCGGCCTTCGGCTTCGCTTCCATCCTGGCGGCCTTCTCGACCAGTGCCGCCATGCTGATTGCGACGCGCGCTTTGCTGGGGGTCGCGGGCGCGACGCTCGCCCCTTCGACGCTGTCGCTGATCCACAACATGTTCCGGCACCCGCAGGAGCGGACCTTCGCGATCGGGATCTGGATCGCCAGCTTCTCGGCCGGCGGCGCGATCGGCCCGCTCGTCGGCGGATTGCTGCTGGAGCATTACTGGTGGGGCTCGGTCTTCCTCGTCGGCGTGCCGGTGATGCTGCTGCTGCTGATCCTCGGCCCCTTCCTGCTGCCGGAGTTCAAGGATCCCGAGGCCGGGCGGATCGATCTCGTCAGCGCGGGGATGTCGCTGGCGGCGGTTCTCGCCACGATCTACGGCATCAAGCACATGGCGGAGCACGGCGTCGGCTGGCAGGCCGTCATGCCGATTCTGGCCGGGAGCGGCATCGGCGCCGTGTTCCTGCGCCGGCAGCGACGCCTGGCGGATCCGCTGCTCGACCTGCAGCTGTTCCGCAACCCGGTCCTGAGCGCTTCGCTGGCCATCAACGTGCTGGGCTTCCTGTTCCTGTTCGGCAGCTTCCTGTTCATCGGGCAGTATCTGCAACTGGTGCTCGGCCTTTCGCCGCTTCAGGCGGGCCTCTGGAGCCTGCCTTCGGCCTTGGCGTTCATCGTCGGCGCGCCGATCGTGCCCGTGCTGGCGCATCGCTTCCGGCCGGCCCTGATCATGGGCCTCGGGCTGGCGCTGGCGGGCTGCGGCTTCGCGCTTCTGTCGCAGGTCGCGATCGGAAGCAGCCCCGCCCTCGTCGTCGCCGCCTCGGTCGTCTTCTCGCTGGGCTTCACGCCCGTCGTGGCGCTGACCACGGAACTGGTCGTGGGCAGCGCACCGCCGGAGCGTGCCGGTTCGGCCGCCGCGATCTCCGAAACAAGCCTGGAATTCGGCGGTGCCGTCGGCATTGCGATCCTCGGCAGCATCATCACCGCCGTCTATCGCAGCGAGATGGCGCAATCCATGCCGCCGGGCCTGCCGGGCGAGGCCGCACGCGTGGCGGCCTCCACGCTGGGCGGCGCGGTCGCCGAAGCCGCGCGGCTGCCGGCCGATCTCGCCGCGGCGCTGGTCGCGGCGGCCCGCGCGGCGTTTGTCACCGGCATGCAGCTCTCGGCCACGGTCGCCACGCTGGGTCTGTTCGTCACCGCGCTGATCGCATGGGTTCTGCTGCGCGCCGTGCCGAAGGCGACGTCCCAGGCGATGCCGAACCCGGTTTCGCCGGAGGAGTTCCTGCCCTAACCTGTCGGGACAGGAGCGCGACCATGTCCGACCACGAGCACGACCACCCGCACGACCATGATCACGATCATGGCGACGCGCCGCGCTGGAAGCATGACGGCGTGCGCGTCATCACCGGCGACAAGCTCGACCCCAATACCGCCCAGACGCCGGGCATGTTCCGGCAGGCGGCGATCAACCATGCCCGCGTCGGCGCGCAGAAGATCTGGGCCGGCACTGTCTCGATCCAGCCCAACGCCAAGACCGGCGTCCACCACCATGGCGATCTGGAAAGCGTGATCTATGTCGTGCGTGGCAAGGCGCGGATGCGCTGGGGCGAGCGGCTCGAATTCGTCGCGGAGGCCGGCCCGGGCGACTTCATCTATGTGCCGCCCTTCGTGCCGCATCAGGAGATCAACGCCGACCCCGACAACCCGCTCGAATGCGTGCTGGTGCGCTCGGACAACGAGGCTGTGGTGGTCAACATCACGGATGTCGATCCGGTCGAGGCGCCCGAGTCGGTCTATTGGGTCGACCCGATCCACAAACACCCGACGGGTTGAACGGTTACCGGGTGAGCTGCCCGTGCCTCAGTCGATCGCGATCATCACGTCGGATGCGTTGGCGACGGCATAGGCCTCCTGCCCGACAGTGAGCTTCGGTTCGTCCACCGCCGCGTTCGTGTCTCTCCTGTCGGTGGCGGGCGCGGGCCGCTTGACTCGCTGCGCCAGGCTCTGTCACGATCGCTGTATACCGTCAAACACAGCGGTATCGTCCACGAGATGTGCAGATGATCAAGCGGCGCATGGTTTTGGGCCTCGGCCTGGCGGTCATGATGGGGTTTGGACCGGCCATCGGAGCGGCCCAGGCCCAGTCGAAAGACCTCGTCATCTTCGCGGCCGCGAGCCTGAAGAACGCTCTCGACGAGGCCAGCGCGGCCTGGGTCAAGGAGACCGGCAAGCCTGCGCCGAGGATGTCCTATGCGGCCAGCAGCGTGCTCGCCAAACAGCTCGAACTGGGCGCTCCGGCAGACCTCTTCCTCTCGGCCGATCTCGACTGGATGGACTATGCCGCCGGCAAGGGGCTGATCCGGCCGGAGACGCGCGTCACCCTGCTGGCGAACCGCATCGGGTTGATCGCGCCGGCCGATTCGAAGGTGGCGCTGGTGCTCGCACCCGGGGTCGATCTCGCCGCGGCGCTCGGTGATGGGCGGCTCGCCATGGGCAATGTCGATTCAGTGCCGGCCGGCAAATACGGCAAGGCGGCGCTGGAGAAGCTCGGCGCCTGGGACAAGGTCAGGGACAAGGTGGCGCAGGCCGATAATGTGCGCGCCGCCCTGCTGCTGGTCTCGCGCGGCGAGGCCCCGCTCGGCATCGTCTACACGACCGATGCCGCCGCCGATCCCAAGGTCAAGGTCGTCGCCGTCTTCCCGCAGGAGACGCATCCGCCGATCCTCTATCCCGTCGCGGTGACGAAGGATTCGTTCCATGCCGACGCGCCGGCTTTCCTGACCTGGCTGCGCGGCGCAACTCCCCGTGCCGCTTTCGAGAAGCAGGGCTTCACGGTGCTGAACAAGCCCGCCCATGCGTCGTAGAGACCATCCTGACCGGGAAACGCAGCCGTCATTCTGGACTTCGCGCAGCGAAGTCCCGGGATCCATCGGAGGGCTCCGGCGCTTTGCGATGGATCCCGGCGTTGAGCCGCTTCGCGGCTTGTCCAGGATGACGACCTGGCTTCGAGGCGGTCTCGTGCAGGCAGCGGCCATCTAAATGTTTGACACCGTCAGCAACTGGCTCGCGCCCGATGAATGGACGGCCGTGCGGCTCAGCCTTCTGGTGGCCACGACCGCCATGCTCGCAAGCCTGCCTTTCGGGCTCGCCATCGCCCTGCTGCTGGCTCGTGGTCGCTTCTGGGGCCGGTCTCTGCTCGACGCCGCCGTGCATCTGCCGCTGATCATGCCGCCGGTGGTGACGGGCTATCTGCTGCTGATCTGGTTTGGCCGGCGCGGGCCGGTCGGGCAATTCCTGTACGAGTATTTCGGGGTCGTGCTGTCCTTCCGCTGGACCGGCGCTGCGCTGGCGGGCGCGGTGATGGGCTTTCCCTTGATGGTGCGGGCGATGCGGCTCTCGATCGAGGCGGTCGACCGCAAGCTTGAAGACGCGGCGGGCACGCTCGGCGCGAATCCCGTCTGGGTTTTCGTGGTGGTCACCCTGCCGCTGTGCCTGCCCGGCATCCTCGCCGGGATGATCCTCGCCTTTGCCAAGGCGATGGGCGAATTCGGCGCGACGATCACCTTCGTCTCCAATATTCCCGGCGAGACGCAGACGCTGCCCTCGGCGATCTACACCTTCACCCAGGTTCCGGGCGGCGAAGCCGGCGCGATGCGGCTGACGCTGATCTCGATCGCGATTTCGGTTTCGGCGCTGTTCGCCTCGGAAGCAATGGCGCGGCTCGTCTCCCGGCGCATCGCCGCCTCATGACGCCGCTGCTCGACATCGCCGTGCGGCACCGGCTCGGCGAGTTCGTCCTCGATGCGACTTTTCGCTCGGATGGCCGTCTGACGGCGCTCTTCGGCGCCTCGGGCTCGGGCAAGACCTCACTTGTCAATGTCATCGGCGGACTGATCCGGCCTGAATCCGGCCATGTCCGCCTGGATGGCGAGACGCTGGTCGAGCGGGCGGAAGGCGTCTTCGTGCCGAAGCACCGCCGCCGGATCGGTTATGTCTTTCAGGAGGCGCGGCTGTTCCCGCATCTCACCGTTCGTCAGAACCTGTTGTTCGGGCGCTGGTTCTCGCCGCGCGCCGACCGCGACGGCATCGACCTGCCAGCGGTGCTGGAGCTGCTCGGCATCGAGCATCTGCTGACGCGCCGCCCTGGAGCGCTGTCGGGGGGCGAAAAGCAGCGGGTCGCGATCGGACGCGCGCTTCTGTCCAATCCGCGGCTGCTGCTGATGGACGAGCCGCTGGCTTCGCTCGACGAGGCCCGCAAGGCCGAGATCCTGCCCTATATCGAGCGTCTGCGCGACGAGAGCCGGATTCCGATCGTCTATGTCTCGCACTCCATCGCCGAGGTCGCCCGGCTTTCGACGACGGTGGCCATCGTCGATGCGGGCCGGGTCGTGGCCTGCGGCCCGACATCGCAGATCCTGTCGCGGCTCGATCTCGCCATGCTGCCCGGCGCGCCCGAAGCGAGTTCGCTCATCGAGGCCACGGTCGCGGGCTTCGACGCGGCGTTCGGCCTGACGCTGCTGGACACGCGCGCAGGCACCCTGCTGGTGTCCCGAGGCGGGCTCGCGACCGGCCGCATCATCCGCGTTCGCATCCTGGCGAGCGACGTGATGGTTGCGCTGGCGCCGTTGAGCGGCATCAGCGCGCTCAACCAGTTGCCAGGAAGAATCGCGGAGATCGGCGCTGCGGCCGGGCATGACGCCAGCGCCGTCGATCTGCGAATCGACTGCGGCGGCGAGATGCTGGCGGCGCGGTTGACGCGGAAATCGGTGGCGGCGTTGGGGCTTGCCGTCGGCAGTCCGGTCTATGCGGTGGTCAAGAGCGTTTCGGTCGAGACGCCCTAAAGCGGCGTCCTTGGGCATTTTGCGACCGATGCTCTAGCATGGCGTGAAATGCCCAAGGATGCCGCCATGCCCGATGCGCCGAAACCGCGCCCTGCCCTGAAGCTCGGCCTGCGGCTCGATTTCGCGCCGGGCGGCCGTCTTGGTCCGGGCAAGGCGGACCTGCTGGAAGCGATCGCGCGGACCGGCTCGATCTCCGGAGCGGGCCGCGCCATGACGATGTCCTATCGCCGAGCCTGGCTGCTGGTCGACGATCTCAACCGCATGTTCAAACAGCCGCTGGTCGAGGCGCAGCCCGGCGGCGCCAAGGGCGGCGGCGCACGGCTGACGCCGCTCGGCCTGGAGGTCGTCGCGCATTATCGGGCGATCGAGAGCGCGGCTCTGGAGTCGGGATCGCCGCATGTCGAGGCCTTGCGCGGGTTGATCGAGATGACGCCGCGCCCGGCCGAACCGGCGCCCGATCAGGAGTGACATCATGAACATCGGCGAGGCCGCGAAGCGCTCGGGCGTCAGCGCCAAGATGATCCGCTACTATGAGAGCATCGGGCTGATCGATGCAGCCCAGCGGACGCAGGCGCAGTACCGCGTCTACGAGGCGCAGGATATCCACACGCTGCGCTTCGTCCGACGTTCGCGCAATCTCGGTTTCTCGCTTGAGGAATCGCGGACGCTGCTGGCGCTCTGGCGTGACAAGAGCCGCGCCAGCGCCGATGTGAAGCAGCTCGCCATGAGTCATGTCCGCGATCTCGAGGCGAAGGCGGCCGAGTTGCAGGCGATGGCCGACACGTTGCGCCATCTCGCCGAGCACTGCCATGGCGACGCTCGGCCCGACTGCCCGATCCTGAGCGATCTCGCCGCGGCGCCTGCGCCGGCCGGACCCTCCTGATGACCTGCTCTGGATGGTGACGCAGGGAAAGCTCCCGAAATCGCCCCAGCCATGCGTGGCACGGCTGGACGGGACCGGTCCCGGTTGGTCATATGCCGGCCTGACCAAGGCAGGACCATCATGGACAATCGAAACGATCTCTGGCGCCACGTCGATGCGAACAAGGAGCGGCTGATCGCGCTGAGCGAACGGGTCTGGGGCATGCCCGAGGTCTGCTACACCGAGACTCGCTCCTGCGCCGAGCACGAGGCCGAACTCGCCCATCAGGGCTTCCGCGTCACCAAGGGCATCGCCGACATTCCGACCTCCGTCATCGGCGAGGCCGGCGAAGGCGGACCCGTCATCGCCTTCATGGGCGAATATGACGCCCTGCCCGGCCTGTCGCAGGAGGCCGGCGTCGCCAGCCACTCTCCGGTCGAGACCGGCGGCCACGGCCATGGCTGCGGGCACAACCTTCTCGGCTCCGCCGCCCTTCTCGCCGCCGTGGCGATGAAGGACTGGCTGGCAGAGCACAAGCTGCCCGGCCGCGTGCGCTATTATGGCTGCCCGGCCGAGGAAGGCGGCGCCGCCAAGGCCTTCATGGTCCGCGCCGGCGCTTTCGACGACGCCGATGTCGCGATCTCCTGGCACCCGTCGAGCTTCTGGGAGGTGGCCCCGCCGCTGGCGCTCGCCAACACCCGCGCCGACTTCGTCTTCACCGGCCGCACAGCGCATGCCGCAGCCGCGCCCCATCTCGGCCGCAGCGCGCTCGATGCCGTCGAGTTGATGAATGTCGGCGTCAACTACATGCGCGAGCACATGCCCAGCGACGCACGCGTGCATTACGCCGTGCTCGACACCGGCGGCATCGCGCCCAACGTCGTGCAGGCCCATGCGCGCGTCCGGTACTCCATTCGGGCCCGCGACCTGCGCGGCATGCTCGAACTCGTCCAGCGGGTGAAGAAGATCGCCGAAGGCGCCGCGCTGATGACCGAAACCAAGATGGAGATGCGGATCGTCAGCGCCGTCTCCGACCTGCTCGGCAACACCCCGCTGGAGCAGGCCATGCATGGCGTGATGGAGGAGCTCGGGCCGCCGCATTTCGACGATGCCGACCGCGCCTTCGCCGAAGAGATCCGAAAGACGCTGCAGCCGCAGGAGATCGCCTCGATCTGGCGCACCATCGGCATGGACGACACCGGCGCGCCGCTGGCCGATTTCCTCGTGCCGATGGACGCCAGGCGCAACCCGGCGATCGGCTCGACCGATATCGGCGATGTCAGCTGGGCGGTTCCGACGGTCCAGGCCCATGCCCCGACGGTGGCGATCGGCACGCCCTTCCACACCTGGCAGGTCGTCGCCCAGGGCAAGACGCCCGCCGCGCACAAGGCGATGGTCCATGTCGCCAAGGCGATGGCGGCCACCGGCGCCGCCGTGCTTCTCGATCCCGCTTTGATGGCCGCCGCCAAGGCCGACCACAAGAAGCGCCTGGGCGCGGAAGGCTACACCTCGCCGCTGCCGGCGGAGGTCAAGCCGCCTTTGACGATGTCGCTGGGCGGGTGAGTCGACGACGGCGGCCGCAGCCTAACGGTCGGCGGCCGCCGTCGTGCGGTGGAATATCGTCGTGGTGGCGTAAAGCGGAATCTTGCGGACGAGATCGTCAACGATCGCGGCGCAGCCACCATAGGCCGTAACGTACTCGCCGATATTCGGATCGAAGATGTGGATCTTCCTGTCGAGACCGTAAGGCTGCGGTTCGATCCGGCAAAAGCCCGCAATCGCGTGGCCGCCGCCACCGGCGAAGCGCATCGACCAGGTCGCGGCGGCGCCGGGCGCGCGCAGATCGTCGGTGATTTTCTGCAGCATGCCGGCCCGGCCGCTGTGCAGCTTCATGTCGACGAAGGTCTGTTCTTCGAAATCGATACCGACCCGTGCGCCCATATGGCGGCGGGCATCATCGCGCCCGAGCTTTGCACGCAGCTTGCCATAACGCCGCTGGTGGCTCTCGGCCCGGCCGAAATCGACAACCAGCGCCTGCAGCCGATGGCGCGGCGCGGCCGAGGGAGCCTGAAACAGCGATTCCAGCCAGAGGTCGCAGAGCGCGACGCAGACGCCGTTGCGGGTCTCGGGATCGTTTGCGTTGAGATAGTTCCCCTGATGAAAGCCGGTCAGCGTGAATGTCATCGGGGAGGCTCCCTCTCGCGAAGCGATCATACTTCGCGGGGTAGTCTCCGCAACGCGCCTGCGGGTTTCGTCGCCGCATGAATTTTGTTGACGCGTGCTGTTCAGCGCAGCCCGTCCTCGCCCTTGATCTGATCCTTGGTCAGCCCGCCGATGCGCGGCAGAGGCCGGCCTGAATCGGTGACTGCGATCGCCACCAGGATTTCGCCGGCGCGCGGCGCGTCGGTAACACGCACCTCAACCGCATCGAAATGCGAGCGGACGAAGGCTGCGTCCTTGTGGCCGAGCGGCACGTCGATCGGCGTGCCAAGCCCGCCGCGCTTCTTGGCGGATGGGATCAGCGCCGGGCCCTTGCCGAGCGCGGCGCGCACCGGCGTGCCCATTTTGGGATGCAGGATCGCGGCGGCATGTTCGAGCTCGCCGCCCTCGCCGACGATCGCCGCCTTGCCGAAGCTCTCGGCCTGGCCGGGCTCGATGCCGAGCGCCGCGAGGCAGCGTTTGGTCAGAAGATCGCCGAGTTCGACGCCGATTTCCGTCAGTTCCGACAGGTCTTCCTGATAGCGCCCGGCTAAGGGATTGGCGATCACGGCGACGGCGACGGCACGGCGCGTTGGCGGCACCACAGTCTTACCGGCCTCGACATGGGTTTCATCGACTTGCGTCAGGATCTTGCGGATGTTGGCGGGCATCGTGGGCTCCGGCGTCAGTGAAGAGGATCGAGAAGCGCGTCATGCTCGGGCTTGACCCGAGCATCTCCTGCAAGCGATTCTCGGGTCTGGGCTGCGCTCCGCCCGAGAATGACTTCGGTCATCACCGCTGCCCATCCCAGACGCTGATCTGGTCGGCGCGCAGGCCACCGACGCGCTCATGGATGCGCGCGCCTGTGGTCATGACCAGGATCAGGACCATCTCGTCGGCCTGGGGCGATCCGGGCACGCCGACCTCGACCGCGCCGAAATGGCTGCGGACATAGGCCGCGTTGACATGGGTGACGGGGATGTCGATGCGCGCACCGGGGCCCGCGACCTTCTTGGTCGAGGGCACGATCGCTTTGGCGTTGCCGAGGATCTCGCGCATCGCATAGCCGCCTGGCACATGCCAGAGTGCACCGTGTTCCAGCTCGCCACCCGAGCCGATGATCGCGCCCTTACCATAGCCTTCGACGGTCTTGGGATCGCCACCAAGCGCGTTGAGGCAGCGCGTCGCCATTTCGAGCCCGGCGGGCTTCAGCGCCTCCATCATCGGCATGATGTCGGGCTCGTAGTGGCCGGCATAGGGGTTGGTCAGCACGGCGCAGACGGAGGCGATGCGCTCGGTGCGGCCGGGCAAGGGGCCGAATTCGTGGAAAATCTCCTCGACCGAGGTCTGGATGCGGCGGATCTCGATCAGATCGGTCATTGGGATCGTTCCCTTACAGCGCGACGGCGGCGGTGTGCGACGGCGGCGTCGAACGCGAGCGTCCCGTCCTGACCAGTCCGTCGATGACCACCATGCTAATGCCCGGAATGTCGCCGAGCGATACCGCCTCCAGCAGGTCTCCGCCGGAGGAATGCTGCGGCTTGTCGAGGAAGACGAAATCGGCCGGATAGCCCACGGCGATCAGCCCTGCATCGAGCGAGCGCCGGCGCGCGACATTGCCGGTCGCCAGGCAGAAGGCCTGCTCGGCGGGCAGTCCGCCGAGGCTCGACAGCAGCGTGATCATCCGGAGGATGCCGTTGGGCTGAACGCCCGAGCCGGCAGGTGCATCGGTTCCAATCAGCACGTCCGCCAACCGGCCGGCCTCGCGCGCCGCCTCGAGCGCCACCAGCGCCGATTTTTCATTGCCGTTGTGGACGACTTCGAGTGCGCCTTTGGCGCGTTCGCAGAGGATGCGGATGTCGCCATGGGCGATCGAGGTCGGCCCGCCATTGATGTGGCTGACGACGTCGGGCTGGGCCTCCAGCACGTCGTCCTTGTTGACGAAATGCGAGCCGGCGATCGACGGGCCGCCGGTGTGCATGATGGTCTCGAGCCCGATCTCGCGGCACCAATCCGTGACGCGCTTGGCATCAGGGCCCTTGGCGACCGTGCCGAGCCCGATCTCGCCGATATGGCGGATGCCGAGCGCCTTCAACTCCTCGAAGACGTCGCGGCCGAAATCGAGTTCCGCGACGGGCGCGCCGGCCAGGACTTTGGCGCCGGCGGGCCGGAAGTTCTGGAAGCAGCGCTGCGCCGTGACGGCTAGCGCCTTGACGCCGATCGCATCTTTCGGCCGGCCCGGCAGATGCACTTCGCCGGCCGAGACCAGCGTGGTGACGCCGCCATTCACCCCCATCTCGATCCAGCCGAGCTGGTTCTGCCGCGGCGTCCAGTCGCCGAAGACCGGGTGGCAGTGGGAATCGATCAGCCCCGGCGACATCGGAGAGCCTTTGGCGTCGATCGTCGTGTCGGCACTGGCGAGGTCGAGGTCGGCGGCCCGGCCGATCGCGGTGATGCGGCCGTCGACACAGACGACCGCATCGGCGTCGAGGATCGGCCTCGACAGATCGCCCGAGAGCAGCAGCCCGATATTGCGGACCACCAGCTTGCCCTTGGCGGCACCCACCGCGACGTCGTGAGCCATCTGGTTCTCCGTATCGGAACAGCCGGCGATCCCGCGTCATGGGACAAGCCGCGATTGCATGTGTAATAACAATCATGGACAGCGCCGTGGCGGCTGGCAAGGGGCAGCGGGCTGCCCCCTCCCGGGTCTCGCGGAGCCGTCGTCGAGGAGGCGGTGGCAGACGATGACAAGCAGCGAGACCAGCGCCAGCGACGTCCCGCGCGAGCCGGAGACCGAGGCCGCGCCACGCCCGCGCAAGGCGGCCGGGTCTGTCGCTGCCGGCAACAGCTATGTTCTCGACGAACAGGTCGGCTTCCTGATGCGCCGGGCCCAGCAGCGCCATATCGCGATCTTCCAGCGGATCATGGGTGATGACGGCCCGACCCCGACGCAGTTCGCCGCGATGTCGAAACTGAGCAGTGGCGAGGACATTTCGCAAAACCAGCTCGGCCGCATGACCGCGATGGACCCGGCCACGATCAAGGGCGTGATCGCCCGGCTGGAAGAACGCGGGATGGTCGAGCGCCGGCCCGATCCCGACGACCAGCGCCGCGTCCGCGTTCGCCTGACGCCCAAGGGGCTGGAGGCGATCCCCGGCCTGATCGAGAAGGCCCGCGCGATCACCGCCGCGACTCTCTCGCCGCTCTCGCGCGAAGAGGCGGAACGCCTGCTCGGCCTGCTGGCGCGTCTTGATTGAGCAGCGGCTGCCTGCAAAATCCGCTTGCACCACCTTGTTTGTATACTAACAATAATCAGCGAGGTTCTTGAGCCGTCATCGGAGCTCGCCATGCCGCGCTACCTTCGACCCCAGACGCTGGACGAGGCGCTGTCCCTGCGTGCGGCTACGACCGGTTACTCGCCCCTAACGATCCTGGCCGGGGGCACGGATGTGTATCCGGTGCGGACGCATCGCACCGCCTGGTTCGAACCCTTCAGCCGCGACGTGCTCGATCTCAGCGCCGTGCCGGAGCTCGGCGGCATCGTGCATGGCCCCGACGGCACCCGCATCGGCGCGACCGCGACCTGGAGCGCCCTCGCCGAGGCCGGCCTCCCGCCCGCCTTCGACGCTTTGCAACAGGCCAGCCGGCAGGTCGGCGGCGTGCAGATCCAGAATCGCGGCACGATCGGCGGCAATCTCTGCAATGCTTCGCCTGCCGCAGACGGCGTGCCGCCGCTGCTGGCGCTCGACGCCGAGGTCGAACTGGCGAGCCTGCGCGGCCGGCGCCGCCTGCCGCTCTCGGCCTTCGTGCTGGGCAACCGCCGCACCGCGCTGGCGCCCGACGAGATCCTGGTTGCGATCCACATCCCGGCCCAGCCCGAGGGTGCCCGCTCGACCTTCCTCAAGCTCGGTGCGCGGGCCTATCTCGTCATCTCCATCGCCTCCGTCGCCGCGATCATCGCGACCGACGCGGAGGGGCTGGTTACGGCCGCCCGCATCGCCGTCGGCGCCTGCTCAGCTGCGCCGCAGCGTCTGGCCACGTTGGAGGCCCGGCTCATCGGCCAGCGTGCCGGCGATCTCGCCACGCTCGTCCAGCCCGAAGACCTCGCCGCCCTGGCGCCGATCGACGATGTCCGCGCCAGCGCAGCCTATCGCCAGGATGCTGCGCTCGTGCTGGTGCGCCGGGCGCTGATCCAACTCGCCGGCAAGCCGATGGAGGCCGCAGCGTGACCATCCATGACCGCTCCGCCCTGACGGCTACCGCTCATGCCGCAGACAGTATCGCCTTCCGGCTCAACGGTGCCGATGTTGTGCTCAGCGAAGCCCCCGACAGCCGCCTCAGCGAGGTTCTGCGCGCGAGCCTCGGCGCCACCGGCACCAAGGTCGGCTGCGATGCCGGCGACTGCGGCGCCTGCACCGTCCTGATCGACGAGGCCCAAGCCTGTGCCTGCCTCGTACCGGTCGGCCAAATCGCCGGCCGCGACGTTCTCACCGTCGAGGGGCTGGCGCAGACGCTAATCGGCGCCGCGCTGCAGCAGGCCTTTCAACTGCATGGCGCGGCCCAGTGCGGCATCTGCACGCCGGGCATGTTGATGGCGGCCTATGATCTTCTTCGGCGCAACCCGCAGCCCGGCGAGCGCGAGACGCTGGATGCGCTCGGCGGCGTGCTTTGCCGCTGCACCGGCTATCTTAAGATCGTCGAGGCGGTGCGCGACGCGCATCGCTTCATCGGCTGCGGGACGGCCACATCCCCCAGCGATGGCCCCGCCATCGGCACGCGTCTCGCCCGTCTCGACGGCGCGCCCAAGGTCGCCGGCTCCGAGCGCTACGGCGCCGACAGCGCTCCCGAGGACGCGCTCTGGCTGCGCGCGATCCGCTGCCCGCATCCGCGCGCGCGCTTCACGCTCGGCGATTGCGACGCCTTCGTCGAGGCCCGGCCGGGGCTGGTGCGCGTGTTCACGGCGAAGGACGTGCCGGGGGAGAACTCCTTCGGCATCTATCCGCATCTGAAGGACCAGCCGGTCTTCTCGGCCGGCGAAACGCGCTATCGCGGCGAATGCGTGCTGGCCGTGGTCGGCGAGAAGGAGGCGGTCGAAGCCCTGAGCATCGAGGCGTTCCCGATCACCTGGGAGCCCCTGCCCGCGATGATCGGCAGCGCCGCGGCGCTGGCCGAGGGCGCCTTCACCCTGCATGATTTCGTGCCCGACAATGTGCTGACGCGCGGCCGCGTCGAGCGCGGCGATGTCGAGGCCGGCTTCGCGCAGGCCGCCCATGTCGCCCAAGGGGCCTTCGAGACCGGATTCGTCGAGCACGCCTATATCGAGCCCGAAGCCGGCTATGCAAAGCGCATCGGCGACACCATCGAGATCTTCGCCTGTACGCAGGCGCCCTATATGGACCGCGACGAGGTCGCCCGCGTCATCGGCCTGCCGCTGGAGAGCGTCCGCATCATCCCCTCCGCCTGCGGCGGCGGCTTCGGCGGCAAGCTCGACGTCTCGCTGCAGCCGATGCTGGCGGTCGCGGCCTGGGTGCTGGACCGGCCGGTGCGCTGCGTCTTCTCGCGCATCGAATCGATGATCTCCTCGACCAAGCGCCATCCCTCCTCGATCCAGGCCAAGGCCGCCTGCGATGCGGATGGACGGCTCATCGCCTATGCGATGGAGGGCGATTTCGACACCGGCGCCTATGCCTCCTGGGGCCCGACGGTCGCCGGCCGCGTGCCGGTGCATGCGACGGGGCCCTACAAGGTGCCCCATGTCCGCAATCTTTCCCGCGCCATCTACACCAACGGCCCGCCCTCGGGCGCCTTCCGCGGCTTCGGCGTGCCGCAGGCGGCGCTCGCCCAGGAGAGCCTGTTCGACGACCTCGCCACCGCCGCCGGCCTCGACCGCCTGGACTTCCGGTTGATCAACGCGATCCGCGCCGGCGACACGACGCCATCAGGCCAGACGCTCGAAGCCAGCGCCGGCCTCGCCGAATGCCTGGAGGCGCTGAAGCCGCACTGGCAGCGGCTGCTGGCCGACGCGGCCGCCTTCAACGCGAGCAAGGGCCGCACCCGCCGCGGCGTCGGCATCGGCTGCATGTGGTACGGCATCGGCAACACCGGCATGTCGAACCCCTCGACCATGCGCGTGACGCTGTCGCAGGACGGCCACCTCACTTTCTGGAACGGCGCCGTCGACATCGGCCAAGGCTCGACCACCGTCCTGACGCAGATCGCGGCGGATGCGCTCGGGCTGCCGGTCGAGCGCTTCGACCTTGTGCTCGGCGACACCGCCTTGACCTTCGACGCCGGCAAGACCTCCGCCTCGCGCCAGACCTTCGTCTCGGGCCGCGCCGCCGAAGCCGCCGCCGCCGCGCTGCGCGCCGAGATCCTGCGCCTGACAAATGCCGGGCCATCGGCGCGGCTGGCCCTGGAGGGGACGACCGTCACCGTCGCGGAGAATGGCGTCGTTGCGCGCATCGACCTCGCCGCCCTGCCCGCCCAGGCCGACGGCACGGTGCTGGAGGGGATCGGCTCCTTCGATCCGCCAACCGTTCCGCTCGACGCGATGGGCCAGGGCGTGCCTTACGCCACCTATGGCTTCGCCGCGCAGATCGCCTCGCTCGACGTCGATCTCGATCTCGGCACGATCAGGCTGAACCGCATCGTCGCCGCCCACGATGTCGGCCGCGCGATCAACCCGATGCTGGTCGAAGGCCAGATCCATGGCGGCATTGCCCAGGGCATCGGGCTGGCGCTGATGGAGGAATACCTCCCCGGCCGCACCGAGAACCTGCACGACTACCTGATCCCGACCGCCGGCGACGTGCCCCCGATCGACATCATCCTGGTCGAGGATCCCGAGCCGCTCGGCCCCTCCGGCGCCAAGGGCATCGGCGAACCGGCGCTTGTCCCGACCGCGCCCGCGATCCTCGGCGCGATCCGCCATGCCACCGGCGTCACGCCGCGCCAGGTGCCCGTACTGCCGCACAGGCTCTGGGAGCTTCTGCGCGCAAAGGAGGGTCGCTCGTGAACGAGATCAACCCGATGAGCGCGCAGGAAAGTGTACTCGCCGAGCGCTCGCGCAAATTCGGCGTCGCCGAGGGCGATGAGGGCATCGTCCGCTGCGACGCCTGCCCGGTGCTGTGCCGGATTCGCCCTGGCCGCGCCGGCGCCTGCTCGCGCTATGCCAACGAGAACGGTCTTTTGATCCGCACCGACCCGGTCGTGCTGCTGGCGGAAGCGCTCGAGGACGGCCAGCCCCTCGTCGCCTTCGCCGAGAACGCGCAGGATTGGGACGGCTCGATCCTGCCCGCGGAGCGCGTCTTCGTCACCGGCATCGGCTCCGGCACGACCTATCCCGACTACAAGCCCGCGCCTTTCATCGTCTCGTCGCAGCATGAGGGCGTCGATACCGTCACGGTGGTGACGGAGGGCATCTTCTCCTATTGCGGCGTCAAGGTGAAGATCGACACCGATCGGCATCTCGGCCCGGAGACCGCGGCGATCCGCGTCAATGGCGAGCAGGTCGGCCATGTCACCACCGCCGAATACGGCTCGCAGATGCTCTCCATCGGCGGCGTGCGCCATCTTACCGGCGGCTCCAAGAAGGAGGGCAACACCACCTGCGAGACCATGCTGAAGCTGGGCAATGGCGCGGCGGTCGAGCTCACCATCGATGGCGGCCATAGCGTCGTCGTCCAGGCCGGCCAGGCCCCGATCGTCGACGGCAAGCCGGAGACGCGGATGCGGGTCGGTTGCGGCTCGGCCACCATCGGCATCTTCGCCAAGCAGTGGCAGGGCCATGTCGACGAGGTCATCGTCGTCGACGACCACATCACGGGGGTCCTGACGGAGCATCAGGCCGGCCGCGTGCTCGATATGAGGCCCGCCGGTATCCGCGTTCGCGGCCGCAAATCGACGCCCGGCCGCTATTTCCAGGTCGCGCAGCCCGGGCTGGGCTGGGGCGGCACCGACATCACCGACCCGCTCTCGATCATCCAGAAGATCGATCCGGGGGTCGCCTGGCCCGGCATGCGGCTGCTGATGACCTCGACCACCGGCGAGGATTCGCTCTACTGCGTCCTCGACGAGACCCTCCTGCCGGTGGAGGCGGAGATGCCCGCAGCCGTGCGCCAGGTCGTCGAGCGGATCGGCGAGAACTGCGAGCCGTCGCTCTGCAGCGTGCTGTTCGTCGCCGGCGCCGGCGGCTCGCTGCGCGCCGGCGTCACCGAGAACCCGATCCTGCTCACCCGCTCCGTGCAATCAGGCACGACGCGCGTCACGATGGGGGGCGCGCCGGTCTATGTCTGGCCCGGCGGCGGCATCACCGTCATGGTCGACGTGCTGCGCATGCCCCGGAACGCCTTCGGCTATGTCCCGACGCCCGCCATCGTCGCGCCGATCGAGTTCACCCTGCCGCGCGCGCTCTATCTTGCTTCCGGCGGCCATGCCGAGGAGATCGTACCGGTCGAAGAGGTCCTGCGCGCCCATGGCGGTCAGGCCCGGATCGAGGGCGGAGCGGTTGAGAATCCCTGGCCGTTGCGGGGCGGCTGACATCTCCCTGTCGTCATTGCGAACGCAGCGAAGCAATCCAGTCTCCTCGAGCACGGCGCTCTTGGATTGCTTCGCTGCGCTCGCAATGACGGCTAAGGATGGCGTATGAGAACGCACCGCGCCGCACGCCTGTCGGGCAACCGCCTGCATCTGCAAGAAGGCCCCAGCGATCTCGTCATCGCAGCCTTTGGCGGCCCCTCCGAAATCAAATGCGCCTATGCCGCCGCCGAGGAGGCATTTGACGGGCTACTAGCCGAACTCGCCAGTGAATTGAGGACGCTACGCGAGCCACTTATCGCCCAGCCCCCAGCCCTGACAGGCGCGACGGCGCGGCGCATGGCGCGCGCCTGCTGGGCCTTTCGCTCGCACTACATCACGCCGATGGCGGCGGTCGCGGGGGCGGTCGCCGATGCCGTGCTGGCTGCGATGACGACGGCGGCGCCGGGGCTGGAGCGCGCCTATGTCAACAATGGCGGCGACATCGCGGTGCTCGTCACGCCCGGCCACCCGCTCGATATCGGCGTCGTTGCCTCGCTCGCCCGGGCTCGGCCGGAAGGCTTCATCCGCTTTTATGCTGCGCCCCATGCTGCGCAGCATTTTTGCGGCATCGCGACGAGCGGCTGGCGCGGACGGTCGTTCTCGCTAGGCATCGCGGATGCCGTGACAGTCATGGCACGCAGTGCCGCCGAGGCCGATGCCGCAGCGACGGTTATTGCAAATGCGACGAATGTGCAGGATGCCGCCGTGCTCCGACGGCCGGCGCGCGACCTCGATCCCGACAGCGATCTCGGGGCTCTCTCCGTCACGGTCGATGTCGGACCGCTGTCGCCCGACGCCGTCGCTGCAGCATTGGCTTCAGGGGTGCGAACGGCCGAGGCGCTGCTGCGCGATGGCCTGATCGAGGGCGCGCTTCTGGCACTAGCGGATGAATGGCGCAGCGTCGGAGGGGTGGGAAGGCACTTGGTTGCCGACTGATACGCGACGTCATCCCGGACAAGCCGCGAAGCGGCGCCGCTCCGGGATCCATTCCGGAGCGCTTCCAATCGAGGTTCAGGCATGGATCCCGGGTCTTCGCTTCGCTGCGCCCGGGATGACCGCCGAGGGTTTGAAAGGGCAACGCAGCTACACCGACAGATACTGCGTCCTGACCGCCTCATTGGTCTTCAGCTCGTCCATCGTGCCGGTGAAGCGGATGATGCCTTTCTCGATGATGGCGGCGCGGTCGGCGACATTGCCGGCGAAATGCAGGTTCTGCTCCGAGATCAGCACGGTCAGCCCCTCGCCCTTCAAGGCCAGGATCGTCTTCGCCATTTCCTCGACGATGACCGGGGCCAGTCCTTCCGAGGGCTCGTCGAGGAGCACGAGCCTGGGGTTGCCCATCAGCGTGCGCGCGATCGTCAGCATCTGCTGCTCGCCGCCCGACATGGCGCCGCCCGGCCGGTCGCGCATGCGCCCGAGATTGGGAAAAAGGGCGAACAGCCGCTCCGGCGTCCAGTGCGGCGCATCCGCCCGCGCCGGGCGCTGCGCCACCGAGAGGTTTTCCATCACGGTCAGCTCGGAGAAGACGCGCCGGTCCTCCGGCACATAGCCGATGCCCATGCGCGCGATTTCGAAGGGCTCGCACCCGTCGACCCGCTGGCCCTCGAAACTGACACTGCCGCCGGCCGGTGGGACCAGCCCCATCACGGCCTTCATCGTCGTCGACTTGCCGGCGCCGTTGCGGCCCATCAGCGCCAGCACCTCGCCGCGGTTCATCGCGAAGGTGACGCCCTGCAGGATATGCGCGCGCCCATAATAGGCGTCGAGCGCCGTGATCTCGAGCATCGCGCTCATCTCAATGCCCTCCCGAGGTCGCGCCGGAGCCGAGATAGACGGCGCGGACATTGGGATCCTGGCGGACCTCGTGGGCCGTACCATGGGCGATCAGGCGGCCGCGATCGAGCACGATGACGCTGTCGGAATGGGTGAAGACGACATCCATGTCGTGCTCGGTGAAGAGCACGGCGATGCCCCGGGCGGCGGCGATGTCGGCGGTCAGCGCCATCAGTTCGATGCGCTCGCGCGGCGCCATGCCGGCGGTCGGTTCGTCCATCAGCAGCAGTTTGGGCTGGTTCGCGAGCGCGACCGCGAGTTCGACGCGCTTGAGATCGCCATAGGCGAGCACGCCGCAGGCGCGCTCGGCCTGGGCGATCATGCCGACCTGGGCGAGCAATGCGTCGGCGGCCTCGCGATGGCGGTCGCGCGCGCGGCCAAACGGGCTCCAGATCCCGCCGGCATGCGAGATCAGCGCCATCTGGACGTTCTCGCGCACCGTCATCGAGGTGAAGGTCGCGGTGATCTGGAAGGTGCGGCCGACGCCCATGCGCCAGACGATGCGGGGTTTCAGGCCGGTGATCGGCCGCCCGGCCAGCAGCACCTGCCCGCCATCGGGCCGGAGCTGGCCGTTGAGCATGTTGAAGCAGGTCGTCTTGCCGGCGCCGTTGGGGCCGATCAGCGCCAGCATCGTGCCGGGCATCACCGAGAAGGAGACGCCGTCCACCGCGCGCACACCGCCGAAGGATTTGGCGAGATCGCGGACGACGAGGACGGGCTCGCTGGCGGCCCCGGCTGTCGCGATTTGTGCAGGCGAGACCGCGCTCACGGCTTACCCTCCGCCAGGAGGGCGGCGGGGACTTGCGGCTCCCTGCGCCAGCGCTCGCGCAGGGCAAGCACCGCCCCGACCAGGCCGCGCGGGAAGAGCACGACGAGCAGCACGATCGAGAGACCCAGAACGAAGCGCCAGTACATCGTCGCCTTCATCAGTTGCTCGGAGAGGCCGGCATAGGCGAAAGCGCCAATCAGCGGCCCCGAAATGGTCTGGACGCCGCCGAGCAGCACCATCAGCAGCGCATCGACCGAGCGCGGGATCGCCATGTAGGTCGGAAAGACCGAGCCCTTGAAGAAGGCGAAGAGCCCGCCCGCGATGCCGGCGCAGAACGCCGCGACCGCGAAAGCGGCCCACTGGATGCGGACGACGTCGAGCCCGATCGCCTCGGCCCGGAGCGCATTGTCGCGGGCCGCGCGCAGGCCGTAGCCGAAGGGCGAGAAGATCGTGAAGCGCAGCGCCAGCACCGCCGCGGCGCAGATGACAAGCGTCAGGTAGTAATAGACGGTCTTCGAGGCCGCCCAGGCCGAGGGCCAGACGCCGAGGATGCCGTTGTCGCCGCCGGTCAGATCGACCGATTGGAAGGCGGTTGCCCAGGCGATCTGCGCGAAGGCCAGCGTCAGCATGGCCAGATAGACGCCCGAGAGCCGGACGCAGAACCAGCCGAAGACGATGCCGGCAATGCCCGCCAGGAAAGGCGCGAGCAGCAGCGCCGGCTCCATCGGCGCCCCCCACCATTTCACGGCGAGCGCCGCGCCATAGGCGCCGAGCCCGAAATAAGCGGCGTGGCCGAAGGAGGCCATGCCGCCCGGCCCCATCATGAAGTGCAGCGAGGCGGCGAAGAGCGCGAAGATCACCAGTTCCGTCAGCGTCAGCAGGATGTGATCGGGCGTCACCAGAGGGGCGAGCGCGAGGATGATCAGCCCGATGAGGCCGGCAAGCTTCGTCGGACCGTCGGCCGGCAGCAGCAGCGGCTCGGCCGGGCCATGGGCTTTCTGATGGCCGACGGGCGCCTTGCCCATCAGCCCATAGGGCTTGACCACCAGCACCACCGCCATGACTAGGAAGACGAGCACGAGCGTGATCTTCGGGAAGATCAGGATGCCGAAGGCGTGCAGGATGCCGATCAGCACGGCGGCGAGATAGGCCCCCGTGACGCTGCCGAGACCGCCGACGACCACGACCACGAAGGCCTCCGAGATCATCGACAGGTCCATGTGCAGCGTCACCGCCTCGCGCGGCAATTGTAGCGCGCCGCCCAATCCCGCCAGCATCGAGCCGAAGGCGAAGACCGAGGTGAAGAGCAGGCGCTGGTTGACGCCGAGCGCGCCGACCATCTCGCGGTCCTGCGTCGCGGCCCGGACCAGGGTGCCCCAGCGCGTCTTCTGGAACAGCAGCCACAGGATAAGGAGCACGATCGGCCCGACCGCGATCAGGAACAGCTCATAGGTCGGGAAGCGGTTGCCGAAGATGATGACGAAGCTCTTGAAGCCCGGCGCGCGCGGCCCGAGCTTGTCCTCCGCCCCCCAGATGCCGAGTGCGACGTCCTGCAGCATCAGCACGACGCCGAAGGTCGCGAGCAGCTGGAACAGCTCGGGGGCTTGGTAGATCCGGCGCAGGATCAGCACTTCGATGACGACGCCGACGAGGCCCGTCAGCACGGCGGCGGCAAGCACGCCGCCCCAGAAGCCGAGCGCCTCCGCCGGCCCGAAATGCGAGACCAGCGTCCAGGCCAGATAGGCGCCGAGCATGTAGAGCGAGCCATGGGCGAAGTTCACGATGCGCGTGACGCCGAAGATGATCGACAGCCCCGACGCCACCAGGAACAGCGACGAGGCCGAGGCCAGGCCGTTCAGCGTCTGGTTGAGGATGAGATCGATCATGCAGGAACCGCCTGGGGCCAAGCTCTCGCGTCATTCCGGGCGCAGCAAGCTGCGACCCGGAATCCATCATGGAGCACTGTCGAGCTCGCCGATGGATTCCGGATCGGCGCCGCTGCGCGGCTGGTCCGGAATGACGGCGGTTCGTTTGCGAACAGGGAAAACAACTACCCCGCCGGGCGCAGGACCTTCACCTCGGCATCGCTGGGAAGGTACTTCGCGCCGTCGCGATAGCTCCAGTCGACCATGACGCCCTTGCCGTCCTTGAGCGCGGTCTTGCCGACATAGGCGCCGAGCGTCGACTGGTGGTCGACGGCGCGATACTCGGCCGCCCCGAAAGCGGAGGGGAATTTCAGGCCCTTGAGCGCATCGACGAGCTTCTCGGTCTCGGTCGAACCGGCCTTGGCCAGGGCGGCGGCGATCGAGTTCATCGTGTCGAAGCCGACCACCGAGCCCAAGCGCGGATAGTCGTTGAATTTCTTCATGTAAGCGTCGCGGAACTTGACGTGTTCCGGCGTCTTGATGTCGGCTTGGGGATAGCCGGTGACGATCCAGCCGACGGGAGCCTCGGCGCCGAGCGGATCGAGATATTCCGGCTCGCCGGTCAACATCGAGACCACCGTTCTGCCTTCGAAAAGACCGCGCGTGTTGCCCTGCCGGACGAAGTTGGTCAGATCGCCGCCGAAGGTGACGTTGAAGATGGCGTCGGGCTTCGAAGCCTCCAGCGCCTGGACGGTCGCGCCGGCATCGATGCGGCCGAGCGCCGGGAACTGCTCGGCGACGAATTCGACATCGGGCTTGGCCTTCTTGAGCAATTCCTTGAACCATTTCACCGCCGACTGGCCGTATTCGTAGTTCGGCGCCACGATCGCCCATTTCTTCGCCGGGAGCTTGGCGGCTTCCTCAACCAGCATCGCGGCCTGCATGTAGGTCGAGGGTCGGAGCCGGAAGGTGTAGCGGTTGCCCTTGGCCCAGACGACGGCGTCAGACAGCGGCTCGGAGGCGACATAGAGGCGCTTATTCTGGTTGGCGTAGTCGGCGATGGCCAGCCCGACATTGGAGAGGAAGCCGCCCGAGAGCAGGTCGACCTTCTCGGCGTTGATCAGGTCGCCGGCATGGCGCACGGCGTCCTCCGGCTTGCCGGCATCGTCACGGAAGATCGTCTCGATCTTGCGGCCGAGCACGCCGCCGCCGGCGTTGATCTGCTCCAGCGCCAGCTCCCAGCCCTGACGATAGGGCTTCAGGAAGGCGGGCTGCGCCGTGTAGCTGTTGATCTCGCCCACCTTGATGGGCCCTGCCGCTTGCGCCTGCGCCAGGGAGGGCGCAGCGAGGACGGTGGCTCCGGCGGAGGCGCCGGCCAGAAAACTCCGACGGTCGATCGTCATCGCTGTTCCCCATGTCTGGCCCGGTGGCGGATGCCCCGGGCTCTTTGACAGATTGGCTCTCGGACAGTTGCATGCCGCCGCTTTTGCGTCAGCCGGCAAATTCGTTTGTGTGCCTATGAATTTGAATAGGCCCAAACTGCCTGTCAACGCCTAAAAAGCGGCAGCGCCTGCGCCGAGACGAGGCGGTAGGGACGGGCGAAGACGGGGCTGGAGTCCGCGCAGGGCCAGGTCGCTGCCGCGCAAGCAGGGTGCCCAAAAATAGGTCAATGGTGCTGCCCTTTTGCGCTTGTGACGGCGGTGCCGGGTCCCTATGTATCTTGCACCGCAGCAGCGATGTTGCGTCGCCCTCCTTGGGCGTTTCCTCCCTAGACTTGGGCTGCGCTCACGCGTGGCCCTTTTTTTTTGGCTCGCGCCGCGGGGTGATGGCGAGCGGCTGTTTCTCCAGACTCCCGCTGAGGCCGTGACCTGCCATCACGGGGCTCCGCATGCTTCAGCGTGAGAACTTCACCGGCACGGACAACGCGACGGTTCCGCCACCGACCCCTGTCGGCGGCGCCGGGACGGGGCTGGCGCGACGCACCATCGCCACGGCCTCCTCGTCCAGCGCGGAATCCCCGGAGCCGCTGATCAGGCGGGCCGTGAGAACACGCCCCGAGCGGTCGATGCTGAACGATACCTGCACCGTGCCCGGGCTCGCCCCGCCAGGGAAGCGCTTGTAGCGATTGAGGTGGGCGAGCAGCGTGCCGCGCCAGTTCGCGGGCGAGACGGACGGCGCCGCCGACGCGCCCTGCGACGGCGCGGCCGCCGTCGGCGCCGCCAGCGCCTGCGCGGTGGGCGCGCTGCTGCGCTCGGCTGGGGGCTTGTCAGGGTTGATCGGTTTGCGACGCTCGACCACACGCGGCTTGGGCGGCGGCTTGCGCGCGACCACCTTCGGGCGCGGCGGCGGAGGTGGCGGGGGCGGCGCCAGCACTGCAGCCGCGTCAGGCAACGTGGGCAGTTCCGGGATCTTGATCTCGGGCTCGGGCAGCGCGGCAAGCTGCGGTTCGACGACCGGCGGCGGCTCGACCGGCGGAGGCTCGACGACGGGCTCGGGCGGCGGGGGCTCCGGCTCAGGCGGCTTCTCGATGACGGGTTCCGGCTGCGGCTCGGGCTGGGCCTCGACCATTTCGGGGCCGGGCGCGATCTCCTGCGGCGGCGCCTCGGGCGCGACGGCCAACGGCGCGAGTTCGATCATCACGGCAGCAGGCGGCGTGCCCATGGCGGCCTCGGCGCGCTGCCAGGTCACGATCATCCAGCCGGCCATGCCATGCGCGCCCGCGACAACCAGCATCGCCAGCGCCCAGCGCAGGGCCGCCGGCCAGAGCCGGGCGCCGACGGCGCTGGAGCGGCCGGCCGTGTTCGCGAGCCTCTTCATGGCCTCGGCGCGCCCGTGGCGGGAGCGGCCTGCGCACCGCCCTGCCCGGTATCCTCGAGCCCAACCAGCGCGATCTTGAGGTAGCCGGCCTGCCGGAGCAGGTTCATCACATCCATGAGTTCGCGATAGGCGACCGCCCCGTCGGCCCGCAGGAAGACGCGCTGCTCGCGATCGTGGCCGGTCTGGCGGTCGAGCGTGGCGCCGAGCGCCTCGCGCGGCACGCCGTCATTGCCCAGTGTCAGCGAGAGGTCACCTTTCACGGTCAGGAAGACCGGCTTGTCCGGGCGCGGTTGCGGCTGCGCGTTCGAGACCGGCAGATCGACGGCGACATCGACGGTGGAGAGCGGGGCCGCGACCATGAAGATGATCAGCAGCACCAGGATCACGTCGATGAACGGCGTGACGTTGATGTCGCTGACCTCACCGAGGTCGCCATCCTGCGAGTCCCTGAGCGAAACGGCCATGGCTTACTCCGCATGCACGCGCGGGAGCGCGGCAGCATGGGCCCCGGCCGGCTTCACCGCATGCAGGGCTGCGCGGGCCGGCGCCGCCGCGGCGACAGGCTGGCGGCGCTGGCGTTCGAGATCGCGCGAGAGATGCTGCAGGATTTCGCCCGACGCATCCGACAGCGTCGCGCGATAGCCGGTGATGGCGCGGGCGAAAACGTTGTAGATGATCACCGCCGGAATCGCCGCGACGAGGCCAATCGCGGTCGCCAGCAGCGCCTCGGCGATGCCCGGCGCCACGACCGCGAGATTGGTGGTCTTGGCCTGACTGATCCCGATGAACGAGTTCATGATGCCCCAGACCGTGCCGAACAGGCCGACGAAGGGGGCGGTCGAGCCGATCGTGGCGAGAAGGCCTGTGCCGCGCGCCATGGATCGCCCCGCCCTCGCCTCGATGCGCGAGAGCGCGATCGCGACGCGCTCCTTGATGCCGTCCTCGCCGAGATCGGATGAGCGCCTGGTTTCATCCAGCGCAGCGCCGAGCAGGAGGCCGACGTCGCCGCGCAGGCGCCCACCCTTGCCTGAGATGGTGCCGGAGGCCTCGGCGAGATTTGTCGCGGACTGGAGCTGCCGCACGGCGCGCCCCGAGCGCGCCTTGGCCGCCGCGAGTTGCAGCACCTTGGCGAGCCAGATCGTCCAGGTCACCACGGAGGCGAAGGCCAGGCCGACCATCACCACCTTCACGACGATGTCGGCAGCCATGAACATGCCCCAGGGCGACAGATCATGCGGCAGGGCCGGCAAGGCCGCCGGCTGGACGAAGACCGGCGCGACAGTTGGGGCGGCAGAGGGCGAGGCCGCGGGATGGGCGGCCGTCGGAGGCGCGATGCTGAATTGCGGGAGAGCCGGCGGCAGCGCCATCGTCGGCCCGGACGGGGCCGCGGTGGCGGCTTGTGGCGACGATGGCGACTGGGGCTGCTGCGCGCAGACGGGCGCCAGGCTTGCTGCCAGCCAGATCAGCGCGACGGACGCAGGGCGGAGCGGGAGCTTGAAGGGCGACACCACCTTCTCCTTGGAATAATTAAAAAACGCTTTGCGATCAATGCGATACGCGCTCGTTACGCCTCTTCCAGGCCGTCCGGGATGTCAAGGTGTTGGTGCGCCGAGTGAGCCCGCACGGCTCGCAACCGCAGCAGTGTGTCATGACATCCCCGGGGGTCCTTCAAGGCGTGCTCGATCACCCAGCACGACACGGGCGTGTCGCGCGCATTTGTCACGGCGATGTCGGACGGGCATGAAGAACGTCGCGGTTCAGGCGTAAGGGTCAGACATCATGGATAGCGTCACCACCCTCACAGCGGCGGGCTGCTCCTCATTTCAGGTGAGGTATCGACGCTGGAAGAATCACCCCGCGCCAGGGGTGGATTTCCCGGACGCCTCTCCCTTCGCGACAGACGGCGCCACGATGCGGCACGTGGTCGATGCACTGGCACAGGGCTTGCCGAGCGATACGGAGGTGATCGGCGGCATCGATATCGGCGGGCTTGGATTCGCTGGCGCGCTCGCCCAGCGAAGCGGCACCGGTCTTCTCGATATTCGCAAGGTCGACGCGATCAGGGCCGATGTGATCCGCAGCATCATGGCCAATTATGAGCTCGGCGATGGCGTGGCCGTCTCTAGGGCGAACCGCGTCACAGGTCGTAACGTGACGATCCTCGACGATTGTCTGATGACGGGAGGGACCGCGCTGGCGGCCATCGAACTCATCCGCCGTCTCGGCGCCCGCTGCGGGACGGCGCTGTTCGTCTTCGAACTTGACGGGATGGGCGGCCGCGCTCTGCTCGAACGCGCGGGCGTCAACGTTCATGCACTCGGTACATTGTCGCAGGCGGAGCCTGACGAACCTGCATGAGCGGTGTTACGCCGGCCCGATTCAGTCGGTCGCATCGAGCAGTTCGCGAATCCGGAGCGCCAGATCCATGGCGGTATAGGGCTTCTTCAGCCAGCTCGCCGAGGCCGCAAGCTCGCGCACCGCGACGCCGGGCTCGGCGAATCCCGAGGTCAGGATGATCTTGATGTCCGGCCGGATGAGACGGGCCTCGCGCGCCAGTTCGTCTCCGGAGATGCCGCCGGGCATGACGATATCGGTGAAGAGCAGAGCGATCTCCGGATGCGAGGCCAGCATCGGAAGCGCCTGCGCGGCCGTGTCGGCTTCCAGCACGCGGTAGCCGGTGTCGTCGAGCCGGGCCACCACCACGCGGCGCACGCGGGCATCATCCTCGACCACCAGGATCGTCTCGGATCCTCCGGGCAGGTCGTGAACCGTCGCGGGGGCGTCGGGGGGACTGGCAGCGGCGACGTCCGATAGGGCCGCTGTCGCGACCGGGAGGAACAGGCGCACGCTCGTGCCCTCGTCGACCTCGCTGTAGAGCTGGACATGACCGCCCGACTGCCTGGTGAAGCCATAGACCATGCTCAGCCCAAGGCCGGTTCCGGCGCCGACGCCCTTGGTCGTGAAAAACGGTTCGAAGGCGCGCTGCCGCACCTCGGCCGACATGCCGCTGCCCGTATCGGTCACGGAAATCAGGACATAATTCCCGGTGCGGACCTCAGGATACATGCTGGCATAGTCGGCATCGAGTTTCGCCGGCGAGATCTCGACGGTCAGCCGGCCGCCGCGCGGCATCGCATCGCGGGCGTTGAGCGCGAGATTCAGCAGGGCGTTCTGCAATTGCGAGGCGTCGATCAGAGCAGAACCCGGGGAGCCGGAAACGATGGTGCGAAGCTCGATTGCCTCGCCGAGCGCCCGGCGCAGCAGGTCGGAAAAATGCGAGACGAGCTGGCCGACATCGGCGAGCCTGGGATTGAGCGGCTGCCTGCGCCCGAAGGCGAGCAGCTGCCCCGTCAGCTTGGCGCCGTCATCGGCCGCGCCTTGCGCTTCGCGTAACAGGACACGCAGCTTCTCATCGGTGAGCCGCCGCTCGATCATTTCGAGATTGCCGCTGATGACGGTGAGCAGGTTGTTGAAATCATGGGCGATCCCGCCGGTGAGCTGGCCTACCGCCTCCATCTTGTGGGCCTGGCGCAGTTCCTCCTCGATCCGGTGGCGGCTGGTGAGGTCGCGGATGAAGCCGGTGAAGATGCGGCTGCCCTCGGCGCGCGCCTCGCCGATCGCCAATTCCATCGGGAACTGGCTGCCGTCCTGCTTCTGCCCGGTGACGACGCGGCCATAGCCGATGATGCGGCGTTCGCCCGTCGTCAGGTAGCGGTGGATATAGCCGTCATGGGCGCCACGGTCGGGCTGCGGCATCAGGATGCGGACATTGCGCCCCACGACGTCGCCGGTGCCGTAGCCGAAAAGCCGCTCGGCGGCGGCGCTGAAGGAGGTGATCGTCCCGGCCTCGTCGATCACCACCATCGCCTCGGGCACGGTGTCGAGGATCGAGCGCAGATGCGCTTCCCGGGCGACGAGATGGGTCTGCATCAGCCGGAGATCGCTGACGTCGGTATTCGTCTCGACGATCGCGAAGCCGGTGGCGGTCTCCGCCGTCGCCACGACCCAGCGGCTGGCGACGAAGATGAGCTGCCCGTCCTTGTGGCGGTGGGTCAGTTCGCCCTTCCAGACGCCGTGCGCGCGCAGAGTGGCGGCGATGTCGGCGAGCGACTGGGGGAAGACGGTCGCGAGCAGATCATGAACGACACGGCCGAGCGCTTCCGCGCGCGTCCAGCCGTAGAGCGCCTCGCAGCCGCGGGTCCAGCGGGTGATGATGCCGTCGAATCCGTGGACGATGATGTTGGCGCTATCAAGGACGCGCGCGATCTCGTCGAGGCTGAACTCGCTTGTGACGGTCGACCCCATGGCCAGCGCTACCTCGACTTTATGATACCCAACTAGGCCACACGGCTTGCTGGACCGCCCCTGGCCTGGCGGCGCCGTTATCGTCGGCATCAGCCTCGCCGGCAAGCACCGCCAGCCTACCGGGCTTGCGGACGACCATGGCGTGGCGGCTGCTCGGCGCGATAACGCCGCAATTGGTCAGCCTTGTCATCGTCCGCGAGACCGTCTCGATGGTCAGGCCGAGATAGTCGGCCATGTCGAGCCGGGTCATCGGGATCTCGACCACGGGTTGCGTCTGTTGGGCGCCGAGGCGACGGGCGATCACGAGCAGGAAGCTGGCGACGCGCTCCTCGGCGCTCTTGCGAGCGAGCAGGACCATCTGGTCCTGGGCGGCGGCCATTTCGTCGCAAAGGCAGGCGAAGAGCTGGGGCCGCAACTCGGGGGAGCGGTTGATCTCGTCGTGGAAGCGCGCGTGCTCGCAGCGCCGCAGCTTCGTCCGGGTCACGGCCTCGGCGGTGTAGCGATAATGGTCGTTGAGCGAGACGCCGAGCAGGTCGCCGCGATGGATGAAGCCGGTGATGACGCGACGTCCGTCGCTCAGGATCCTGAAGACGCGCAAGGTACCCTCGACGACCTCGAAGACATGCCGTGCATCGTCGCCTTCCCAGACGATCGCCATGCCTGCCTCGAAGGTCTCGATCGGCTGTCCGTCGAACAGGCCGCGCAGGCTCACGGCCTGAGGGGGGACCGTTGCAAAACGCCTGACAGCTTCGCGCGGCTGTGACATGGTGGCTTGCGAGAGCATTGGCGCGTCATCCCTGTGTGTGATCGACGCATCGAATTGACCCCACTCGGGTAACGGGCGAACGGCGCGACTGTCATGTTGCGTGCGAATTTGTGATAGTTTGTAACAGCCCATGCGGCGAGGGAGCACACCACACCGGACATGATCGACCTCGCCGCCCGCACCGACCACATCCTGGTGGTGGATGACGACATCCGTATTCGGCAGATGCTGATCCGCTATTTCGAGGATGAGGGCTACCGCGTGACGGCCGTGGCCGACGGCGCTGGCCTGCGCGACTGCCTGCAACGGATGCCGATCGACATCATCCTGCTCGACCTCGTCCTGCCCGGCGGCGAGGACGGCCTGATGCTGGCGCGCGAAGTGCGCGCGCGCTCGGACATCCCCATCATCATGCTGACCGGCCGCGACGACGTCGTCGACCGGATCGTCGGCCTCGAGGTCGGCGCCGACGACTACATCGCCAAGCCGTTCCATCTGCGCGAGGTGCTGGCGCGGCTGCGGACCGTCCTGCGCCGGCGACAGCCCGTGGCGCCTCCCCGCAGCGAGGCGGACGAAGCGATCCATTTCGACGGCTGGCGGCTGGATCTCGGCCGGCGGCAGCTCGTGACCGCCGAGGGGGCCGAAATCGTCCTCACCACCGGCGAGTTCGACATGCTCGCAGTGCTGGTGCGGCATGCCGGGCGGGTCCTGTCCCGCGAGGTCCTGATGGACCTGACCCATGGACGCGGTCTGAACGCCTTCGACCGCACGATCGACGCGCAGATCGCGCGGCTGCGCAAGAAGATTGAGTCAGATCCGAAGCAGCCGATCCTGATCAAGTCGGTGCGCGGCATCGGCTATGTCTTCACCGGCAAGCTGTCGCCTTAAGCAGGCCTTGGCCCTGAACAGCAAGCTGTCGCCCTGAGCAAAGCCGCAGGCTGGCGCTATGTCTCCCGCGAAGCCTGCGGGAAACGGGCGCCGAAGGCCCCTTCCCGCTCGGGCGGCAGCCGAACCATCAGGGATAGCGTGCCGTCCTCGGCGTCCTCGCGTTCGAGAATCTCGCCATTGGCATGCAGCCAGGCGAGCGACTTGCCGTCGCCGGGCGGCAGTTGCAGGCGGTAGATTGGCCGGCTGCGGGCGATACGCGTCTCGATCGCGTCGGTGAGCCGCCCGAGTCCGTCCCCTGTCAGCGCCGAGACCAGGACGGGACGCGAAACCTCCGGCTTCAGGCCGGCGAGGCCGAGCTGGCGCTCGCGTTCCTCGGGAGCGAGCAGGTCCGACTTGTTCCAGACCTCGACGACGCGCTGCCCGTCATCGGGATCGATGCCGAGATCGCGCAGGATCGCCTGGACGTCGGCGGCTTGCGCCTGCGTGTCCTCATGGGCGACGTCGCGGACATGCAGTAGGACGTCGGCCTCGATCGCGTCCTCCAGCGTGGCGCGGAAGGCGGCGACCAGCTGCGTCGGCAGGTCCGAGATGAAGCCGACTGTGTCCGAGAGCATGATTCTGGCGCCATGCGGCAGCTTGAGCGCGCGCGCGGTCGGATCGAGCGTGGCAAACAGCATGTCCTGCGCCAGCACCTCGGACGAGGTCAGGCGGTTGAACAGCGTCGATTTGCCGGCATTGGTGTAACCGACCAGCGCGACGACCGGATAAGGCACGCGCTTGCGGCTGAGACGGTGCAGACCGCGCGTGCGCTTGACCGCCTCCAGATCGCGCTCGATCTTGGTCATGCGCTCCTGGATGATGCGCCGGTCGGCCTCGATCTGGGTTTCGCCAGGGCCCCCAAGAAAGCCGAAGCCGCCGCGCTGCCGCTCCAGATGGGTCCAGGACCGCACCAGCCGGCTCTTCTGGTAGTTCAAATGCGCGAGCTCGACCTGAAGCGCGCCTTCCTTTGTGCGCGCCCTGCGGCCGAAGATTTCGAGGATCAGGCCTGTGCGGTCGATGACCTTGCAGCCGAAGGCCTTTTCGAGATTGCGCTGCTGGACCGGCGAGAGCGCGCAGTCCATCACGATGAGGCCGATTTCCTCGATGGTGATGCGCTCGGCGATCTCCTCGACCTTGCCCTTGCCGAGATAGGTCGCGGGCCGAAGCGCCGTCAGCATGACCTGGATCGGTTCGACGACGGTCAGGTCGATCGCGGCGGCGAGGCCGACGGCTTCGTCGAGCCGCGCGGCGAAGGAACGCTGGTTGGCGTCGGCGGCCCCACGGCGCTGCTGATACGGGCCGATGACATAGGCGCGGGTGTTGGCCGCGATCTCGCGCTCGATGGCGTCGAGCGGCTTGGTCGCCGCCCGCGCCTCATCCGCATCGCTGCGGGCGCTCATCGGGGTCAGGCCTTGTCCTGTTCCTCGGGCTCGAACAGCTGCACCGGGTGGCCGGGCATGATGGTCGAGATGGCATGCTTGTAGACGAGCTGCGAGTGCCCGTCGCGCCGCAGCAGCACGCAGAAATTGTCAAACCAGGTGACGACGCCCTGCAGCTTGACGCCGTTGACGAGGAAGATCGTCAGGGGAATTTTCTGCTTGCGTACATAGTTGAGGAACGTGTCCTGTAGATTTTGTGCCCGCTCTGCGGCCATGGGTAACCCCTGTTGTTGGGATCGCTAATCGGGTTCAGGCCCGCGATCCATTTCGTCCCGTTCGCGGCGCAGGCGGATGCCTGCCGCTTCGGGACACCGACGTCTTATTAGATCGTCGAGTCAGCCGACAACGCAAGTGCAACATTGCTCCGCAGTCAGGCGATCTGCCTGCGCCGCGCGCAAGCGGGCATGCAAAGCGCGCCTGACAGGACAAAGCGCGCCTGACAAGGCTTGGCCTCAACCGACGCCGAGCGACTTCAGCTTGCGGTGCAGCGCCGAGCGCTCCATGCCGATGAATTCGGCGGTGCGCGAGATGTTGCCCGAGAAACGCGCGATCTGCGCGATCAGGTATTCGCGCTCGAAGATCTCGCGCGCGTCGCGCAGCGGCAGGCTCATCAACCGCTCGCCCCCCGCCCCCGACGGCGTGGTCGGCACCATGGCGCCGACCTCAGCCGGCAGCATGTCGATCGTAATATCGGCGGTCGGATCGCCCTTGGTCAGGATCATCAGCCGTTCGACATTGTTGCGCAGTTCGCGGACGTTGCCGGGCCATTCATGCGATTGCAGCACCGCCATCGCATCCTGGCCGATGCGGCGCTTCGGCAGGCCCGAGGCGACCGAGATCTGATCCATGAAGAACTCGATCAGTTCCGGCACGTCCTCGCGTCGCTCCGATAGGGCCGGCACCTTCACCGGCACGACCGAGAGGCGGTGATACAGATCCTCGCGGAAATGGCCGCCCGCGATGAGCTGCGCCAGATCGCGGCTGGTCGAGGAGATGATGCGGACATCGACATGGACGCGCGTCGCGCCGCCGACGCGCTGGAAGTTCTGATCGACCAGCACGCGCAGGATGCGGTTCTGGGTCTCGCGCGGCATGTCGCCGATCTCGTCGATATAGAGCGAGCCGCCATGCGCCTCCTCGAGCGCGCCGACGCGGCGCGAGCGACCCTCGCCCGCATCGACGCCGAAGAGTTCCTCCTCCATCGTCTCGGGCGTGATCGTCGCGGCGTTGATCACGACGAAAGGCCCAGACGAGCGCGTCGAGGATTCGTGCAGCGTGCGCGCGGCCAGTTCCTTGCCGCAGCCCGGCTCGCCCGTGATCAGCACGCGCGCATTGGTCGGAGCGATGCGCTCGATCGTCTGGCGCAATTGATTGACCACGGTCGAGCGGCCGACGATGCGACTGGCCTGGGTGGAGCCCTTCTTCAGCTCGCGGACCTCGCGCCGCAAACGGGAGGCTTCCAGCGCCCGCTCGGCGACGAGCACGAGACGATCGGCCTTGAAGGGCTTCTCGATGAAGTCGTAGGCCCCGCTCTTGATTGCGGAGACGGCAGTCTCGATGTTGCCGTGTCCGGAGATCATCACGACGGCGAGGTCGGGATGGCCCTGCTTGATCAGTTCGAGCACCTGCAGCCCGTCGAGGCGGCTGCCCTGTAGCCAGATGTCCAGGAAGACCAGGTTGGGGCGCCGCGCCGCGATCGCCGCCAGCGCCTCGTCAGCGGAGCTTGCCTTGCGGGTGCGATAGCCTTCGTCCTCGAGCAGGCCTGCCACCAGCTCGCGGATGTCGGTTTCGTCGTCCACGACCAGAATGTCAGCGCTCATACCCGTATCCCATCCTGCTTTTCCCGTCCTGCCGAAGCGACCCGCCCTTGGTCGCCGCGGCTGCCCTCGGGGTTCTCATCGATCGCCGGCCCGGTCTCCGGAAACCAAAGCGTGATGCGAGCGCCGCGCTGGCCTTCGCCGGCGTCTGGCCGGTCGAGCAGCTCGATCCCGCCGCCATGGTCCTCCAGGATCTTGCCGACGATCGCGAGGCCCAGCCCTGTGCCGCCCTCCCGGGTCGTCATGTACGGCTCCAGCAGCTTCTGGCGCTGGTCGGCCGGCAGTCCCTTGCCGTTGTCGATGACCTCGATGACGATGCGGCCATCCTCGCGCCGCTCGAAGGTGACGTCGATACGGCCGGGGCCGCGCTCGTCCATCGGCACGGCCTCGATCGCCTCGGTGGCGTTCTTGATGACGTTGGTCAGAGCCTGCGAGAGCAATCGCCGGTCGAAGCGGGCGAGCACCGAGCCCTGCGGCAGGTTCTCCGTGATCGTCAGCTCGGGATTGCCGACCCGCATCAGGAAGACAATCTGGCGCACCGTCTCGGCGATGTCGTCCTGCACCAGCGATGGCTTGGGCATGCGGGCGAAGGACGAGAACTCGTCGACCATGCGCCGGATGTCCTCGACCTGGCGCACGATGGTGGCCGTGCACTGGTCGAAGACGTCCTTGTCCTCGACGATGACCTTGCCGAACTTGCGCCGGATGCGCTCGGCCGACAGCTGGATCGGGGTCAGCGGGTTCTTGATCTCGTGGGCGATGCGGCGGGCCACATCCGCCCAGGCGGCGGTGCGCTGGGCCGAGACGAGGTCGGTGATGTCGTCCAGCGTGATCACGAGGCCGGCGCCGGCGCCCTCGCCCTCCCGCACCGCACGGACATTGACCATCCTGTCGCGGCCGCCGCGGGTGATCGCGATCTGGCCGGAACTCTGGCGCTGCCGGCCCTGCAGCGCCTCGGTGACGAACGCCGCGATCTCCGGCGCGGTCAGCGAGATCGACTCGCCCAGAAGCCGCCCGCCAGTCCCGAGCAGGCTTTCGGCCGAGCGATTGATGATGGTGATATGGCCGTCGCCGTCCAGACTGAGAACGCCCGACGACACGCCCGACAGGACGGTCTCGGTGAAGCGGCGCCTGCGGTCGATGACCTCGCTGGCGGTGACCAGCCCGTCGCGCTGGCGGCGCAGCTCCGCCGTCATCTTGTTGAAGGTCTCGCCGAGATGGGCCAGGTCGCCCTCGGAGCGCCTGATCGGCACCTGAACATAGAAGTTGCCGCTCGAAACCTGATCCGTCGCGTGGATCATGCGCCGGATCGGCGCCACCAGCCTGTTGGCGAAACTGAGGCCCAGCCAGATCGCCGAGAGCAGCAGGATCACCGCGATCAGCCCGTACATCGAGGCGAAGGCGATCTGCACGCCCTTGCGGCGCGCGTCGATGGAGAGGTATTCCGCCGCCGCCGCCCGCGCCACGGCGGGGAACTCGACCGCAAGCGGATCGACCTCGCGCGCGATGTGCAGGAAGGCGTTGTCATAGGCCGGCAGCTTGATCAGCGCGCCGAAGATGCGACCACTGGAGGGAATGACGCAGATCGGCTCGGGAGCGGATTGCGCATCCTCGAAGGCGGCTTCGTCGGGTTTCGGAACGCCCCGCAGCACGTCGATATTGGCCCGCGCCAGCACCTTGTCCGGCGGCTGCATGATCGCGACGACCGGGACGCCCAGGGCCGTCGCGCGCGCCGTCAGGAAGGTCTCGAACCATTTGCGGTCGACGTCATAGGCCGACTTGGCGCGCGCGAGATCGTCGGCGAGCAGGCGGATCTCGCGCCCCAACGACTTGCATTGGGACGCCGCGTAGGCGTCGGCAACGTCCACGGACCGGAAGATCGCATCGCGCATCCGGTCCGAGAACCAGGGCTCGAGGCCGCGCTCGATCGTGACCGTCGCGATCACCGCGACGAGCACGGCCGGCAAGGCCGCGATGATGCTGAACAGGCCGACGATCTGCACATGCAGGCCTGCTGCCGCCGCTCCCGCGCGTCGCGCCCGGATCAGGACGGACGTTTCCAGCGCGACGACGACCAGCAGCAGCAGGATCAGAAAGGCGTTGAGGACGAAGACGCCGACCACGACCTCATGGACCGGCACCACCGGGGTGACACCTGACAGGACGAGAAAGGTGATGAGCGCCGAGACCAGCGCAAAGACCACGACGGTCGCGCCGAGCCAGCCGGAGACGCGGCGCGGCGTATCGACGGCGCGCGGCACGATCCGGATGTCACTGGAAGACGCAGACACGATCTCGAACAACTCCCGTGCGACCGGACTCAAACCGCGAGTCCGGTCGCTGCACGGCACTGATGCGCCGCCGCAACGGTGTTGTCAAAATATGACATGGGCAAGGCGCGATGCCCCACCGACGCGATCAGCGTGGCGAGCGCACCACCTGCATGTCGAGTTCACGGATTTTCTTGCGCAGGGTGTTGCGGTTGAGGCCGAGCAGTTCGGCGGCGCGAATCTGGTTGCCGCGCGTCGCCGCCAGCGCCGCGGCGATGAGCGGCGGCTCGACCTCGCGCAGGATGCGATGATACAGGCCGGGCGGCGGGATGTTGTCGCCGAAGCCGCCGAAATACTGGTTGAGATGGCGCTCGACCGAGCCCGACAAGGTCTCGGCCCGCTCCTGCGACGCAGCGCCCGAGAAGCTCGTCGTCGGGCTGGCCGGCTGCAATTCCGCCTCGACGATCGGCGCGGTAATGGTCTCCTGCGGATAGAGCGCGGCGAGGCGACGCACGAGGTTCTCGAGTTCGCGCACATTGCCCGGCCAGCGATAGCGACGCATCACGTCCATCGCTTCCGAATCGATCTGCTTGCGCGGCAGCCCCTCCTTCTCGACCAGCGAGAAGAAGTGGCGGGCGAGATCGGGAATGTCCTCGACACGCTCGCGCAGGGGCGGCAGCCGGATCGGCACGACGTTGAGCCGGAAGAACAAATCTTCGCGGAACAAACCCTGCGCGATCGAGATGCGCAAATCCTTGTTGGTCGCGGCGACGATGCGGACATTGGTCTTGATCGGCGTGCGCCCGCCGACGGTGGTGTATTCACCCTGCTGGAGCACCCGCAGCAGCCGCGTCTGCGCCTCCATCGGCATGTCGCCGATCTCGTCGAGGAAGAGCGTGCCGCCCTCGGCCTGCTCGAAGCGGCCAGACGAGCGCGTCAGCGCGCCGGTGAAGGCGCCCTTCTCGTGGCCGAAGAGCTCGGATTCGATCAGGTCTTTCGGGATCGCGGCCATGTTGATGGCGACGAAGGGTCCGTTCTTGCGCTTGCCGTAGTCATGGAGGGCGCGCGCGACCAGTTCCTTGCCGGTGCCGGACTCGCCGTTGATCATCACGGTCAGGTCGATCGGCATCAGCCGCGCGAGCGCCCGGTAGACATCCTGCATCGCCGGCGAGCGGCCGATCAGCGGGATGTCGTCGGGCTCGGTGGGATGTGAACGACCGCTGTCGCCACGCGGACGCGACAAAGCGCGGCCGACGATCGCCACGAGTTCCTTCAGGTCGAAGGGCTTCGGCAGATATTCGTAGGCGCCGCGCTCTGACGCCTTGATCGCCGTCATGAAGGTGTTCTGCGCGCTCATCACGATGATCGGCAGGTCGGGGCGGACGCGCTTGATGCGCGGCAGCAGGTCGAAGGCGTTGCCGTCGGGCATCACCACATCGGTGATGATCAGGTCACCCAAGCCCTGCGCGGCCCAGGTCCAGAGCGTCGCCGCCTGGCCGGTGGTCCGTACCTCGTATCCCGCCCTGGCGAGGGCCTGATTGAGAACGGTGCGGATCGCCGCGTCGTCATCAGCGATGAGAATGTTACCGGTCGGCATTCACTGTGGTCCTGTAGGCCTCAAACTGCCTGCCGTGCCCGTATCTGGTGCAGGGGCAGCAGAATTCTGAACGTCGTGCGGCGGGAGGCGGATTCGCATTCGACGATGCCGCCATGATCCCCGATCACCTTGGCGACAAGTGCAAGTCCAAGGCCACTGCCCTGGGCCTTGGTGGTCACGAAGGCATCGAACAGGTGCGGCAGCAGGTCGGAGGGCACGCCGGGACCATTGTCGCGGATGCCGATCTCAAGCGGCAGCGCGATCCTGCCGGGCGATCCCGCCAGCTGCATCCGGATGCCCGGCCGGTAAGCGGTGGTCAGGGTGATTTCCCCGTCGATCGCGTGCGTACCGATCGATTCAGCGGCATTCTTGACCAGATTCAACAGAACCTGGACGAGCTGGTCGCGGTTGCCGGAGACCGGCGGCAGCGAGGGATCGTAGATTTCATTGAAGCGGATATGCCGCGCGAAGCCCGACTGCGCCAGGCGCTTCACATGGTCGAGCACGTCATGGACATTGACGGGGTCGCGCTCGGTGGGGCGCTCGTCGCCGAACAGCTCGACCCGCTCGACGAGCTTCACGATCCGGTCGGTTTCGTCGCAGATCAGCTGCGTCAGCATGCGTTCGCTGTCTGGAACGGTCGCTTCCAGCAATTGCGCCGCGCCGCGAATGCCCGACAGCGGATTCTTGATCTCATGGGCGAGCATGGCGCCGAGCGCCGTAATCGATCGCGCTGCCCCCCGATGGGTCAGCTGTCTGTCCATTTTTTCAGCAATTGTCCGTTCTTGAAGCATAAGCACCACCGTATCGCCCTGGCTGGGCAGTGGCGATGCAAAAACATCCACCACGCGATCGGCGCCGAGGCGCGGTGAGCCGAGATCGAGGCGGTACTCGCTGACGCTCGAGCCACGGCGCTGCACCTCTTCGACGAGCGCCAGCACGGGCGAGCCGAAGGCGATCAGGTCGTCGATACGCTGGCGCTTGAGCACGACGGCGCTGGACTGGAAGAAATCCTCGGCGGCGGTGTTGGCGTAGAGGATGCCGTGGCCCTCGCCGATGACCACCACGGGCATCGGCAGGACATTGAGGGCCTGCATCTCGATCGGATCGAGCAGGAATTCGTCCCTGACCTTTCCGCCACTCTCCGCGAACGCCATCGTCATACGCGATACCCTTGATTCAAGCCGCAATGTGATTTTGGTTTCGGCTGCTGTCGCTCTGGACGCTGTCGTCCTGGAAAAACAGCCGCGTCAGCGCATCGAGAACCTGGCGCGGCTCGTCCGACGTCAGGAGGATGCGGCGAAGGTCGGGATCGGCCATGGCGCCGCTCGTAACCGCCTCGTCGGCATAGGCTGCCAGATGCTTGCGCGCGTGTCGCACGCCATGGGCCTGCCCCATCAGGCTGAGCAGACCTTCATAATGCTCGCGTGCCACCGCGAGCTTTTGCGCCAGTGAGAGCTCCGGCAGCAGCCGGCCGGCGAGTTGTGCGCCGATCGCGCCAACCAGCCAGGGCCGGCCGAGGGCGGCCCGGCCGACCATGACGAAATCCGCGCCCGATTGCGACAAGCAGGCCCTCGCGTCGTCGACGTCGTGAATGTCCCCATTGGCGACAAGCGGAAAATCGCCGGCCGCGCGCACCGCGCGGATCGCGGCCCAGTCGGCCGTGCCCTTGTAGAATTGCTGGCGCGTGCGGCCATGCACCGCGATCATCCGCGCGCCGGCGGCCACGGCGCGGCGCGCCAGTTCCGGCGCGTTGCGCGAGGCGTCGTCCCAGCCGAGCCGCATCTTCACCGTCACAGGCACCTTGACGGCGGACACGGCGGCCTCGACCAGCGAGAGGGCGTGGTCGAGATCGCGCATCAGCGCCGAGCCGGCCCAGCCGCCGGTGACCTTCTTGGCGGGGCAGCCCATGTTGATGTCGACGATGGCGGCGCCGTTGGCCTCGGCCAGCCGCGCGGCCTCGCCGAGCCAGTGCGGATCGCAGCCGGCGAGCTGGACGACATGCGGGGAGACGCCGGAGCCCTCGGCCCGAAGCCGCGCCTCCTCGCTGCCCCGGACGAACTCGTCCGAAGCGACCATTTCCGAAACGACGATGCCGGCGCCATGCCGCGCGGCGATGCGGCGCATGACGATGTCGGTCACGCCTGACATGGGCGCCAGGAAGGCGCTTGAAGCGAGCCGCGGGAGAGGCGACGCGCTCACGTCAGAGCCTGCATTTGAGGCAATCTGCATCGTGCATATTTATTGGACATTGTTGCAAGAGCGCAAGAGCGCTTTTCCGATATTGCAGCGCATCATCGCCGCACCCCCGCCACACCCTTTCGGGCTTGGCGATCCCCGCGCTGGCGACTATCACCGAACCTCAAGCAGGACCAATAGCCGTGCCCTCCGAACCACATGACAGCACCCTGCCCGTAGCCGCCCTCATCGTCGCCGCCGGCCGGGGCCTTCGCGCCGGAGGCGACGCGCCGAAGCAGTACCGCCTGCTCGATGGGCGACCGGTTCTTGGTCACGCGCTGGCGCGGTTTTTGGCGCAGCCGGCTATCGAACGGATCGCCGTGGTGATCGGGACGGGCGACGAGACCCGCTATGCCGACGCGATCGCTGGCATCGCCGACGACCGGCTGGCGCCGGCGACATGCGGGGGGCAGACGCGACAGGATTCTGTCCGGCTTGGCCTGGAGGCTCTGGCGCAAGCAGGCTTCGGTGGCACCGTGCTGGTCCACGACGCCGCCCGCCCCTTCGTCTCGACGGCCCTGATCGGCAAGGCGATCGCGGCGATCGACACCCAGTGCATCGCGGCGATCCCCGCCCTGCCCGTGACCGACACGATCAAGCGCATCGACGAGGCCGGCCGCATCGCCGAGACGCCGCCGCGCGACCGGCTCGTCAGCGTCCAGACACCGCAGGCCTTCGCGTTCGGAGCCCTTCTTTCCGCCCATCGGGCCGCTTACGCCGCCGGGCAGGACGGTTTCACCGACGATGCCGCCCTGATGGAATGGGCCGGGCATGCCGTCGCGACCTTTCCGGGAGAGTCCGCCAACGTGAAGCTGACCCATCCCGAAGACTTCGTCAGGACCGGGGCCCCCACAGCGCAGCCACTCGTCGTGCGGGTCGGCACCGGCTACGATGTCCACGCCTTCACCGATGGCGATCATGTCTGGCTGGGTGGCGTCCGAATAGGGCATGAGCGCGGCGTGCTGGCGCATTCCGATGGCGATGTCGCGCTGCATGCCCTGACCGACGCGCTGCTCGGCGCGCTGGCCGAGGGCGACATCGGCACGCATTTTCCACCGAGCGACCCGCAATGGAAGGGAGCGTCCTCCGGCCGCTTCCTGACTTTCGCCGCCGGGCGCGTGCGCCAGCGCGGCGGCAGGATCGACTTCCTCGACCTTACCATCGTCTGCGAGGCTCCCAAGATCGGGCCGCATCGCGAGGCGATCCGCCAGGCGATCGCGGTCGCGGCCGGAATCCGGATCGACCAGGTCGCGATCAAGGCAACCACCTCCGAGCGGATGGGCTTCACCGGACGCAAGGAAGGGCTGGCGGCGCTCGCCACCGCGACGATCCGACTGCCTGACACACAGGAGTGACGCGATGTTCGATCCACAGACCACGAGCCTCGCAACCGCCGTGCTGGAGGCATGCCGGGTGTCAGGCGCCACCATCGCGACTGTGGAATCCTGCACGGGCGGGCTCGTCGGCGGTGCGCTGACGGCGATCGCCGGCTCCTCCGACGTCGTGCTGGGCGGGCTGATTACCTATTCGAACGAAGCCAAGATGGCGCTCGCGGCCGTGCCCGCCGATCTGCTCGCCGCCCATGGCGCCGTCAGCGAGCCGGTCGCGCGCGCCATGGCGGCCGGCGGTCGGACGGCGTTGTCGGCCACGTTCGCGGTCGCGATTACCGGCGTCGCCGGGCCCGGCGGCGGCAGTGCCGAGAAGCCGGTCGGGCTGGTCCATTTCGCCTGCGCCGGCCCAAGCGGGAGCGCGCATCGCGAGATGCGCTTCGGGCCACTGTCGCGCGACGAGMDCWGGCKGCTTAAACACATCTCCGAGCCCC